>Ga0308165_1000045_pt1 | contig 361643 bp, 316 predicted proteins | sample PhyWR2_FD_201032 | JGI IMG/M metagenome (GOLD analysis project Ga0308165, IMG submission 201032) | Phyllosphere microbial communities from UC Gill Tract Community Farm, Albany, California, United States - DLSLW.R2 | ecosystem: Host-associated > Plants > Phyllosphere > Unclassified | place... | reverse complement strand
GCCAGCAGCGCCGCCGCCCTCGTTCAGTGAGCGGACTTATAAGAGATCACCCTCAAACAAGTCAACACACCCATCGTCAAAAAACTGACATTTTTCGTAAGTGGCTGATTTTAATAGAGAGTTTTGGCTTTAGGTCATAAACAGGGTCCACCGACCTCCTTTACCTGGCGACTGGCCCTGCTCCGGGAAACATGCAATAGGAACGGATAGGAGTTTCAGTCAGATCGGGGCGTCCCACGCCCCTTATAAAGCCAAGAATTGGAGAGCCCGTGCGCATTCTTGATGAAGCCGTCATTCCCGAGCTGCCGAATTATTACCGCGGCAAGGTCCGGGAAAACTACGATCTGCCCGACGGCAACCGTATCATCATATCCACCGATCGCCTGAGCGCCTTCGACCAAATCCTCACATGCATCCCTTATAAGGGACAGGTACTCACCCAGACGGCACGCTACTGGTTCGAACAGACAAAGGATATCTGCCCCAACCATGTGGTCAGCTATCCCGACCCGAATGTCGTCATCGGCAAAAGGCTGGATATATTGCCGGTCGAAGTGGTGGTCCGCGGTTATCTGGCCGGCACGACCGGCACCTCGATCCTCACCCTCTATAAGAAGGGCGAACGGCAGATGTACGGCATGAGCCTACCTGACGGGATGAAGGACAACCAGATTCTGCCCGAGCCGGTCATCACACCGACAAGCAAAGCCTTTGACGGCGGTCACGATGAACCGCTGACGCCCTCCGAGATTGTGGAGAAGAAACTCCTGACGCAGGAACAGTGGGATACGCTGTCCCGTTATGCGCTGGCGCTGTTCAGGCACGGTCAGGAGATTGCGGCAAGGCAGGGTCTTATTCTCGTCGATACGAAATATGAATTCGGCACCGATGAAAATGGCACGATCATTCTGGCCGACGAAATCCACACACCTGACAGCAGCCGTTACTGGATGGCTGACAGCTATGACGAGAGCTTCCGCGAGGGAAAGCGGCCGGTTAGCTTCGACAAGGATTTCGTGAGAGCCTGGGTTGCCGAACGCTGCGATCCCTACAAGGACGCTGTTCCCGAAATTCCTGAGGATCTCGTCCTGCAGACCTCGAAGGTCTATATTGATGCTTATGAACGCATCACCGGACAGCGCTTCGTTCCCGACGATAGCGGCGAGACGCCGTTGGCGAGAGTCCGCCGGAATCTGGAGCCGTTCTTCCCCGGAGTCTGACCCGTGAACAAAACGATTGATCAGGTGAGAAAGGGCGACAGGAAAAGTGACCTTCCCGTGCGGCGCCGGCCTCGCCGTTCCGCCGAGGAAACCCGGCGGGACATTCTTGCCAAGGCCGAAGAGCTTTTCCGCGAGCGCGGTTTCAATGCGGTGGCGATTGCCGATATCGCCTCGGCACTGAACATGTCTCCCGCCAATGTCTTCAAACATTTCAGCTCGAAGAATGCGCTCGTCGATGCCATCGGCTTCGGACAGATCGGCGTTTTCGAACGGCAGATCTGTCCGCTCGACAAGAGCCATGCACCGCTTGACAGGTTGCGTCATCTTGCGCGCAACCTGATGGAGCAGCACCACCAGGATCTCAATAAAAATCCCTATGTCTTCGAGATGATCCTGATGACCGCCAAGCAGGACATGAAATGCGGCGACTATTATAAGTCCGTCATCGCGAAATTGCTGGCGGAAATCATTCGGGACGGCGTCGAGGCGGGGCTCTATACCGCCACCGACATTCCCGTGCTCGCGGAAACCGTGCTCCACGCCCTGACGAGCGTCATCCATCCCGTCCTCATTGCACGGGAAGATATCGGCAATTTGGCAACACGTTGCGATCAACTCGTCGATCTAATCGATGCGGGATTACGCAATCCGCTTGCTAAGTGACGATTCCCAATTTACGTCACCTTCTCGCAATTGCTTGCGAAGCGCATAAGCCTGCGCTTCTATGCGCGTGGCGGTCCGGACAGAATGAGCGAATCGGGTCCCTTTCAAGGCCTTCGCCTGTCGTGTCTGTTTCCGGACGCGCATCCGCCGAGCGACATTGCGCTTATAGTTGAATGCGACCGATACGCAGGGAAGAACGATGAGCCGACGTATTTTACCCCTATTTGCTTCTCTGTGTGTAACCGCGGTTCTGGCGGGATGCAGCGATGGCGGCGAAAGCAGCAAGACCGCCGGCCAGGGTGCCGAGCGTCCGCCGTCTCCGGTCAGCGTCATCGTTATGAAGACCAGCGAATATCCTTTGACCACCGTTCTTCCCGGCCGCGCCAGCGCGTTCCAGACGGCGGAAATCCGCCCGCGCGTGACCGGCATCATCCGCGAAATTCCCTTCAAGGAAGGCAGCGAAGTCAAGCAGGGCGACGTTCTCTACCAGATCGAGGACAACACCTATCTGGCGGAAGTGGCACAGGCCAAGGCAAGCGTGGCGAAGGCGGAAGCCAGCGTTCCGAGCGCCCAGGCAAACCTTGCGCGCTACGAGCGGCTGGTCAACAGCGGTGCGACGCAGATCGAATATGAAAACGCCAAGGTGACGCTGCTGCAGGCGCAAGCCGATGTGGCCCAGACCAAGGCGGCACTGGAAACGGCGGAAATCAACCTCGATCTCACTAAAGTCCGCGCGCCTTTCGACGGCATTACCAGCGCAACCGCCTTCAGCATCGGCAACGTGGTGACGGCAAACCAGACCACGGCCTTGACGACGCTGCGCCGCATCGATCCGATCTATATCGACCTGATGGAATCCAGCACCAATCTTCTGCGTCTGAAAAAGGCAATCTCCTCCGGTCAGCTCGGTGGTGACACGAAAGAGACCGGCATCCATCTGACGCTGGAAGACGGCACCGAATATAAGCATGACGGCAAGATCGACATGTCCGACATGGCGGTGAGCGAAACCACGGGCACCTTCTCCATCCGCGCCCTGTTCGAAAACCCTGATGATCTTCTGCTTCCCGGCACCTATGTCCGTGCCACGCTGACCATCGGCAAGGAAAAGGGCTTCCGCATTCCGCAACGCGCCGCGAGCCGCAACGCCAGTGGCGAACTGACCGCGAAATTCGTGACGGCGGAAAACAAGGTGGAAACCCGCACCTTCCCGTCCAGCCAGCAATCGGGCAATGCCTGGCTGGTGACGGAAAACGTCAAGGATGGCGACAAGCTCATCGTCGACGGCTTCCAGTGGATTGCCGAAGGCGCGACGGTCGCACCGGTTGAAGTGACCATCGACGATCGCGGTATCGTCGTTCTGCCGCAGCAAGCTCCGCCTGCCGCCGCCCCCACGAAATAAGCATGAGCACGAAACCCTCGGTCGAAGCTCGTAAAAGGTAAGGCAGGACTGCCATGGCCCATTTCTTCATCCGGCGCCCCGTTTTTGCATGGGTTATCGCCATCGTCATCATGCTGGGCGGCGCCCTTGCGATCTGGACGCTGTCCATTTCGCAGTACCCTGATATCGCGCCAACGACGGTGCGCGTCAGCGCCACCTATAATGGCGCCAGTGCCGAAACCGTCGAGAAATCGGTGACGACCATCATCGAGGACGGCATGACCGGTCTCGACGACCTTACCTATATGACGTCGTCGTCTTCGACGGGCAGCGCCGAAGTGACGTTGACCTTCGGGAACAGCATCCTGCCCGACATCGCGCAGGTTCAGGTGCAGAACAAACTGCAGCTCGTCCAGTCGCAATTGCCCGATACCGTGCAGCAGCAGGGTCTCCAGGTCAGCCGGTCGACATCGAGCATTCTGATGGTCGGCGCGTTGATCTCCACCGACGGCAAGCGCAACTCGGCCGATCTCGGCGACGTGTTCTCCTCGCGTGTCGAAGACCAGATCAAGCGTCTCGAAGGCGTGGGCAGCATCAACGTCTTCGGTTCCGAATATGCGATGCGCATCTGGCTCGATCCGTTCAAGCTCAACAAATACCAGCTGACCACGGCCGACGTCACCAGCGCCATTCAAAGCCAGAATACCCAGGTTTCGGTTGGCTCGCTCGGCGCGGTACCGGCCGTCAAGGGCCAGCAGCTCAACGTGACTGTGACGGCGCAGAGCCAGCTGACCACCGTCGCCGATTTCGAGAAGGTCATCCTCAAGGTCGAAAAGGACGGCGCAACCGTCCGCCTCAGCGACGTTGCCCGTATCGAGATCGGCCAGGAAACCTATGGCGGCGATTCCCGCTCCAACGGCCGCCCTTCGGCCGGTTTCGCGGTCAACCTCGCCACCGGTGCAAACGCGCTCGACACGGCAGCGCGCGTCAAAGCGGCTCTGACCAATGTCGAGGGCTCGCTGCCGGAAGGCGTATCGATCGAATATCCCTATGACACGACGCCCTTCGTAAAGCTGTCGATCGAGAAAGTGGTGCATACGCTGATCGAGGCGATCATCCTCGTCTTCGTCGTGCTTCTGGTGTTCCTGCAAAACCTCAGGGCCACCTTCATTCCGATGATTGCCGTGCCGGTGGTTCTGTTGGGAACATTCGGCGTGCTGGCATTGACAGGCTACTCGATCAATACGCTGACCATGTTCGCCATGGTTCTTGCGATCGGCCTTCTCGTCGATGACGCCATCGTCGTCGTTGAAAACGTCGAGCGCATCATGTCGGAAGAAGGTCTTTCCCCGGTTGAGGCGACGGAAAAGTCGATGGGTGAAATCACCGGTGCGATCATCGGCATCGCGCTCGTCCTGACCGCCGTGTTCATTCCGATGGCTTTCTTCGGTGGATCAACCGGCATCATCTATCGCCAGTTCTCGATCACCATCGTGTCGGCCATGCTGCTGTCCGCCGTGGTCGCCATCGTTCTGACGCCGGCGCTTTGCGCCACCATGCTGAAGCCGATCGACCACCATAAGAAAAAGCGTGGACCGGGCGCATGGTTCAACCGCGGCTTTGGCAAGACGACGGACGGTTATGTGTCCTCCATCGGGTATCTGCTCAAGCGTCCGCTGCGCGTGATGATCATTTTCGCGGTCGTCATCGGTGGCTGCGTCTGGTTCTTCAGCAAGCTGCCGAGCTCATTCCTGCCGCAGGAAGACCAGGGCGTGCTGCTGACGATCATCCAGACGCCGACCGGCTCCAACATCGAACGCACCAATGAGGTGGTCAAGCAGGTCGAAAACTACTTCCGCGAAAAGGAAGCTGCCAATGTCGAATCGGTTTTCGGCGTGCTCGGCTTCAGCTTCAGCGGTTCGGGCCAGAACAACGCCATTGTCTTCACCAAGCTCAAGGATTTCGAGGAAAGAACCGCGCCGGATCAGCACGCCGGCGCCATCGTGCAGCGCGCGATGGGCACGTTCTTCGGTTTCCGCGACGCGCAGGTATTCCCGCTTCTGCCGCCCGCTATTCAGGGCATGGGCACATCGAGCGGTTTCTCGATGTATCTCGTCGATAGCGGCCGCAATGGCACCGATGCCCTCACTGCCTCATCGAAGGAACTGATCGCGCTTGCCACCGGCAATCCGAAGATCAGCTCGCTGCGAAGCGACAGTCAGGACAATGAAACCCAGATGAAGATCGTTCTCGATCAGGAAAAGATGGGAGCCATGGGGGTCGATCTGTCCTCCGTGAACCTCATGCTGTCGACGATCTTTGCGGGGCGCGATGTCAACGACTTCACGCTCAACGGCGAACTGAAGCCGGTTTATGTCCAGGGTGACGCCCCCTACCGCATGCAGCCGGACGACCTGAAATATTGGTATGCCCGCAATACCACCGGCGAGATGGTACCATTCTCCTCCTTCAGCGAGGTGAAGTGGGTCAACGCGCCGCCGTCTCTCGCCCGCTTCAACGGTACAGGCGCGATCTCGCTGGAAGGTACCGCGGGCACGGGCGTCGCTTCCGGTGAAGCCATGGACGAGATGGAACGCCTGACAGCGAGCCTGCCGGGTGGCTACACCGTGGCGTGGCAGGGTATCTCCTATCAGGAGCGACTTTCCGGTTCACAGGCGCCGATGCTCTACGCGCTGTCGGTTCTCATCGTGTTCCTTTGCCTTGCTGCCCTCTATGAAAGCTGGTCGATCCCCTTCTCGGTCATCCTGGCCGTCCCGGTGGGCGTCCTGGGTGCCTTGACCGCCGCCCATTTCTTCGGCCAGACGAACGACGTCTACTTCAAGGTTGGCCTGCTGACGACCATCGGCCTTGCTGCGAAAAACGCGATCCTCATCGTCGAGTTCGCCAAGGAGAGGCAGGAGCATGGGTTAAGTCTGGTGGAAGCGGCGCTGGAGGCAGCCAAGCTGCGCCTGCGCCCGATCATCATGACGTCGCTTGCCTTCATCCTCGGCGTTGTGCCTCTCGCAATCGCAACCGGAGCGGGTTCCGCCGCACAAAATGCAATCGGTATTGGGGTTCTGGGTGGTATGCTTTCTGCAACACTGCTCGGAATTTTCTTCGTTCCGTCCTTTTTCGTCATCATTCGCCGCCTTTCAAGGCGTTAACAAAACAAAAATGGGCTGTGCCAACCGTTAATACGCTGCTAGAAATGTAGCCGATTTGGCTAATGCACGTTTCTACGGCATATCGACCGCGCAGCCCATTTGTCAGCAAGCCGCGCTCGGTAAGCCAACCTAAGAATTGGGAAAATTACATGCTGTCTATTCGCGCCACTCTTCCCCTGACAATGCTGCTGCTTTCAGGCTGTGTTGTCGGGCCAGACCACCAGACGCCGGAAATTCAATTGCCGGGCAAGTTTGCGGAAGCCGGAAAAACCAGTAATGGCGACATCAGCACCGTGGCATGGTGGAATGCATTCAACGACAGCCGCCTCAATGGTTACGTTTCCACCGGCCTCACGCAGAACCTGACGGTTCTGCAGGCGATCGAGCGCATCAATCAGGCTCAATCCAACATTACCGTGGCTGGCGCGGGCTCTCTACCGAGCCTGACCTCCACATTCCGTCACAATACCCAGGGCAGCGGCGGAAGCCTGCCTTCCACGAACGATAACGTCACCAACACGACGAGCAATGCTTTCAACGTCGGCTGGTTGCTGGACCTGTTCGGCCAATACCGTCGCGCTCAGGAAAGCGCGGGCGCATCACTCGATGCCGCCTATGCAACGGCCAACGTTCAGCGCCTCACCTTGATCTCCGCTGTTACGTCCGCCTACATCGACGTGCGCTATTATCAGGAGCGTCTGGCGATCGCCCGTCAGAACCTCGGTTCTCGTCGAGAGACACTCAGCCTGACGAAGTTGCAGCTGGACGCCGGTGCGGCTTCCCGCCTGGACGTCGTTCAGTCCGAAGGTCTCGTGAATTCCACGCTTGCTCAAATGCCGGCGTTGGAAACGAATTTCCGTCGCGCGGCACATCGCATCGCAACCTTGCTCGGCATGCCAGCCGACTCGCTTGTGATGGAGCTTCAAAGAGGCGCGCGCCAGCCTGTTGCCCGCACCATTCCCCGTACTGGTATTCCGGCCGACCTTATTCGCAACAGACCGGATATCCGCGTTGCTGAACGCCAGCTCGCGGCTGCGGTGGCGGATATTGGCGTTGCAGAGGCGCAGCTCTATCCAAGCATCACGCTGAGCGGTTCGATTACCCCGAGCTTCACCAAAATCAGCAATGGTGCGAGCGGCACGTCCAATGGCTGGGGCTTTGGCCCTTCGATCACGCTGCCGATCCTTGATGGCGGAAGACTGCGCGCTGGCGTTGACATCCAGAAGTCCGTTGCCCGTGAACAGTACCTTGCCTGGAAGGCGACCGTTCTGAATGCGGTGGAAGAAGTCGAAAACGCCCTGACTGCGCTTAATCGCGATCAGCAGACTGTCAGTGCGTATCGCAGAACCGTTTCCTCCTATCAGGAGGCGCTCTCGCTGGCGACCGCCAGCTATCGCGACGGCGCGTCCTCGCTTCTCGATGTTCTCGACGCCCAGCGTAACGTCTCCGACGCCCAGTCGCAGCTCGCAACGGCCATCCAGCAGGCAGCGCAGGATTACGTGGCCTTGAGCGTCGCACTCGGTGGCGGTTACGCCGTCGGCCAGACAACCACATCGAAGGGTGGTCCGACGATCGCCGCTGCTGTTGCTGCCAAGCGCATGTAATCAGCGCAAAAAGACAAACAAAAAGCCCGCGTCGAGACGCGGGTTTTTTTATTACTGCGGACATAAAAAAGCACCAGTCGCCCGGTGCTTTTTGTTTACCCAGCCGTCAGGCTCAGTTCTTGGCGCGCTCGACGTAGGAATTGTCTTCCGTCGCGATGACCACGCGGATGCCCGCATCGATATGCGGCGGCACCATGGTGCGGATGCCGTTGGAGAGGATCGCCGGCTTGTAGGAAGAAGATGCCGTCTGGCCCTTCACGACCGGTTCCGTTTCCACGATTTCCAGCGTGACATGACGCGGCAGTTCGACAGCCAGCGGGTTGCCTTCGTGAATGGAAAGAACGCAGGTCATGCCTTCCTGCAGATAGGCCTTCTGGTCACCCATCGTCTCGACATCGACCACGACCTGATCGTAGTTTTCCGGGTTCATGAAGTGGAAGCCTTCGCCATCTTCATAAAGGAACTGGAAGTTCAGGTCTTCGACGAAAGCCCGCTCGACCTGCTCGGTGGTGCGCCAGCGCTCGGAGACCTTCGTGCCATCAACGATGCGGCGCATGTCCACCTGCGTGACCGGCGTACCTTTGCCCGGGTGGAAGTTCTGCGCGGTGAGAACGACGTAAAGCTTGCCGTCCACGTCGAGAACATTGCCCTTGCGGACGGATGAGGCGATAACCTTGACCATATGACTTCCTTGTAACTCGATGAAATGCGTCGTAAAGGACTGCGCGGCAGCACCGGCCCCGGCAGACGTTTTGTCTTTTTTCTGGGGCGCAACTACCTTAAATCCGCGCGAATTGCCAGCCTTCTACAGCAATTCGCGGAAGAGTGCCTAGCGGTTTTCCGCCCGGAATTGCTTTAAATGATGCATTCAGGCGTTTTGCGGACTGTTTCCCCGCAATCGGGCGCCGCAGAGAAGACGGAAAAGAACAGACGATGCGCGCAAGCAACGAGACAATGTCGCCCTGGTGGACACCTGATGTCCACGCCGATCGCCGCGCTTTTCTCCTTGGCCGCAACGCGATCCAGTCGGCCTTCCGCGGCTATTTCGCGCGTGCCGATTTTCTCGAAGTCGACACTGCCACCCTGCAGGTTTCCCCCGGCAATGAAGCGCATCTGCACGCCTTTGCCACCGGCGGCCTGACGCCGGGCGGCGAGGCCGTGCCGCTCTATCTCCATACTTCGCCGGAATTCGCCTGCAAAAAGCTGCTCGCCGCCGGTGAAAAACGCATTTCCTGTTTCGCTCATGTTTACAGGAACCGGGAAAGAGGCCCCCTGCACCACCCGGAATTCACCATGCTGGAATGGTATAGGGTCGGCGAAACCTATGAGAGCCTGATGAAGGACAGCGCCAATCTTCTGGCGCTTGCGGCCGAAACAACCGGGACGAAACATTTCGCCTATCGCGGCCGCAGTGTCGATCCCTTCCTCGAGCCGGAACGTCTGAGCGTTGCCGAGGCCTTCGAACGTTATGCCGGTATCGATCTTCTGGCGACCATCGGCCGCAATGGCGAAACGGATGAACGGCACCTCGCCGCAAGCCTCAACAATGCCGGCATTCGTGTGGCCGATGACGACACCTGGGCGGATATGTTCAGCCGCGTCATCGTCGAGCGGGTGGAGCCGGAACTCGGTTTCGGCCGCGCAACCATTCTTGATGAATATCCCACCAGCGAAGCGGCCCTTGCCCGCAAATCGCCTGGCGATGCCCGAGTGGCGGAACGCTTCGAGCTTTATGCCTGCGGCGTGGAACTTGCCAATGCCTTCGGTGAATTGACCGATGCTGCCGAACAGAGACGCCGTTTCGAAATGGAGATGGCCGAGAAACTGCGGGTTTATGGAGAGACCTATCCACTGGACGAGGATTTTCTGGCCGCACTTGCGATCATGCCCCCGGCAAGCGGCATAGCGCTCGGTTTCGACCGGCTGGTGATGTTGGCAACCGGCGCACCCCGCATCGATCTCGTCATGTGGGCGCCCGTCGCGGAATATGGACGATGACAAGATTTGAAACCATCAAGACACCGGAAGCGCTGCTCGAAGCGGGGCTGATCGAAGCAGAGGCGCTTGATGGCCTGCGCGCGGTGACGCAGCGTTATGCGCTCGCCATCACGCCAGCGGTTGCCGGGCTGATGGACAGTCACGATCCGCAGGATCCGATCGCCCGGCAATTTGTGCCTGACCTCGCCGAACTCGTCCATCTTCCCGAAGAACGCGACGATCCGATCGGCGACGACGCCCATAGCCCCGTCCACGGCATCGTTCACCGTTATCCCGACCGCGTGCTTTTGAAGGCGGTGCATGTTTGCCCGGTCTATTGCCGTTTCTGTTTCCGCCGCGAAATGGTCGGCCCGCAGGGCAACGGGATGATGAGCCCGGAAGAGCTGGACGCTGCATTCGCCTATATAAAAGAGAACCCGGCTATCTGGGAGGTCATCCTCACCGGTGGCGATCCTCTGGTGCTCTCGCCACGACGATTGTCAGACCTGATGAAACGGCTAAGGGACATACCGCACGTCAAGATCGTCCGTTTCCATACCCGCGTGCCGGTTGTCGATCCCGATCGCATTGACGCGCCACTGATCGAAGCATTGAAGGCGAGCGGCAAAACCACCTATGTCGCCCTGCATGCCAATCACGCCCGCGAACTCGGCGACGCTGCCAGCAACGCCTGCGCACGGTTGATCGATGCCGGCATAGCCATGGTCAGCCAGACCGTTCTTTTGAAGGGCATCAACGATGATCCGGCAGTTCTGGCCGACCTGATGCGCAGCTTCGTCGAAAACCGTATCAAGCCCTATTATCTGCACCATCCCGATCTTGCCCCGGGCACAAGCCATTTCCGGTTGACGATCGAAGAGGGGCAGCGAATCGTTTCCGCCTTGCGCGGGCATGTCTCCGGTCTTTGCCAGCCGACCTATGTTCTCGACATCCCCGGCGGTCACGGCAAGGCCATGATCGGCCGAAATGCGGCCGAAAAAACCCGCGATGGCTGTTACTCCGTCTCCGACTTCAACGGAAACGATCATATTTACCCGCCGGCGACATCCGGCAGCGATTAAAAAAAGCATAAAAAGCTCGCCACGCCGGGCTTTTCACGGCGGCTTCCCACGAAAACAAAAATTTCACATTTCCGCCCCTCTCCTGTCATCATAAAGAAAAATATTCTACCTATAACAATCAGCATTGATTTTAGTGCTGGTCTGGATTATCAGTGTGGGACTGGAGAACGAGTCTCCTGATTCTGGGCCAACACCAATACAGGGAGTGTGTCATGTCAAAACATATCAACATCAACGCAATCCTTGGTCTTGTGTCCTGGAATGCTGGATTTAAATCCACGTGTTCCCGCTGCTGTCGAATGTGACCTGACGGTCTCAATTTCCTGAAAATCAGTTCGACAACATGCTGTGTAAATTAGCCACAGCGGGAGTATACCTATGCAAAAGCAAGTTATTGAATTCGCTGGCGAACCCGTCGGCATCGTCATACCGGACAACGACCGGCTGAAGTTCATCGCGGTGAAGTTCCACGTTCACGACCTGGACGAACAGAAGTTCGACAGCGCCGACGACGTGCGCATCGCGATCCGCGATCTGGTGCGCAGCCGGAATCTGGCCGCGGCCTGATGCGGGAAACCCGTTACGCAATCGCTGCCACGTCCCTGTCAAAACCAAAGCGCGCCCGATATCGTATCCCGAGCATGGGGTCGATGGCGCGCTTTTAGTGTATCAATTCGTCTGCGCGGCTGACCACAAGCCATTCGCGACGTCTCAAAAGTTCTGATGCAGTGAGCTGAAAAAGTACCTGTAAATCAGGATTGGAGCCAAGGGCTGTGTATACGGCCTTCCTGACGCTCCAAATTCTTCCCTCATTCCTGTTGCCCGCAACAAGCCTTAAGGCTGCCACTCGCCACCAAGTCTTTACGCTGAAAAAGGCTTTCCCTCCACGCGGATGTCCTGTCGAAGGATCGGAATAGAGTCAGAACGCGGTGAAGGTCAGCGTCGTCAGCGAACGGACGATGCCGGGAATATTGACGATATGCTGATTGATGAATTTGCCGATATCTTCCTCCTGCGGAAGATAGATTTTCAGCATCAGATCATATTCGCCGCTGGTGGAATAAAGCTCGGAAACGAGTTCTGTTTTATAAATGGCATCGGCGACATCATAGGTCTTGCCGGGCTCGCATTGAAGCTGAACAAAAATGGGCTTCACGGACACCTCCCGTATTGGAATTTGCGGTGCGTGGCGCCGTCCGCCACACGTCATGGCGCACTATTGGCTTAGCCGCGGCGCTCTTGCAAGACCGTCCCCGATTTACGCCGAAAAGTCTTCACCGGCGACATCCCTGCCGATTGCGGCCTGAGAAACGATCCAGCGCCGGAAACTTTCAAGGGGCGGATAGGTCGCGCGGTCCGGCATGCAGGCAAGATAATAGGCTTCGTCGCTTTCCACTTCCCCCGCAACGGCTGAGACCAGACGGCCGCTTCGCAATTCCTCCTCGATCATGAAGGACGGCACAAGCGAAGCCCCGACGCCAGCGCTCGACGCCTCGGCAATCGTCGTGAACTGATCGAACAGCATGCCGTGCACATTGTCGAAACGCACATCATGGCTGCGAAACCATTGTTCCCAGGCGTCCGGCCGGGTTGTCATGTGCAGGAGTGGTACATGCAGCAGATCATCCGGCCGAGAAAGCCCGTAAAGTTCCTTGAAAGCCGGGCTACACACCGGAATGACCTTTTCATGCATCAGGAAAACCAGTTCGGTGCCCGGCCAATGCGGCAAACCGAAATGGATCGCCGCATCGACGGTATCGGTGCGGAAATCGAACAGCGACGACCGCGTCAGAAGATTGACCGAAATGCCGGGATGCCGGGCGATGAAATCCGGAAGGCGGGGCACCAGCCAGCGTGTGCCGAAGCTGGGCAGCACGCTGAGATTGAGCGTGCCACCATCCGGATTGGCGCGCAGATTGAGGGACGCCGTCGAAATACGCCGCAAAGCCTCGCGGATTTCCCGCGCGTAACCTTCCCCCGCCCGGGTCAAGCGGATGGTCTGCCGTTCACGCAGGAACAGTGCCACACCAAGCTGCTCTTCAAGCGCCAGAATCTGCCGGCTGACCGCACCCTGTGTCAGGCCGAGCTCCCTTGCCGCTGCGGTAACGCTGCCGGTGCGCGATGCAGCCTCGAAAGCCGCCAGCAGCGAAAGCGACGGCAGAAAACGGCGCGGCGGCAGAACCATATTCCCTCACGGAATGAACTCTTGACGATATGTCGATATTCAACAGACAGACTGGCTTGTAAAGTCTCATAAACAAGGGCTTGTCACTCATACGCAAATCAAATGAACTCGCCCGCACTATGGTGGAACGATGTATAACGACCCGCGCACGCATGGCCTCTGGGAAAAGACCGCGCCGCAGCCGCCCGTGACACCGGCGCTGCAAGGGGATGCGGTTGCCGACGTCGTGGTCGTTGGTGGTGGTTTCACCGGGCAATCTGCCGCGTTGCATCTTGCCGAAGGCGGTCTCGACGTCATCCTGCTGGAAGCGAAAGAGATCGGTTTCGGCGGCGCGGGGCGCAATGTCGGCCTCATCAATGGCGGCATGTGGGTCATGCCCAAAGAGCTTCCAGATGTATTGGGCGAGACCTACGGAGAGCGGCTGCTCGATCTTCTGGGCGACGCTCCGCTTCTCGTCCGCGAACTCGTGGAAAAACACGGCATTCCCTGCGAGATCGAGAAAAATGGGACTTTGCATTGCGCCGTCGGCGAAAAAGGACTCGCCGAAATCCGCGAGCGTTGCGAACAATGGTCGGCGAGAGGCGCGCCGGTTCGAGTTCTCGATGCTGACGAGACAGCGAGCTATATCGGCAGCACCGCCTATTCCGGTGCGCTTCTCGACAGCCGCGCCGGCACGATCCAGCCACTGGCCTATGTTCGTGGCCTTGCCGGCGCAGCACTAAAGGCGGGCGTCCGGCTGCATACGGCAAGCCCGGTCAACGAAACCGGCCGCAACGGCGCAAAATGGGTGGTGAAAACGCCGGAAGGATCGGTAACGGCAAAATGGATTGTCGTCGCAACCGAGGCCTACAGCACCGGCCCCTGGCAGATTATCCGCGAGGAACAGGTTTACTTGCCCTATTTCAATTTCGCGACCAGGCCGCTCAGCGACAACCTTCAGAAAAGCATCCTGCCCGGTCGGCAGGGCTGCTGGGATACGAAGGAAATCCTGTCATCCTTCCGTATGGACAAGGCCGGTCGGCTCGTCTTCGGCAGTGTCGGTGCACTGCGTGGCACCGGCGCCGCCATTCATCGCGCCTGGGCGAAACGCTCGCTGAAGCGGCTTTTCCCGCAGCTGGGTGACACGGAATTCGAATGTGAATGGTACGGCCAGATCGGCATGACGGCCAATGCCGTGCCACGCTTCCATAAATTCGCAGAGAATGTCGTCGGCTTCTCAGGTTACAACGGCCGCGGCATCGCGCCGGGTACGGCCTTCGGCAAGGTGATTGCCCAGCATATTCTCGGCGAAATCGCCGAAGCCGATCTGCCCTTGCCGGTGACGGAACCGAAAGCACAGGCTTTGCGCGCCGTGAAGGAAGCCTATTACGAGGCGGGCGCACAGATCGCCCATTTCGCCGGCGAGCGTTTTTGACGGCGAAAGCCTACAACGGCAGCTCGAAGGTCGCATGAAACCGACAGGTTGCAGATGCTCGGGGCAGGCCCGAGCATGACAGCGCCAGAGTTTTCAGCCTCCGCCATCTCCTCACAGAGGCATCCGTAGCTGCCCCTTTTTGTGCACCCTATCGATATATCCTTGAAAATATAATGATTGCCTTATAGGCCTATCGTTATATTCATCGGAATACATCTGACCCTGGGGGGACATCATGAGACTTATGCGCCGCAGCTTCTTCAAAACTATTGCCGCCGCCACATCCTTCTGGATAGCGGCCTCCTTTGTGGCTGTTCCGGCCCATGCCGCCGAGAAGGTTACGGTTTTTGCCGCCGCGAGCATGAAAAATGCGCTCGACGCCATCAATGCGGAATGGGCCAAGGAAAGCGGCAACGAAGCGACGGTTTCTTATGCCGCAAGCTCAGCGCTCGCCAAGCAGATCGAACAGGGCGCGCCTGCGGATATTTTCATCTCTGCCGACCTCGCATGGATGGACTATGTAGCCGACAAGAAGCTGATCAATGGCGACAGCCGCTCCAATCTTCTCGGCAACCGCATCGTTCTCGTCGCGCCCGCAGACAAGGCAAAGCCGGTCGAGATCAAGCAGGGCTTCGATCTTGCGGCTCTCGTCGGCGATGGCCGCCTCGCCATGGGTGCAGTCGATTCCGTTCCCGCCGGCAAATACGGCAAGGCCGCGCTGGAAAAGCTCGGCGCATGGTCCTCGGTCGAAAAGAAGGTCGCCGGCGCAGAGAGCGTGCGCGCAGCACTACTACTCGTCTCGCGCGGCGAAGCCCCCTATGGCATCGTCTACCAGACCGACGCCGCCGCCGATCCCGGCGTGAAAATCGTCGGCACCTTCCCGGAAGACAGCCATCCGCCGATCATCTACCCGGTTGCCATTCTTTCGGAAGCAAAATCTCCGGCAGCGAAGTCCTATCTGGATTTCCTGAAGTCCGCGAAGGCGACGCCCTTCTTCGAAAAGCAAGGCTTTACCGTTTTGAAATAAGCTTGCTTCAGGCCCCGCTTTCCGGCGGGCCATGAAACATGATGATTGCAGGATATGGCATTGCATTGGTGGACACTCAGCCCTGAAGAATGGACGGCAATCAGGCTCAGCCTGTGGGTGTCCTCCATCGCCATGTTTGCCAGCCTGCCCTTCGGCATCGCTGTGGCCGTGGCGCTGGCGCGCGGCCGCTTCTGGGGCAAGTCGCTGCTCAACGGCATTGTCCACCTGCCGCTCATTTTGCCGCCTGTCGTCACCGGCTTTCTGCTGCTGGTCCTCTTCGGTCGCCGCGGCGTGATCGGCCAATTTCTCGATAGCTGGTTCGGCATTGTCTTTTCCTTTCGCTGGACAGGTGCGGCACTTGCCTGCGCCGTCATGGCCTTTCCGCTGATGGTGCGCTCCATCCGTCTCTCCATCGAAGCGGTGGACCGCAAGCTGGAGGAGGCGGCGGGAACATTGGGGGCAAGCCCGCTCTGGGTGTTCCTTACCGTCACCCTGCCACTGACGCTGCCCGGCATCATCGCCGGCATGATCCTCGCTTTCGCCAAGGCCATGGGCGAATTCGGTGCGACCATCACCTTCGTGTCCAATATTCCGGGCGAGACCCAGACGCTGTCCGCCGCCATCTACACCTTCACGCAGGTTCCGGGCGGCGATGCCGGCGCATTGCGCCTCACCATCGTTTCGGTCGTGATTTCCATGCTGGCGCTGCTCGTCTCGGAGTTTCTGGCCCGTATCATCGGCAAACGGGTGAGCATGGAATGACGCTTTCAGTCTCCGCCCGTCACCGCCTCGGCGCCTTTGAACTCGACGCCTCCTTCACTTCCGAAGGCGGAGTGACCGCCCTTTTCGGGCGTTCCGGCTCCGGCAAGACATCGATGATCCGCATCATCGCCGGTCTGCTGCGGCCGGATGAAGGACAGATTTCGCTGGATGGCGAAGTGCTGGCCGATAGTGGAAAGCGCCTGTTTCTGCCGGCCCATAAGCGCCGCTTCGGTTATGTCTTTCAGGAGGCGCGACTCTTCCCGCATCTCAGCGTCGCACAAAACCTGCGATACGGCAGATGGTTCGCCGAAGGCAAAGACACAAATGCGAATGACGACCGCATCATCGACATGCTCGGCATCGGCCATCTTCTGCAGCGTCGCCCGAACAGGCTCTCGGGCGGGGAAAAACAGCGTGTCGCCATCGGTCGCGCACTACTCTCATCGCCAAGACTGCTGCTGATGGACGAACCGCTCGCCTCGCTGGACGAGCAGCGCAAGGCCGAGATCATTCCCTATCTCGAGCGGCTGCGCGACGAGACAAAAATCCCGATCGTTTATGTCAGCCATTCCATCCAGGAAGTCGCCCGCCTCGCAGACCGCGTCGTGGTGATGAAAGACGGCAAGGTGGAGGCTGAAGGAAAAGCGGCCGAGGTGCTGTCGAGACCCGATTTCAGCACCTATCTCGAGCGCCGGGAAGCAGGCAGCATCCTTTCGGGAAATATCGAAAGCTTCGATGAAAGACACGGGCTTGCCGCCGTCAGGCTCAATGCGGCGCTCCTGCAGGTTCCGGCAAAAAAGGCAACAGCCGGCACCCCTGCACGGGTGCTGATACCTGCACGTGATGTCATGCTGGCTCTGGTAAAACCCGAGGGTCTCAGCGCGCTCAACATTCTCGAGGGCCATGTCACCGGTATCTCGGAGAGCGAAGACGGAATGGTGACGATACAGGTGGATTGCGGCGGCGATATTATCCAGTCGCGCATCACCGACCTGTCCCGCGAGCGGCTGCACCTCGAACCCGGCAAACCGGTGCATGCAATCATAAAGTCGGCGGCTCTCGATCCCTATTGAGCGCATCTTCGGGGTTGCGATTGACCTCCAGCCAGTCGATATCCCCGCGCAGGGCCTCGTTCATCCGCTCTTCCATTCCGCGATAACGCTCCAGCAATTCGGTGCCGAAGACGGTGAGTGCCGCACCGCCGCCCTGCTTGCCGCCGCGCTGGGAACAGATCACCGGCTGCCTGAACATGTGGTTCAGCGCATCCACCAGCAGCCATGCGCGTCGATAGGACATGTCCATTGCCCGACCGGCGGCGGAGATCGATCCCGTCTCGGCAATCAATTCCATCAACTCGACCTTGCCGTGCCCCAGACGCTCCCCAGGCGGAAAATCGATACGGAGAACGGGTTTCAGTGGCAGGCGTTTCTCGCTCATGGTTTAAACACCCCGGCCATGAATGTCACGATAGGCCCTCTGCGCCAAACCCACCGGCAGCGCCGTCGCCTCATAGACGCCCCGCGCCACCGCCCGCGCCATCACTATTGTCGCGAGATAGCAAAGCTCGGCAAAATGAGCGCCGCCCTCCAGAGGTTTGTCACCAGTCGCGGCCGCGAACATGGTGTCGCCATCGCTCGGCAGATGGGCGGGCAGAACCGCACGCGCAAGCCCGTCATGCGCCATGATGGAGAGGCGATGGGCCTGCGCCTTGGTGAGCACTGCGTCGGTTACCACGGCACCGATGGTCGTCGCGGTGAGATTGACGCCCTTGAGGCGAAGCGCCGTATCATCCGCTGTAAAACGGGCGGGAAAACCGCGATCGCCGAATTCGCCATGCGCTTCAAAAGGTGCTGACCAGAAATGGCGGCTCGTGCCGACGGTTGCGGAACCAAGCGCATTGACGGCAACGATGGCCGCAACCTTGTATCCGCCAGAACTGACGGCGCTTGCCGAACCAAGCCCGCCCTTGAAGGTCGCGGTCGTCGCACCCGTTCCTGCACCCGCCGTTCCAAGTTCGAAAGGGTCACGGCCCGCCGCCTTGAAAGCCGCATATCCCATCTCACGATAGGGCGAATGCAGCCCCCAATCCTTATTCCCGCCATTCAACATATCCATGAGGATCGCCTGCGGCACGATGGGCACACGGGTGGAGCCCACCTGCAAGCCACGACCGATCTCACGTAATCCGGCCTGAACACCGCCCGCCGCATCCAGCCCAAAGGCGGAGCCGCCGGAAAGTACCAGTGCATCCACCGTTTCAACCGTCATGGACGGGTCCAGCAGGCCGGTATCGCGCCCGCCGGGCGCACCGCCGAGAACCGAACCGGAAGCAACGGCAGGCTTGTCGAAAACAATCGCCGTAACGCCGGAGCCGAGGGAGAGATCGGTGACATTGCCGACCAGAACACCGTCGATATCCGTGAGAAGATTGTTGTGTGCCGCCATGCCGTTCCCCTTTTCTCCCGGTATCCCGCCGCCGCGGAGCACTGTCAACGCAAAAGGTGACATGTCCGACCTTGGCGGAAAGCGGCGATCAGGAGAAAACCGCCGTCCCGATAACAGGTGTCGAAGGAACGGCCATATCCCGTGGCTCCAGCGGCCCCGAAAGATACGCCTGATGGCCTGCCTCTATGGCGCGGGCAAAAGCCTCCGCCATGCCGACTGGGTCGCCCGCACCCGCAACCGCCGTGTTGAGGAGAACGGCATCGTAACCAAGCTCCATCACGGTCACCGCATGGGAGGGCCGGCCGATACCGGCATCCACGATCAGTGGTACTTCGGGAAACCGCGCCCGCATCGATTTCAGCGCCGTCAGATTGAGCGGCCCCATGGCACTGCCGATCGGCGCGCACCAGGGCATCAGCACCCTGCAGCCAGCCTCCAGCAACTTTTCGGCCACGACCAAATCGTCCGTCGTATAGGGAAAGACTTCGAAACCCTCGTCACACAGGATTTTTGCCGCCTCGACAAGCGCAAAGACATCGGGCTGCAACGTATCGTGATGGCCAATGACCTCCAGCTTGATCCAGTTGGTACGGAATACCTCGCGGGCCATCTTGGCCGTCAGCACTGCTTCCTTAGCGGTGTGGCAACCGGCCGTATTAGGCAGAATATGGCGGTCCAGTTCGCGGATCAGCTCGAAAAACTGACCGCCCTTCTTAGCACCTGCCATTTCCCGGCGCAGCGAAATCGTCAGAATATCCGTATTGCTGGCCCGCACCGCATCCGCAAGCACGGCGGGAGACGGATAACGCGCCGTGCCGAGCAGAAGACGGGACGAGACCTCGCGGCCATAAAGCGTCAGCATGGTCTCAACCTCCCTGCATCGGCGAAAGGATTTCGACACGGTCGAACGCCTTCAGCACGTAACCGGCGCGTTCCTCCGAATGCACGAGATCGCCATTGACCGCTGTCGCCAGCCATTCGCCTTCGTAGTCGAGACTGGCGAGCAGACCGGCCAGCGTCTCGGCAGCGAGATCAAGCTCGTCGCCATTGACAAGAAGTTTCATGATCCTGTTCCTTTTGAATAAGAGTTTCGCAGACAATCCGGGTCGCCTGCCGCGCCATCGCCGGCGAGAGCAGAAAGCCATGCCGGTACGCGCCGTTGATGAAGATCGTCCGCCCGTCCTCGGTGACGTCGGGCAGATTATCGGGATAGGCGGGACGCACGCCCGTGCCGGTCTCGATGATCTCCGCTTCCGCAAAGGCCGGATGCACGGCATAGGCGCCATTCAGGAATTCCATCATCGAACGGGCGGAAATTGCCCCCGCGTCCTCCGTCTCGATCATCGTCGCGCCCACCATGAAACGGCCGGGCTCGCGCGGCACGATGTAGAGCGGAATGCGCGGATGCAGCAGCCGGACGGGACGGGAGAGAGAAACCTCCGACGTGGCGAGATAGAGCATCTCTCCCCGCACACCACGAAGGCGGGGAATCTTGCCCACTGCCGCAGGCCCGGTGCAATCCACCACCCGGTCGAACGGCCGTTCATCCACGGGTACACCCATATGAAACCGCACACCCATGCTGCAAAGCCGTTGATACAGCGATGCAAGCGCAAGGCGCGGGTGGAGATGCCCCTCATCCGGAAAATAAAGCCCGGACCGGAAGCGGCCTGCAAGATCGGGCTCCAGATCGGCGATTTCGGCCTCGTCCACCCAGCGATAGCCGCTGGTCCGCGATGCGAAACGCAAAAGCTCCGCTTTGTCACGGGCGGGCGCGACCACCAGCGTGCCGTTGCGGACCACAAGGTCGGGCGTCGCTTCATCCCACCAGTCAAGCGCCGCCTGGCCGAGTGTCAGAACCGCCTCTTCCGCGCTTTCACGCTCACACCAGGGCGCCAGCATGCCGCCTGCAAAAAAGGACGCGCCGCGGGACGGTTTGGCGTGGCACTCCGAAACCTCCACGGTGACGCCACTCCGTGCCAGTTCGAAGGCCGCCGTCAAACCGGCGACCCCCGTTCCCTTGACGAGAACACGCATTTTATTCAGCGCTCGCGGGCGTCGGCAGCGGCATATAAAGCTCGCCACCCTCCTTGAAGCGGGCGGCCATGGCTTCCAGTCCCTCCTTCTGCGCCTCGGCACGGATATCGTGGGAAATCCGCATCGAGCAGAATTTCGGCCCGCACATGGAGCAGAAATGCGCAACCTTGTGAGCCTCTTTCGGCAGGGTCTCATCATGGAAGGAACGCGCGGTATCCGGGTCGAGCGACAGGTTGAACTGGTCTTCCCAGCGGAACTCGAACCTCGCGCGCGACAGCGCATCGTCCCGTACCTGCGCAGCCGGATGGCCCTTGGCAAGATCGGCGGCATGCGCGGCGATCTTGTAGGTGATGACGCCGACCTTCACATCGTTCCGGTCAGGCAGACCGAGATGTTCCTTCGGCGTGACATAGCAGAGCATTGCCGTGCCGAACCAGCCGATCATCGCCGCCCCGATGCCTGAGGTGATGTGGTCGTAACCGGGCGCGATATCCGTCGTGAGCGGCCCAAGCGTATAGAAAGGCGCCTCGCCGCAGGTCTTCAGCTGTTTGTCCATGTTTTCCTTGATCTTGTGCATCGGCACATGGCCGGGGCCTTCGATCATCACCTGGCAATCCCTGGCCCAGGCGATCTGCGTCAACTCGCCCAGCGTCTCCAGCTCGGCAAACTGCGCCGCATCATTGGCGTCGGCAATCGAGCCGGGACGCAGGCCGTCACCCAGCGAGAAGGAGACGTCATAAGCGCGGCAGATGTCGCAAATCTCCTCGAAATGCTCATAGAGGAAACTTTCCTTGTGGTGATGCAGACACCACTTGGCCATGATCGAACCGCCCCGCGAGACGATGCCGGTGACACGGTTGACGGTGAGTGGAATGTAATGCAGCCGCACCCCGGCATGGATGGTGAAATAATCCACCCCCTGCTCCGCCTGCTCGATCAGCGTATCGCGAAACACCTCCCAGTTGAGGTCTTCAGCAATACCGTTGACCTTCTCCAGCGCCTGATAAAGCGGCACCGTGCCGATCGGCACCGGCGAATTGCGGATGATCCATTCGCGGATATTGTGGATGTTGCGGCCGGTTGAGAGATCCATGACGGTATCCGCACCCCAGCGGATGGCCCAGACCATCTTCTCCACCTCTTCCGCCATGGAGGAGGTGACGGCGGAATTGCCGATATTGGCGTTGATCTTCACCAGAAAATTGCGGCCGATGATCATCGGCTCAAGTTCCGGGTGGTTGATATTGGCGGGAATGATGGCGCGACCCGATGCCACTTCCTGACGCACGAATTCCGCCGTGACATAGTCAGGGATATGCGCGCCGAAACTCTCGCCGTCACGCGCAAGCTTTTCCTTCGCCGCCTCGCGCCCGAGATTTTCGCGGATGGCGATGAATTCCATTTCCGGCGTGATGATGCCGGCCCGCGCATAGGCAAGCTGCGTCACCGCTTTGCCCACCGTCGCTTTCAGCGGCTGGTGGCGCACGGAAAACTCCGGCGTCAGGCGTTCGCCGGTGGCAAAGCCGTTATCCTCCGGCTTGACGTGCCGTCCCTCATAAGCCTCGACATCACCGCGCGCCACGACCCAGTCATGACGCAGGCGCGGGAGACCGTTTTCGATCAGGACGGGGTGGCTGGGATCGGTATAGGGACCGGAGGAATCATACACCGTCACCGGCGGTTCGCCCGCCGTTGGGTGCACCGCGATCTCGCGCATCGGCACGCGAATATGCGGATGCAAAATTCCCGGTTTATGGATTTTCGTGGAAGCGGCATGCGGCCCGGTGGTGACGACAAGCGGGATGGTCTTGGCAACGATATTCATCTTGAGGCTCCAAAGTTTGACTGTGGAGACCCAGTTCGAGCCGGAATGATGGAAAATACCGAAGTGCCGACTCACGGCGCCATGCGCCTGCCCGACATCAGGTCTTTGCACCGTCCCTACGCCAGTATGAACTGGATCAGGTTCAACGGGTCACTGCGCATGAAAGCAGAATCTCAGCCCCTTGACGGGACACCCCTGGTGAATGGCCACAGCAAAAGACACTGCCCGCCTTTTGTCAAGGCCGCTCATCAACGCTTGGCAAAGGTGCGGGAATGACGCATGCTGCCGTTAGTTGTAATTAACCTAACGGTTTAGGTGAATATTATCGTTTGCGGCATAACGATAAGCACAAACCTTCCTAATGTTGATTTCATTGGAGATACGTCGGAATGAATGCGACTATTCGTGAAATACTGGCAAAATTCGGCCAGCTTCCCACCCCCGTCGATACGATTGCAGATGAAGCAGATCTTTATGCGGCAGGCCTCTCTTCCTTCGCATCCGTACAACTGATGTTGGGTATCGAAGAAGCATTCGATATCGAATTCCCCGACAACCTGTTGAACCGCAAGTCTTTCGCCAGCATCAAGGCCATTGAAGACACCGTTAAGCTCATTCTGGATGGTAAAGAGGCTGCCTGATGAACGTGACCGTAGCGCCGCAGGATGAAACGCTGTCCGCGCGCGCGGGCCGTGTCGCGACCATTGCCGCAAAGCATGCGGATGACGTGGATGTCACCGGCCGCTTCCCGCAGGAAGCCGTCGATGCCTTGCGCCGCGAACGTCTCCTCGGCATTCAGGTGCCCTCCTCACTCGGCGGCGAAGGGACCTCCATTCAAGAGATCGCCGATATCTGCGCCCGGCTCGGCCAGGCCTGTTCGGCAACCGCAATGATTTTCGCCATGCACCACATCAAGCTGTCGAGCCTGGTGGAACATGGCGTGGAAAGCACCTGGCATCCGGGCTTTATGCGCCGCGTTGCCGGCGAACAACTACTGCTCGGCTCCGCCACCACCGAAGGCGGCATCGGCGGCAATCTGCGCAACTCCATCTGTGCGATCGAGGTCGAAGGCGACAGCTGTCGGCTGGAAAAGGATGCCACCGTCATTTCCTACGGCAGCAATGCCGATGCGATCCTCATCACTTCACGCGCCCACAAGGATGCCGCACCCGCCGATCAGGTGATGACCGTTTTCCTGAAAAACCAGTACACACTCGAAAAGACCCATGTCTGGGATACGCTCGGCATGCGTGGCACCTGTTCGGACGGCTTTCTGTTCCGCGGCGAAGCGCCGGCGGCACAGATTTTCCCGAAGCCTTTCGCGGAAATCGCCGCGCAATCCATGCTTGCAAGCTCGCATCTCCTGTGGAGCGCCGTCTGGTATGGCATCGCCTCGGACGCCGTGCTGCGCGCGCAATCCTTTGTCAGAGCCGCGGCGCGCAAATCGCCCGGCACCGCCCCTCCCGGCGCAATCCGCCTTGCCGAGGTTTCCACCAAACTGCAGGTGGTCAAATCCAACATCATCGCCGGCATCAAGGCCTACGAGGACACCAAGAGCGATCCCGAAAAGCTGATGTCCATGGCCTTTGCAGTGGCGATGAACAATGTGAAAATCTGCTCTTCGGAAACCATTCTTGAGATCATCGATCACGCCATGCTGGTCTGCGGCATCATGGGCTACAAGAACGGCACGCCCTATAGTCTCGGCCGGCATCTGCGCGACGCGCATTCCGCCCGGCTAATGATTTCCAATGACCGTATTCTCGGCAATTCCGCCAATCTCCTGCTGGTTCACAGGCAGGACACCAGCCTCTTGGGATAAGACCATGGACATGCAAACATCGTTCCTCGACCGACTGTTCGAAGAAGGCCTGCTGATTGAAACGGGTGTGGACGGTCTTTATGGACGCAGCGGCCAGTTCGAGGACGTCATTGCCGCATTCGAGCGGCTGATCGACCGCACGGGTGGCGCCGACGGCGCTGAAGCGATCCGTTTTCCGCCCGGCATCAACCGCGCCTATTTCGAAAAGAGCGGTTACATGAAGAGCTTTCCGCAGCTCGCCGGCACGGTCCATTCCTTCTGCGGCTGCGAACTCGACCATGTCAGCCTGCTGAAATCAATGGATGAGGGTGGCGACTGGACCAAGGACCAGAAAGCCACCGACATCGTGTTGACGCCGGCGGCCTGCTACCCGCTATATCCGACGATCGCCAAACGTGGTGCCCTTCCCGCCGGCGGCGGTCTCTATGACATCCAGTCTTATTGCTTCCGCCATGAACCCTCCAAGGATCCCGCCCGCCAGCAGCTTTTCCGCATGCGCGAATATGTCTGCATGGGCACTGAGTCCGACGTCACCGAATTCCGCCAGACCTGGATGGAACGTGGCGTGGAGATGATGAAGGCAGTCGGCCTCGACGTCACCATCGATATTGCCAACGATCCTTTCTTTGGCCGCGCCGGCAAGATGCTGGCCAACAACCAGCGCGACCAGAACCTGAAATTCGAGCTACTGATCCCGGTCACGTCAGCGACCAACCCGACGGCCTGCATGAGCTTCAATTACCATCAGGATGCCTTCGGCCAGAAATGGGGGCTGAACCTCGAAAATGGCGATGTCGCCCACACCGCCTGCGTCGGTTTCGGGCTGGAGCGCATCGCGCTGGCGCTGTTTGCGCATCACGGTCTCGACGTGAAGAAATGGCCTGCACAGGTCGTGGAAACCCTCTGGGGCTGATTATCCATGCGGCAGATTTTTCCGGGCCTCGATCCCAACACCTATGTGCAGCATCCGCTTCATTCCTCTGAGAGAATGTGGCCGGAGACCAATTGCTACATCGATTTATGGATCGAAGTGCTGGCCTCGAAAGGCTTGTCCCCGGAAGCCATGTTCGGGTTTACCCTGACGCAGGATTTCGAAGGCGACCAGTTCACCTTTTTCAAGGTGCCGCTGGAAGATCTCGAAGCCCTTTATGGCGTTCGCGCCACGGAACTCGCGATCTTTGACAAAGTGGAAGACCACATCGCGACGCAGCTGGAGCGCGGCCGTATCTGCCTGATCGAGATGGACAGCTTCTATATGCCCGACACCCATGGGGTGGGCTACCGGAAGGAGCACGGCAAGACTACCGTCGCCATCAACCGGCTCGATCTCGAAAAGCGGGAACTGGACTATTTCCACAATGCCGGCTTTTTTCATCTCTCCGGTGAGGATTTTGACGGGCTCTTCCAGCATCATCTGGCCGAGACCGACCCGCCGTTTCTGCCCTATACCGAATTTGCCAAATTCGTAGACAGCAATCCTTCACCGGCGCATATTCGCAAGACGGCCGAACGGCTCTTGAAGTTTCATTTTTCCAGGCGCCCTTCCGCCAACCCGGTCCGGGCTTTTGCAAAAGTGTTTCCGGCCCAGGTGGAAAGAGTTGCCGACAGGCCTTTCGGCTTCTTCCACAAATACGCCTTCAACACGCTGCGGCAGCTCGGCGCCAATTTCGAACTGGCGGCAAGCCACCTCGAATGGCTGGACAAAGACAGTTTTTCTGAAGCGAGAGACCACGCGCTCAAGATCTCGGAGGTTGCCAAGACCGTTCAGTTCCAGCTTGCACGCGCCGTCACGCGTCGTAAGTTCGATGCGCTGGCCACCGTGCTCGATCCGGCCGCGGACGCGTGGGATGGTTTGATGGAAAGCCTTGGCGAAAAACTATCTGATGCCAGCGAGGCCGCGTGAGGACCTATCTTCCCGGCGAAAGCGAAGAAGTGTTGAGTGAAGGCTGGACGCTGACACTAACGCCCGCCGATGCCTGCGAAACCCCGTCTGATATTCCGGCATCGCTCGAAAGCTTTCATGTCTCCGTTCCCGGCACCGTGGCGCAAGCGTTGGAAGCGGCCGGGAAATTCGATCGCCTTGCCCCCGTCGCCCTAAATGACAGGGACGCCTGGTATCGGCTGACGATGATCTCAGACGCCCGGGAACGGGCTACCCTGCGCTTCGATGGTCTTTCCACCATTGCCGAGATCTTCTTCAACGGTGAGCTGATTGCCGCGAGCCAAAGCATGTTCGAAAGGCTGGAAGTGCCGGTCCAGATGACAGGCGCAGACGAGCTTTCGATCTGCTTCCGGGCGCTGGCACCCCGGCTTGAAAAACCCGGTCCCCGCGCTCGCTGGCGGCCGCAGATGATGAATACGCAGGGGCTGCGGCTGATCCGTACCACGGCGCTTGGCTATATGCCCGGCTGGTGCCCGGAAATCCATTCCGCAGGCCCGTGGCGACCTATCAGCCTCATCAAACAGGACGGCGTGCTGTGCACCCTACGGTCTTCGCTTGACGATACCGGCACGGGAAAGGTCAGCATCGTTCTCCAAGCGAACCGCGATATCCAGCCCGCACGGCTGATTTGTGCTGGTTACAGCATCAATCTTTCGAAGGCTGAAGACGGCAAACTCCTCGGCGAACTCATCATTCCCGGCGTCGAACTCTGGTGGCCGCACACCCATGGCAGGCCCGCGCTGCACGACGTCGTTCTGGAGTTGGACGGCAACCAACACAGGCTCGGACGCACCGGCTTCCGCCAGGTGGAGATCGATCACGGCGAAGACGGCAATGGTTTCGGCCTCAAGGTAAACGGTCAGCCGGTCTTCTGCCGCGGTGCGGTCTGGACGACGGCCGATATTGTGCGCCTGCCGGGAACACGGCCGGACTACGAGCCATGGCTAAAAAAAGCCGCCGAAGCCGGTATGAACATGATCCGCGTCGGCGGCACCATGGCCTATGAGACGCCGGAATTCTTCGCGCTTTGCGACGAACTTGGCATCATGGTCTGGCAGGATGCCATGCTTGCCAATTTCGATTACCCGGCGAAGGACGATGGCCTTCGTCAGCATATCGTTATGGAAATCGAGCAACTCCTCGAATCGACGGCACTTTCTCCATCGTTTGCCATTTTCTGCGGCGGCAGTGAAATGTACCAGCAGGGCGCGATGCTCGGCTTGCCGGAACAGATATGGAAGGGCACACTGACCGAAGAAATCCTGCCGGAACTGGTCGCCGAAAAGCGGCCGGATGCGGCCTATGTTGCCAATTCCCCTTCCGGCGGCGCTTTGCCCTTCTTCCCCAATGCCGGCGTGGGCCACTATTACGGCGTTGGTGCCTATTGCCGGCCATTGGAAGATGCCCGCCGCGCCGATCTGCGTTTCGCCGCCGAATGTCTCGCCTTCGCCAATATTCCGGAACAGGAGACGCTGGACAGATATCTTCCCGGCGTGGCCGTTCACGATCCGCGCTGGAAAGCGCGAACACCACGTGACCGCGGCGCTTCCTGGGATTTCGAGGATGTCCGCGATCATTATCTGAAGCTGCTTTACGAGGCGGAACCGGATGTGCTGCGGCGGGAAGACGGCGCCCTTTATCTCGACATGTCGCGCGCCGCGACGGCCGAGGTGATGGAGGCGACGTTCGCCGAATGGCGGCGCAGCGGCTCTTCCTGTCAGGGCGCTTTGGTCTGGACGCTGCAGGATCTTGTTCCAGGTGCAGGCTGGGGTATCATCGATGCCGCCGGCCGGCCCAAATCCGTCTGGCATGCGCTGAAAAGAGCGTTCCGCCCCGTTCAAGTCAGTCTTTCCGACGAAGGCACCAACGGGCTCGACATTCACATCCTCAACGAGACCGGCGACAGCCTGAATGCCATGCTGGAGCTGACCTGCCTGCGCGAAGGTGTACAGCCCGTCGTTCACGCCAAACGGCCACTCGCGCTGTTGCCGCGAGAGAGCCAGACGATTGCCGCAACCGACCTGTTCGGCGCTTTTTTCGATACGACCTATGCCTACCGCTTCGGCCCGCCATCCCACGATGTGACAATCGCCCGCCTTCGGGATATTGCAACCGGGCATGTCATCGCCGACGCCTTCAATTTTCCGCTCGGCCGGAAAAAGGCGCTGCATGCCGCAAACCTTCAGGTCGCAATCAGCGAAACAAACGGCCACTGGTCCCTCGAAATCGGCACGGACCGGCTGGCGCAATCTGTCCATATCACGGCAGAGGGCTACCGCGCCTGCGAAAGCTGGTTCCATCTCGGCCCTGGCGAGGCCAGAAAAATCGGCCTTTTACCGGAAACCGCCGCAGCCGAAGCCCCTCCCTCCGGAGAGGTCGTGTCACTGGGCTCCAGCCGGCGGTTTTCGTTCTAGAGCCAGCCGCTTCACCGTTTCGATATAGATTGTCTTCGCTTCCGGTGTTGAGAGATTGTGATCGGCATCGGGAATGATGGTCAGCGACACGTTGCGATAGGCCGCCAGCCCGTCACCGTCGGCATCGAAATAATACTGGAAATGCTCGAGGCCATCGTCGTTGTCGCTATAGAGCAGATGGACGGCGGTATTCTTCGCCTTCAGCCTGTCGAAAGCGCCGAAGACGGCCCGCCCTTCCTCGCTGCCCCTGCGAAACAACCTTGCCGTTTTTGTCGAAAGCCGCTTCATCGTCGCCTTGAGGATGTTCAGCCCGGCGCTTGCCACATCGACATCGCCGCTGATGAGACGCTTGAATGTCGCACCCTGGCGAAAACGCTGGCTGTATTCCCCGAAGGAACGCGGCCGCTTATGCAGCGCCTCGTCCACCGAACGCCCCTTGCGCCAGTGGAAAACAACTGGATTGACCGCAACCACGGCCCCGATACGGTCATCGGCGAGCGCGCCGTTAAAAGCGAGATAGGCGCCGCTGCACCGGCCCGCCGCAATGAAAGGCCCCTTGCCGCGCGTGCCGAGAAAATCGAGCGCGGCGGCCACGTCGTCATTCTGCGCGGCATCGTAAAGAACCTGATCGGGCGCGTTTTTGACGGGCGGACTATCGGCAATATTTGCGGCGTCGAAGCGCAATGAGGCAACGCCTTCGCGCGCCAAAGTACGGGCCATCTGCACGGAAAGCCTGCCCCAGCCCGCATGCCGGTCGTAAGCGGCGCCAAGCAGGAGAACCGAAGACACTGCCTCTCGGTCATGCGGCCGACAGAAGACACCGAAGAGCCGCCCGCCATCGCCAAACTGCACCGACTGCTCGATGAAACCACGGCCGCGCTGCGGGGCATTGAGGATGATATCCTCCCCGGTATTGGCAGGGCTTTCGGCATGGGTTTGAGACAGAACCCAATCCACCAGCCGGTTCACCACATCACCTGAAATTTTCGAGAGTGTGGGGCTGGAAACGAGATCGTCATAGCCGGAAAACGCTGCCTCCTCCACCTCACAGCCGATTGCAGCGAGATGTTTGGCGAAATCGGCATCGGTCACGCGACCGGGTCGCGACAGGACCAGAATGGTGTGCGCCGGAGCGGCCACGAGATTGGCAAGATTGGCCTTCTTGACCGCATCCGCAACTCCTTCAGGCATGGTCATGCCCGCAATCGTACCCGCCTCCGCGAGGCGTTGGCCGGGCCGGAGGCCAAGGCCGTCATCAATCATGGATGACCACATCGCCAGTTCGCGCAGATAGGCACGGCCGGAAACGACAGGCGCCAGAAACGCCATGGAACCGGCACCCACTGCATCGGTAAGGGCCTGCGCCGCGATCAGGCAGCCGAGCCCCTGCGCAACGACCACCACCTCCGCGCATCCGGAAAGACGCTTCAGATAAGCGAATGCAGCACGCGTGTCGGAAAGCCAGTCCGCTGCACGACCCGCATCTTCAGGATCGAAGGCATCCCCCGCGCCGAGATAGTCAAATCGCAGGCTCGCAACGCCGCGAGCCGCCAACCTCTCGGCCAGAACCCGCTGAAACTTGCGACTGCACAGTTCCTCCATGCCCCAGGGGCTGACGAAAAGAACGGCATGGGCCTGCCTCACATCCCTGCGTGCCGGATGGAAAATTCCAGCCAGCCCGTCAAAAGAGACGGGATGTGCAATCGCCCCATCCAGGCCGATGCCGGAAAGCGACAATGCATCAAGAGACGAATCGCTGCCTGTACGCTCTGAGATATCTATCGCCATCGACCTTGCCATCATTGCGCCAGTATCCGGCTCAACCATTACGGGATCATTATATCGAAGCGTCTTAACGCCTGTTCTACAATAAAAACAACAATATTAGAGAACTCTAAAAATATAGTCGTATTTATATCGCCAGCCACCCACACGTTGCAAAAACAATCGCCGGGGTAACGGACAAGTCTCGACAGGCCCGCTATTTTGCTCGAAACCGCCTGAATATACTGATAAATAGCGAGTCCCACACCTATTTGCAGGAGGAGGTTGCGCCACCCGGCCACCGGATTGTCTAGACACCGCGCAAACCAACACGCCGGGCCTCGCCCGTCAGGTCATAGAAGTTTTATATGGAACAAAGCCTTACGCGTTATATCTGGTCGCACACGAGGCGGCAGCAGCTTTTCATTCTGCTGATCGTGGCCCTGTCCATGATCCCCTATTTTCTCGCCTTCGATCTGCCCAAACAGATCGTCAATGGGCCTATCCAAGGGGACGGCTTCGAAGGGGCGAACGCAACGCAGCTCTTCATGCATCTCACGGTCGATATTCCCTATTGGGGCACCGTGACGCTCTTCCCCGGGATCGAACTCAACCGCATGTCGATGCTGATGGGGCTCAGCCTGACATTCCTTGCACTCGTCATCATCAACGGGCTCTTCAAATATTACATCAACACCTACAAGGGCCGCCTTGGCGAGCGGCTTCTCAGGCGTATACGTTTCGAACTTATTGACCGGATTTTGCGTTTCCCGCCCACGCATTTCAAGCGGGTAAAAGGCGCTGAAATCTCCAGTATGGTGAAGGACGAGGTGGAACCGCTCGGCGGCTTTACCGGCGATGCCTTCGTACAGCCGGCGCTTCTCGGCGGCCAGGCACTCTCCGCGCTCTTCTTCATTCTCGTGCAGAATTTATGGCTCGGTCTGATCGCGGCTTTCATGGCCGCCATACAGGTCGGCATCATCCCCAAAATGCGCCGCCGCCTCATCGAACTTGGCCGCCAGCGGCAGTTGAGCGCGCGCCAGCTTGCCGGACGTATCGGCGAGATGGTCGATGGCATCGGCACCATCCACGCCTATGACACATCTAATTTCGAGCGCGCCGATGCCTCACACCGGCTCGGCGACATCTTCAAGATCCGTTACGATCTCTACCAGTGGAAGTTTCTGGTCAAGTTTATCAATAACTTCCTCGCGCAGCTCACGCCCTTCTTCTTTTATGCGCTCGGTGGTTATCTGACCCTTAAGGGCAGCCTTGATGTCGGCCAGTTGGTCGCCGTCATCAACGCCTATAAGGAACTGCCGGGACCGCTGAAGGAACTGATCGACTGGGATCAGGCGCGACAGGATGTCCAGGTGAAATACGAGCAGGTCTTCGAACAGTTCAATACGCCGAACATGATCGACGACAAGGTGCAGAAACTGTCCCCGGGAACCGTCGCGGCAATCACCGCGCCGCTCGTCATCGCCAATCTGACGCTCGAGGATGATAGCGGCAGCCGGCTTTTGGAGCAGGCGTCGCTCAAGATCGAGCCGGGCGAGGTGATCGCCATCGTCGGCGGCTCGGGAGCCGAGGCGCTGGCGGATGCGATCGGCCGCACGCTCTGGCCAACTTCGGGCAAGGTCAGCATCAACGATGTCGACATATTGGAACTGCCGGAGTCGCTCACCGGGCGGCGAATTTCCTATGTCTCGTCGGACAGTTATTTTTTCCACGCCAGCCTGAAGGACAATCTTCTTTACGGCCTCAAACATGCGCCGCTAGCGGAAAAGAACTACGAAGGCGCTGCGCTGGAGCATCGCAAGTGGGAAATCCGCGAAGCCAAGATGGCGGGCAATCCGCTGATCGACATCAACAGCGAATGGATCGATTACGCCTCAAGCCCGGCCGGCGACGGCAAACCGGAGAACCTCATCCAGGCCGTTCTGGCCGTGCTCGACAGCGTGGAATTGTCACAGGATATTCTGGAATTTGCCCTGCGCTCGTCGATCGATCCTCTGACCGATCTGCATCTTGCCGCCCGCATCGTGGAACTGCGGCATGTGCTGCGCGCCGAACTTGAAAAGGAAAATCTGAGCGGCCTCATCGCGCCCTTCGAACTGGAGAGCTACAATAGCGAAGCGACAGTCGGTGAAAACCTGCTGTTCGGCACCATGCGGGATTCTTCCCAGACGATCAGGACCGTCATCGAGAGCGACTATTTCCGATCGCTGATGCGCGAAACCGGCCTCGTCAAAACCCTATTCGAAATGGGATACACGATTGCCGAAAACATCGTGGAAATCTTTGCCGACCTGCCGGGAGACCACCCCTTCTTCCAGCAGCTCACCTTTATGACGCCCGATGACATTCCAGTCTATCAGCAGATGATGCAACGGCTTCAGGGAAAGAGTTTCGACGAGGCCAATGAAAGCGAAAAGCGCGCGATGCTGCGGCTGAGCTTCTTCTACATAGAACCTCGCCAGCGTTTCGGCCTGCTGTCACCGGAAATCATGAACCGGATCGTCGAAGTTCGGCACATGTTCCACGAAAACCTGCCCGACAGCCTGAAAAACGTGATCGAAATCTACGATCCGACCAAATACATGAGCGCCACCAGCCTTCTGGATAATATTCTCTTCGGCAAGGTGAGCCATCGCTATACCGACGCCTCGCGGCGCATTACCCGCATTGTCGCGGATGTCATGCGCAAGCAGGGCGTCTATGAGCGCGTGTTGGCGGTGGGGCTTGATTTCAACCTGGGTGCCGGCGGCAAGCGGCTTGGACCGCTTCAGCGCCAGAAGCTCAATCTCGCGCGGGCGCTGATCCGCAAATCCGATTATTACGTCTTTAACCGCCCCCTTCCCGGTCTTGATCCCCGACAGCAGGAGGAAATTGTCGAACGGGTCATCACACTCCTGAAACAGAATAACAATAACCCCTCGATCGTGTGGGTTCTATCGAATGCGCACCTCTCACGCATGTTCGAGCGGGTGATCGTCGTTCATCAGGGCCTGATCACGGCTGACGGAAGTTACGAGACTCTCGCCGAGGAAAACGGTACATTCAAGGACATGGTCGCGACATAAATCCAAGAATGTGACCGAGGTGGAACAAGAACAGGGTAAGGCAATGCTGTTTAAAGACGAAATTCAGATGTTGAAAAGGGTTCCGTTTTTCTCGGAAATGGAACCATCCAAACTCAAGCTGCTCGCATTCGCATCCGACCGGGTGTCCTATCACGCTGGCGATACATTGTTTCGGCAGGGAGATGTCGGCGATGCGGCCTATGTTCTCCTGACTGGAAAAGTGGATGTTCTGGTCGATTCCCCATCGGGCACGCTGAAAGTGGCGGAAATGACCGGCAACGCCATCGTCGGTGAAATCGCCATTCTCTGTGACAGCGTCAGAACCGCGACCATTCGTGCCTCCACCAATGTGGAAGCCCTGCGCATCGGCAAGGAACAGTTCTTCAAGCTCATGTCCGATTTCCCCGACATCACCATAAAGGTCATGCGCGTTCTCGCCGAACGCCTTACCCAGACGACGGCGGAACTGAGCAAAGCGCGCGCAGGCGCCAAGACATAAACGACAATTCCTTGCTACCTTGAATGGCGATATTGGAAAAATAAATGTCGTACTATTGCAATATAAATGAAATGCTGACTGAATAAGGGGTAAAGGGGCCCGCCAGAAATGTGCGGATATAAGAATCTATAGAAACAACGGGCTTTCATGGGAGGAAAGCGTGCAAGATTCCGTTGTTATTGGGGTGTGCCATGGCGTTCGATTCCGACACGAGAAGTCGGGAAAGTAATAGAAATTTTCGGGTAAAGATCTGGGGTGCGCGGGGAACGCTTCCCGTTTCAGGTGAAAACTTCCGAAAATACGGCGGGAATACCATCTGCATCGAGGTGAGATGCGGTGATCACGTTCTTTTGTTCGATGCCGGTTCCGGCCTGCATCCCGCTGGTCTTGCCCTGCGGGCGGAAGGCATTACCGACGTCAACCTGTTCTTCTCGCACTGTCACTACGACCACATCGTCGGCTTTCCCTATTTCAAGCCCTTTTATAACAGCTCCAACGATGTCGCCATCTGGTCGGGCCATCTGGCCGGAAGCATGACCACCCGGGAAATGCTCAAGGATTTCATGAGCCCTCCCTGGTTCCCCGTGCCCTTGGAGATTTGCTGCGCAAAGATCGCCACCCGTGACTTCAAAGCGGGCGACGTGCTCGATGTACACCCCGGCCTGTCGATCAGAACCGGAATGCTCAACCATCCCGGCAATGCCATCGGATACCGGCTGGACTGGGAAGGTAAGTCGCTGGCCATCATCACCGACACCGAACATGAGCCCGGCAGCATCGACGAAACCGTTCTTGATCTCATCAGGGATGTCGATCTTTTCCTCTATGACGCCATGTTCACCGATGAGGAAATGGGCCTTTACCGCGGTTATGGCCATTCCTCCTGGCAACAGGCAATCCGCCTTGCCAAACTTGCCGACGCAAAAAATGTTGGCTTCATCCACCACGCTCCGAGCCGCAGCGATGACGAGCTGGACGATATCGAAAAGCAGGCGAAAGCTGAATTCAGCGGCGCATTCGCGGCGATGGACGGTCAGGTCATCGAAATCTGATCCTCATCAGACCTCGGTGTGGGGCGGCCTTCGACCGTTTTTCGATCTGGCGGTGGAACATTCCTCACCACGATTGTATGCGAACACGCACAATTGACCGCTGCCGATCAATTGCTCCACGATATTGCCATGAGCCGGCCTGCATTTAAGGTATTTGCAAGACACGCATATCCCGTTTTTCCGCCCGGAAATTCGGCGAGACGATCTAAGATAGAGCCACCCCTATTGCATGATGATTCTATACCGAGCGGCCATTTGATGGGATTTGCATGATCCGTTTCTTTTCGGAAACCAATTTAAGACGCGCCCGGATCGCATCCGGCCTCATCATATTTGCTTTCGTTTTTTCCCACCTTTCCAATCATTCTCTTGCGCTCATCTCCATCGACACCGCTGAACGGGCGCGAAAGTGGTTCAGCCTGATCTGGCTTAATCCTGTCAGCAGCCTGCTTTTTTACGGGTCGGTCGTGGTGCATGTCTGCCTTGTGCTGCGTTCGCTTTATCTGCGCAGGACATTGCGCATGCCGCTTCGCGAGGCGCTTCAGGTCATATTCGGACTGTCGATCCCGTTTTTAATCATCGGCCATGCGGTCAATATCCGCGCCTCACATATGCTTTATGGCATCGACGTCGGTTATTATTCCGTCATCCGGAGGCTGTGGATAAACAATCCGGTCAGCGGCGCGTGGCAGAGCCTCGCATTGATTGTCATCTGGACCCACGGATGCATCGGCCTCTATTTCTGGCTGCGATACCGCGACTGGTATCCGAAAATCGCCGGGCTGTTCATGACGGTGGCTGTGATGCTGCCGCTTCTGGCCTTGCTGGGCTTCAGCGATGCGGGCCGCTGGCTGGAAGAGGTGGATCGGAAATATGCACTTCCTCCGGGGCTTACGGATAACACTATCCAGAGAGACGAACTGCCGCTGCAAAGGGAGATGGAAACGCGGATCCGGTTGATCACCGGTGCGACCGAGGCAATTTTTGCAGGTGCGGTGATGCTGGTCTTCGTATTGCGCGGTGTGCGAAGCTTCCGGCAAAGGCTGACCCGATTGAAATCCACTATGAACAGGGCGTGCAGGCGCGTATTCCGGCCGGATTCAGTATTCTCGAAGCCAGCAGGCTCGCGGGCATCCCGCATTACTCGGTCTGTGGCGGCAAGGGGCGCTGCTCGACCTGTCGCGTCAAGGTTCTGAACAGCAAAGGCCCGCTTCCGCCACCCGGAGATATCGAGCAGACCACGCTCCGGCGCATCCATGCGGATTCGGATGTGCGGCTCGGCTGTCAGCTGCGTCCTACCAGCGATCTCGACATCGCGCTTCTCGTTTCACCGCCCCAGCAGAGCGATCTGCCGGCGGATGCGCAGCCGGCGCGCCCCGGCCGGGAAGAGGAAATCGCCATTCTCTTCTGCGATCTGCGCAATTTCACCACGCTGTCGGAAGCCAAGCTGCCCTATGATGTCGTCTTCCTTCTGAACCGTTATTTCACCATCGTCGGTCAGGCCGTCGAACAGGCCGATGGTCATCTCGACAAATTCATCGGCGATGGCGCCATGGCCCTTTTTGGACTTGGCGAGGATACGGACCGGGCCTGCCGCAACGCCATGAAGGCAGCCGCAACCATATTGCGGGATATCGCCATCCTGAACGAAGGGTTGGAGAAACAATTCGCCGTCCGCCTGGAAGTGGTGGTTGGCATTCACTCCGGCCCGAGCATCGTCGGCGTGATGGGATATGGCGCGGCAAAAACCCTGACAGCCATAGGCGATACCGTGAATGTGGCAAGCCGGCTCGAATCCAAGGCCAAGGAATTCGGCGCCGCCATCGTCGTTTCCGAACCGGCCATCATCCAGGCAGGACAGGATATTGCCGATCTCAGAAGCGAAAACATCGCCATTCGCGGACGAAACTCGCAGATGAAAGTGTATCTGCTCTCAAGAGAAGAGAGCGAGCGTTATCTATGAGACAGTCACGGCGCTTTTGTCGTCGGGCGGTCCACCGTCAAATCTTGCGATAGAGAAAATAGCGATCCGTCGGCACGCTTTCCGGCACCGGCAGCGGTTTCAGCATGGCATGGTCGAGCGGCAGACCGCTGATGGCGATACCGCCTTTTGCCAGCATGCCCGCGGCAAGATCGGGCAACCATGTGAGCGTAACCGCGTCCTTTTCCGGATAACCCGTGCCGATATCGGCATGCACCATCGCCGCATCCGTGCCGATGAAGGCCGGAGCGGTTTGCGAGATTTCACCGATCACGAGATCCTCTACCGCCGGAACGGAAGAGGCATGAGCACCCATGGCCCTGTCAAAAGCGATGATACGGCGGTTGGGAAACAGTTCTCGCAGGTGATTGAAAGTGCGCCCGTTTCCAAGCCCGATTTCCATGAGCGCGCCCTGATCGGGCAGATCGAGATCCGCCTCGACATGGTTGAGGATATCGCGCTGTGCGCTCAAACGGCGAATGAAACTGTCCAGTCTGCTCATAATATCAGGCCTTGATGATGTGTTTTGCGGCGATATCCCGGCGCGCGAAGACATTTCGTGTATCGATGATCAGCGGCGCCCAGTCGCTAAGCGCGGCATAGTCGACATTGTCGTGATCCGTCGCGACAAGAACGGCATCGAAGCTGCCGATGGTCTCCCTGTCCCATGACACGGATTTCATGCCCATCAGGTGGCTATATTCCCGGGTTTTCGGAATTTCCGCCACATAGGGATCGAAATAGGCCGCTTCGCCACCGCGCTCCTGAATAAGCTCCATGAGCTTCAGCGACGGACTTTCGCGAATGTCGGGCACGTTTTTTTTGTAAGCGAGACCGACGACCAGCACTTTCGAGCGGCTGAGCGCCTTCCCCGAATGGATATCCAGCGCTTCTGCAACCCGCCCGACGACATGACGCGGCATGCCGGTATTGATTTCGCCGGCAAGCTCGATGAACCGCGTCGGCAATTCATATTCGCGCGATTTCCAGGTGAGATAGAACGGGTCGATCGGTATGCAATGGCCGCCGAGACCCGGCCCGGGATAAAACGGCATGAAACCAAACGGCTTGGTTTTTGCCGCGTCGATCACTTCCCATATGTCGATGCCCATCGCCTCGTAGACGACCTTGAGTTCGTTGACGAGCGCGATATTGACGGCACGGAAGACGTTTTCGGTGATTTTCACCGCCTCGGCCGTGGCATTGGTCGAAACCGGAACGATCTTCTTCACCACTGAGCCGTAGAAGGCGGCCATCAGCTTTCCGGCAGCCTCGCCGTCACCGGCGACAACCTTCGGAATGGTCGAGGTCTCGAAATCGCGGTTGCCCGGATCTTCCCGCTCGGGCGAAAAGCCGATGAAGAAATCGACGCCGGAGACGAGGCCGGTACTCTCCAGAATGGTCTTCACCACCCCGTCGGTCGTGCCGGGATAGGTGGTCGATTCCAGCACCACGAGCTGCCCCTTGCGCAGATGCGCCGCGATATCCCGGCAGGTCTTTTCGACATAAGAAAGGTCCGGCTCGCGATATTTCGTCAGCGGCGTCGGCACGCAAATGGCGATCACATCGCATTCGGCCAGCCTGAAAAAATCGCTGGTGGCAACGAAACCGTCATCCTGCCGCACACTTGCCAGCACCTCATCGGAAACCGCCTCGATATAGCTGCGGCCCGCTTCGATCGCGGTAATTTTACCGGGGTCGATGTCGAAACCGACGACCTTGAAACCGGCCTTAGCGACCGTCATGGCAAGCGGCAGGCCGACATAGCCGAGGCCGATCACCCCCGCTTTGGCGCTTTTGTTTTCGATGCTGGAAAGCAGGGTCCGGGAAATGTCTGGGGAAGTCAAAGCGTGTCACGCTCCGCGCATGTGCAAAAGATGCCTTTCAGTTGGGCAAGAATGACCGACCTGTCAAGGCTCGGCCCTTTCAAATTCCGGTTGACGCCCAAGCCGCTGGCGACGCACAACCATCCGCATGAAGATCGCCTTTTATTCGCCGCTCAAGTCACCCTACCATCCCGTTCCCTCCGGCGACCGGCTGATGGCCCGACTTTTGATGAAAGCGATGACGATGGCTGGCCATGAGGTTTTCGTCGCCTCGGAACTGCGCAGCTTTCTGAAACAGCCGGACGATCCGGCGCGGCCAGCGCTCATCGATGAGGCTGGACGCGAAATCGAAGCGATAGCGGAGCGCTGGCGGCAGGAGGGCGCACCGGACCTCTGGTTTTGTTATCACCCCTATTACAAGGCTCCGGATTTGCTCGGCCCGGAACTCGTGCACCGTTTCGGCATCGCATATGTGACTGCAGAGGCATCCTATTCGCCGAAACGCAACGGCATGGGCTGGCAAGCGATTCAGGACGGGTTGCTCGCCGCATTGAACGGGGCCGCGGTCAATATCTGCTTCACCGCGCGGGACCGTGAAGGGCTTGTGCGCGCTTCCCCCACCCTGCAATGGGCGATATTGCCACCATTCATCGACGCCGGGGCATTTCTCAGCAACACACCCCGGCCGGAGCCCGCAAGGCTGATCACCGTCGCCATGATGCGGGCGGGCGACAAGCTCTCGAGCTATCGTACCCTGTCCGAAGCGCTGGCTTCATTGCCTGAGACTCTCGACTGGACGCTTGACATCGTCGGCGACGGCCCGGAACGCGCGGCCGTGGAGACGATGTTCAGCGCGTTTCCCGATCATCGCCTTGGCTGGCACGGGGAAAAAAGCCCGACAGAAATCGCGGCACTTCTTTCAAAAGCTTCCCTTTATGTCTGGCCGGGCCATGGCGAGGCCTATGGTCTCGCCTATCTCGAAGCGCAGGCCGCCGGTCTGCCTGTCGTGGCCGAAAAAGTCGCCGGCGTTCCCGAGGTGGTAAAATCCGGCACGACAGGATTACTGACACCGGAAAATGATACAGCCGCTTACGCCGAGGCAATCAGGACCCTGCTCGGCGATGACAGACAGCGTGAGGAGCTGGCAAAAGCGGCCCGCCAGTTCGTCATCAATGAACGATCTCTGGAAAACGCCGCAACGACGCTGAACCAAATTCTTTTGCAGGCAAAGGCACGAAGATCATGAGTCTGAAAAAACTCACCGCGGCACTGGATGAATGCAGTCGGCGCGGCATAAAGGCCGATCTCTGGCTGCGGGACGATGATGCGGTGGAACCGACGCTCGCTCTCGACATACTGCTTGATCTTTGCGGTAGCTTTTCCGTCCCTGTTACGCTCGCGGTCATTCCCGAGATGACGACGGATAAGCTTGCGACACATCTGGATGCCTCGGATATTGCTGACGTCGCCGTCCATGGCTGGTCACATGTGAATTACGCCGGGGACAAGGAAAAGAAACAGGAACTCGGGCCGCATCGCGACCCGGCCATCGTGCTTGATGAATTGCAATCAGGACTGGATAAGCTCCACGACCTGCATGGCAGGCGTCTGGTGCCGATGCTGGTGCCGCCGTGGAATCGCATCGATGCCGGTATCGTGACGAGCTTGGCGGATATCGGCTATCGCGCTTTATCCGTCTTCGGCGCCGAGAAAAATACCCTGCCGCCTTGCCTGAACACCCATGTCGATGTCATCGACTGGCACGGCAGCCGCGGCGGCCGGGACGATGATATCCTGTTTTCCGAAACCGCCGCCCGCATCCTGCGCACCGTCGAAGAGGGCGGCACGACGGGTATCCTTACCCATCATCTCGTGCATGACGACACTGTCTGGCGCTTCCTGAGGCAGCTTTTCGAAGTGACGACAGGACATCCCGCCGCCCGCTGGCGTTCCTCTAAAGACCTCGTCAACGAGATATCACCATGACTTCCAGGCGATCAGCATCCCGCTGTCCTGCGTGGCGAGTTCCCGCCTGATTGCTTCCACGTCCTCCAGCGGCGCAAGGTCGGCAAGGGCCGCGGCAACGAATGACGCCGGCGCAAGGCTGATGCTGCCCGCCCGGGCGATGACGGTGAAGATCAACGGACCGGTCGACCACCAGGCCGGTGCACGCGGCATTTCCTCGATGATCCCGGGAAAGGCCTCAAGCATCTTGCCGAAGACCGGATGTCCGGCCGGGGCAGCAATGAAGGAATTGGCAAGCAGCATGCTGCCCTGTCCCGTATCGCGCGGCGTTTTTTCGTCAAACGCCGTCAGCCCTGTCAGAGGCACGAAAGCATCGAAACTCAGATCGTCGCGCGCCGGATACCAGTCGCAGTCGAGATAGATGCCACCAAAACGCTCCAGCAGGACGTAACGGGCCACATCCACCGCGCCGGGATAATCGCCATCATTGAGCATCCTGTTAAAGATGGCGTTCGAAAACACGCCCTCCCGCTCAAGATCGGCCTCCCGCCAGAGGCGATAGTCATAACCGTGCTGTGCGGCATGGACGGCCCAGGCTTTGACCGATACCGGCGGCGCTTTTTCCCCGATCCATATCTGGTGAATGAGCCGTGGCACATCCTCGCGGCTTTTAAGATTGGTCATGCGTCGGTCTTCGGCGGAAAACTGCGCATATTTTGCCAGCACCTGCGGCGGCGGAACAAGGGTATATTGATAACCGATCCTGGCAACCAGATCGCCTTCGGCCTTTGCGAGGCGCAGCCGCGCGGCATGCAGTCGGCGCGGCAGGCCGAGCACGGTTCGCTCGCCCATCAGATGCGCGTCCTTTGCTGCAACCAGCGATAAGAGAAGTGCGTTTGCTTCCGCATATTGCCCTTCATTTTGCAACTGCCGGGCCTTATCGAGCTGAGCGTCGTAATATTTCTTGTCGGACATGGATCCTCATTCAAAAGCGCCCGTTAACATAGCACCAAACATGCACGGTCGGGCAAGCCGCCACATTTCGGAAGCCGGCTTTGAATTTGCTAAACAATTCAATGTTTCAGAGGCATAGACAGACAACAAACCCTGCGATAACGTGAGTTTAAGCCCTCCTGAACAATTGTCACAAGGCAAGATAAAGAGACGGCAAGGAACCTTTTGGCATGAGCGCTGGCGCAGATTTGCTCCGTATTGAAAATCTGCGGGTCTCTTTTTCTCTCATGGGCGGCACCATTGATGCCGTCAGGGATACCAGCCTGCGCATTCTCCCGGGAAAAGTGACGGCTCTTGTCGGCGAATCCGGCTCGGGAAAGTCCGTCATCGGCCAGACCATCATGGGGATCCATCCCAAGACGGCGCGTGTGAACGGCCGCGTGCTGTTTACCGACCCTGAAAACGCCGCCGCCGGCCCCATCGATCTGCTGCAATTGCCGAAGGACGGCCGGGAAATCCGCTCGATCCGTGGCAATCGCATCGGCCTGATTTTTCAGGAGCCCATGACCTCCTTTTCGCCGCTGCACACCATCGGCAACCAGATCGATGAAGCGCTCAGAATCCACAGCATCCTGTCGCCGGCAGAGCGCGCGGAAAAAATGTATGAAACGCTCGATCTCGTAGGGTTTTCCAAACCCAAGAAGGTCGTGAACATGTATCCCTTCGAACTGTCGGGCGGCATGCGCCAGCGTGCCATGATCGCCATGGCGCTCATCTGTCGGCCTGCACTTTTGATTGCGGATGAGCCGACAACCGCGCTGGATGTGACGATACAGGCACAAATCCTCAAGCTGCTGCGCGATCTCCAGAGCCGGCTGAACATGAGCATGCTGCTCATCACCCACGATCTCGGTGTTGTCGCCAACATCGCCGACGAAGTGGCCGTGATCTATCAGGGCGAGATCATGGAAGCTGGCACGGTCGATGACATTTTCAAGGCGCCGGGCCATCCCTATCTCAAGGGCCTGATGGCCGCCGTACCGCATTTCGACATGAAGCCCGGCGAAAGGCTGAAGGCGCTGCGCGAAATCAAGGTGGACCACGAAAGCCTCGTCGGCAAAAAGACCGCCGCGGTCAACAAAACCCCCGGCCCGCTTCTGACCGTCGATAACATCAGCAAGACCTTCACGACCCGCAAATCCAGCTGGTTCCGCAAAAGCGACGCCAATGCCACGAAGGCGGTCAACAGCGTCAGTTTTGAAATCTGTCGCGGCGAATGCCTCGGGCTGGTCGGCGAAAGCGGCAGCGGCAAGACCACCGTCAGTAAAATCCTCATGCGCGCCGTCCGGCCGGATGAGGGTTCGATAACCTTTCACCGGCCGGAAGGCGATATCGGCGTCCTCAATGCGAAGGACGGTGATCTCAAAGAGCTGCGGTCGAAGATACAGATGGTCTTCCAGGACCCGATTTCATCGCTGTCTCCCCGCATGACCGTCGGCAATATCCTGAGCGAGCCGCTCGAAATCCACGGGCGGGGCGATGCGAAATACCGCGCGGAAAAAGTCCGTGGTCTCGTCAGGGCCATCGGCCTCGGCGAAAGCGCGTTGAACCGCTATCCCCATAGTTTCTCCGGCGGCCAGAGGCAGCGTATCGGCATTGCCCGCGCCCTGGCGCTCGGTCCCGAATTGCTGATCTGCGATGAACCCGTCTCCGCTCTCGATGTCTCGGTGCAGGCGCAGATCCTCAATCTGCTGAAGGATTTGCAGCAGGATCTCGGGCTCACCTATCTCTTCATCTCGCATAATCTCGCAGTGGTGGACTATATGGCAGACCGCGTGGCCGTGATGTGCGAGGGCCGTATCGTGGAACTGGCGCCGCGGGAAATCCTGATGCGCTCTCCGGTTCACCCCTATACGAAATCCCTGCTGGCCGCCGTGCCTTTCCCGGATCTCGATCGTCCGCTCGATTTCCGCACCATCGGCAAGATCAGCGCGACAGGCAAATTCGACTGGGGCAAGCAGTTCCGGGATGAGGGTGATGGCGAGATGATCTCTGCCGATCTCGGCGAAGGCCATTTCGTCCTTGCCAACGGCAATGCCGATATCCGGGAGCTTCGCCCTTGATCACGCGCCGCACCACGCTCGCCTTATTGGCCTCTGTCTTCCTGCCGGCCTATGCGCGCGCCGCCTATGTCGACCCGGCCTTTTTCAAGGAAAAACGCGAAAAGGGCGAGTTGCCCGACGTGGCCGAGCGCCTGCCGAAAAATCCGCGCGTCATCGACATGAAAGCGCTTGGCCGCGAACCGGGAAAACATGGCGGCTCGGTGCGCATGCTCATTGGGGGCCAGCGTGACATCCGGCTCATGCCGATCAGCAACTATGCCCGCCTTGTCGGTTATGACGAAAAATTCGAACTGCATCCGGATATCCTCGAAAGCTACGAAGTTCAGGAAGAGCGCATCTTCACCTTCAAACTGCGCGAGGGCCACAAATGGTCCGACGGCAGCGACTTCACCTCCGAAGATTTCCGGTATTTCTGGGAGGATGTCGCTCTCAACAAGGAAATTCACAAGGGCGGTCCGCCGATCGAACTTCTGGTCAACAATAATCCGCCGCTGATCGAAGTCGTCGACCGGCTGACGGTGCGTTACACCTGGGAAGGCCCGAACCCGGATTTCCTGGCGAAGCTCGCGGCGGCCTCGCCTGCGCGGCTGTTCCTTCCCGCCGCTTACATGAAGCAGTTCCACGTCAAATATCAGACTGCGGAAAATCTCGCCAAGCTCATCAAGAAGAACAAGGCGGATGACTGGAGCGGGCTTCATATCAAGATGTCACGGCAGGTCCGGCCGGAGAACCCCGCTTTGCCGACGCTCGACGCATGGCGAAACACGACCTCGCCGCCGGCCGAGCAATTCGTGTTCGAGCGCAACCCCTATTATCACCGCGTCGACGAAAACGGCCTGCAGCTACCTTATCTCGACCGTTTCCTGCTGAATGTCACCTCCTCCGATATCATCTCGGCCAAAACGGCATCGGGCGATAGCGACCTGCAATATTTCGGCCTCGATTTCGCCGATTACACTTTCCTGAAGGATGCGGAAAAGCGTTTCCCCCTGAAGGTCAATCTCTACAAACGCTCTCAAGGCTCGCGCATCGCGCTGCTGCCCAATCTCAATTGCGCCGATCCGGTCTGGCGCAGCGCGTTCCAGGACGTGCGCGTGCGCCGCGCGCTCTCGCTCGCGATCAACCGGCATGAAATCAACATGGTCTGCTTTTACGGATTGGCAAAGGAAAGCGCCGACACCGTGCTCCCGGAAAGTCCGCTTTACCGGCAGGAATTTGCCGACGCCTGGAGCGCTTTCGATCGCGCGGCGGCCAACAGGCTGCTCGATGAAGCGGGTTTCGACAAGCGCGACAATGCCGGCCTTCGGCTCCTGCCGGATGGTCGACCCGCCTATATCATCGTCGAAACGACAGGCGAAAGCACACTCGAAACCGATGTCATGGAACTGGTGACGGATCACTGGCGGCATATCGGCATTGCGGTTTCGGTGCGCCCCACCCAGCGAGACGTCTTCCGCAAGCGCGCCATGGGCGGCGAGGTGCTGATGTCGGTATGGATGGGCATGGACAATGGCGTGCCCACACCTGACATGCTGCCTTCCGGTCTCGCGCCCACCGGCGACGATCAGCTGCAATGGCCGGTCTGGGGCATTCATTATCTGTCCGGCGGCCGCGAGGGCAAGGAGCCCGACCTGCCGGAGGCGGCGCATCTTCTCGATCTCCTCAAAAAATGGCGCAGAAGCGTCACCGAGGAAGAACGGGAGGCGATCTGGCTGGAAATGCTCGGGATTTATACCCAGCAGGTGTTTTCGATCGGCATCGTCAACGGCGCGCTGCAACCCGTCGTCCATGTCAAACGCATGCGAAATGTGCCGGACAAGGCGCTTTTCGGTTATGAGCCCACATCCTATCTCGGCGTCTATATGCCGGATGCCTTCTGGTATGACGGAGACGCCTGATATGCTGCGGTATATAATCAAGCGCATCCTCGTCATGATCCCCACGCTGATCCTGATCTCGATGCTGGTCTTCACCATCATCGAACTGCCGCCGGGCGATTATTTCGAAAGCTACGTCGCCGAGCTGCGCGCGATGGGCGAGACGGCAAACCTTGCCGAAATTGAGGAATTGCGCACCCGTTACGGTTTCGATCAGCCGGCACCGATCCGCTATTTCCGCTGGGCGACCGGCATGCTGGTCGGCGATTTCGGTTATTCCTTCGAATATCAGCTGCCGGTCAGCGATGTGGTGGGAGACCGCCTCTGGCTGACGGTTCTGGTCTCCTTCGTCACCATCATCGTCACCTGGATTCTTGCCTTTCCGATCGGCATCTATTCCGCCACGCATAAATACAGCTGGGGCGATTACGGGCTCACTTTCCTCGGCCTGCTCGGCATTGCCATCCCCAATTTCATGCTGGCACTGATCCTGATGTATTTCGCCAATATCTGGTTCGGCATTTCCATCGGCCATCTGATGGACCGGGAATATCTGAACCAGGCGATGAGCTGGGCGAAGTTCAAATCGATCCTCGAACATATCTGGATTCCCGTCCTCATCATCGGAACGGCAGGCACGGCCGGCATGATCCGCCGCCTGCGCGCCAATCTGCTGGACGAGTTGCAGAAACAATATGTAGTGACAGCCCGCGCCAAGGGGCTGCACCCTTTCAAGGTGCTGATCAAATATCCGCTGCGCATGGCGCTGAATTTCTTCATTTCGGATATCGGCTCGATCCTGCCCGCCATCATCTCAGGCGCGGAAATCACCGCCGTCGTCCTGTCGCTCGAAACCACTGGCCCCATGCTCATCCGGGCTTTGCAAAGCCAGGATATGTATCTTGCCGGCTCGTTCCTGATGTTCCTGGCTTTCCTGACGGTGATCGGCGTTCTGGTGTCGGATATCGCCCTTGCCATACTCGACCCGCGCATCCGCTTCGGAGGTGGTAACGTCAAATGACTTCATCCATTCCGAAATCAGGCGAAGCGCTGCCCCATTACGTCTCGACGGCACCCTTCGACCCGTCGCTCATCGAACCCAACACCTCTGGAATGGCGGCCTTCAGCAAGGCATCACAGCTGAAGCTGATGTGGTGGCAATTCCGCCAGCACAAGATCGCTGTGTGGTCCGGCGCGTTTCTGACGCTGATCTATCTTTCGATCCTGATCAGCGAGTTCCTCGCCCCTTACAATCTTCATACCCGCAATATCGAGCATATCTACGCGCCGCCGCAGGCTATCCACCTCTTCGACGACGGAAAATTTGTCGGTCCCTTCGTTTATGGCCGGGAAATGACGCTCGACATGGACAATCTGAGGCGCGTCTACCGGGATGTGCCGACGGATATCCAACCGCTGCGCTTCTTCTGCAAGGGCGATACCTATCGCTTCTGGGGCATGTTTGAGGGCAGAACCCACTTTGTATGCCCGGCCGAAGGCGGTGAAATGTTCCTGCTCGGCACTGACAGGCTGGGGCGCGATGTGCTGTCGCGGATTATCTACGGCGCGCGCATCTCGCTGACCATCGGCCTTCTCGGCGTCGCCATGAGCTTCGTTCTCGGCATTGTGATCGGCGGTCTGGCGGGTTATCGCGGCGGCACGTTTGACCTGATCGTCCAGCGCATCATCGAGGTGCTCCAATCCATCCCCAGCATTCCGCTGTGGCTGGCGCTCGCCGCAATCATGCCAGTAACCTGGAGCCCGATCCTCGTCTATCTCGGCATCACCATCATTCTCGGCATGCTGGACTGGACCGGACTTGCGCGCGCCGTGCGCTCGAAGCTTCTGGCGCTTCGCGAGGAAGACTATGTTTTATCTGCGCAATTGATGGGTGCCGGCACACCGCGCATCATTGGCAGACACCTTATCCCCGGCTTCATGTCGCATCTCATCGCTTCGGCCACCCTGACGATACCCGGCATGATTCTCGGCGAGACCGCCCTGAGCTTCCTCGGCCTCGGTCTCAGGCCACCGATCACAAGTTGGGGAATTCTGCTCACGGAGGCGCGCAGCGTCAGCGTCATTGCGCTATATCCGTGGCTTCTCATCCCGACGATCCCGGTCGTTCTCGTCATTCTGGCCTTTAATTTCTTCGGCGACGGACTACGTGATGCTGCGGACCCTTTCAGATAAAATGGAATACGCCTTGATCTATTGCCCTTCAGCCATCGCCTTTTTTGTGGAAGGCAAAAAGAGGTGTGGCCCATGAGCCCTCGTTTGAACGACGCGCGCATTCTCATGTACAGCCATGATTCCTTCGGGCTCGGCCATCTGCGACGGTGTCGCACCATCGCGCATGCGCTGGTGGAGGATTATCGTGGCCTCAACGTCCTCATCATATCGGGCGCGACCATTGCCGGTGCCTTCGATTATCGCGCCCGCGTCGATTTCGTGAAAATCCCGAGCGTCATCAAGCTGCGCAACGGCGAATACACCTCGATGGACAGGCATATCGATCTCCAGGAAACGCTGAAGATGCGCCGATCCATCATTTATCACACCGCCGAGAGCTTCCAGCCTGACATCTTCATCGTCGACAAGGAGCCCATGGGCCTGCGCGGCGAGGTGGAGGAAACGCTTGCCTATCTCAAGGGACAGGGCACCAAGCTCGTCATCGGCCTGCGCGACGTCATGGATGCCCCGCAACTGCTCGAGGCCGAGTGGAAGCGCAACAACGTCATGACCAAGATCGGCCAGTTCTATGACCATGTCTGGGTCTACGGCCCGCCGGATTTCCACGACCCGCTGACGGGGCTCGACGTTCCCCAGACCGTGCGCGACAAGATGGATTTCGTCGGTTTCCTGCAACGATCCAAAACGCAGGCCGAAACCGTGGCACACCGGCCGGAAGGCGATTATCTTCTCATCACCACCGGCGGCGGCGGCGATGGCAGTGAACTGATAGATGACGTCATCAACGCCTATCGCCATGACCCGGAACTGACGCATAAAGCGCTTGTCGTGCTCGGCCCCTATATGCCGGCGGATCAGCGCCAGCGCTTCATGAGCAGCGTTGCCGATATCCCGCATATCGAGATCATCGAATTCGACAACCGCATGGAAGACCTCGTCGCCGGGGCCCAGGCCGTTGTCTCGATGGGCGGCTACAACACCGTCTGCGAAATATTGTCCTTCGACAAGCCCGCCCTCGTCGTGCCCCGCACGGTGCCGCGGGAAGAGCAGCTCATCCGCGCCACCCGCGCATCGGAGCTTGGCCTTTTCGACATGCTTCTGCCGGAAGACGCAGAGAACCCCGCAAAAATGGCAGAGGCTCTCAAAGCCCTGCCCAACCGCGCGCCTCCTTCCGTCAACTCCCAGAATCTGAAGCTCGACGGTCTGGAAAACATATCGTGTCGGATTGCGGAATGGCTGCCGCACGAGAGCGAGAAGGCACCGATTACGCTCACCGCGTGATCGGCTTCCCAACCAACTCTGCTTCAAAAGAGACACTCGCAACGTGACCGATACAAAAAAAATCGTGGTGCTCCTCAAGGGCTATCCGCGCCTGTCCGAGACTTTCATCGCCCAGGAGCTTCTGGGGCTCGAAAAGGCCGGGCTGGAACTCGAGCTCATGTCCATGCGCCGTCCGACGGACAAGAAGCGCCACCCCGTTCACGATGAAATCCGCGCGCCCGTCACATATCTGCCGGAATATCTGCATGAGGAGCCCTTGCGGGTTCTGAAGGCGCTATGGGCCTGCCGTAAAAAGCCGGGCTTTACCAAGGCGCTTCGCCGGTTTTTCAACGACCTGCCGCATGATCTCAGCCGCAACCGCTTTCGCCGTTTCGGGCAGGCCGCGGTTCTGGCCCATGAATGGCCTGTGGATGCCGAATGGCTGCATGTTCACTTCATCCACACGCCCGCCTCCGTCGCCGCCTACACCCATCTCATAACAGGCACACCGTGGACGATTTCCGCCCATGCCAAGGACATCTGGACCTCCAGCGACCGCGACCTCGCAGCCAAGCTGCAAAGCGCCCGCTGGGCCGTGACCTGCACTGCCGGCGGTTTTCAGCATCTGCAGGCGCTCTCCGGCGCAAAGCAGAATGTGCATCTGAGCTATCACGGGCTCGATCTCACCCGTTTCCCGCATTTCGATGGACCGCGCCCCGCAAGAGACGGGTCAACCGCCGGTGATCCGGTCAGGATTTTAAGCGTCGGTCGTGCGGTCAAGAAAAAAGGCATCGATATTCTGCTGCGGGCGCTCTCTTCGCTTCCCCAGACAATCCATTGGCGCTTCACCCATATCGGCGGTGGCGACGAACTCTCCGCGCTGAAAAAACTGGCCGACGAACTCGGCATTGCCGACAGGATCGTCTGGACCGGTGCCATGGAGCAGAAGCAGGTGCTGGAAAATTACCGCGAGGCGGACCTCTTCGCACTTGCCTGCCGCATCACCAGCGATGGCGACCGCGACGGTCTTCCCAATGTGCTGGTGGAGGCCGCGAGCCAGGCGCTGACCTGCATTTCCACCAATATATCAGGCATCCCGGAGTTCTTCGTGAATGGCGAAAACGGCCTGCTGACGGAACCGGAAAATCCGGCAGCCTTCGCAGAAGCGCTGCGCACCGCCATCACCGATCCGCAATTGCGCCAGCGTCTGGGCGCTGCCGCCGAAAACCGTGTAAGAACGGCTTTCGACCACCGCACCAGCATCGCCGAGTTGAAGGCTCTGTTTAAGACCGAGTGGGAAAAGACACCATGACCGCGATGGAAAAGCGTCCTTCCGTTTTCTTTTACGTGCAGCATCTTCTCGGCATCGGCCATATTGCCCGCGCCAGCCGCGTTGCCAATGCCTTGCAGGCGGATGGTTTCGATGTCGTTCTGGTCACCGGCGGCACCCCGGTTCCGGGCTTTCCGGGCGAGGGCATCCGTCATGTCGAACTACCACCAATCGCCGTCAGCGATGGCAGCTTTTCCGGCCTGGTCGACAGTTCCGGCAAGCCGGTGGACAACACTTTCAAGAACCTCAGAACCGACATGCTGATCGGCGCCTATCACGGCGCAAAGCCCGATATCGTCATCATCGAGGCTTTCCCCTTCGGCCGCAGACAGGTGCGCTTCGAATTGCTGCCGCTGCTGGACGAGATCGAGGACAGCGAACCACGCCCGCTCGTCATGACATCGCTGCGTGATATCCTCCAGGAAAAGACCAAGCCCGGCCGGGACGAAGAGACCGTATCCCTGGTGAAGAAACATTTCGACGCAGTGCTCGTGCACGGCGATCCCGATTTCGCCCGGCTGGAAGACACGTTCCCCCTCGCCGGCGAAATTAGCCAGCGCATTGTCTATACCGGGCTCGTCGCCCCGCAGCGACCGCCGGAGCCTGCTGAAAAATTCGATATCGTCGTTTCCGCGGGCGGCGGCGCCGTCGGTGCAGCCCTCATCCGGGCAGCCCTTGAAGCGGCGCCGCTGCTCGCTGGCATCAAAAGCTGGTGCCTCGTCACCGGTCCCAACATGCCACAGGCAGATTTCGATGCGATCTCGGCCAAAGCGCCGAACAATGTCTCCGTCTTCCGCTTCCGCAAGGATTTCGCAAGCCTGCTTGCCGGCGCGCGGCTTTCGGTCTCACAGGCGGGTTACAACACCGTTTGCGATATTCTCCAGGCGAAATGCCGCTCGCTCCTGATCCCATTCGCGGCCGGTGGCGAAACGGAACAGAGCGCCCGCGCGGAACGACTGGCGCGACTAGGGCTCGCGCAGGTGCTTGAGGAAAAGCACATCTCTGCGCAATCCATGGCCGATGCCATCAAGGCGGCATTGGCGCTGCCGGAACCGGACAAGATCCACCTCGATCTCGATGGCGCGGCCGGCACTGCTAGAGCGTTGCGCCGCCTTTATGATGAGCGCTGAGGATCGTCTTTAGTTCGCGCACGGCGGCCTCATCCGTCGCCTTGCGCCCAGCGCCGGTGAAACCGAGCTTAGCCACCCTGCTTTCCGGATCATAAAGCGGAACGGCGGAACAGGAGGCATGGATTTCCGTAATCGGAAAGCTATCCAGCAAAGCCTGAACGCTTTGCGGACGCACACCCGCTCCGGGCATGATGACGATCCGGCCTTTGGCAAGCTCCGAAAGGCGCGCCAGCGTCTCTACGCCCTCTAGCGCCGAACGCGCGCCGCCGGAGGTCAGGATGCGTGGAAAGCCAAGCGAAATGGCAGCCTCCAGGGCCTCTTCCATATCCGGCGCGACATCAAACGCCCGGTGCAGCGTCGCATCCATTCCGTCGGCGTGACGGCGCAAGTCTTCAAGCAAAGCCATATCAAGCGGGCCATCGCCACGCGATGCGCCGAGTACAACGCCGGAAAGCCCTGCGGCGCGCGCCGAATCGATATCGCGTTTCATCACATCGGCCTCGTCGTGCGTGAACACAAAATCTCCGGCGCGCGGCCTGATCATGACACTCACCGGCAATCCATAGGTCGCAGCCCGCTGCATGAACCCCGCCGATGGCGTCACGCCGCCGCCGGACAGCGCCGCACAAAGCTCGATCCGGTCGGCCCCGCCCCTGACAGCCGCTTCCAGACCGGCCACATCGTCCACGCAAATCTCGAGAATCATTGGTACCTCTTTCATAGGGTGGCCGTTACCTGCGGCGGCCGGTCCCATCAAGCGTGTAGAGCATGTAAACACCGCCCAGACCGACGATCGCACCCAGTATCGACGTTCCCGAATAGCTGGAGACCAGAGTTCCGATGGCAAAAATCAGCGCACCGAGACCAGCGCCGAGGAAGATATTGACCGCGATCAGCGAGCTTCCGAGCCCCGGGCGATCGGCGATCAACTCCTGCAGATAGGTGATGGGAATGCTGATGATGGCGGCGGCACCGAGCGCGCTGATGACGGTCTGTGCGTAGATGTGCCACGGCGCGGAAGCGAGCCCCTGCAGGATGAGATAGATGGCGTAAAGCACTGCACCCGCCGCCAGCGTCAGCGTTTGCGGCACCTTCTTTTCGATCCAGCCCCAGAGGAGAATGAAAACGATTTCCAGCGCGGCGACGATACCCGCGACGATACCGATATCCGCAACCGTACCCTTTGCCTGTCCGGTGATGATGAGCGAGCGGATGGAATCATTCAGATGCAGCATGGAGCAGATCAGGGCGATGGCGATGATCCGCAAAAGCACCCGCCGCGATCCGATTTCGGCAAGGGAAGCCATGAGGCCGAAGCGCGCTTCGTTATTGACGACCGCCGGCGTGGCCGCGCGTGGCAGACAGAAAGCAACCAGCAGGAAACAGATGAGCGCACAGATACCCGAAAACAGGAACGCCAGAAGCATATTGCCGGAATTCACCAGAAAAATGCCGACAATGCCGGGTACCAGTACCCAGGACAGCGAGATGGTGGCCCGCATGATCGAATTCACGGCGATCATGTCGCCCGTTGAAAGATTGCGGGCATCAGCGCGCACATGCGCGAAGATCAGCGAGTTCATCGCCCCGAAAATCGGCAGCAGAATAAGCTTGGCACTGACGAAAGCCGTGGCGTTGCCGACCAGATAAACCAGCATATAACCGCTGACGCCGAAGAGCGCGATGAGCAGCATGGGCTTGCGATATTCACCCAGCCTGTCGGCGACGATGCCCATCAAGACGCTGGCGCTGACATTGATGACGGCGGCAAACAGCATCAACAGCGAGTAGACGCTGTTGCTCAGCCCGATTTCACGAATACCGATGACCGCCTGATAGGGCGCGGTCGCCGCATTCGAAAAGCCGAAAAACAGGATGGCGAGCGCCCCGATGCGGATCGACGGATTGTTGATGACTATGGAAAGAGCCGACGGCATGGATATTCGCCTGAGATGATCCGGCCCCGCCGGATCGCTGGGGTAAAAGCTACCGGCCCGCTGTCATTGCCAGCGGGCCGAAATGATGGGTTCGGGTGTATAGTCGAAATCCGGCTTCCACGGGTAAAAATCGCCGGACCGGCGGTGATTGGGAAGGTTTTCGATATCCTGATTGATAACCCCTTCCGTCAACGCCATGAGGTTGGGGTTGGCGATTGGCGCGAGCTCCGGCGAAAGATAACCTGACTTGACGACCAGCAGCCTGACCTCTTTTGGATCGAAGCCCAGACGGGTGAAATCCGAAATCATGTGATAGGGCCGGCGTCGCGCCGCCAGAATGACCGTGATATCACCGATCTTGACCACCGCCTGCCGTTGATCGGCAGCACCGGGATCGTCCAGTTTCAGAACCTGGGCTTCGACGGTGACAGACGGGCTTTGCGGATCGAGACTGCCGCCTATCTTCAGGGAAAGGCATGCGCCCTCGCCTGCCGCAAAGCAGGTCTCGACAGCAGGCCGATCGGTGATGCCGCCCAGAAGAGCGCCCTGCCAGTTACGCTCAATCAGCGCCGAAAGAACATCGGCGCGGTCACCCACCCCTCCGCCGGTCGGGTTGTCTCCAGAGTCGGCGAGAATGATCGGCCGGCTGGTCGTTTTCTCCGCAATATCCATGATGGCGTCGAGCGGCTCCGTCACAGGCCCGAAACGAAAATCCTGCCGCGCATTCCAGTAGGATTGCGCGATCTCGTTGGCAACCGCTTTCGCGACGGCTTTGTCGGTTCCCGTCACCACCGCACAAGCGGTTGCCCGAGGTTCATCGGCCCAGACGTAACCGATCATGAAATTTGCATCCCATATGCCGGGCCGCGCATCGTGATCCGGCAGAACGGCATAGAGGCTTTTGGCAGGCTCGTCTTCCGTGGAGGTCTTTTCACCCGGCAGCAGAACGGGAATTTTCGCCCAGGCCACGCCGGGCTTTTCTCCCGTTTTTAAGGCCTTCAGCAGCATCATCCAAGCCCGCACCATCGTCTCACGCACATCGATATGCGGCGCAGTTCGGTAGCCGGCAAATATATCCAGCTGGTCGATGATGGTCTGGCTGACATTACCGTGCAGGTCGTAGCTAGCAGAAACCACAACATCCGGCCCGACCACGGCGCGGGCACTGGAAATCCAGTCGCCTTCCGCATCATCCATGCCCTCGACATTCATCGCACCATGCATGGCGAGATAAAGCCCGTCCAGCGGCAACGAGGCCTTCAGGCGTTCGAGAAACTCCTGCTTGAATGCGTCATAGGCCCCGCGCGAGACCGGGCCACCCGGCACGGCGCGGGCGTGCAGAAGCGGCAATACCTCCGCTCCGCCTTCCCCGAGGAAATTGAAATATTCGGCCTCCAGAAGCACCGCGCCCCGAAAGACGCGAAAATCCTCCTGCCCCATCAGAACAGGGGAATAGGTGCTGCATTCGGTATGGATTCCACCAACGGCAATACGCATCTCGCCTTCCCCTCAATAAACCGGGTTCAAGGGAACGATGGCGGAAAACCGCAGCCAGTCCTTCTGCGCCTTTGGCGTCCATGCCGCCTCGGCAATGGCCGGCAGCCTTGGGAAAACCAGATGGTTGAAATAGGCACGGTTGAGAAAATGTTCGGACCAGATACAGGCCTGAACACCCTTCATTCGCTCCTTCAACTCCTCCGGGAAATCGCCGACCGCCTCGTAAGCATAGGTATGCGACGGCGGAACCGTGCCGGCCCAGCTTGCGCCGGGCTCCTGCCAGGCTTCGTCCTGCACCATGTCGAGATAATAGGCCTGACCCGGCGTCATCACCACGTCATAACCCTGCCTTGCAAGCTCAAGCCCGACTTCTGGCTTCTGCCATGCCATCAGCAATGTTCCAGCGGGATCGACGCCGCCGCCATGGGACACCTCGTCCCAGCCGGCAAGCTGGCGACCGCGCTCATGCAGCATCCCCTGAATGCGTTTCATGAAATAGGACTGGATACCGAAAGTGCCGTCCAGCCCCTCCTTTTCCATCAGCGCCTTGGACAGTGGCGAAGCGAGCCACGAGCCATCCGCAACCTCGTCCCCGCCGATATGGATGAGCCGCGACGGGAACAGCTCCACCATCTCGTCGAAAATCTTGCCGAGGAATTCATAGGTCGGCTCGATCGCCGGGTTGAGCGCGTTATTGGGATATCCCTGTACCGAGCGATAGCTGTCCGGCGCCTCCTGCCCGTCCGTCAGTTCGGGATAGGCCACAAGAGCCGCGGTGCTGTGACCGGGAATATCCACCTCCGGCACGATTTCGACATTCAGTGCCGCCGCATGCGCCACGACCAGGCGCACATCATCCTGCGTGTAATAGCCGGAAACCGGTTCCGCGCCATTGCCGAGCTGCGGCAGAAGCGGTGCATCCGGACCGCGCGTCGCGCCGACGGTGGTCAGCAAGGGATAAGCCTTGATTTCGAGACGCCACGCCTCGTCATCCGTCAGGTGCCAATGGAAGCGGTTCATGCGCAGCCATGCGAGAATATCGATCAGCCGCAGCACATCATCGGTCGGATAAAATTGCCGCGAGACATCCAGATGGCAGCCGCGCCAGCTGTAACGCGGCGCATCGCTGATGGTGCCGGAGGCCGGGAAACGGAACTTCGGATCAATGCGCGCGCCATGCAGCAGCTGCGCCAGAACCGTCAGGCCATATTGCAGGCCGGCAGCGGCGGAATATTCCACGGTGACGGCTTCGTTGGAAAAAGCGATGCGGTAACCTTCCGCTTCGAGCCCGCTATGCTGCTTGAAACGCAGCGGTTTTCCCTCATGCACCGGCGCAAGGCTGAAAGGCACATGCCCGACGGCAAAGAGCCTGCGGAACAGCGACAGCACTGTTTCCACCGCAAGCACTTCCTCCGCCCTGGCGTCCTCCATCGGGAAAAGTGCTACGGGAAAGCCTTCACCCGGTTCGGCATCGATTTCAGCTGGCCAGGGCTGGATGGCGAAGGGCAGATCGAGCTTGCCTTCGGGAAGCAGCACCGGCGCCGGCTCGCTGTGGCGCCCATCCAGCATCAGGTCACCCACATCCACGGCGCGATGTGTGCCATCGGCAAGGCTGACATAGGCGGATTTTGCACCATCCGTGCGATGCCGGGCAGGTCTCAACAGGCCATCGACGGTGAAGCGCCAGGATTTGCCCGGCTCCAGCACGAAACCGGATGGGGGTGCAAATTCATGGAAATTGGCGTTGCGACGCAGATAGATGGCGTTGCCGCACACCGGCTTGTCCACTGTGCGCGTGAGCGACGTATAAACGATGCGAAAATCCCTCAGCGGTTCGTGGGATAGATTGACCAGCGTGAAGGTGAAACCGCCGGATGCCGACTCTGCGAGCGGATGCCATGAATTTTCGAGACGATACTGTGCGAGCGCCATGATGCTCCCCTTTATTGCGCATTGAACCCGTCAGAGGGTTTCGGTCAGTAGTGTTCGGATTGCGAAAATGTCCGGGCGAGCGGCGCTTGCCCCGCCGTCAGCCCACAATCAACCGGCAGGCACACGCCGCTGATGGCGGCAGCCTGCGGGCCGGCCAGAAAGGCTACCGCATTGGCCACATCCTCGGGTCTGACGATCCGCTGCAGCGGATACCAGTGCTTGGCTTCCTCGAAGACCTGGGGATTGGTGGCAGCGCGCGCCTCCCATGCCTGCGTGCGCACGGTGCCCGGCGCGACGGCATTGGAACGAATACCGAATTTGCCGTATTCGACGGCGATCAGCTTGGTCAGATGGATCAACCCGGCCTTTGCCGCGCTATAGGCCGGATGGCCGAACACAGCCATGCCATTGACGGATGTGATATTGATGACAGAGCCTTCGGTGCGCTTCAACGCCTCCTCGAAAGCCCTGAAGCAGAGAAACGGCGCTTCCAGATTGAGCGCATTGTCCTTGCGCCAGATTTCAGCCGTTGTGTCGTGCAGGCTGACGGCCCGTGCCGCACCGGCATTATTGACGAGGGTGGCGACTTCGCCCAGTTCCGCGACCTCGGCGGCCAGCCGCTCAAGATCCTGCGGATCGGTGACATCACAGGTCTTGGCAACGAAGCCCGGACCGGAAAGCTTGTAAAGCGCATCGGACAGGGCGTCGGCATCGATATCGACCAGCACCACCTTTTTATGGCTTTCAGAAAGTGCCGCAGCAATCGCCCGGCCAATATCCCCTGCCGCACCGGTTACGATGGCGAGCTGGTCTTTCCTGTCGTTCATCACCTTTACAACTCCCTTGAAACTTTCCGACCCACCACAGGGGCCTCAGGCGAAACCGCCTGTATTTTTTCTCGCCCTCAGTCACCGAGCAATTGCTTGTCGTCCGGGTCACGATGCTCCACCAGCTGCTGCTTGATGTGACGCAGCGTCACCATCGATCTCTGCCGCTGCTGATAGGCAGCGAGCGTCGCAAGAATATCGACGGCGGCCAGATAGGCGTAACGTGATGAGGTAGGGCGGAAGATATTGTTCCCTTCGGGCACATTAACGGCCACCACCATATCGGCCGCGGCAGCGACAGGCGTGTCGCTCTGGGTAAGTGCGATGGTGGTGACCCCCATTTCGCGCGCCAGTCGGAAACACTTCACGAGTTCCATGTTGCGACCGGAAAAGGACGAACCGATAATCACGTCTTCCTTGCGCGCCGCTGCCGTTATCATCAGCTGCATGCTGTGATCGGCGCTGGTCGAAACACGCAAACCCAGCCGAAACAGCCGGTTCTGGATTTCCGAAGCGATCATCGAGGAATTGCCGCCGGCGCCGAAGGCATAGATCATGCCACTATTGGCAATCTTGACCGCCGCTTCATCAGCGAGCGCGGGATCGAGTGTTTTGTGCAGCAGGAACAGCGCTTCCTGCGCCTTTGCCAACACCTCTTCCGCGACATCGGAAGGGCCGGTGCTAGAAGGCTCTGATGTGAGATACCGGACACCTACATAGGCCGTCTTGGCAAGGCTGACCTTGAAGTCCGAAAAGCTCTGGCAACCGAGACGACGGCAGAACCGCGTCACCGTCGGCGGCGAGACTTCTGCGCGGGCTGCAAGCTCGATAATAGACGCATTGACGGCGAATTCGAAGTCCGAAACCAGAATATCGGCAATCCGCCGTTCTGACTGCGAGAACTGCCCCTTGTCGTCCTGTATCCTTGCAAAAATATCCATGCTCACCGGTCTCCGTTCCGCCAAAACTTAATGCTTGGCCCCTTTGCCGATGCACCCTAATAAAGCGCGCCCGTCAACCGCATAGACCCACGAATCGATCATGTTTCGTCCCCTCGACGACATGACGGATGCCTTTGATTTGAAAATTATTTTCTCTGTTGATTGCGAGATGAGCATATGCCAACAATATTCACCAGAGAAATCTCCAAATCTTGAAAATAATTTCAACAACGGACCCAGGCCATGCGTGATCCCTTCAAAAACCCCTTTACCGAAACCGACACCGCCCGCCATTCCATCTGGGAGATGCTGGTGACGCGCGATATCGATGCCTTCCTCGCTGCCGACTGGTCGAAGGTCGCGGATGATTTCGTCGAGGACGGTTTCCTCGGTATCAATGCCAATCGCGATGCAAACCCGGACAACTGGCGCCTGTCCTTCCCCTCGCTCGCCGCCTATCGCGACGAATGGCTGAAACAGGCGAAGGATTTCCAGACCCAGCAATTTTCCGAAGACCCGCGCCATGCGATCTTCACCACCACCACGCTGGAAGAAATCGAAGTGGAAGGCGAGACCGCGCTGGTTCGCAAGAAGTTCGACGGCGGGCTTCGCAAGGCCGACGGCAGCTTCGACGCCATGAAATGGCAAACACTCTATTATTGCCGGCTGCATCAGGGCCGTTGGAAGATCAGCGGCTTTACCGGCTACATGCCCAACCCCATGCCGTGATCGAGCCGGCACGCAAGAGAACCTTGAACGCCGGGCCAAAAGCCCGGCGTTGTTTTTTCGCCTCGGGACGACGGACGAAAAGCGCCGAAAACGGATCGCATCAGGAAAAGCCGGGCATAAAACGACAGAATGCATGGCCCGGCTCCGTTCCTATTGAATCAGCTTGAGGACTGACAGGTCGACTCGACGATCGAGAGCAATGCCGCTTTCATCGAACAGATGGCAATCCGAAGCCTTGATGCCGGTGACGATCGGCTCATCCACGACGACAGGCGCGGAGCCGGGAAGCAGAGCGCAATAATTCTCACCCGTCGGGGCGACCCCATAAGCAATGGTATTCACCCCAAGGCGCTCGATAACGCTCGGCGCGACCTTGATGTTGAGATCGGCTGCTTCGAGACCGGTATGTTCCGGACGAATGCCGAGCGTCAGCTGCTTGCCCTCAAGACCGGCACGAGGCTCCACCGGCACGGTGATCGTCTGGCCCTCATAGGCCACCGTCACGCCCTCGGCGCTGACCGATTTGCAGGTGACCTTCAGGAAATTCATTTTCGGATTGCCAATGAAGCCCGCCACGAACAGGTTCGCTGGCTTGTGGTAAAGCTCGAGCGGCGCGCCGACCTGGGCGATTTCACCGGCATTCAACACCACGATACGGTCGGCCATGGTCATGGCTTCCACCTGATCATGGGTGACATAGATCATCGTCGCCTTCAGCGTCTTGTGAAGATTGGTCAATTCGATGCGCATATCGGCGCGAAGCGCCGCATCGAGGTTCGAAAGCGGCTCGTCGAACAGGAATATCTTCGGCTCGCGAACGATGGCCCGGCCGATCGCCACGCGCTGGCGCTGGCCGCCGGACAAATTGCCGGGGCGCTGCTGCAGACGCTGGTCGAGCTGGAGAATCTTCGCGACACCCTCGACCTTCTGCTTGATCTTTTCCTCCGCCATCTTCTCGACACGCAGGGGAAATGCGATGTTTTCAAAAACCGTCATATGCGGATAAAGCGCATAGGACTGGAACACCATGGCGATGCCGCGCTTGACCGGCGGCAATTCGTTGACCTTCACGCCGTTAATGACGACGTCACCGGCGGAAATCTCCTCAAGGCCGGCGATCATGCGCAGCAATGTGGATTTACCGCATCCCGACGGGCCGACAAAAACGACGAACTCGCCATCCCTGATGTCGAGCTGAACGCCCTTGATGACTTCGAAATGTCCATAGTTCTTGCGGACATTGTTGAGATAAAGCTGACCCAAGACTTGCCTCTCCCGTCAGTGGCCGACATCCGGCCACGTTCAGAGATGGTCCGAAACAGGTACAAAACCACACCGGATCGGAACCGTTGAAAGACACGGGAGGGAGCGCCAGAAAGAGCGCAGGAATTCCCGCGGCGAAAATTGACCGGATGCGGGCGGCCTTGCGCCCGCATCCGTATTCATGAGGAATTATTTGTACTGCTCGAGAGCGGCGGATGCCTTCTTCGCGGCATCCTCCGGTGTTGCCTTGCCGGTCACGACAGACTGCACCATCTCGATCATCACGTCCTGGAAGCCCTTGTAGTCGGTGAAGAGCGGCTCGGGACCACCGTAGGCGATACCGTCGATCAGCGGCTTCCAGAAGGGATCCTTGGCGATGAACTCATCAACCTTCGGCGACGGACGAAGCGGGGTGAGACCAGCGCCGCCCTGCAACTCGTATTCGCCCTGCGGGCCGGGAGAGGTGATGAACTTGGCGAATTCGGTCGCCTTTTCTTCCACGCCGGTTCCCTTGAAGATGGCGAGGCTGTCGGTGATGAGCAGCGTGCCGGGACCCTTGGCTTCAGGGCCAAGCGGCAGGGTTGCGATGCCCCAGTTGATCTTCGTTGCCTGCAGACGGGTTGCAGCACCCGAACCGGCCTGAATCATGCCGACCTTGCCATCGAGGAAGATGGCGCGGATTTCATTCTGCTCATAGGCCGTCGGACCTTCAACGGAGTAAGGCGTGATGTCCTTGTAGGCCTTCAGGGCTGCAAGAACCTGCGGGCTGTCGACGGTGATCTTGTCACCATCGATGACTTTGCCGTTATTGGTGTAAACCCAGTGCATGAACTGGTGCATGGTGTTGTCGAAGGTCTTGGCGGGCAGGCCGTAACCGGCGATCCCGGTCTTTTCCTTGATCTGCTTGGCAAAGGCGATCTCTTCAGCCCAGGTCTTCGGCGGTGTTTCCGGATCGAGACCGGCCTGCTTGAACAGGTCCTTGTTCCAGTAGAGCGCCTTGGTCGAGAAAGCGACCGGCACACCCCATTGCGTGTCCTCGAAGGTGACCGTGTCGACGATGTTGGGGTAATAGGTTTTCTTTTCGTCTTCGGTCATCGGCACCGGAACGATCAGATCGTTCTGCGCGAACTGCTTCAGCGTGCGCGAACCGACATAGGCCATGGAAACCGGTGTGCCAGCGGCTGCAAGCGTGGTGGCCTTGTCCTGGCATTGCTCCCAGCCGACAACCTCAGGCACGACTTTCCAGCCTGCGTTCTTGCCTTCCCATTCCTTGATGTATTTTTCATGGATGGGGTCCATCTTGTCGCCGCAATAGATCCAGCTGATCTCCTTGTCGGCGGCATGTGCCACCACCGTGCCAAGGGCGGTGGAACCGGCAAATGCGAAAGCGCAGAGCGCCAATCCGTAATGTTTCAGTGCCATATTTAGTCTCCCGTTTTGGTAGTCGTTCCGGTTATTGCTTATTTCACCGCGCCGGCGGTCAGCCCGCCGACGAGATATCGTTGCATCAGGAAGATCGCGATCATCGCCGGTGCGATGCCCACGAAGCTCGCCGCCATCAGTTCGTTCCAGACGACCTCCTGCCGGCCGAAATAGGCAAAGAGCCCCACCGGCAGTGGCATGTATTCCGTCTTTGAGTTGAAGGTCAGCGCGTAGATGAATTGCTGCGCATAGGCCTCGATGAAGGAGGAGATCGCGACAACGGCAATGCCCGGGGTTGCGATCGGCAAAACTACCCTGCGAAGCGTATAGAGCCTGCTCGCCCCATCCACATAGGCCGCTTCCTCCAACTCCCGCGGGATACGGCGCATATAGGTCACGAGAAGCAGGATGCCGGTGGGGATGATGAAAGCGACACCGGGAATGATCATCGCGAAATAGGTGTTCAGCACCCCGATGGACCGCATCAACCGAAACAGCGGGATGAGCAGCACCGCGCCGGAGAACATCTTCACCGCCAGGAATATTCCGAGCAACAGGCCGGCTCCCCTGAACTCGAAACGCGCGAAGGCATAAGAGGCGGGAATGACGAGCACAAGCACGATCAGGGTGATCGAACCCGCAATGAAGAACGAATTGAAAATATAAAGTGCGAAACCCGGCACGCTCACCCACATCGTCCGGTAGGCCTCGAAGGAACCGTTCTCCGGCCAGAACCTGTAGGGTGAAGAAAACAGCAGGCTGAGCGGCTTCAGCGACACCAGAAAGCCTTCGACGAAGGGTGCCAGCACGAAGGCCAGGAACACGGCGATACCGCAATAGATTCCGACCATTTCATACCAGGTGTAGCGGTTGATCCTCGCATGTCTGTCGGTCATCGCGTGGCCTCCTGCGAGAAACGGCGGGTGATGCGGAAATAGAAGAAGGTGAAGATCGACAGGAAGATGCAGATGAGCACCGCGCGCGCTGCACCTTCACCATATTTATATGCGCCTATCGCCGTCTTGTAGGTGTCGATGATCATCGTTGTGGTTTCGCCGTTCGGACCACCACGCGTGAGGATCCAGATGATATCGAAGGAATTGAATGTCGAAATCAGTGATAGGACCGACATGGTGATCATGGCCGGCAGCATCAGCGGCAGCGTGATACGACGGAAGCGATAGGAGCGGCTGGCACCGTCCGTCCACGCTGCCTCGTAGAGATCCTGCGGAATGGACTGGATTGCGGCCAAAAGATAAAGCGTCACCATCGGCACGCCGATCCACACATCGGTGACGATCGTCGCCCAGAAGGCGGTCCTTCCATAGGCAAGAAAAGCAACCGGGCCGTCCACCAGGCCGAGATTCTGCAGCACCCCGGAAATCATGCCGAACTGGCCGTTATACATCCAGCCCCACATGAAGATGCCGATAGCCATCGGCACGATCCATGGCGGCATGGTCAGGATGCGAAACAGCGCCCGGCCGGGAACGGCGGAGTTCAGCAGCACTGCACCAAATGTGCCGATGATCATCTTTATCGAGACGGAAAAGAACGTCCAGACAAAGGTCCGCGTGATGACATCGGCAAAAGTCGCGTTGAAGATTTTCTCGTAATTGATGAAGCCGACCCAATTCGTCACTTTTTTAAGCGACGCATCGGTGAAAGACAGGATGAATGTGTCAACGAGCGGATAGGCGACGATCAGTGTGATGTAGAAAAGCGCCGGTAGAAGAAGAAACCAGGCGAAGATGACTGCGCTGCGTTTTGCATCCATTACGCAGCCCTCCTCAAGCCGATTTCACGGCGGGGGATTTAGGCTGACCGTGCAGCGCAAGATCGTACTCCTCCCACACCGGTTTGAGATCGACCACCTTGCGGCCATGGCGCGCTTCATCCATGGCAAGCGCCAGAATGCCGGCCTCGATAGCGTCGAGCGCGGAAACCGGCAAGGGCGCAGCCCTGACGACATGAGCGATCACATCCTCGGCCATCTGCTCATCCGCGCCATAATGCTGCGAGAGCGTGGTTGCCGCAGAATAGGTCTTGGCGACGGTTTTTTCATTGGTGCGGGCATTGTGAACGTTCAGGAAACCGCGCACGAAATCGCCCTCGGCCATGCCCTTTGCACCGATGACGCAGAAACGGCGGAAATCGTCGGGAACGTTGAGATTGGTATGGAAGGCGAGCGACGCGCCATTTTCATATTCGACGATTGCCGTCTGGTAATCGATGATGTCACCATCGCTGTCGAAGACCTTGTCGGAGCCCATCCAGCCGCTCGGCTTGCGATGGTAGACCTCCATGTCGTTGATGCCGTCATTCTGCGGCGCGTTCGCCGGCGTGAAGCTCTTACGCCCGCCGAAGCTCGACACGAAACGCGGCCGGGCACCAACCACGCCATTATAGAGATCGAGATCGTGGCAGCATTTTTCCAGCATGAAGGAGCCGGAATAATTCTCGTAACGCCGCCAGTCGCGCATGAAGAATGCGCCATGATAGGGCGGAATATGTTCGGAAGCCTCGATGGAGACGACCTCACCCAGCTTGCCTTCGGCCTGCGCGGCGCGCAGATCGCGGTAAAGCGGCGAATAACGCAGGACGAGGCCGACCAGCAGCCGCTCATGGCCGTGCTTGTTGAGCAACCGGGCGAGCTCGAGGCTTTCCTCGATGCTGACGACGATGGGTTTTTCAGAAAAAATGGTGCAACCCGCTTCAAGCCCGATGCGGATATGCTCCAGATGCATGTGGTTCGGCGAGCCGATCATCAGGAGATCGAATTTTTCGCCAGCGATCAGCGCTTCCGGGCTGTCATAGACCTTGCCGGCAGAAATGCCCTTTTCCTGCAAACCCGGCAGACCTGCCGGATGAGGATCGACATAACCGACGATCTCGAAATCCTTGTCGATCTCGTGAAAAACGTAGCCCAGATAACCGAGACGGAATCCGAGTCCGATAATTCCCACCTTCATGAACTTTGTTCCCTGCTCAATCGTAAATAATTTTCGCAGAAGCAACCATTTCTGTGTTGGTTATTCAGTTATCTGCGATAATTTCTGACCATGATGAAATTAGTTTTCAGAACGGTCAAGCAAAATTCGATTTACTCTGGCAAGTCGCGGATAAGAAACCGATTCTTCCAGGCCAGCGGGACGCGCAACAGCTATTCACCGGCAACCGATGCCAAAACAATACCAAAAAAATGCCAATCGTCTAGAGCAATTACGGTAATGGGAAAATTTTTTTGGTTAATGCGGATATTTCGATCACAAGGCCTTAATTTAAGGCATTTGAACGAAAAAAGCTCCGATTAATCATACAAGTTCGCTAATGGTTTTATTTTGGTATTGCCGATCGCATCTTCTGTGGTATAGCCAGAAGCAGCCATATCGGATTGTGACAGAGGTTATGGATGAACGGGGCAGCGCTTAATCTGGAGGACCTGCAATCGGGCGGCGGTCCGCTGTACCTGAAATTGCGCCAGACGATCGAAGACGCCATCAATGGCGGCCGCCTGAAGCATGGCGACGCCCTGCCGCCGGAACGCGACATTGCCGAAAGCGCTTGCGTCAGCCGCGTCACGGTGCGCAAGGCGGTGGATGATCTCGTCCGCGACGGCCTTCTCGTTCGCCGGCATGGTTCGGGCACCTTTGTCGTCAAGCCCATCACCCGCATGCAACAGCCGCTGACCAAGCTCACCTCCTTTACCGAGGACATGCGCCGGCGCGGCATGACGGCAAGCACCCAATGGCTGGACAGGGGTCTTTTCCACCCCACCGGCGATGAGATGATGACACTCGGCCTTTCCCAGTCCGCCATGGTGGCACGGCTCACGCGCCTGCGTCTTGCCAATGACCAGCCGATCGCGCTGGAAGTCACCAGCCTGCCGGGGGATATTCTGCCCGATCCGCAACTCGTCGAAAATTCGCTTTATCTGGAGCTTGAAAAGAGCGGCATTCGCCCCGTGCGCGCCATTCAGCGCATCTCGGCCCGCAATCTCACGGATGAGGAAACCCTTCTGCTTGGGGTCCCGCTGGGCTCGGCAGCGCTTTCCGTTCAGCGCATGGCCTATCTCGAAAGCGGGCGCCTCATGGAAATATCCCTCGCGCTTTACCGCAGTGATGCCTACGACCTCGTCGCCGAACTGACGATGGGTCCAGAGTGAAACATTGATCAAGGACATGAAACGATGACAACCCTGATGCGCCAGGAAATCGATGAGATTCCCGATGCTGTCTCCCGCCTGCTGGACAATGCCAAGACCGACTTCCAGGAGGCCGGCAGCAAGTTGAAGGCGCGCGACCCGGCAGTCGTCGTCACCATTGCCCGCGGCTCCTCCGATCATGCCGCACATTTCCTGAAATATGCGATCGAATTGCAGACCGGCCTGCCGGTCGCCTCGCTCGGGCCTTCCCTCGCCTCCATCTATCAGACGAAACTGCGGCTGGAACGGGCAGCAGCCTTCGCCGTCTCGCAATCCGGCAAGAGCCCTGACATCGTTGCCCTCGCACAAAGCGCCCGCAAGGGCGGCGCGCTCACCTTCTCGCTCGTCAACACCCTGCCATCCCCCCTGGGTGAGGCGGCCGACCACGCCATCAATATCCAGGCGGGGCCGGAAAAGGCGGTTGCAGCGACCAAATCCTTCGTCAATTCCATCGTTGCCGGTCTGGCTATCCTTGCCGAATGGACGGAAGACAGCCTGCTTGCCAGGGCCGTCAGCGCCCTGCCGCAGAATTTCGCCAAGGCCATCGCGCTCGATTGGAGCCATATCGGCGAGGCGGTGAAGGGCGAAGAATCGCTTTACATGCTGGGCCGCGGCCCTGCTCTTGCCATCGCCGCCGAAGCCGCGCTGAAATGTAAGGAAACCTGCGAGCTGCATGCCGAAGCCTATTCCTCGGCTGAAGTCATGCATGGCCCGGTCTCGCTGGTGGCGCCGCAATTCCCCGTCATCGCCTTTGCCGCCCGCGACCGTGCCGAGACCTCGGTCACGGATATTGCCGCAAGCCTTGCCAATAAAGGTGCGAATGTTTTCGTCACATCCACAAAAGGCACCCCGGCCAAGCCCCTGCCCTTCGTGGAGACCAACCACCCGCTGACCGATGCATTGCTGCTGATTGCGCCGTTTTACGGCTTTATCGAACAATTATCCCGCGCACGCGGCTTCAACCCGGATGCACCCGTGGCATTGAAGAAGGTAACGGAAACCCAATGAGCGGCATCAAGGCATTTGTTGGCGCCCGCATTTTCGACGGCGCCGCATGGCACGAGGGCAGAGTGCTCGTGGTCGGTGACGGGCATGTCACCGCCATCTCAGATAGCGTGCCAGCCGAAGCCGAGATGATCGATGTAAAGGGACTGCTGATCGCGCCTGGATTCATCGATCTCCAGGTCAATGGCGGCGGCGGGGTGATGTTCAACAACCAGCCGGATGTCGAAGGCATTGCCCGCATCTGTTCCGCTCACGCCAGGTTCGGCACAACGGCGCTGATGGTCACGCTCATTACCGACCGGCCGGATGTAATCTCGAAAGCAGCGCAGGCGGGTATTGCCGCCAGCAAGAAGCAGGTGCCGGGCTTTCTGGGCCTGCATTTCGAAGGACCGCATCTTTCCGTCGCACGCAAGGGGACACATGATCCGGCACTCATCCGCAAGATGGAGACGGCCGATCTTGCCGTTCTGATCGGCTGCAAGGCGGAACTGGCCTTCGTGATGACGACCATTGCCCCTGAGAACGTCACCGAGGAACAGGTCGCAGCGCTGAGAAAAGCCGGCATCGTGGTCAGTCTCGGCCATACCGATACCGGCCTTGATGTTGCAACGGCCTATACCGAGGCCGGCGCTTCCATGGTGACACATCTTTTCAACGCCATGAGCCCGCTTGGCCACCGCGAACCCGGCCTGGTTGGCGCCGCCCTTTCGAATGGCGGGCTGGATTGCGGGCTAATCGCTGACGGATTTCATGTCGATCCCGCCGCCATCGGCATTGCGCTACGCGCCAAGAATAGCCCGGGCCGGATTTTCCTCGTCACCGACGCCATGTCGACCATCGGCACGGATGACGATGGTTTCGAACTTAATGGCAGACGCGTCTATCGCAATGGCGGCCGACTGACACTTGAAGACGGCACGCTGGCTGGGGCGGATATCGACATGCTCTCCTGCGTCCGCTTCATGTATGAAAAGCTGGACACGCCGTTGGAGGAAGCCTTGAGAATGGCATCCGCCTATCCTGCACAGGCCGTTGGCGCATCGGACAAGGGAAAACTGCTGCCCGGTTTCGATGCCGATTTTGTTGTGCTGACGCCCGGCCTCCAGATGCATTCGACCTGGATTGGCGGAGAACAAACCTACGATGCCGTGCATTCCGGAGTGTGAACCATGATCGTTTGTTTCGATATTGGCGGAACGACTATCAAGGGCGCGATTGCCCATGCCCCGGACGACATTCGCCCCGTGCCACGCATACCAACGCCGAAAACCAGTTTCGAAGACTTCGCCGCCGGCCTCAAATCCGTCATCGATGCGAGCGGCGGCACGCCCGGTTGCGTGTCGTTGTCGATTGCCGGGGTCATCGATCCCGACACCGGCAAGGCCACCGTTGCCAATATTCCGAGCATTCATGGCCGGGTCTTGAAGGACGAGTTGGAAAAAGCCCTCAACCTTCCCGTCATCGTGTCGAATGACGCGGATTGTTTCGTGATCGCCGAATCGGAAATCGGCTCGGGTCAGGGCCACCGCGTGGTTTTCGGCGTCATCCTTGGAACCGGTGTCGGCGGCGGGCTGGTAATCGACGGCAAGCTCATCAACAGCCACGGCGGTTTTGCCGGCGAATGGGGGCATGGTCCCGTGGCCGCGACATCGGCCGGCAATCCGCCGGTCTCGCTGCCCCGCTTCGAATGCGGCTGTGGCCTCACCGGCTGTGTCGACGCCATCGGCAGCGCCCGCGGCATGGAAAAGCTGCATGCGCACCTGCACCGGCAGGAGATGACGAGCGAGGATATTATCGCCGCCTGGCAGGCGGGCGATGCAAAAGCCGCCAGAACCATCGATGTCCTCATCGATATTCTCGCCTCGCCGCTGGCAATGGTGATCAATGTTACCGGCGCGACCATCGTGCCGGTGGGCGGCGGGCTTTCGAACTCGCGGGAGCTTCTCGCTGCATTGGATGAAGCAGTCAGGGGTCGCATTCTCCGGCGCTTCGACCGTCCACTGGTGGTACCCGCCATCTGCCGCATCGAGCCGGGTCTGATCGGGTCAGCCGTTATCGGGTTGAAATATGCGCAGGAGATCGCCCGCCCGTCCTGACGACCCTCACAGCGTCTCGATCTTTTCCCGTCGGAAACCCAACCCCACCAGCCGGCCAGTCAGATGGGAAAGAAGCGGAAATCGAATGATCGCCCGCACGAAGGCAGGCGGGCCTTTGGGCTTTTCCGCTCTTTCCTCTTGCCCTTTCTTGCGACCGATACGCATCAGCCGCTGCAGAAACTGCGTGGCTTTTGTCGGGAAGGACCGTCGCTTTTCGATTGCGGCGAGGTCCTCGTCACGAATGGCCCGGCCGGACACCAGCACCGGCACCAATATATTGGCGGCGGCAACCGCATCCTGAATGGCCAGATTGACGCCGACGCCGCCGACGGGCGACATGGCATGGGCCGCATCGCCGATGCAGATCAGACCGGGTTTCCACCAGCGCTTCAGGCGGTCGATACGAACGGTAAGGAGATGCACATCGTCCCAGCTCTTGAGCTCATCAAGCCTTTCGCGTGGGAAAGGGCAGATTTCCGCGACCCTGTCCCGAAAGGCCTCAAGCCCCTCCAGCTTTATGTCCGCGAAAAATCCCTTGCGCACCACATAACCGCATTGCCAGTAGTCACCCCGGTTGATCATCACGAAACCCTGTCGCGAACCGGCATGCCCCATGGTTTCGGTCGGATCGTCAGGCTGTTTCGAAAGGCGTAGCCACAGCACTTCGGTCGGGATGCCGAAGCGCTGGACCTCGAGCCCTGCCGCCTCACGGACGAGGGAGTTACGGCCATCCGCACCGACCACCAGATCGGCAGCGATCTCGATGACCCCTTCCGGCGTTTCGACGGTGAGGCCGCCGACGCGCCCGTCCCGTTCGATGAGGCCGGTGACCGGCGCATTCATCAGCAGGCGGAAATTTTCATATTGCCCTGCCTTGCCGACGATGAAATTGAGAAAATCCCATTGCGGCATGAAGGCGATGAAACGGTGCCGGACCGGCAGGCGGGAAAAATCCGCAATCGTGACGCGCTCACCGCCGATTACCGCATTCAGCCGCGGCGCGCGTGTGTGCGGAAGGCTTAAGAACTCGTCGATGAAACCGAGCTGTTCCATCAGTTCAAGCGTGGAAGGATGGATGGTGTCGCCGCGAAAATCGCGCAGAAAATCCCCGTGTTTCTCGACGACAACAACATCGATACCGCTGCGGGCGAGCAGCAGGCCGAGCATCATGCCTGCCGGTCCGCCACCGGCCACGGCAACACAGGTGCGGATGTTCTGAACGGTTCTGCCGTCCTTTTCATGCCTGGCTTTCGCGTCTTCCATCACCCTCGCCCCCATCCCGTCCCGTTAAATCTCTTTATCTTGTTTCAGCCGCCGGAGGGCTTGCATTCTTCGGCTGCGGCCAGCCCTGTGCGTCGAAACGGAACAGCATTTCGAACCGGGCAAAGATAAAGGCGAAGGCCATGGCCGTCCACAGGCCGAGCAGCAGCCCGGCTGCGACATCGCTTGGATAATGCGCACCGACGATGACACGCGAAACGCCGATCACGAGCGCAAGCAGCAGGAACGCCCAGCGGAAGCGCGGCATCAGCATGGCGAAAACACCGAAAAACGCCCCGGCAGCCGTCGAATGGCCTGAGGGGAAACTCTCATAAAGATTGTCGCCGGTAAAAGGCGTGAGGCTGTAGGCGCCCATTTCCAGAAAAAGCTCCGGCCGCGCCCGCCCGATCAGGAATTTCAGCGTATGGACGAGAATACTCGCCGTGCCGATCGTCAGGAAAAAATAAGCGAGAAGCCGCCACGCCGTTCTCAGCCGCCCGCCATAGGTCTGCGCCTGCAGGACACGCGCGGCAACATAAGCAAGAATGGCGAGCGCGCCCGTGGAGTAAAGCATCCAACGGAAGGTTCCGAAATCGGTAATCGCGCGATTGAAGGTGACTATTCGGCCCGGCAGTGCCTGCGCGGTTTCGGAAAGGCGCGGATCGAAAGGAATGAAAACCAGAACCAGCACAAGGCTTGCCGCAAAAATCCAGCCGCTGGAAACCACGAAACGTCGCATCAACATCCTCTTGTCTTTTTCTTGCATATGGCTTTGCGCTTCACAAAAACAATAGCCTGGGCTTTGTCCTTGTTATGGCGGGTTTTCGCGAGTAGAGCCTAAATCTGCCAAATAAAACCGACGGGCTGAAGATGACGAATGCCAGTGAAATGCCACGCAAGCTGACCATATTGGGTTCGACGGGTTCGATCGGCACCAATACTCTGGATGTCGTGCGTCAGCTGGGTGGCCGCGACGGGTTCGAGATCATGGCGCTGACCGGCGCGGGAAACATCGCGCTTCTGGCCGAACAGGCGCGGGAATTTGGCGCGCAGCTCGCGGTCACTGCGGACGATGATAAATATGAAGCGCTGAAATCGGCGCTGACAGGCACCGGCATCAAAGTCGCCGCAGGCAAGGCTGGCCTTGAAGAGGCAGCCTCCATGGATGCCAGCTGGGTGATGGCCGCGATTGCCGGCACCCCCGGCCTCGCGCCCACGCTGACAGCCGCCCGGCGCGGTGCCGATATTGCACTTGCCAACAAGGAATGCCTCGTTTCGGCGGGCGATGTTTTTCTGCGCACGGTCAAACAGGGCGGCGGCCAGCTGATCCCGGTCGACAGCGAACACAGCGCAATCTTCCAGTGCCTGACGGGTGAACACAAACAGGCGGTGGAACGTATCGTGCTGACGGCCTCCGGCGGGCCGTTCCGCACCTGGTCGCGGGACGAGATGTCCAACGTCACGGCGGATATCGCCCGCGCCCATCCCAACTGGTCGATGGGGCTGAAGGTTTCGATCGGCAGTGCCTCCATGTTCAACAAGGGGCTGGAAATGATCGAGGCGAAATATCTCTTCGATCTCAGGCCCGACCAGGTGGACGTGATCGTCCATCCACAATCGATCATCCATTCGATGGTTGGCTATACCGATGGCTCCTATATCGCGCAGCTCGGCTCCCCCGACATGCGCACCGCCATCTCCTATGCCCTCACCTATCCTGAGCGCGGCAATCTGAGCGTCGAGCGCCTGGATTTCGCGAAACTGGCGCGGCTCGATTTCGAAGCACCGGACGAAGCCCGCTTCCCGGCGCTACGGCTCGCGCGCATGGCGCTGGAGCGCGGCGGTTTGCAGGGCGCGGCCCTGAACGCAGCCGAGGAGACCGCCTTTCATGCCTTCGTCGCTGGTGGCATCGGTTTTCTCGACATGGCCGAAATTGTTGAAACGGTGATGGACCGTATGCATGACGGCCGCACCGCCGAGACGATGGACGACGTTTTTTCGGCAGACGAAGAGGCCCGCCGCCATGCACTGGAACTCATCGTCACAAAAGAAAAGGCCGCGTGAACGCGGCCCTGACCTCTTCAATCTGAACGGCTGCCTTAAGCCACCGCACGCGCCAGTGCGCAATGCGACCAGAGCTGATGCAGCGCACCGACAAGCTGCTCGATATCGGCATCAGTGTGCAGCGGTGTCGGTGTAATACGCAGGCGCTCTGTCTTGCGCGGCACGGTCGGGTAATTGATCGGCTGCACATAGACGCCGTGATTGTCGAGCAGGATATCCGAAATCCACTTGCACTTGGCGGCATCGCCGACCATGACCGGCACGATGTGGCTTGGATTGTCCATATGCGGAATGCCGCGGGCATCGAGAAGACCGCGCAGCTTGCGGACCCGATCCTGATGACGCGCGCGCTCAAAGGGGCTAGCCTTCAGATGCTGGATCGACGCGATAGCGCCGGCGGCAAGCGACGGTGGCAGGGCCGTCGTGAAGATGAAGCCGGATGCGAAAGAACGGATGAAATCGCAGACTGCGGTGGAGCCGGTGATATAACCGCCCATCACGCCGAAGGCTTTGCCAAGTGTACCCTCTATGATCGTGAGACGATCCATCAGGCCTTCGCGCTCGGCAATGCCGCCACCGCGCGGGCCGTACATGCCGACGGCATGGACTTCGTCGAGATAGGTCATGGCGCCGTAACGGTCGGCCAGATCGCAGATTTCCCTGATCGGCGCGATATCGCCATCCATCGAATAGACGGATTCAAAGGCAATCAGCTTCGGCGCATTGGGATCGGCAGCCTTAAGCTTCGCTTCGAGATCTTCGAGATCGTTGTGTTTCCAGATCACCCGCTCGCAACGACCGTAACGAATGCCCTCGATCATCGATGCGTGGTTGAGCGCGTCGGAGAAGATGATGAGGCCCGGAATTTTCTGGCCGAGCGTGCCGAGGGTTGCCCAGTTGGAAACATAACCCGACGTGAAAATCAGGGCTGATTCCTTGCCGTGCAGATCGGCGAGTTCCTGCTCCAGCAGGACATGATAATGGTTGGTGCCAGAAATGTTCCGGGTGCCTCCCGCACCCGCGCCACAGTGATCGATGGCGGCTTTCATGGCTTCGATGACTTTCGGGTTCTGGCCCATGCCGAGATAGTCGTTGGAGCACCAGACGGTTACGTCCTTGCGATCGCCATTGGCATTGTACCGTGTCGCGCGGGGAAAATTGCCCTGCTGGCGTTCGATATCCGCAAAAACGCGATAACGCCCCTCAGAATGCAGGCTTTGCAGTTCCGTCGTAAAAAATGCCTCGAAGTCCATGCCATGCTCCAGAATTGACCAGACCGTTTTCCGCTCCGACACCGAGACCGTCAACCCTTTCGGGCCACTTTAACCACGTCTGCGTCAATTCGCCGTTGTTTTGAACCATTCCAATAAACCGTTTATAGACGCTTATGAAAAGTGCAAAATTGATTCACATCAAAAAACCGAGAGATTTGGAACCTTTTCCGCGTGGCGCCGTTGTCTGGCACGCAATCGATTTACGCTCGAAGGAATGCCGAAAGACGAGGCTTCCCTAAACGACATCGAATTGTTAGTTATCTGTGGCGGTCGGAGGTAGCAGTCGCCGCAGATAAATATGGGACGCCTACCGAGCCGAAGAGCTCATTGTAACGTTGGAGAGAGTTTCATGAAAAAGGCAATCATATTTGCGCTGGTGGGCCTGTCGCTCGCAAGCTGCACGCAGACCGAAAAGGGTGCTTCGATCGGTGCCGTTTCCGGCGCTGTCATCGGTGGTGCGGTCACCGGTAACGTTCGTGGCGCAGCAGTTGGCGCAGCAATCGGCGGCGTGGGCGGTGCTCTGATCGGTAACGCTTCCGAGCCGGGCTATTGCTATTATCGCGACCAGTATGGCCAGCGTTACACGGCACGTTGCCGCTAATCGCTGCACGACATACAGTTGCACAGAAGCCCCGGTCACCCGGGGCTTTTTGCGTTAATGGCGGCAAAACATCAGCGCGAGGGTCCTCAAAGCCGTTTATTTATGATTAAATTGCAATGTTAACGGACAGGAAACGGGTTAGGGCGACAATAAATGCTCAACCATAAAGCAGCTTATGCGAAGAACACGAACTAACCCGAAGACAGGTATTGCGTATCGGAAAGCTGGCACCGCGCTTGCGGTTGCTTTGACGTTCGCCCTGTATCCGGCGTTTGCCCGTGATGCTTTCGCCTTCAAACTGTTCGGCATGCGCCTCTGGGGTTCGGAAGAACCGGAGGTCGAGGTTATCAACCCGGTCAAATATGCCGTCACGCTTGACGCGGCCGACGCCGACAAGTCCCTGAAGAGCAGCCTGGAAAACAGCTCGCTTCTTCTGGCCGACAAGGACAAACCTGCCTCCGGCGATCTCGGCCTTCTGATAAAGGCGCGAGACGACAGGGACAGGCTGATCGCGGCACTTTATGAAAACGCCCGCTATGGCGGCATCGTCAACGTGACCGTGGCCGGAAAGAACGTTGATGATCTGCCTCCCAACCCGGTTTTCGATCACAGCACGCCTGTACCCGTGGTGATAACGGTAACGCCGGGCCCGAAATTCACCCTCGGCAACGTTCGCCTTGAAGGCGATGTAACGGGCCGCAATCTTGATGAATACGGCCTGATCGCCGGCGGTGATGCTGGGTCTCTGGCAATCATCCGCGCCGGCAACAAGCTGATCGACGATTTGAAGGCGGAAGGCCGGCCGCTCGCGAAACTGACGAAACGCGAGGCGGTCGCAAACCACGCAACGAATACGGTCGACATTACGATGGCAGCTGAAGGTGGCCCCGTCGCGCCGCTCGGCGCAGTCACCGTCACCGGCGAAAAAACCGTCGATGGCGACTTCATCCGCCGTTATTCGCGCCTTAATGGCGGCGAGCCCTATTCTCCGGAAAAGCTGCGCAAGGCCGCCGACCGCCTGCGCCAGCTCGGCGTCTTTTCCAGCCTGACGATCAAGGAAGCGGGAACGCTCGCCCGCGACGGCACCATTCCGCTCACCATCGAAGTATCCGAAGGCAAGCACCGTTATTTCGGCGTCGGCGCGCAATATTCAACGACCGAAGGCATCGGGCTTCAAGGATATTGGGGTCACCGTAACCTCTTCGGGCAGGCGGAATCACTGCGCATCGAAGGCTCTGTTTCGCGTATTGCGGAGGCATCGAGCGTCGAAGGCATGGATTATTCGGCAGGCATCACCTTCACCAAGCCAGGGATGTTCAACCCCCGCACGACATTCAAGACCAGCCTGATTGCCAAGACCGAAAACCCGGACACCTACAGGGCCAAGACGCTGACGGGCACGGCCGGTTTCGCCTACGAACTGAACGATACGGACACAGCCGCCGCGGGTTTTGAGGTCCAATGGGCCGATACCGAAGATGCATTCGGCAAAAACGAATATCTGACGACCTCGATACCGCTGGAATTTGTGCGCGATACACGCGACGACAAGCTTAATCCGACCGAGGGCTTCCGCGCATCCATCGCGGCAAAGCCAAGCTACGAAGCCCTGAACGGCACCTTCTTCTCTTCCTTCGAAGGCTCGATAACAGGTTATAAAGGCCTCGGTGCCGAAGACAGGTTGATCATGGCCGGAAAGCTCTCCGGCGGTGTTCTGGTCGGCGGCAGCGATCTGCAGGACATCCCGACGACACGGCGCTTTTTTGCCGGTGGCGGTGGATCGGTCCGCGGCTACAGCTACCAGGAAATTTCGCCCTATAATGCGGCGGGCGATGCGACTGGCGGCCGCTCCTACGTGGTTGGCTCCGTTGAGGCCCGCATCAAGGTCACCGATACCATCGGCCTTGTGCCGTTTTTCGACGCCGGCGTCGTTTCGGATGAGGTGACCCCCGATTTCTCCGATATCCGGGCTGGTGCCGGTATCGGCCTGCGTTACGCGACGCCTTTCGGGCCTCTGCGTCTCGATGTCGCCATGCCGCTTGAAAAATACGACGGCGGCAACAATTTCGGCATTTATGCTGGTATCGGCCAGTCTTTTTAAACGCCGCAGTCGAACACCCTAGCAACAGAGTGTAGATTACCCTTGATGGAAATGTTGATTCGATTGCTGAAATGGCTGGGCTACGCTGCACTCTGCTGCGTGGTGCTGGTGTTGCTTGCGGTTCTGTTCGTCGGTTTTACGCCGATGGGCGCCCGGATTGCCGCAAAACAGATTTCATCGCTCGTATCGACACCCGATCAGACGATCGAGATTTCTCCGCCGGGCGGCCTTCTGACCGGCCGCCTGCGGCTCGATAACGTCACGCTTTCAGATCGGCAGGGGCCTTATGCCCGCCTGAACCAGATTGCCGTCGACTGGTCGCCACTGTCACTGCTTGCCGGCACCTTCCATGCCGGTCATGTCTCGGCCGGATCGATCGATGTGGAGCGCCAACCGCTGCCGGCTCAGCAGACCACCGGCAAGAGCTCCGGCGGTTCTTCGCTTCCCATTGAAATCGTCATCGATAATTTCAGCTTCCCGGATATCAGCCTTGGGCAATCGCTTCTCGGCCGCGCCTTCGACCTGACGGCGGAAGGCAACCTCAAGGCCGCCCAGGACGACATGCGGCTTTCGCTCACCGCTCACAGGCGAAATGCTGTGGATGCGGAGGTCAATGCCGACGTTGCATTCCTGCCGAATGAGAACGTGCTGAAGCTGAAAGCCGAGATGAAGGAACCCGAAGGCGGCCTGCTCGCCACACTGCTTTCGCTCCCCGGCACGCCTGCGGTGGCGATAGACCTCAATGGCGAAGGCCCACTTTCCAGCTGGACGGGCACCCTGCGCGGCAATGTCGCCGGCAATGCGGTGGTCAACGTTACCGGCCGTCATCTCCTTGGCGACGACGGAACGCGCCGTATAGAGATTGCAGGCGGCGGCCAGCCCGATCTGCTGCTGCCACCTGCGTTCCGTCAGCTTTTTGCCGGTGAGACGAAACTCGACGCGAATGCCACACTCTACCCGCAGGGCCGCATCGAAATCGGCAGCAGTACGCTTGAGACCGGTGCGTTGCTGCTGACGGCATCAGGCACCGTCGATCCGAATGGTCAGAACGATTTGGCCGCCAATCTCATCGGCACCGCCGGCCCCGTGGATTTCCGCTGGCCACTCGGCAATGGTGAAATTCAGGCCCTCATCAACGGCCTCGATCTTTCCCTGAAGGGTGGTGCGGATGCCGCACACCTCAACACCACGATTTCCCTGCGCAGCCTCGCGCTGCCACAGGGGCGGCTTGACGATGTCAAACTGACCGCCGAGAGCGCCGATCTCAATATCGCCAACCGCAGCGGCACGATCGCTACCGTCCTGTCCGTCGCGCAATCATCCTTCGTCAGTCCAGATATCGACCGGCTGGTACGCGCGCCTCTTACCATCAAGGCGCCGCTCAGTCTTACCTCTTCCGCCATCGGTTTTAACGGCGCAACGCTGGAAAGCGCCAGCGTCGGCGGCACGCTAAACGGCAGTTTCGATCTCGCTGATAACCGCCTGACGTCAAGCGTTCTGCTCTTCGCGTTACCCGCCACGCTTCCACCGGCACTCGCGGAAAAATTCGACACCACCATCGCCCTCCAGGGCGACATCGACCTGATCATCGGTGGACGCACCAGTATCGAGAACCTCGTCATCAAGTCAGGAACGATCGAGGCGGCTGGTAATGTCAGCCTCGAAAATGATGCACTAAGCGCCGACCTCAAGGGTAAATTCCCGGCACTGGAAAAGCTGACGCCGCAGGCGAAGGGCATCGCCGATTTTGCAATCGAAGCCAGCGGTGCGCTTGCCGCCCCCGATTTCAACGTGACCCTGAGTTCCGAAAGCGCCGTCCTTGCCGGACGAAAACTCGAAGCATTGAAGGTCAATGCCTCCGGCAAGGCCGACCCGGCCGCACCGCAGGCAAAGCTGACGGCCAGCGGCAGCCTCGACCGGCAGAAGATCGACGCCAACGCCAATGTGGTGCAGACCGAGAACGGCACGGCAATACCCGAACTTCATGTCGCGGTAGGCCGCAACATTCTGAACGGGAAGCTGCAATTTTCGCAACAGTTCATGCCAACGGGCAATCTCTCCTTCAATTTCCCCGATCTCGCCCTGCTGGCCGCACTGGCCGCACAGCAGGCGGATGGCGATATTGCCGGCGATATCGCGCTGAGCAACGCCAACGGCAAGATCGCGGCGACGATAAAGGCAAATGGCGGCAGCATCCGCCAGGGCACGACAACGATCTCAAAGCTGGCCGCCGATATCTCTATCGATGACATCAAGGCTCTCGCCATCAACGGCAGGATCAGCGCCGACAGCGTCAATGCCGGCACGGCCGCGATTTCAGGCCTGAATGCCACCATCGGACATTCCGGCACAACGACCGCGTTCGATGTCAACGGCCGCTATGACAATGCGCCGCTGGTGGTGAAAGGCAGCGCCGATACCGGCGGTTCACCCATGACGGTGCGGGTCGACACCTTTTCGGCCGCCCCCAAGGGAATTCCGGTGCGGCTTGAAAAACCAAGCACCATCGCCATCCAGAACGGTACGGCTCGCATCGCCGATCTGACCATCATCACGGGCGATGGTCGCGTAGAGGTCAACGGCACCGCCGGTTCGACCCTCGATATCAAGGCCGATATCCGCTCGCTTCCCGCGAGCCTCGCCAACGCCTTTGCCACCGGGCTGGATGCGGCAGGCAGCATATCCGGCACGGTCAGCGCCAAGGGTGCTGCATCCGACCCCTCGGTTGATTATAATCTGAACTGGGCCAATGCCGAGGTTGCGCAGACGCGTGCAGCCGGGCTTGCCGCCCTTGGTATCAAGGCGAATGGCCGGTTTGCCGGCGGCAACTTGCAGATCGACACTGACGTGACCGGTCAAGGCGGCATGTCGCTTTCCGGCGGCGGCTCGCTCGGCATCGCCGGCAATCGCCCACTTTCCATGGCATTCTCCGGCCGGCTGCCTTTCAGCGCCGTTGCGGCGCAAACCGCCGCACAAGGCCTTGATGTGGACGGCACCGCCGCCATCGACGTCAAGATTTCTGGCACTGCATCCGCACCTGTGGTGACCGGCAGCATCACCACCGATGGCACGCGCCTGACGGATGTGCGCCGGAACCTGACGATCAATGGCCTGGGCGCAACGATCACCTTTGACCGCGACCGTGCCGTCATTTCCAGATTGACGGGCAAGCTCGCCGGCGGTGGAACGATCTCAGGAACCGGCAGCGTCGGCATTGCCGGCGGCTCGGGTTTCCCCGCCGATATTTCGATCACGCTCGATCGCGCCGGTTATAATGACGGTACGCTGGTAACGACGGTGGTGAGCGGCACGCTGACGCTGAAAGGGCCACTGCTGAATTCGCCAGTGCTCGGTGGCAACCTGACGCTCGACAGAAGCGCCATCACCATTCCGGAGAAACTTCCGGCCTCGCTGACGGAAATCGACGTCAAGCACAAGAACGCACCGCCAAAGGTACGCGCTCAGGCCAAGGCGCTCGGAGCGGACCAGGGCGGAAGCGGAAGCTCCTCCACCATCAATCTCGATCTGCAGGTGAATGCGCCGAGCGGCATCTTCGTGCGAGGCCGCGGCATTGATGCGGAACTGACGGGCAATCTGACCATCCGCGGCACGGCCGCCGTTCCCGTCATTTCCGGCGGCTTTGAAATGCGCCGCGGCCGGCTGGAAATCCTCACCCGCCGCCTGGATTTCACGACAGGCAATATCACCTTCGGCGGCGGCCTTGTCCCGGTTCTTGATATGAAAGCGGATTCGACGGTGGGTTCGACCACGGTCACCGTATCCGTTTCCGGCAATGCCAACGACCCGACCTTTGCCTTCTCCTCCGCACCGGCGCTGCCACAGGATGAGGTGATGGCGCAGCTGATCTTCGGACAATCCATGTCGAAACTCTCCGCGCTGCAGATCGCGCGGCTGGCCGATGCCGCCGCCCAGCTAGCCGGCGGACGCTCAACCTCGCTGTTCGACAAGCTCCGAAGCAATCTCGGTGTCGACGATCTCGATATTTCCACGGATTCCGAGGGACAGGCCCGCGTTTCCGCCGGCAAATATCTCAATGAAAGAACCTATCTTGAGCTGCAGCAGAGCGGCGAATCCGGCGCAAAGGCGATCATCAACCTCGATGTCGGGCGCGGCGTGAAATTGCGAGGCGAAGCGGGCGGCAATGGCGAAGGTGCGGCCGGGATATTTTACGAGAAGGAATATTGAGGCGGCTCCGCATTTAGGTTTGCGAAACCATCTCATGATACGAATCTTCCATTGAAGACGGAAATGGTATTTCCGGCTGTTCAGGCACCAGGCAGAACGCCAAATTCGCACATGCAAGTGTCGGTGCACTTGCGCCGGCCTCCACAGCGAGCATTGGGAAGAATTCTGATGGCAATGATTAACTCTACCAATTTTGGCGGTGAGACGCTCGAAATCATCGCATTCCGCCTGCATGATCAGGAGTTCTGCGTGAAGACGACGACCATCCGCGAAATCCGCGGCTGGGCGCCTTCCACGCCCATTCCCCACGCGCCGAAAGACGTCATCGGTGTCATGAACCTGCGCGGCTCGGTCATTCCGATCATCGATCTGGCCCACAAGCTCGGTATGAAGAGCACCGTCGCCAATGAACGAAGCGCCATCGTGGTGGCCGAAGTGCACAACATGGTCATCGGCATGCTGGTCGACCGCGTTTCGGACATCCTCACGATCCCGGCAAATCAGGTACAGCCGGTTCCGGAAATCTCGGCGTCTTTCGACAAGTCCTATTCTGAAGGCATCATTGCCAACGAACACGGCATGATCTGCTTCCTGAACCTCGCAAAGATGTTCAAGGGAACCGAAGCCGAAGATCTTGCCGCCTGATCAGGCGATGACAGTCTGACACAAGCGTTTCACTGCTGTCATCGACAACAGAACCAGACCGCCGGAGCACCCCCGGCGGTTTTTGTTTTCCCGCGCGCCCCACAACTTAAATAAGAACATTTTAATATTATAGATATCTAATATTAAAAGCCAACGAACAGTAACCTCACCCGCGTCATATCTCACCAGGGTCCGATAGCTGACGAAGGCCGTAAAGTCGCAAGTGCCTGCATTGCTGCCCATGGCGGCAAAACCTGTTCGTTGTTCAACATGATACGGCGCGGGCCACGCCTTGGGTGCGGCGAGCCGCCCCGTGGACCGATATTTGGGGGACGTTAATGCTGGGGTTAGGGAAAAGCGCAGATAATCGAAATATGCTCGATGCGATATCCAGATCGCAGGCGGTCATAGAATTCGATCTCAAGGGTAATATTCTCACCGCAAACCGCAATTTCTGCATGGCGCTGGGTTATGATCTCGCAGAAATCGTCGGCAAGCACCATCGCATCTTCTGCGACCGGGAGATTGCCGCATCGCACGCCTATCAGGAGTTCTGGGAATCTCTTGCGCGCGGCGAATTTCAGGCGAAGGAGTATCGCCGCATCCGCAAGGATGGATCAGCCGTCTGGATCGAAGCATCCTACAATCCTGTCTTCCGTTCGGGCAAACCCTACAAGGTCGTCAAGATCGCGACCGACATCACCGCCAAGAGGATCAAGGCCGTCGAAGATGCAGGCAAGCTGGAGGCGTTATCCCGCTCTCAGGCCACCATCGAGTTTTTCCCTGACGGTACGATCATCACCGCCAATCCGAACTTCTGCGCAACGGTGAACTACGACCTGAAGGAAATCGAGGGCAAACACCATCGCATGTTCTGCGATCCGGCCTATACCGCATCCGCGGCTTACGCCAATTTCTGGCAGCGGCTGGCATCGGGAGAGTTCATTTCGGACGAATTTGTCCGCTATGGAAAGAACGGCAAGGAAATATGGATTCAGGCCGCCTACAACCCGGTCCTGGATGAGGCGGGAAAAGTCGTGAAAGTGGTGAAATTCGCCACCGACGTGACCCCGCGCATGAGCGCCATCACCGTGCTTGCCGATGCCTTGCAGGCGCTGGCCGCGGGCGACCTCGTGCAGCGCCTCGACACCAGCTTCGTGCCCAGCATGGAGAAGCTGCGTGCGGACTTTAATGAGGTCGTCGGCAAGCTGCAGGCCACCATGCAGACGATCTCCCACAATGCCTCGACAATCGCCTCCGGCTCTGGCGAAATCCGCATAGCCGCCGATCAACTTTCGCAACGCACCGAACAGCAGGCGGCCTCGCTGGAAGAAACTGCGGCCGCTCTCGAAGAAATCACCACCACCGTTACCGATGCCAGCCAGCGTGCCGGCGAAGCGGGCAAGCTGGTGCTGCGGACGAGAGAACATGCCGAACATTCCGGCGACGTCGTTCAGCAGGCAATTTCCGCCATGGACGCGATTTCGCGTTCCTCCGGCGAAATCACCAACATCATCGGCGTGATCGACGACATTGCCTTCCAGACCAATCTTCTGGCGCTGAATGCAGGTGTCGAAGCCGCCCGCGCCGGGGAGGCCGGTAAGGGTTTCGCCGTTGTGGCGCAGGAAGTGCGCGAGCTGGCGCAACGCTCCGCCGTCGCGGCCAAGGAGATCAAATCGCTCATCAACACCTCCCGCGAACAGGTCGCCAATGGCGTCGATCTCGTCGGCAGAACCGGTGGGGCCTTGCGGGATATTCAGTCGCAGATGGGCGAAATCGATATCAATGTCTCGGCAATCGTCGAGGCATCGCGCGAACAGGCGAACGGGCTGAGGGAAATCAATCAGGCCGTCAACGTAATGGATCAGGCGACCCAGAAAAACGCCGCCATGGTGGAAGAAACCACTGCCGCCAGCCACGGTCTCGCGAGTGAGGCCGACAACCTCTATGAATTGCTGCGGCAGTTCAAAATATCCGGCGACGGACAGATATCATCTGCCCAGCCCATCGACAAAAAACGCGCCAGCATAACCCGGCTGCCGACACCTCAGCCGCGATTTGCCACGGCAGGGGCACATGGCAATGCAGCAGCCGAATGGGCGGAATTCTAAACCCACCTATGTCGAAGCCAACCGCCGAGGCTACAGAATAATACGGTCTGCACGGGTGAAGATTTCGAAGTCTTCACCCCGGACCAACGCAACAAGCGTGATGCCCGCTCTATCGGCAGTCTCGATGGCGAGCGCCGTGGGGGCGGAGATCGCCGCCAGAACCGGACAGCCGAGGATCGCCGTCTTCTGTACCATCTCGACCGACAGGCGGCTGGTAACCGCCACAATACCCTTCTCCGCGGAAATGCCCGCATTCACCACCGCACCGGCCAATTTATCGAGCGCATTGTGGCGGCCGACATCTTCGCGTGCCGCCAAAAGCCCCTCACGCGGACTGTAGAATCCGGCACCGTGAACAGCCCTTGTTTCGCGATTGAGGGTTTGTGCCTCGTTCAAGGCCTTCACGGCCGCAATGATGTCATTGCCGTGAACAGACGATTTCGCGCCGCTCAAATCCGGCACGACACGAACCGCCTGTTCTATCGATTCAATGCCGCAGAGACCGCAGCCAACCGGGCCTGCCATATGCCGTCGTCTCGCCCGCAGGGCGTCAGCCTCGGCATCTGTCAGATCCACCTGGACATCGTAACCCTGCCCCGCCTCGACCACTTCAATGGCCTGGATTTCGGAACGCATCGATATGATGCCCTCGGTGAGGCTGAAGCCGACGGCAAAATCGATGAGATCGGCAGGGCTTGCCATCATCACGGCATGGGTGCTGCCACCGTAAGAAAAGGCAACCGGCACCTCTTCCGGCACGGCACGCTCACCTGTGACAGGCGCGCCCTCACGCAAAGCGGTTCTGGCAACCCTTCGATAACTTGCTTCTACCGACACGACGATCATTCCTCCATGACGGAAAACACACCACCACATCGATCTGTGACCGGTAAAGCGGTATTCCTCTTCGTCTTCACATCTAGCCCATCACCTAAAAAATCGGAATCGATTTCGGTAGACGCGAGCCAATGCCGCGTGGCGTGCCTTGGGCGACAACCCGACATATCCCAAGCGGAAGAAGCAGGAGACAGCTGAAAACAAAAAAGCGACCGAAACGGTCGCTTTCTGTTTTAAATATTTTGTGGGCAGTCATTCTTTCGAACCCGCCCGGTGCTTTCAAGCAGCGACAAGAACCTCATGCAGGTTCGTCAGCTCATAGAGGTGCTTTTCAAGCTTGGTCAGATGCTCGTGGTGATGATTGCCTTCCTGGATTTCGGCCTTGGCCGCATCGATGCGCTTCTGCAGCGTATCAGGGGACATATCGTCAGCCGAAACAGCGGATTCGGCAAGAAGCGTGCAACCTGTCGGAAGAATATCAGCAAAACCGCCGAACACGACGTATTTGTGCGTTTCGCCAGAGGCGAACTTCACCGTCACCAGACCCGGCTTGATCGTGGTCATCGTCGGCGCATGATTGGCCAGAACGGTCATTTCACCCAGCGTAGCCGGGATGACGACTTCCGTAACCGTTTCGGAAACGAGCAGACGCTCCGGGGAAACGAGATCGAATTTGAAACTGTCAGCCATGGCTATTCACTTCTTTTCAATTACGCGGGCGTCACGGACTTGTCTTTTAACAACGCAGGCGAAAGCCATTTCGGTTTCGCTGTCATTGGTCGGAAGGCGCGCGGTAAAACCACGCGCCCACCAATTTATAATCAGGCGGCTTCAGCAGTCAGCTTCTTTGCCTTTTCGATGGCTTCTTCCATCGAACCGACCATATAGAAAGCTGCTTCCGGCAGGCTGTCATATTCGCCGTTAACCAGGCCCTTGAAGCCCTTGATCGTGTCTTCGAGCGCGACGAGCTTGCCCGGAGAACCGGTGAAGACTTCAGCAACGAAGAACGGCTGCGACAGGAAGCGCTCGATCTTGCGGGCGCGGGCAACCGTCAGCTTGTCTTCTTCCGACAGCTCGTCCATGCCGAGGATGGCGATGATGTCCTGGAGAGACTTGTAGCGCTGCAGGGTCGACTGAACCTTACGGGCAACTTCGTAGTGCTCTTCGCCGACGATCATCGGGTCGAGCATGCGCGAGGTGGAGTCGAGCGGGTCAACAGCCGGGTAGATACCCTTTTCAGCGATCGAACGCGACAGAACCGTCGTTGCGTCAAGATGCGCGAACGAGGTTGCTGGCGCCGGGTCGGTCAAGTCGTCGGCGGGAACGTAAATCGCCTGAACCGAGGTGATGGAACCCTTGTTCGTGGTGGTGATGCGTTCCTGCATCTGGCCCATGTCGGTTGCCAGCGTCGGCTGGTAGCCCACGGCCGAAGGAATACGGCCGAGCAGAGCCGACACTTCGGAACCAGCCTGCGTGAAGCGGAAGATGTTGTCCACGAAGAACAGAACGTCCTGGCCTTCATCACGGAAGTTTTCAGCGATCGTCAGACCGGTCAGAGCAACGCGAGCGCGAGCGCCCGGCGGTTCGTTCATCTGGCCGTAAACGAGCGCAGCCTTGGAGCCTTCGCCGCCACCGAGCTTGTTGACGTTCGACTCGATCATTTCGTGATAAAGGTCGTTGCCTTCGCGGGTACGCTCACCCACGCCGGCAAATACCGAGTAACCACCATGCGCCTTAGCGACGTTGTTGATCAGTTCCATGATGAGAACCGTCTTGCCCACGCCGGCGCCGCCGAAGAGGCCGATCTTGCCACCCTTGGCGTAAGGAGCCAGAAGGTCGACGACCTTGATGCCGGTGACGAGGATCTGGCCTTCCGTCGACTGCTCAACATAAGACGGCGCATCCTGGTGAATGGCGCGCTTCTTGGCCGTTACGATCGGACCGGCTTCGTCAACCGGCTCGCCGATGACGTTCATGATGCGGCCAAGCGTTTCCAGACCAACAGGAACCTCGATCGGTGCGCCCGTGTCAGCAACGGACTGACCGCGAACCAGACCTTCGGTCGAGTCCATGGCGATCGTGCGCACGACGTTTTCGCCGAGATGCTGCGCGACTTCCAGAACGAGGCGGTTGCCATTGTTCTGTGTTTCGAGCGCGTTCAGGATCGGAGGCAGTTCGCCTTCGAACGCCACGTCGACAACAGCGCCGATAACCTGGGTAACCTTGCCCGCGCCGTTCACCGCTGCGGTTTTCTTGGGGGTAGCTGCCTTAGCCATTATCCTTACCCTCTTTCCTTACCTCAGAGCGCTTCCGCGCCCGAAATGATTTCAATGAGTTCCTTGGTGATCTGAGCCTGACGCTGACGGTTATAGGAAAGCGTCAGCTTGTTGATCATATCACCGGCATTGCGCGTTGCATTGTCCATCGCGCTCATCTTGGCGCCCATTTCACCGGCAACGTTTTCGAGCAGAGCCCGGAAAACCTGAACCGAAATGTTGCGCGGAATAAGGTCTTCCAGAATAGAAGCCGCATCCGGCTCATATTCGTAGACGGCGGTCTGCGTTGTCTCAGTCGCTTCCACAACAGGCGTTGCGGCCGGAATGAGCTGCAGGCCGGTCGGAATCTGGCTGATGACGGACTTGAATTCCGAATAGATCAGCGTGCAGACGTCGAATTCACCCGCGTTGAAGAGCGAGATCACCTTCTTGGCGATCTGGTCCGCATTTTCAAAGCCGACCTTCTTCACTTCGCGCAGTTCGATACGCTCGATGATGTTGGCTGCAAATTCGCGGCGAAGGCTGTCGTAACCCTTCTTGCCGACCGTGATGATCTTGACCGTCTTGCCTTCGGAAATCAGCTTGCGGGCATGATCGCGGGCAAAACGGGCGATTTGCGAGTTGAAACCGCCGCAAAGACCACGTTCAGCCGTGCAGACGACGAGCAGATGCACGTCGTCCTTGCCGGTGCCGGTCATCAGCGCCGGAGCAACTTCCGCCTCGACCGCCGTGGCGATGTTGGCAAGAACGGCGCTCATGCGCTGAGAATAAGGCCGGGCGGCCTCCGCAGCTTCCTGGGCGCGCCGAAGCTTCGCCGCGGCGACCATTTTCATCGCCTTGGTAATCTTCTGCGTCGCCTTCACGGAGGCAATGCGGTTTTTCAGATCCTTTAGTGAAGGCATCCGTTATCCGTCCGAGTAAAAGAGCCCTGATTTAAGAGAAAGACTTGGCGAAGTTATCAAGAGCGCCTTTGAGCTTGCCCTTGGTATCGTCGCTGATAGCCTTTTCCGTGCGGATGGTGTCGAGGATCGCCTTACCTTCCGAGCGGAGGTAGGAGAGGAAACCCTGCTCGAACTTGCCGACCTGTGCGACCGGGATCTTGTCGAGGTAGCCGTTGACACCAGCGAAGATCACCGCAACCTGCTCTTCCGTCTTGAGCGGAGAGAACTGCGGCTGCTTCAGAAGCTCTGTCAGGCGGGCACCGCGGTTAAGCAGGCGCTGCGTGGAAGCGTCAAGGTCCGAACCGAACTGAGCAAATGCAGCCATTTCGCGATACTGGGCGAGTTCACCCTTGATCGAACCGGCAACCTGCTTCATCGCCTTGATCTGAGCGGCGGAACCAACACGCGAAACTGACAGACCGACGTTAACAGCCGGACGGATACCCTGATAGAACAGGTCGGTTTCGAGGAAGATCTGGCCGTCGGTGATCGAGATCACGTTGGTCGGAATGAAGGCCGAAACGTCGTTACCCTGGGTTTCGATAACAGGCAGTGCCGTCAACGAACCAGCGCCCATTTCGTCGGAGAGCTTTGCAGCGCGCTCGAGAAGACGGGAGTGAAGGTAGAAAACGTCGCCCGGATAAGCTTCGCGGCCCGGAGGACGACGCAGCAGAAGCGACATCTGACGATAGGCAACGGCCTGCTTGGAAAGGTCGTCGTAACCGATGAGAGCGTGCTTGCCGTTGTCACGGAAATATTCGCCCATGGCGCAACCGGCAAACGGAGCGAGGTACTGCATCGGAGCCGGATCGGAAGCCGTTGCGGCAACGATGATCGAGTACTGCAGCGCACCGCGTTCTTCCAGAACCTTTACGAACTGGGCAACGGTCGAACGCTTCTGACCGATAGCGACGTAGACGCAATAAAGCTTGTCGCCGTCAGGACCATTGTCGTGAATGGCCTTCTGGTTCAGGATCGTGTCGAGAATGATGGCGGTCTTGCCGGTCTGGCGGTCGCCGATGACGAGCTCGCGCTGGCCGCGGCCAACCGGGATGAGCGCGTCGATGGCCTTGAGGCCGGTCGACATCGGCTCATGGACCGACTTGCGCGGAATGATGCCGGGAGCCTTGACGTCAACGCGCGAACGCTTGGCGGCATTGATAGGGCCCTTGCCGTCGATCGGGTTGCCGAGCGCGTCAACGACGCGGCCGAGCAGTTCCGGACCAACGGGAACGTCAACGATAGCGCCAGTCCGCTTTACGGTGTCGCCTTCCTTGATGGAACGGTCCGAGCCGAAGATAACCACACCGACGTTGTCGGCTTCGAGGTTGAGCGCCATGCCGCGAATGCCGCCGGGAAACTCGACCATTTCGCCGGCCTGAACATTGTCGAGGCCATAAACGCGGGCGATACCGTCACCGACGGAAAGCACCTGACCGACTTCCGAGACTTCCGCCTCGTTGCCGAAATTTTTGATTTGATCTTTCAGAATTGCGGAAATTTCCGCGGCGCGGATATCCATCAGCCAACCTCTTTCAGTGCAAGCTTAAGGGTGGAAAGTTTGGTGCGAAGAGACGTATCGATCTGGCGCGAACCGACCTTGACGATCAGGCCACCGAGGATCGACGGATCGACGGTAACGGAAATCGTCACATCCTTGCCGGTAACGCTCTTCAGCGCCGCTTTCAGTTCAGTTTCCTGCGCCTCGTCGAGCGCGTGTGCCGAGGTGACCTCGGCGGTGATTTCGCCGCGGTGGGCGGCGGCAATGGTGCGGTAGGCGCGGATCATGCCGGGAACGGCAAAGAGACGGCGGTTATTCGCAACAACCTTGAGGAAATTAACAGCGAGACCAGCGATGCCGGCCTTTTCGCAAATCGCGGTGATTGCCTTGAATTGATCCTCGGCGGAAAACACCGGGCTCGCAACCAGACGCTTCAAATCGTCGCTTTCGTCGAGAAGTGCGCCGAACTTGTCCAGTTCGACCTGAACCGCTTCGACCGTACCCGCTTCCAAAGCAAGCTCGAAAAGCGACGACGCATACCTTTCCGCTACACCGGATGTTCCCTGGGAGGTCTCTGCCACGGGCACTTTTTCCCTGCTAATCGTCCAAGACCATCAGCGATGGGGCTCCACCGCATCAAATTCTTGAAATCGTTTCAATTTCCCCGAAAAAGACCGGAATTCCCCCCTGCCTTTTCCCAATTTCGCGGTCCGTCTAGCATAGGACGCCGGGACTCGCAACACGCGTAATAGCGGAAAGCGCCGTTTGGGCAAGGGGGAATGCGTTTAAATTTTCCGATTTCGCTCAGGATGCGGCGTATCTGCGGCACAAATGCCAAAAAGCCCGCTTCAGACCAGCCCGAAGACGTAGCTCAACGCGAGTGCGGACAGCAGAAAGTGCACAACCAGAAGTAAGAAATTCCGCATGGTTGCGCCACCATCCGACAGCATGGAGAGAATGCCGCCGAAGACGCTGAGGCCGAATGCCGCACCAAAGGCGAGATAGACCATGGGCTGGGCGAGAAGGAGCGCGGCAGCACCGAGACCGAGATAAAAGCCGGCAAGCGACGAGCGCGCGAGCGCATAACCATCCCTGCGCTCGCCAGCCGGCTGCAGACCGAAGGCGCGAAGCGTCAACCCCGGTGCAAACATGAAAAACAGGCCGATGATGGCTGATACCACCGCCGCGCCGAAGGCCAGTTGCTCGCCGAATTCGGCCGGAAAATAAAACTCCATCTCGTTCCCCAAATCATTATGTTGTTCGCTCGCGTTATGACACGGTCACGACAGCGGGAAAACGCCCTCTCTGGCAAAGTTCAAAGGAAACTTTGCGGATCGATATCGAGCTGCACATGCACGCTGCCACGCTCCTTCGGGCCACTCGCAAGAAGCGTGCGAAGAAAAGACTGCATGTCGGAATTGCGCCGCCCGTGCACCAGCAGACGAAAACGGTGACGGCCACGGATCAGTGCCAGCGGCGCTTCCGCCGGGCCGAGAAGCATGATGCCGGTGACCTGCGGAGCCGCGGCTCGCAATCCACGCGCATGGGTTTCCGCCTCCGCGCGCGTATCGGCGGAGACGATGATCGAAGCGAGACGGCCGAAGGGCGGCAGAACGGCCTTTTCCCGCTCGACGATCTCCCTTTCATAAAAGGCCGAGGCATCACCGGAGACGATCGCTTGCATCACCGGGTGCTGCGGCTGGTAGGTCTGCAGCAGGCCGTGACTCTTCAATCCCGTTCGTCCGGCACGGCCGGTCACCTGCGAAAGCAACTGGAACGTCCGCTCCGCCGCGCGCGGATCGCCATTGGCAAGGCCGAGATCGGCATCGACGATGCCGACGAGCGTCATCAGCGGGAAGTTATGTCCCTTGGCGACGAGCTGCGTGCCGATGACGATATCCGCCTCTCCCTTGACAATTGCCTCAAGCTCCAGACGCAGCCGCTTGACGCCCATGAGATCGGAAGACAGCACGATGGTGCGGGCCTCGGGGAAATGTTTCTCTACCTCCTCGGCGATCCGCTCCACCCCCGGCCCACAGGCCACCAGGTGATCGAAGGTGCCGCATTCCGGGCAATGGTCGGGCGTCGGCTCGTTGTGTCCGCACTGGTGGCACTGCAATTGATTGCGGAAGCGGTGTTCCACCAGCCAGCTGGAACATTGCGGGCATTGGAAACGGTGACCGCAAACCCGGCAGAGCGTCAGCGGCGCATAACCGCGACGATTGAGGAAAAGCAGGGACTGCTCGCCCTTTTCGATGGTCTTGCCGATGCCACGCAGGAGAACGGGTGAAAGAAACCCTCCCCTTTCCGGCGGATGGCGACGCATATCGACGAGATGCAGGTCCGGCATCGCCGCATCGCCAAAGCGGGTATGCAGGTGGATGGTGTTGTAACGCCCCGAACTGCCATTGACCTGGCTTTCCACCGACGGCGTGGCCGAGACCAGCACGACTGGGAATTCGGCGATACGCGCCCTCACGACAGCCATGTCACGGGCATTATAAAAGACGCGGTCTTCCTGCTTGTAGGCCGGGTCGTGCTCTTCATCGACGATGATAAGGCCAAGATTGTCGAAGGGCAGGAAAAGTGCCGAGCGCGCGCCGGCCACCACTTTCACCTCACCCGTCACCGCCTGCCGCCAGACCTTTTCCCGCATGCGCGGCGACAGATCCGAATGCCATTCTGCCGGTTTCGCACCGAAGCGATCCTGAAAACGCTCAAGAAACGCCGCCGTCAGGGCGATTTCCGGCAGCAGGATAAGGACCTGCTTGCCTTGTCGCAGCGTTTCGGCCACCGCCTCGAAATAAACCTCGGTCTTGCCGGACCCGGTCACGCCGTCGATCAGCGAGACATGAAAGCCACCCTTGCGCACATCTTCAATTATCTCCGAAGCAGCCTGCTTCTGCGGGCCTTCCAGACGTGGCTCGACATAATCAGGGTCGGGCTCGGCCACGACAGGTGGCGCGGGCAGAAAGACCGTCTCGAACACGCCCTGCTTGACGAGACCGTCGATGACGCTGGTCGAGACGCCGGCCGCATGGGCAAGTCCGCTCTTCGTCCAGCCTTGGCCTTCGGCCGCCAGCTCCATTACCCGCTCGCGGGCGGGAGTCAGGCGCTCCGGCCTGCCTTCGGTCAGCCGCAGCCCCTCGATCATCGGTTCGGGATCGAAGGCGGCAGGCGCGCGAAGCGCCATGCGCGCCACGAGGCCCGGCGGAGACAGCGTATAGGCGGCAACCCAGTCCACGAAGCGGCGCATTTCGGCCTTCAGCGGCGGGCACTCGAAACTCTTGGTGATGGGCCGCAGCTTCTTCGGATCGACGCTCTTTTCTCCGGCCTCGTCCCACACCACGCCAAAGACCTGTCGTGGCCCAAGCGGCACCTGCACGATGGAGCCGGTCTCCACCACCATATCCTCAGGCACGGCATAGCTGTAAGGCCCGGGCGCCGGCAGGGGCACGAGAACGGGCACCGTACGCGTGGGCGACGGCGGGTCGAACAGAGCCCCAAACAGATCGGACGAATCTTTTGCCATGATGTGGCGACCATGCCCCGGAGACAGGAAAAAGGAAACCGCCCGGGTGTAGTGGGCGCGCCCGGCAAAGTCCACCTCTTAACCAAATACTGACCATAAGAGCATAGTTTCGGGGGATGGAATGGAGTACCGCGTGACCGAAATCCTGACATTTGCCGAACCCGATCTCCTGAACGAGCTCCAGTCCTGGCTCGCCACCCTTGCCGGCGAGCGCCGCCTTGCCGACAACACCGTCGAGGCCTATGAGCGCGACACGCGCCAGTTTCTGACATTCCTCGCCGGCTATATCGGCAGGCCCGCGGCCATAAGAGATATAGCCGATCTGCGCCCTGTCGATCTTCGCGCCTTTCTGGCCAACCGGCGCAAGGAAGGCGCTGGCGCGCGTTCGCTCGGCCGGCATCTGGCAGGACTGCGCTCGCTTCTTCATCATCTGCAGAAGAAAGGCCTCGTCAACGCAGCGGGTGCGACCGCCATGCGTGCGCCAAAACAGCCGAAATCCCTGCCGAAACCGCTCACCGACCGGCAGGCGCTGAAAATCACCACGGCCGAGGCACAGTTGAATGAAGAACCCTGGATCGCCGCCCGCAATGCCGCGGTCCTTTCGCTGCTTTATGGCTGCGGGCTGCGCATTTCCGAGGCATTGGGCCTCACGCCAGCCGATTTTCCACCCGGCACCCGCAGCCTGCGCATCACCGGCAAAGGCAACAAGACGCGGATCGTGCCGCTGCTCGCAGTGGTCACAGAAGCGGTCGATACCTACAGGAAGCTCTGCCCTTATGCTCTGGCCGCGGATGAACCGATGTTCCTGGGCGCACGCGGCGGCAAGCTTCAGCCTGCGATCATCCAGCGGGAAATGCAGAAGCTGCGCGGCGCTTTCGGCCTGCCGGAAAACGCCACCCCGCATGCGCTGCGCCATTCCTTCGCCACCCATCTTCTGGCCGGCGGTGGCGACCTACGCACCATTCAGGAACTGCTTGGCCATGCGAGCCTCTCCACAACACAGGTCTATACCGGCGTCGATACCGCACGACTGCTGGAAATCTACGACAACGCCCACCCACGTGCCTGAAGCAGGAATTGGTTAACCGTAAACATTAACCAGACGTCCAAACCGCCGTTCTATAAACGAACAAGAACCGGATTGGACCGATGCACAGCCTGATAAAACCCGAAAATCTCACCGCCACCCTGATGGGTAAGACCGGCGACGCCCTGCTCTGGCTGCTGGCGGCCCTGCATGTCACCGCCGTCGCCATCCTGCTCATGACCCTGCTGTCATTCAGTGAAGCGGGGGCTGCGGAGCAGAAGATCGCCTGCACGGGCAGCGACATTCTCGTGGAGATGCGCAAGACCGATCCGCAAGCTTTCGCAAAGATCGAACAGGAAGCGGCCGCCATTCCGAACGGCAAGGGCAATTTCTGGCGCATCGAAAAGGCAGGCACGGCCCCGTCCTATCTTCTCGGTACCATGCATGTCACCGATCCGCGCGTTCTGGAAATGCCAACCGCCGCCAGCCCCGCTTTCGAAAAGGCAGCGACTGTCATCGTGGAGTCGGACGAAATCGTCGACGACAAGAAGGTCGCGGCATCGCTGCTGAGCAAACCAGAACTCACCATGTTTCTGGATGGCAAATCGATCACCGACATCCTGTCGTCCCAAAATGTCGCGCGCCTCGAAAAAGGCCTGAAGGAGCGCGGCATTCCGCTGAATGCGGTTTCGCGCATGAAGCCCTGGATGCTGTCGAGCTTCGTCGCCCTGCCCGCCTGCGAATTCGCCCGCAAGGCAACCGGTCTCTCCTTTCTCGACAAGAAGCTGGCCGAAGACGCAATTGCGGATGGAAAGCGGCTTGTCGGGCTGGAGACCATGGTTGAACAGCTGACGGCCATGTCCGAACTGCCGATGGAGTTTCATCTTCAGGCGCTGATTGAAACGCTGGAACTCGGCGACCGCATGGACGACGTGATGACGACCATGACCGATCTCTATGTCGCCGGCGATATCGGCATGACCATGCCCATGCTGAAAAGCATCGACCCCAAAAAGACAGCGGCAGAAAGCGAACAGGGCTACGCCGCCTTCGAACAACGCATCATCACCGACCGCAATCACGTCATGGCCGACAGGGCCACCCCCGAGCTTACCAAGGGCAATGTCTTCATGGCCGTCGGCGCACTGCATCTGCCGGGTGAGGAAGGTCTTGTCGAACTGCTGCGTGCAGAGGGCTTCACCCTGACGCGGGTCGACTGAACCACGCAGTCTCGGTGCTGACAGGCCGGACATCGGTGCAGAACGGCCGCATGGTCGCCGGCACGATCCGGCGGTGAAACGGTCCGACGGCAAGAAGATAGAGCCGCCCGAACAGGTTCTTGCGCCGCACGAGAGTGGTTACACTCACCAACTGGCGGCATTCCTGTTCTTCCAGGTCAACGACGATCCGAAAATCGAGATGGCGATCATCGAAACCCAGCACGGTCCGCTCCCGGCTGGAGGACAGAACCGGAAATCCGCCCGCCGAAGCGCCGGCCACCAACTCGACCGTTTTTAAGCCAAAAAGCGAAACGACGCGGTTTCGAAGTGCCATCAGCCCGCTAATCCATGCCGGAGGATGGTCGAGAAGAAGCCTGCTCACATCGAGCGAGGTCATTCCCGGCCTCATCATCTCGCCCTGAAAGCGATCGCACCAGTCGGCGCCCGGCAATATGTCTTCGTTGTTTCGCATCTCTGTACCCCAGCCGCCCGGTGCGGCAAGAGCCACCATCGTCTTTTTCCGTCGAACAGAAAACGTGACAAACCGCCGCTCAGCCGTGTGTCATGCGCTTGAGAATATTGGTGCGCCAGTAGAACTGATGAACCAGAACGGCGGCGACATGGCCGGCGATCAACACCCACATCACAGCCTTGAAGGGACCGGAATGCAGCTCTCCTGCCGTTGCGATGCCGAAGTAATAAGCAGCGATGCCGGAAAGCGGCAGAATGAAGAACAGTACATAAAAGGTGAAGTGGGCCGCCTTGGCGGCAATTTGCGACGCACGCGGTTCTTCAGCCGGATGCGGCGGTACGCCCTGGAAAAAGCGAAGACAGAGACGCAGAACCGCAAGTAACAGGATGGCAAAGCCGACATAGGCATGGATATTGGCCGAAGAAATCTGGTCCGGCGTCAGCGTCTCACCCCGCCGCATCAGCCGGTAGGCGTGGGCCATGGCGTCGGGAAACAGCAGATTGAAGAAGATCAGAAGCGCCATTGCCCAGTGAATGACACGCTGCGGAATAGAAAAGGAAACTTGACTGGAATATGCCATTTTATTGCCTTTTATCAAAAGGTTAGACAGGCTATGGCATGAGTATGAGAAACCCCGGCCTGCATGGCAAGCCGGGGTTCAACAGATGACTGAAATTTAATATTCGAACGTCGGGCTCAATGCCGATCACATGTGGATCGGCTTGAAGAAGGTGGCAAGTGCTGCTTCCTTCACGGCTTCCGACATGGTCGGGTGCGCGTGGCAGGTGCGGCCAAGATCCTCCGAAGAACCGCCGAACTCCATCAGCACGGTAATCTCGTGGATCATTTCGCCAGCGCCGAAGCCGACGATATGGCCGCCGAGAACCCGGTCGGTTTCCTTGTCGGCAAGGATTTTCACGAAACCATCCGTCACCTGCATGGCGCGGGCGCGGCCATTGGCGGTGAAGGGGAACTTACCGACCTTGTAGGCGATGCCAGCGGCCTTCAGTTCTTCTTCCGTCTTGCCGACGGAAGCGATTTCCGGCTGCGTATAAACGACCGCCGGAATGACGTCGTAATTCACATGGCCGCGCTGGCCGGCGAGGATTTCCGCAAGCGCAACGCCCTCATCTTCCGCCTTATGTGCCAGCATCGGGCCCTTCACCACATCGCCGATCGCATAGATACCATCGACATTGGTCTTGAAGTGGCCGTCGATTTCGACGCGACCGCGGCTGTCGAGCACGACACCGGCTTCGGCAAGGCCGAGGCCTTCGGTGTAGGGCTTGCGGCCGGTAGAGATCAGCACGACATCAGCTTCGAGCGTTTCAGCTGCGCCGCCCTTGACCGGCTCAAACACCACCTTCGCGCCGGCGGCGGTCTTTTCAACACCCGTCACCTTGGCGCCGAGCTTGAAATCAAGTCCCTGCTTGGCGAGCAGACGCTGCGACTGCTTGGAAACTTCGCCATCCATGCCACCGAGAATATTGTCGAGATATTCGACGACGGTCACCTTCGCGCCAAGACGCGACCAGACCGAACCAAGCTCGAGACCGATGACGCCACCGCCAACGACGATGAGTTTTTCCGGAACCTTGGAAAGAGCAATCGCACCGGTGGAGGACACGATGACGGTTTCATCGATATCGACCGTGACACCCGGAATGCCGGCAACATCGGAACCGGTGGCGATGACGATGTTCTTGGCTTCGACCTCCTGGGTCTCACCCTTGTCGTTGGTGACGGAAACCTTGCCGGCGGAAACCACCTTGCCGGTGCCCTGGAAAGCATCGATCTTGTTCTTCTTGAACAGGAAAGCAACGCCGTCGACATTGGCTTTCACCACGCCGTCTTTGTGCCCCATCATCTTCTCGAGGTTCAGCTTCGGAGCGGCGACTTCGATACCAAGCGAATCAACGCCATGGGCCACATGCGCGAAGGTTTCGGAAGCGTGCAGCAGGGCCTTGGAAGGGATGCAGCCGACATTGAGGCAGGTGCCGCCATAGGTCGCGCGCTTTTCGATCACTGCGACCTTGAGGCCGAGCTGTGCCGCCTTGACCGCGCAAACATAACCGCCGGGACCCGTACCGATTACAACTACATCATATGCCATGTTTCTGTTCCTGATTGATATCGGGCAGGATTTTGAACCGCCCTGCTTCCGTTTGACCTGAAACTCAGGCCGCTTTTTCCGTTGCGAGTTTTATACCGAGAGCGATGAAGACCACACCACTGGTGCGGTCGATCCATTGGCTGGCGCGCTGAAATGCGGCGCGCATGCGCGGCGTCGTCATGAACAGGCTGACGCCGACGAACCACAGGATAAGGCAGCTTGCCATGACAAGGCCGTATCCGAATTTGATGCCAACAGGCGTATGCGCGTGAACCACCGTCGAAAAGATCGACAGGAAGAAGAACACCGGTTTGGGGTTGAGCGCGTTTGCGGCAAAACCGAGCGTGAAGGCCTTGAGCCCGGTCTGGTCGCTTTTGGCTCGAACGCCGTCCTCACCACCTTCCGCCGTCGGCAATTCGGTCTTGCCGGCGCGCAGCGCCTTGATACCGATATAGATCAGATAGGCGACACCCAGCCATTTGACGATGTTGAAGAGATAGATCGACTGGGAAATGATGAGGCCAAGTCCGAGGATCGTATAGGTGACGTGGAACATCAACGACGTTCCGACACCGAAACTGGTGATGATGGCCTGCTTGCGCCCATGCACCATGGCCTGACGCATGACCATCGCAAGATCGGCGCCCGGCGATACGATTGCAAAAGCGAAAATGGCCATCAGCGATGTCAGTTCGATAAGATATTGGTGCATCACATCAGGCCTCAGAACATCAACACGACAAACATCAGCGCAAGTCCAAGCATTGAACCCAACCAGACGAAAGACCGGATATAGGGCACACCAGCCAGATAGAGCGGAATATAGATGATGCGGCAGATCAACCAGAGCCACGCACCGATAAGCGCAAGTCCGGCCGGGTCACCCGCCATGATAACGCCGAAAGCCAGTGCCAGAAAAGCCGGATAGGTCTCCCGGAAATTCGCCGATGCGCGCGAAGCGCGACCGGAGAGCTTACCCTGCGGCTTCTGCTCACCGTCTCTCGGACCGGCATTCCATTCGCGCCCCAATTCTCTGGTCGCCGTCATCCCCTGCAACAGGACATGCACGACGAGAAGAAGGACGCTTAGACCGATAAGCGGCAAAAAAGGCGAAGCGGCGAGAAATGTCGGCTGCACGTCTGCTCTCCTGGGTCGTCTTTCAGCGGGGCTTCACTTGAACCCCCGCCGAAATGAAAAGCAAGACCGATTAAAGATCGAGAACCAGACGTTCCGGATCCTCAAGGCTTTCCTTGACGCGAACGAGGAAGGTCACGGCTTCCTTGCCGTCAACGATACGGTGATCATAGGACAGCGCCAGATACATCATCGGGCGGATGACGACCTGACCGCCGATGGCGACCGGGCGCTCCTGGATCTTGTGCATACCGAGAATGCCCGACTGCGGTGCGTTGAGGATCGGCGAAGACATCAGTGAACCGTAGACGCCACCATTGGTGATGGTGAAGGTGCCGCCCTGCATGTCGGCCATGCCGAGCGAACCGTCGCGGGCTGCCTTGGCGAGACGGCCGAGTTCTTTTTCGACGCCGGCGATGGAAAGCTGGTCGGCATCACGGATGACCGGAACGACGAGGCCCTTGTCGGTGCCGACAGCCATGCCGACGTGACAATAGTTCTTGTAGATGATGTCCGTGCCGTCGATCTCAGCGTTGACAGCAGGCAGTTCCTTCAGCGCGTGGGTCACGGCCTTGGTGAAGAAGCCCATGAAGCCGAGCTTGACGCCATGCTTCTTCTCGAACACGTCCTTGTAGCGGTTACGCAGGTCCATGACCGCGCTCATGTCCACTTCGTTGTAAGTGGTGAGCATGGCAGCGGTGTTCTGCGCATCCTTCAGACGACGGGCGATGGTCTGGCGCAGACGGGTCATCTTCACGCGCTCTTCGCGAACCTGATCCTGCTCGGCCGAAACCGGACGGGGGGCGGCAACCGGAGCAGGTGCAGCGGCTGGTGCCGAAACGCCCTTGGCGACGGCGGCAAGAACGTCGCCCTTCAGAACCTGACCACGCTTGCCCGAACCGTCGACCTGATCGGCAGAAAGGTTGTTTTCAGCAAGCAGCTTGCCAGCGGCAGGTGCCGGCGGCATGGCGCTTCCAGCCGGAGCGGCGGCTACGGCGGCGGCAGGTGCCGGTGCGGCAGCGGGCGCAGCAGGCTTTGCCGCAGGTGCGGAAGTCGCAGCGCCGGCAGCACCTTCGGCGATCTGGCCGAGAAGCGCGTCGAGACCGACGGTCTCACCGTTCTGCGCAACGATTTCGGTCAGCACGCCGGAGGCGGGTGCCGGGACTTCGACGGTAACCTTGTCGGTTTCGAGTTCAACGAGAGGTTCGTCGGCCTTGACGGTATCGCCGACCTTCTTGAACCAGGTGCCGACGGTCGCTTCGCTGACGGATTCGCCGAGGGTTGGTACGCGGATTTCAGTGGCCATGATCTAGTTCCGTTATTCGGGTGTCTTTTTTACGGGGCGATGCGGGAGAGTTCTCACTCTCCCAGCGCGTCTTCCAGGAACGCAGCAAGCTGCGCCAGATGCTTGGACATCAGGCCGGTCGCCGGAGAGGCGGCCGCCGGACGGCCCGTGTAACGGACCTTCTGGTACTTGGCGTCGATATGCGCCAGAACCCACTCCAGGTAAGGATCGATGAACGACCACGAACCCATGTTCTTCGGCTCTTCCTGGCACCAGACCATTTCCGCGTGGCGGAAACGGGAAAGCTCGTTGATGAGCGCCTTTGCCGGGAACGGATAAAGCTGTTCGACGCGCAGCAGGTAGACGTCGTCGATACCGCGCTTTTCACGCTCTTCGAGAAGATCGTAATAGACCTTGCCGGTGCACATGACGACACGGCGGATCTTCGCATCCTTCTGCAGCTTGATCGGGCCGTCCTTGATGACTTCAGCATCGTCCCACAGGAGACGGTGGAAGGAGGACTCGCCGGCCAGTTCCGCCAGAGACGAGGTGGCGCGCTTGTGACGCAGCAGCGACTTCGGCGTCATCAGGATCAGCGGCTTGCGGAAGTCACGCTTCATCTGGCGGCGCAGGATATGGAAGTAGTTAGCCGGCGTCGTAACGTTGGCGACCTGCATATTGTCTTCGGCGCACATCTGCAACCAGCGTTCCAGACGAGCGGACGAATGTTCCGGGCCCTGGCCTTCATAACCATGCGGCAGAAGGCAGACGAGACCGGACATGCGCAGCCACTTGCGTTCACCCGAGGAGATGAACTGGTCGAACACCACCTGCGCGCCGTTGGCGAAGTCGCCGAACTGGGCTTCCCAGAGCGTCAGCGCATTCGGGCGGGCAAGCGAATAGCCGTATTCGAAACCGAGAACGGCTTCTTCCGAAAGCATCGAGTTGATGACTTCGTAACGGGCCTGCGTCGGGGCGAGGTTCGCCAGCGGGATGTAACGCTCTTCGGTCTCCTGATCGTAAAGAACCGAGTGGCGCTGCGAGAAGGTGCCGCGTTCGCAATCCTGACCGGAAAGACGGATCTTGTGGCCGTCAACAACGAGCGAACCGAAAGCCAGCGCTTCCGCCATAGCCCAGTCGATGCCTTCGCCCGTCTCGATCATCTGCGAGCGGTTTTCCATGAAACGCTGGATCGTGCGATGCGCGGTGAAACCTTCAGGAATGGTCGACAGCTTCTTGCCGATTTCCTTCAGCTGCTTCATCGGCACGCCGGTCTTGCCACGACGCTGCTCATCGGCATTGTCGGCGGCGCGCAGGCCGGACCACTGACCATCCAGCCAGTCGGCCTTGTTAGGCTTGTAGGACTGGCCTGCCTCGAACTCCTGCTCGAGATGAGCGCGCCAGTCGGCCTTGACCTTCTCGAAATCGCCCTCGGTGATCAGGCCTTCCGCGATCAGGCGGTCGGCATAGATACGGGCGACGGTCTTGTGGCCCCGGATGACCTTGTACATCTTCGGCTGCGTGAACGCCGGCTCATCGCCTTCGTTATGGCCGAAGCGGCGGTAACAGAACATGTCGATGACGACAGGCTTGTGGAACTTCATGCGATATTCGGTCGCGACCTTCGCCGCATAGACCACCGCTTCCGGATCGTCACCGTTGACGTGGAAGATCGGCGCTTCGATCATCTTCGCAACGTCGGACGGATAAGGCGACGAGCGCGAGAAGGCCGGATTGGTCGTGAAGCCGATCTGGTTGTTGATGATGAAGTGCATGGTGCCGGCAACGCGATGGCCACGCAGGCCGGAAAGACCGAGAATTTCAGCAACCACGCCCTGACCCGCAAAAGCGGCATCGCCGTGCAGAAGCAGCGGCAGCACTTTGGCGCGTTCGGACAGCGGAATGATGTCGCCGTCCCATGTCTTGGCCAGTTGGTCCTGCTTGGCGCGGGCCTTGCCCATGACGACAGGATTGACGATTTCAAGGTGCGACGGGTTGGCCGTCAGCGACAGGTGAACCTTGTTGCCGTCGAATTCGCGGTCGGAGGAGGCACCGAGATGGTACTTCACGTCACCCGAACCTTCAACGTCGTCTGGCTTGAACGAACCGCCCTTGAACTCGTGGAACACGGCGCGGTGCGGCTTGCCCATCACGTTGGTCAGAACGTTCAGGCGACCGCGGTGGGCCATGCCGAGCACGACTTCTTCCAGTCCGTCCTGGCCGCCGCGCTTGATGATCTGCTCGAGTGCCGGGATCAGCGATTCACCGCCATCGAGGCCGAAACGCTTGGTGCCCTTGAAACGCACGTCGAGGAACTGCTCGTAACCTTCGGCTTCGACCAGCTTGGACAGAATGGCTTTCTTGCCTTCCGGCGTGAAATCCACACCCTTGTCCGGGCCTTCGATGCGTTCCTGAATCCAGCCCTTTTCTTCCGGGTTGGACATGTGCATGAATTCGACGCCGAGCGTCGAGCAATAGGTACGCTCGAGAATCTCGACCATTTCGCGCACGGTCGCATATTCGAGGCCGAGCACGTTATCGATGAAAATCTTGCGGTCGTAGTCGCTTTCCTCGAAGCCATAGGACTTCGGCGAAAGCTCGTTGTAATCCTCGACGGCGCTGGCGATGCCGAGCGGATCGAGCTTGGCGTGCAGGTGGCCGCGCATGCGGTAGGCGCGGATCATCATGATGGCGCGAACGCTGTCACGGGTCGCTTGCAGCACTTCCGCTTCGCTGACGGGCTTGCCTGTATCGGCGCTCTTGGCTTCAGCCTTCGCCTGGACCTTTTTCTCAATGGCCTTTTCGACCGTGGCCCAGTTACCGTCGAGTGCGGAGACCAGTTCGCCATTCGCCGGGATCGGCCAGTTGGCACGCTTCCAGGAGGCGCCCTTGGCCGCCTTCTTCACATCTTCCGGATTATCGGACAGTGCCTTGAAGAAGCTCTGCCACTCCGGCGACACGGAAGAGGGATCCTCTTCGTACCGGGCATAGAGCTGCTCGATATAGGCTGCATTCGCGCCGTCCAGAAACGACGTGATCTGAAACTGCTCGTTCGCTTCTTGCCTTGCCATTGTGTTCCTGCGGACTTGTCCGTCCGCCTCCTCGATGCCGTTAGGGCCGTTCACCGGCCTGCCGCTTTGATTATTGCTGTCTGCCGCCGTGGCGGTATGCCGTCTGTCTATCTTCTTGCGGCATCGGGCAGCGCAGCGTTAAAGCCGCGCCGCCCGTTACCGGTCTCATGTGGTCTCAGCCCTTGAGGACTTCAACCAGCGTCTTGCCGAGGCGCGCCGGGGAAGGCGAAACCTTGATGCCCGCCGCTTCCATGGCTGCGATCTTGGACTCTGCGTCGCCCTTGCCGCCAGAAACGACAGCGCCGGCATGGCCCATGGTGCGGCCCTTCGGAGCCGTACGGCCCGCGATGAAGCCGGCCATCGGCTTCTTGCGGCCCTTCTTGGCTTCGTCGATCAGGAACTGTGCCGCATCTTCTTCAGCCGAACCGCCGATTTCGCCGATCATGATGATCGACTGGGTGGCGTCGTCGGCCAGGAACATTTCCAGGATGTCGATGAACTCGGTACCCTTGACCGGGTCGCCGCCGATGCCGACAGCGGTCGTCTGGCCGAGGCCTTCGTTCGAGGTCTGGAACACGGCTTCATAGGTGAGCGTGCCGGAGCGCGAAACGATACCGACCGAACCCTTGCGGAAGATGGAGCCCGGCATGATGCCGATCTTGCATTCTTCCGGCGTCATGATGCCGGGGCAGTTCGGGCCGAGCAGGCGCGACTTGGAGCGGTCGAGGCGGGCCTTGACGCGCACCATGTCCATCACCGGGATGCCTTCGGTGATGCAGGTGATGAACGGGATTTCAGCCTCGATGGCTTCGATGATCGCGTCTGCTGCACCTGCCGGCGGAACATAGATCACGGATGCATCTGCACCGGTCTTTTCCTTGGCTTCGGCAACCGTTGCGAAGATCGGCAGGCTTTCGCCCTTGGAACCGGTCCAGGTTTCGCCACCCTTCTTCGGGTGAATACCGCCGACCATCTGCGTGCCGTAATAAGCAAGCGCCTGTTCGGTGTGGAAGGTACCGGTCTTGCCGGTCAGACCCTGAACGAGGATCTTGGTGTCTTTATTAACAAGAATAGACATTATTTCCGGTCCCTCAATTAGCCGTTGATCGCCGCGACGATCTTCTTGGCTGCGTCGTCCAGGTCGTCAGCAGCCGTAATCGCAAGGCCCGATTCGTTCAGGAGCTTCTTGCCAAGTTCGACGTTGGTGCCTTCGAGGCGAACAACGAGCGGAACCTGCAAACCGACTTCCTTCACCGCGGCGATAACACCTTCGGCGATGACGTCGCACTTCATGATGCCGCCGAAGATGTTGACGAGGATACCCTCGACCTTCGGGTCAGCCGTAATGATCTTGAAAGCTGCCGCAACCTTCTCCTTGCCGGCGCCGCCGCCGACGTCACAGAAGTTTGCCGGCTCTTTGCCGTAAAGCTTGATGATGTCCATCGTCGCCATGGCGAGACCGGCACCGTTGACCATGCAGCCGATGTTGCCGTCGAGCGCCACGTAAGCGAGGTCCCACTTGGAGGCTTCGATTTCCTTGGCGTCTTCTTCGGTCTCGTCGCGCAGCGCCTTGACGTCTTCATGGCGGAACAGCGCGTTGCCGTCGAAGGACATCTTGGCGTCGAGAACGCGCAGATGGCCATTTTCCATGACGATCAGCGGGTTAACCTCGAGGAGAGCCATGTCCTTCTCGTTGAAGGCCTTGTAGAGGATCGGGAACAGCGCCTTGGCGTCTTCGGCTGCAACACCGTCAAGCTCGAGAGCCTTGGAGATTGCGGCAACGTCAGCGTCGCTCACGCCCTTTTCCGGGTTGATGGCGATGGTGTGGATCTTTTCAGGCGTGTCGTGGGCGACAGCTTCGATATCCATGCCGCCTTCGGTGGAAACCACGAATGCGACCTGACCGACCGAACGGTCAACCAGAAGCGAGCAATAGAGTTCGCGGGCAATGTCCGCACCGTCTTCGATGTAGAGGCGGTTGACCTGTTTGCCGGCGTCGCCCGTCTGCGCCGTTACCAGCGTGTTGCCGAGCATGTCCCTGGAATGAGAAACGACTTCCTCGATAGACTTCGCCAGGCGAACGCCGCCCTTGGCGTCGGGGCCGAGTTCCTTGAACTTGCCCTTGCCGCGACCGCCAGCGTGAATCTGGCTTTTGACGACGTAAAGCGGGCCGGGAAGCTGCTTTGCGGCAGCTTCGGCTTCTTCGACCTTGAGGATGGCGACGCCTTCAGCAACCGGCGCGCCGTAGCCCTTCAGAAGAGCCTTGGCCTGATATTCGTGAATATTCATGGAATAATCCCTGTTTGGAACCGCTTGAAGTTATTACTTCAGCGACGGAGCGATGTTGATGCAGGCTTCGCAAAGACCAGCGACAGCGCCGACGGATTTCTGGAAGGCGGCTTCTTCTTCCTTGTTCAGTTCGATCTCGATGATGCGCTCGATACCGCCGGCACCGATGATGGTGGGCACGCCGACATACATGTCGTCTACGCCATATTGGCCCGAAAGGTGGGCAGCAGCGGGCAGAACGCGCTTCTTGTCCTTGAGGTAGGATTCGGCCATTTCGATAGCCGAAGCGGCCGGCGCGTAATAGGCCGAGCCGGTCTTCAAGAGGCCGACGATTTCCGCGCCGCCGTCACGGGTGCGCTGGATGATCTGCTCAAGACGTTCGGCGGTCAACCAGCCCATCTTGACGAGATCGGTGAGCGGAACGCCGCCAACGGTGGAGTAACGGGCGAGCGGCACCATGGTGTCGCCATGACCGCCGAGAACGAAGGCGGTGACGTCCTGGACCGAAACGTTGAATTCTTCGGCGAGGAACAGGCGGAAGCGTGCGCTGTCGAGAACGCCGGCCATGCCGACGACCTTGTTCTTCGGCAGGCCGGAGAACTTCTGCAGCGCCCAGACCATGGCGTCGAGAGGGTTGGTGATGCAGATCACGAAAGCGTTCGGAGCATATTTCTTGATGCCGGCGCCGACCTGTTCCATGACCTTGAGGTTGATGCCGAGAAGATCGTCGCGGCTCATGCCGGGCTTGCGGGCGACACCTGCGGTGACGATGCAGACGTCTGCGCCTTCGATGGCGGCGTAATCGGAAGCGCCGGAGAGCTTTGCATTGAAGCCTTCAACCGGGCCGGACTGGGCAATATCCAGACCCTTGCCCTGCGGGATGCCGTCGGCGATGTCGAAGAGGACGATATCGCCCAGTTCCTTCAGGCTGGCGAGATGCGCCAGCGTGCCGCCGATCATGCCAGAACCAATAAGTGCAATTTTTTTGCGAGCCATCGAATGCTTCCTCTTGAGCTTCAATTCAATTTTACCGCGCCAAACCGGCAGCCAAATTGTCGCACTTCGATTAGCCCCATTGGCCAAAATTGGCAACAGATTCTTTTGTGATGAATATTTTCAATCGTTTAGATCATTATTTTCTTACGTAAACGTAAGAAAATGCGTCACGAAAGTGTCAAACTTTCTGCCGCTTTTCGTGGTGGAGCGCCAGGTAATCGGCGCTGCGCATCTCAAACAGGCGCGAGGCGGTGCGATCGAACTCGAAACCTTCTGTCCCCTTGCGCTTGCCCAGCAGGTCTTCCGGCATGGCGGCGGCAGAGGCGAAAAGCCTGACGCTATGATCGTAAAGCGCATCGATGAGGATGATGAAACGTTTGGTCTCGTTCCGTTTGTCGGCATTGAGAAGCGGAATGTGATCGATGAAGACCGTATCGAAACGATTGGCGATGGCAAGAAAGTCGGAAGCTCCGAGCGGCTTTTCGCAAAGGTCGGAAAAGGAAAAACGGGCAACCCGGCCGCTGGCGCGCGGCACCAGAATGGAACGGCCCTTCATGGGTATCTCAGTCGGCGCGACGAGATGGCCGGCAGTCATGCGCCGCCATGCCATATCCATCGCCTGATCCGCTGAACCGTCGAGCGGCGTGATATAGACCGGCAGGCTTTCCAGCTTCTCCATCCGGTAGTCTGTCGGGCTGTCCAGCGTCACCACGTCAACATATTTCTTCAGCAGATCGACGAAGGGCAGAAACAGACCGCGATTGAGCCCGTCCTTGTAGAGATTGTCGGGCACCACGTTGGAGGTCGTCACCAATGTACAGCCATTGGCAAAAAGCTCGCTGAACAGCCGGGCGAGGATCATCGCATCGGCAATATCCGTGACGGTGAACTCGTCGAAGCACAGAAGTTCGGCTTCCGCCAGAAGCTGGGCCGCGACGGGCGGAATGGGATCGGCCTGTTTGGTCTCGCCATTTTTCAGTTTCTGCCGGTGCGCATGCACGCGATTATGCACATCCGCCATGAATTCGTGGAAATGACAACGCCGTTTCGAAGAGACGGGCGCCATCTCGTAGAACATGTCCATCAGCATGGTCTTGCCGCGACCGACGCTGCCATAGACATAGAGCCCCTTGATTGCGGCGGCCGGGCCGGACTTGCGCGCGAACATCCAGCCGAGCGCGCTTTTTTTCCTGGCAGGCTTGCGTGCTTTCAGATCGGCAAGGATGCGGTCGAGATGAGCCGCGACCCCCAGCTGGGCGGCATCGGCCTGCAAGGTGCCAGCTGCCGTCAATGCGTTGAGCTGTTCAACGACACTATGATTGTAATCAGGCAATGGCTTCATGAAAAAGCGCTCCGGTCGCGGGCGCAGCAAAGCACCCGCGAGGAATGGAATGGCTCAGAACAAGCGAAGCGATCCGGCTGCACCGGATAGGCTCATCGGCTGAGGCTGAGCGGCTGGCCGCTATTGGTCGTGCCGTCGAAGCGCGCATCGGCGCTCTTGTAGACGCGGCCGATCGTATCGCCCGAACGGTTCTTGAAGAGGACCATCTTGCCGGTCACTTCCCAGGAACCCATTGCCGTCAGCTCACCCGAGCAACCACGCGTGCCGCCACGCGAACCGCTGCCGAGGTTGGTGAGCGTCAGGAACATGTCGCAATTGGCGCCGCCATTGGAAACGCGCCAGTTGCCAACCATGGATTCCTTGGTCACGTCGAGCGCCGTTGCCGGAGGAGCAGCAGAAGCGACATTCACGCCGCCAGGTGCTGCGGATGCAGGCGCCGATGGGAACTGGCTGCCGGAAGCGCCACCGGGCGGCGGCAAGGCGCCGGACTGGACCGAGGGCACCGGCTGCGCCTGCAACGGCGGTGTATAACCGGGATTGTTGCTGCCGTTATTGTTGTAATCGTAGGAGGTACGTTGGCAACCGGCAAGGCTCATCACAACCGCTAGGCCCGTCACCACATATCTGAATTGCATATCAAGCTCCCGATTCTCTCGCTTCCGGAAAGACCATGATCAAACAAGAAGGCTGAATTATTACCAAAGCCTTACCTTGCGCAAGCGATGGCCGGGATAATTACCATTTCGGTCGATTTTTACCGAATTTTCCCAGGCCCGGTTGTAAAAAGAGCCGCGGTCGAGACCGCGGCCGGATAGATTTTCTCTCTCAAGCGAATCGCCGTTAGACGCGACGCTCGACCATCATCTTCTTGATTTCCGCGATCGCCTTGGCCGGGTTCAAACCCTTCGGGCAGGCCTGCGCGCAGTTCATGATGGTGTGGCAACGATAAAGGCGGAACGGGTCCTCGAGATTGTCGAGACGCTCGCCGGTTGCCTCATCGCGGCTGTCGATCAGCCAGCGATAGGCCTGCAGCAGAACGGCGGGGCCGAGATAACGGTCGCCATTCCACCAGTAGCTGGGACAGGAGGTGGAGCAGCAGGCGCACAGGATGCACTCGTAAAGACCATCCAGCTTCAGACGATCCTCATGGCTCTGCTTCCATTCCTTGGCGGGCGTCGGAGACACCGTCTTCAGCCAGGGCTCGATGGAGCGGTGCTGGGCGTAGAAGTTCGACAGATCGGGAACGAGGTCCTTCACGACAGGCATATGCGGCAGCGGATAAACCTTTACCGTACCCTTGATCTCTTCCATGCCCTTGGTGCAGGCAAGCGTATTGGTGCCGTCGATGTTCATCGCACAGGAACCACAAATGCCTTCGCGGCAGGAGCGACGCAGCGTCAGCGTCGGGTCGATATTATTCTTGATGTAAAGCAGTGCATCGAGAACCATCGGCCCGCAATCATCGACATCGATGTAATAGGTATCGATGCGCGGGTTCTGACCGTCATCCGGGTTCCAGCGATAGATGCGGTATTCGCGCACATTCTTGGCACCGTCAGGCTTCGGCCAGACCTTGCCTTCGCTGATCTGGGAATTCTTGGGGAGAGCGAGTTCAACCATATCCAGTTCCTCAAATCAGTAGACGCGCGCCTTCGGCTCGATCTTTTTGGGATCGATGCCGTCGGCGATCAGGTCGGTGTGAACCGGGCGATAATCGAGTTTGACGTCCCCTTCGGGGCTGACCCAGGCGAGCGTGTGCTTGCGCCAGTTCACGTCGTCGCGACCGCCGAAAGGACCATCGACGAAATCCTCACGGGCGTGCGAACCGCGGCTTTCCTTGCGCGCTTCAGCGCCATAGACCGTGGTGATCGCGTTGGCCATCAGATTGTGTAGCTCGAGCGTCTCGACCAGATCGGAGTTCCAGACCATCGAACGGTCGGTGACCTTGACGTCCGGCAGCTCCTTCCAGATGGCGGAAAGACGCTGGCAACCGCTCTCCAGCGATTCCTGCGTGCGGAAAACGGCCGCATCGTCCTGCATGGCGCGCTGCATCTTGTCGCGCAGCACCGCCGTCGGCGTCGAGCCATTGGCGTAACGCAGGCTGTCGAAGCGCTCCATGATCTTGTCGCAGGCCGCAATGTCGAGCGCAGGAACGGGCGCATCGCGGTCGATGACCTGTGCTGCACGAATAGCGGCGGCGCGGCCGAAGACCACGAGGTCGATCAGCGAGTTGGAGCCGAGGCGGTTGGCACCGTGAACCGAGGCGCAACCGGCTTCGCCGACGGCCATCAGACCGGGCGCGATACGTTCCGGGTTATTGGCATCGGCATTCAGCACTTCACCCCAATAGTTGGTCGGAATACCGCCCATATTATAGTGAACCGTCGGCAGAACCGGGATGGGCTCGCGCGTCACGTCCACGCCGGCAAAAATCTTGGCGCTTTCGGAAATGCCCGGAAGCCGCTCATGCAGGATCGCCGGATCGAGGTGATCCAGATGCAGGAAGATGTGATCTTTGTTCTTGCCGACGCCGCGGCCCTCACGGATTTCCATCGTCATGCAGCGGGAGACAACGTCACGGGAGGCAAGGTCCTTCGCCGATGGCGCATAACGCTCCATGAAGCGTTCGCCTTCTGAGTTGACGAGGTAACCGCCTTCGCCACGCGCGCCTTCGGTGATGAGGCAGCCTGCGCCATAAATGCCGGTCGGGTGGAACTGTACGAATTCCATATCCTGAAGCGGCAGGCCGGCACGGGCAATCATGCCGCCACCGTCGCCGGTGCAGGTGTGGGCAGAGGTCGCCGAGAAATAGGCGCGGCCGTAACCGCCGGTCGCCAGCACCACCATCTTGGCGGAGAAGCGATGGATCGTGCCGTCATCGAGGTTCCAGGCAACGACGCCCGTGCAACGACCATCTGGCGCCATGATGAGGTCGAGCGCGAAATATTCGATGAAGAATTCCGCATTGTTGCGCAGCGACTGGCCATAAAGCGTGTGCAGAATGGCGTGGCCGGTACGGTCGGCGGCAGCACAGGTGCGCTGTACCGGTGGGCCTTCGCCGTAATTCTGCATGTGACCGCCGAACGGGCGCTGGTAAATCTTGCCCTCGGCATTGCGCGAGAAAGGCACGCCGTAATGTTCCAGCTCATAGACCGCCTTCGGCGCTTCCATGGCGAGATATTGCATCGCATCGACGTCGCCCAGCCAGTCGGAGCCCTTTACGGTGTCGTAAAGGTGCCACTGCCAACAGTCGGGCGTCATGTTGGTGAGCGATGCGGCAATGCCGCCCTGCGCCGCGACCGTGTGGGAGCGGGTCGGGAAAACCTTGGTGATGCAGGCCGTGCGGAAACCCTGTTCCGCCATGCCGAGCGTTGCGCGCAGACCGGCGCCACCGGCGCCCACCACGATCACGTCATAGGAGTGATCGACATAGGTGTAGGCCTTGCCATTCTGGGAAGGTGAACTGATCGATGCCATGGCGGACTTATCCTGCGAATGCGATTTTCAGAATGGCGAAGATGGAAAGACCGCCAATCAGAATCGCGAAAAACGTATTGAGCATCAGAAGAACGAGCTTCGAAACCTCGGCGTGAACGTAGTCTTCGATGATGACCTGCATGCCGAGCTTCATGTGGATGAGGCCGGACACCAGCACCAGAGCCATGATGACCGCAACGAGCGGGTTCGACAGCGCGGCGACGACTTCCGGATAGGGCGCACCGGCATATTTGATGAGGAAGATCACGAAGAAGATCAGCAGCGGAACGTTGGCGACCGCGGTGACGCGCTGGCGCAGGAAATGGTCGGTGCCTTCCTTGGCGGAGCCCAGACCGCGAACCTTTCCGAGAGGTGTACGCATATCCATGAAAAATCTCCTCAGCGCACGATCAGGACAATGACCCAGATCAGCGCGGTCAGACAGATCGACGCGACCCACGAGGCCTTTGCCAGCTTGGTGGTAAAGTACTTGTCAAAGCCGTGACCCAGATCCCACATGAAGTGGCGAAGGCCGCCCAGCATGTGGTGAACCAGAGCCCAGGTATAGCCGATCAGGATGAGCCTGCCGATGATCGTGCCCATCGCCCAGTTGACCCAGTCGTAATAGGCAGGGCCCGAAGCAAGCGCTATCAGCCACCAGGCGACCAGAAGCGTCCCGAAATAAAGCGCCCCGCCCGTGATGCGGTGCACGATGGATGCAACCATCGTCGGGATAGGCTTGTAAATTTGAAGATGCGGCGACAGAGGCCGGTTATTTGTCACATTCGCCATCAGAACCTCGCGGCGTTTTCCCGTGCGTCCATTCAGACAGGACGCCCCCAAGCAACAGCACATGACGAAAGAATGTGCATTGCACCAACCGCGACGTTTAATCACATGGGGGCGTCATCACAAGCACATTTCATGACCGATTCGAATTTAATCGATTGGTTCACGAATTTTTTTTGGATTTTTTAATGTCAAAATAAAAAATCGAGCGTTTCCAAGATTTACGCCCTCAAAATATTTACCTTTACGTAATTCAGAAAAGGTGTAATTTACGAGCGGTTAACCAATAAAACCGGAGCATGAAGCTCATGTTACAGCGCCGAATCGCCGCCCTGACCATGATGGTTGCAGGCGCCATTTTAACCTTTGTGCCACCGGCAGCGGCAGAAGATTTTTATGGCCGCCACCCATATCGGCATCATCAATCCGAGGTAAGCTTCTCTACCGATGGGTTGCCATCCGCCCTGCCCGGCGGCACCTATGTCGGTGGCATATCGGCCCTGCGGGTGCGTGGAAATGGCAATTATTTCGCGATCAGCAGCGGATTTTCGCGAAAAGGTATAACGGATCGAGCGGACCTGCAACTTGCGCCTATGGCGAAGATCATCTCTGTCCATGCCGAAAACGCAGACGATGCCTGCGCGTACGAACATGGCGTCTGCATCATCAGGCCCTGATCAGATAAAACGCCACACCGTGGTCTTCTTCACGTCGCTGTCTTCCAGCGCCCGCGTCACCGGCACCTGATAGGTCGCCTCGGCGCGAAGCCGCTCTTTTGGCAGATAGGCCCGTCCCGGATCGCCGACGAGCACGATCATACCCTTCTCCGTCAGCTCCACAAACCACGGCACGAGAAGATCGGCAAAAGCGCGGTCGTAGAACACGTCGCCAGCCAGCAGGACATCGGCGTCGACCGGCTTGCCGACGAGGTCGAGCCCCGTAAAGCCGATATCCACGCCATTGAGCGCCGCATTCAACCGAATGGCCGTTTCCGTCCACGGATCGATATCGGCAGCGAGAACCTTGGCTGCACCGGCCTTTGCTGCCGCGATGGCAACCAGACCGGAGCCACTGGCGAAATCCAGCACACGCTTGCCGCAAACGCTTTCAGGGTGATCGAGAACATAACGGGCAAGCCCCTGCCCGCCGGCCCAGGCGAAAGCCCAAAAGGGCGGCGGCAGGCCGATCTCCTCCAACTCCTCCTCCGTCTTCAGCCACAGCTCATGGGCTTCACTGGCGAGATGCAGACGCAGTTCCGGCACATGCGGCGGATGCAGGATGCCGGTGTTTTCGAGAATAAAGCGTTCGGGATCGGTCCTCACCGAAACATCAGTCCGGCGATTTCGGCGGATTGGCGAGGCCGCCCATGCGGCAGACCTCAAGATATTCCTCTTCCGTCACCGGCTGCACAGAAAGCCGCATCGAGGTGACGAGCGACATCTTTTCGAGCTTTGGGTTTGCCTTCACATCCTTCAGGGAAACCGGCTGCGGCATATCGCAGACGGCGCGGATATCAACGCAATCCCACTTCAGATCACCCTCCGCAGTCGAATCTGGATGCGACAAGGCGCAGACTTCGACGATACCGACGACATCCAGCCCTTCATTGGAGTGATAGAAGAAACCCTTGTCGCCGATCTTCATGGCGCGCATGTTGTTGCGGGCCTGATAGTTGCGCACGCCGGTCCATTCTTCGCCGGCCTCGCCCTTGGCCTTCTGCATTTCCCACGACCATTTGAACGGCTCGGACTTGTACAGCCAATAATTCGCCATCTCCGGTCACGCTCCCGGATTGTTGAAGACCCAGTTATAGGGCTTCACATCCACGCTCTCGAACAGGCCGGCCTTGGCATAGGGATCGGCATCGGCGAGAGCCTTCGCCGCATCGATATCGGCCGCCTCCACGATCACAAGGCTGCCATTCGGCTTGCCTTCGGCATCCAGAAACGGGCCGGCGATCTTCAGCGTGCCCTCGGCATTCAGCCTGTTCAGATGCTCCAGATGAGCGGGGCGCGTTTCCATGCGCACGTTCAGATGGCCGGGCTTGTCCTTGCAGATAAAGGCAAACAGCATTGTCGTCTCCTTGCTAGAGCATGTCTCCCAAATGGGTCAGCGGTTTGGGACCAGGACATGCGTAAAATATTATTCGACCGCCTCACCTCATTCGGTGGTGATCGGCCGTGTCATCAATTGTTGCATGGCGCTCGCCACATCCAGATTGCCATCGATAATGGCGGCCACCGCCTCGGTCACCGGCATGTCGATTGCGTGGTGTTCGCCGAGCCGAGCGGCAACGGCTGCCGCAAAGGCGCCCTCCACCAGCCCGCCGGACATGTCCTTGCCCTCACCCCGGCCAAGCGCGATGCCGAAACGCAGGTTGCGCGACTGGTGGCTGGTCGCCGTCAGCACCAGATCGCCAAGGCCGGAAAGACCGCGCACCGTATCGGCCTTGCCGCCCATGGCGACGATGAGGCGCGACATTTCGGCAAGCCCCCGCGAAATCAGCGCCGCCCGGGCGGAATCGCCGAGCCCCGCGCCTTCGACGATACCGGCGGCGATGGCGAGAACATTCTTCAGCGCCCCTCCAAGCTGCACGCCGATGCGGTCTGTCGAGGCATAAAGCCGGAAGGTCCTGCCGGAAATCGTGGTCGCCAGCCGGTCGGCAACCGCGGCATCCTCTGCCGCAATCGCCATGGCGGTCGGCAAGCCGCGCGCGATATCGGCAGCAAAGCCCGGACCGGACAGAACCGCAATGGGATGATGCGGCAGTTCCGTCTCCAGAAGTTCCGTCAGCAGACGACCGGAGTTGCGGTCGATACCTTTCGCGCAGGTGACGATGATAGAGTCACTGGCCAGATAAGGGCCATAGTGTTGGGCCGCGTCGGCATGGGCCTGCGAAGGCATGGCGAACAACACGATACTGGCGCCAGCCAGCACGTCAGGCTCGGCCGAGAATCCAAGTGTATCCGGCAGCTCCACGCCCGGTAGGGCGGCCTCGTGTACGCGTTCGTTTCTTAGATCGGCCATCAGCGACGGATCGCGGCCGAGCAGGGTCACATCATGCCGGTTTTCCAGCGCGATGACGACGGCAAGCGCGGTTCCGAAGGCACCGGCGCCAATGACGACGATTTTCTCCCGCTGCATCAGGCCTTGGCTCCTCTTTTACCGAAACCGATCAATGTCTCCGCGCTACCGTCAAGCGGCCAGCGAGAGCGCGGCGCGACCTCAAGCGCATCGGGTTGCCTGCCGTCCGCCATGCGCTCCAGCCCCGCCCAGGCAATCATCGCAGCATTATCGGTGCAAAGCCGATGTGGCGGCGCGACAAAGCGGAAGCCGTGTGTATCGCAAAGTGCCTGCAGGGTCTGGCGGATTTCCTGGTTGGCGGCTACGCCGCCGGCCACGACAAGAGCCGGTTCTCCATGGAGATGCGGAAATTCTTCTTTGAAACGCACAAGGCCACGGCCGATACGGTCTTTCAGGGTGCGCGACACCGCCTTCTGGAAGGAGGCGCAGATATCGGCAATATCCTGCTCCGAAAGCGGCGCGATGGCGGTCGCGGCCTGCCGCACCGCTGTCTTCAGGCCGGAGAAGGAAAAATCCAAACGGGTTTCGCCGACCATCGGGCGCGGCAACGGAAACCGGTTCGGGTCACCCTTCGCTGCCGCCTTCTCAACCGCTGGCCCGCCGGGATAAGGCAAGCCGAGAAGCTTCGCGGTCTTGTCGAAAGCTTCACCCAAAGCGTCATCGATGGTGGTGCCCCAGCGCTCGTACTCGCCAACGCCACGCACCAGCACCAGCTGGGTATGGCCGCCTGAAACCAGCAGCATCAGATATGGAAAAGACAGACCATCGGTCAGCCGCGCCGTCAGCGCGTGGCCTTCCAGATGGTTGATGGCGTAGAGCGGTTTGCCGGCCGCCTTGGCGATGGCCTTGCCGGTCATCAGCCCCACCAGCAGCCCACCGATGAGCCCAGGGCCGGAGGTGGCTGCAATGGCGTCGACATCGGCAAGCTTGACGCCCGCCTGATCCAGCGCTTCTTCCACCAGCGTGTCCAGCGCCTCGACATGGGCGCGCGCAGCAATTTCCGGCACCACACCGCCATAGGCACTGTGTTCCTCAAGCTGCGACAAAACGACATCGGAGACGATCTCGCCACGCCCGTCCGCATGCCGAACCACAATGGAGGCAGCGGTTTCGTCACAGCTTGTCTCTATGCCGAGGATACGAAGAAAGGGGGTCATCAAATCTGTTCGTTCATTGCGATCATGCGCTGAGTTGGTCTAAGACAACTCCGGTAACAATGGATAGACGCGGATGCAAACAAAACCTTTCCGAATCGGCACACGCGGCAGCCCGCTGGCGCTTGCGCAGGCTTATGAGACCCGCAGCCGGCTGATGGCGGCACACGGTCTTCCGGAAGAGATGTTCGAAATCGTCGTGCTCTCCACCAAGGGCGACCGGATCACCGACCGCGCCTTGTCGGAAATCGGCGGCAAGGGCCTGTTCACGGAGGAACTGGAAAACCAGCTCCTGTCCGGCGAACTCGATATCGCCGTGCATTCCTCCAAGGACATGCCGACGGTTTTGCCTGAGGGCTTGCATCTTTCAGCTTTCCTGCCGCGTGAAGACATGCGCGACGCCTTCATTGGTCGCACGGCACGGAAGCTTCTGGAGCTGCCGCAGGGCGCCGTTGTCGGCTCCGCATCTCTGCGCCGCCAGGCGCTGATCCGCCGCCTGCGCCCGGACCTCAGCGTCATCGTTTTCCGCGGCCTGGTCGACACTCGTCTGCGCAAGCTCGAAGAAGGCCAGGCGGATGCGACGCTTCTTGCCTTTGCCGGCCTGAAGCGGCTCGGCAAGGACAACGTGCCGACGGAAATTCTCGATCCAAAAGAATTCCCTCCCGCCCCGGCCCAAGGCGCGATCGGGGTCGAAAGCCGCATCGGTGACGCCCGCATGGATAAATTGCTGGCTCCCATAAACGACAGGCCCACTTATGACGCCGTGACCTGTGAGCGTGCCTTTCTGGCAGCGCTTGACGGTTCCTGTCGTACCCCCATTGCCGGTTACGCCACCTGCGAAGGTGATAACCTCCATTTTTCCGGCCTGATCCTTACCCCCGACGGCCAGACAAGCCACGGCATCGAAATCTCCGGCAACCGCAGGGACGCGCCCAGACTCGGCAGACAGGCCGGCGAAGAGGTGCGCGCCAAGGCGGGCAGCAGTTTCTTCGAAGGCTGGAGCTGAGCCGATGCGGATCGTCGTCACCCGACCGCAGCGTTCGGGCGAAAGGACGGCCGCAAAGCTTGAAGCACTTGGCCATGCGCCGGTGCTTCTGCCGCTGTTTCACCCCTGCCACCATGGCGAACGCGCCGTGGCAGCGCTATCCGATCCGGCTGGCGCTATCGCGGTGACTAGCGCCGAAGCCTTGCGGGCGCTGGCAACGTGCGAAGAACAGCTTGCCCCCTATCTGTCGAAACCGCTTTTCGCCGTCGGCGGGGCAACGGCGGAAGCAGCGCAAAAAACCGGCTTCGAGCAAATATTCACCGCCTCGGGAGATGCTCTGGGTCTGACCGCGCTGGTGAGACAGCACCGCGCTTTGTTGACTGAAGAAGAACCGTTGCTCTATCTCGCCGGCAGGCCACGTGGCTCCGTCTTCGAAGAAGGCCTTGCCGCCGCGGGCATTCCCTTCAGAACGGTCGACTGTTACGAGATGCTGCCCTCGGATATCTCCGAAAACGCGCTCGCAACGACGCTTCTCGACACGACCGCCGATATGGTCCTGCTTTATTCCTCGGAAGCGGCGCGGGCCTTTTTCCGTCGTGTATCGACGGATAAATACGCGACGGCGCTGGCGGCGACAAAATTCATCTGCATCAGCCTCAACGTGCTGTCTCTGGTTCCGGAAATCTTCCGCGCAAATGCTAAGGCCGCCGAAGAGCCGAGCGAGGCCGCGATGTTCGAGCTTCTGCACTATAACTCTGGAACCTAATTCGACCTCGCCTCTTTCCTTTGCCGCCGTCACTGACTAGGTTTAGAGTATTGCAGGCAGAAATGAGGTTGTCATGGTATCGGGAAAGCCGCCACGCCACTCCAAGTCCAAAGCCGAACCGGTCACAATCGACCTGGACGCGAAAGACGTGAAAGCAATTTCTGCCGAGGGAGACGCTGCCAGGACGGACGACAAGCCCAGTGACCAAACGCCGGCCGCTAAGGCAGAGCCGAGCGTTGAAGAAACAAAGCCCGTAGCAGCCGCTGCCGATCCCGCGCCCGTTTGGGACCAGCCGAAAAAATCCCCCCTCGAGCCAGAACCGAATGTCGGCAAGACGGACTCAGCGCCTGTCGCACCGAAGGCGGAAAGCCCTGCGGACAAGCCAAAAGAGTCCGTTTCACCAGCTGCCGCACCGCCAAAAGCCGATGCCAAACCGGCAACTACCGCATACGGGGCGAGCGCCTCTTCGGCTGCTGCAGCCGCTTCGAAACCGGCCTTTGGCTCCACAGCCTCCACCAGCGCATCCGGCAGCGCCGCCGCAGCTGCAAAACCCTCACCGACCGCCGCCTCACCTGGACCGGCCAAACCCTCCACGCCACAACAGGCTGAGCGTAAACAGGCCGCAACCTCGGGCTTAATCGCCGCCGGCATCGTTGGCGGTCTCGTAGCGCTGGCCGCCGCTGGCAGCATGCAATATGCGGGCATCCTGCCTTCCTTTACCGCAGGCAGGGCCGGAAGCGATGAAATCGCAGCCCTGAAATCCGATATCGGCGGCCTGCGACAGCAGCTCGCCAATGCTCCGGCGGCAGACACATCGGCACTGGAACAGCGCATCGCAACGCTGGAAGCCGCGAAGAGTGAAGCGCCGCAGGTAGATGGGCTTTCGGAAAAAGTCACCGCTCTGGAAGCTGCCCTGCAATCGGAGCGATCCGCGCAGGCCTCCGCCACATCAGAACTGACGCGCCGCCTTGCGGATGCGGAAACCAAGCTCAACGAGCCACGCGACGATATCGAAGTGGCCCGTGCAATTGCGTCGGCCGCACTGAAGGCAGCGATCGATCGCGGCGGCCCGTTCCTCACCGAACTCGACACGCTTTCCAAGGTCACGCCTGACGATCCAGCCATCACATCGCTGCAATCCTTCGCCGCCACGGGTGTGCCGTCGCGTTCGGAGCTGATGCAGAAATTCCCTGATGTGGCCAATGCGATGCTATCGGCCATCAACCAGCCCGATCCCAATCAGGGCATCATGGAGCGCCTGACAGAAAGCGCCTTTTCGCTGGTGAAAGTTCGTCCGGTCGGAAATATCGAGGGTGAGACAGCCGACGCGATGATCGCGCGCATGGAAAACAAGCTGCGCAACGGCGATCTGCAGGGTGCCGCTCTTGAATGGAACGGGCTTCCCGAGGCGGCCAAGACGGCATCCGCCGATTACAAGAAATCTCTGGATGCGCGTATCGAGGTCGAAAATCTGGTGGGCGGCACGTTGAACCGTGCCATCACCAGCACCGGCAGGCAGGGGTAAGCGCATGACCAGAATTCTGACTTTCGCCGTTATCGTTCTGGCACTCGGTTTCGGTTTCTCCTGGCTGGCGGACAGGCCGGGCGTGCTTTCCATCGTCTGGCAGGGCCAGCTGATCGAAATGAGCCTGATGGTCGCCGCCTCGATCATCGCGGCGCTGGTTGCCGCCGTCATGCTCATCTGGTGGGTCGTCAATGCCGTCTGGACCTCACCCAATGCCGCCCGCCGCTATTTCCGCGCCCGCAAGCGTGACCGCGGTTATCAGGCCCTGTCCACCGGCCTCATCGCCGCCGGCGCCGGCAATGCCATTCTCGCCCGCAAGATGACAGCCCGCACGCAGGGGTTGCTCAGCGCCGATCAGGAGCCGCTGATCCACCTGCTCGATGCGCAGGCCGATCTCATCGAAGGCAAATATGACGAGGCGCGCCGCAAATTCGAGGCCATGGCCCGCGACCCGGAAACCCGAGAACTTGGCCTTCGCGGCCTTTATATCGAGGCGCGCCGGCAGGGCGCTTATGAAGCCGCCCAGCAATACGCCGAGGACGCAGCGGAAAAGGCCCCCTATCTGCCGTGGGCTGCGCAGGCGACGCTGGAAAACCGTTGTCGCAACGGACTATGGGACGATGCCATCCGCCTGCTCGACCAGCAGAAGGCGGCAAGCGTGATCGAACGTGGTGAAGCGGAACGGCTGAAAGCCGTGCTTCTCACCGCCAAGGCCGGCGAAAAGCTGGAAAGCGATCCGGTGAGTGCGCGAGAGGATGCCAAACATGCCCTCAAGCTCGCAAAGGGCCTCGTTCCGGCCGCGCTGATCGCGGCAAAATCCTATCTGCGCGAAGACAATCTGCGCAAGGCGGCCACGGTTCTGGAACCCGTGTGGAAGAACGAACCGCATCCGCAGATCGCCCAGCTTTATGTTCGCGCCCGCAGCGGCGATACCGCCATAGACCGGCTGAAACGCGCCGAGCGGCTGGAAAGCCTGAAACCCAACAATATCGAATCGCTGTTCGCCGTGGCGCAGGCGGCGCTCGACGCCAAGGAATTCGCCAAGGCGCGGGCCAAGGCCGAGGCCGCCGCGCGGATCGAGCCACGCGAAAGCATCTTCCTGCTGATGGCCGACATCGAGGAGGCCGAAACCGGTGATCAGGGCCGGGTGCGCTACTGGATGGCACAGGCACTACGCGCGCCGCGTGATCCAGCCTGGGTGGCCGATGGCATCGTTTCGGAAAAATGGTTGCCGGTGTCGCCCGTCACTGGCCGTCTGGATGCCTTCGAATGGAAAGCGCCTTTTGGCCAGCTCGAAGGCCCCGTCGAAGACCTGACAATCGAAAACGCGATTGCCGCAGCGCCCGCAAGGGCCGAACCGGCTGTAAAGACAATTATTGTCGAAGCCGCCCTCGAGACACGTGCGGAGCCGAAACCCGCCCCGGCCACGCCGATCGAGGTGAAGCCGATCGTATCTACCGCGAAGGAGAATAAGCCCGTCCCGATCGAAGCGCCGGTGGGAACCGATGCGTCGGATAAAAAGGCGGACGCCGTGCCGTTTTTCGGCGGCGCGCCAGATGATCCGGGTGTCAAGAAACCCGGCGCGGAAGCCGAACCCAAGACCCGGCTCAAACTCTTCTGACCAACAGGCTATCGATGTTCCAGCAAATACAGTCGTTCATTCAGAACCTCGTCGGCCCGAATGCGGGTGATTTCAGCCCTGATGATCTAAGGGTAGCGGTGGCCGCCCTCTGTTTCCAGGTGATGGAAGCGGATGGAACCGTCTCGAAAAGCGAGCGTCACCGCCTGCGTGAAATCCTGCATGAATATTACCATCTCGATGGCGGCAAGCTCGATGCCCTTCTCACCGCCGGTCAGGAGGCCGGCAAGGAGGCCGTCGATTATTACCGCTTCACCGCCGATATCCGCCGCCATCTCGATGAAGATCAGCGCGTGGAGCTTATTGGAATATTATGGGATATTGTTTACGCTGACGGCGAACGAAGCGAAATGGAAGATCATGTGATCTGGCGGGTAGCCGATCTGCTTGGTGTTTCCGTGCGCGACAGGGTTCTGCAACGTCAGCAGGCCGCCACGAGGTCCGGGCCCGCTGAAGAAAGCGAAAACGAAGACGATGCTGTTTGACCCCTCCAGGCAACAGAGAGAACAACCTTCGCTGCTAGTCGTCCTGCATCAGGAACGCTCCACGCCTGGCCGCGTCGGCCAGATACTAGTGGAAAAAGGGTACCGCCTCGACATAAGACGCCCCGCACTGGGTGATGATTTGCCACAGACGCTGGAACGCCATGCCGGTGCCATCATCTTCGGCGGCCCGATGAGCGCGAATGACCCGCATGATTATGTTAAAGCCGAAATCGACTGGCTGAAAGTGCCGCTGAAGGAAAACAAGCCCTTTCTCGGCATCTGTCTCGGCGCGCAGATGCTGTCCAAACATTTGGGCGGCAAGGTCGAGGCAGACAGGGACGGCAAGGTGGAAATCGGCTGGTATCCACTTCACGCCACCGAACACGGGCGGCTTTTGATGCCGCATTGGCCGAAGATGGTCTATCATTTCCACAAGGAAGGGTTCGAGCTACCGCGCGGCGCCGAACTTCTGGCTTCTGGCGAGACCTATCCCAACCAGGCCTATCGTTATGGAAAAAATGCCTGGGGCCTGCAGTTTCACGCCGAACTCACCCGCGCCATGATGCATAGCTGGGTGGTACGCGGCGCGCAGCGTTTCGGCATGCCCAATGCGCAGGTCGGCAGCCAGCATCTGGAAGGCCGCATGCTGTTCGACACACCGCTCCGGGCATGGCTTGGCAATTTTCTCGATCTGGTTTTTGAAGGCAAGGCGCAGCGCTGAGACCTTACGGGGTTATTGAGGCGCGTCCAGATTGTCGATCTTGCGCAGCTTGGTAAAACCAAGCGCCCAGATAACCGCCACCGCAAGCGTCCCTGCCCCGCCGATAACGACGGCCGGCACAGCACCCACGACATGGGCCATGGTGCCGGCGCGGAACTCACCCAGTTCGTTCGATGCGCCGACAAATACCATGTTCACGGCATTCACGCGGCCGCGCACCTCATCCGGTGTCCAGAGCGCGATCAGGGTCTCGCGCACATAAACCGACACCATGTCCGATGCACCCATGACCACCAGCGCTACGATGGACAGCCACGCGGTTTGCGAGAGCCCGAAGACCACGGTGGAAACGCCGAAAAGGCCAACGCCGACAAACATCAGCAGGCCGGCATGGTGCCGGATGGGTTTGAACGCCAGAATGACCGCAACCGTGATCGCCCCGATGCCGGGAGCGGCGCGCAAAAGCCCGAGACCCCAGGGCCCGAGTGTCAGCACTTCCTTGGCAAAGATCGGCATCAACGCGACAGCACCGCCCAGCAGGACAGCGAAAAGGTCGAGCGAGATCGCGCCGAGGACGATCTTCTCCTGCGAGATGAATTTGAACCCGGCCAGCATGGTTTCCAGGCTGATGGCTTTTGCCGGCCCGCGTTGTTCCGGCTTGCGGATCGCCACCGCCAGCGTTGCGGACACGATGAACAGCACGAACGCCACGCTATAGGCGACGGACGCACCGAGGCCATAAAGCAGACCACCGGCAACCGGGCCGAGGATCGACGCCATCTGCCAGGAAGACGAATTCCAGGCGATCGCGTTCGGCAAATCTTCGACGGGCACGAGATTGGGCGCCAGCGACTGAACCGCCGGCCCCATGAAGGCCCGCTCAATGCCGAAGACGACGAGAATGGCAAAAACCGGCCAGGGGGAAAAGCTGTGCGTCAGCGTGAGACCGAGGAGCGCCACAGCACAGAGCGCTGCCATCAGCAGACATATCGCCATGATGCGCCGGCGATTGTGCCGGTCGGCGACCGTTCCCGTAACAAGGATCAGAAGCAGCGACGGCAGAAACTGAAAAAGACCGATCAGGCCGAGATAAAAGGCGTTGCCTGTCACCTCATACATCTGCCAGCCAACGGAAACGCTGACGATCTGGATGGCGAAGGCCGAAAAAAAACGGGCGCTGAAGAAGCGGCGATAGGAACTATGCCGGAATGCGCCAAAGCGGTTTTCGGCAGAAGGCAGGGACGACATCGGCTGGTTGCTCGCGAGACAAGATGAGAGCTTTGCAATAGAGCGATATGACAAGAATCGCCAGCCCTCAACAGCAGCATGACGAAAAGTGTGAGCGGCCTTCGTCTGGAATCCCGGGCAAAGCCTTGAATCAGATTGTGATGATCGCCGGTCGATCAGACCAAAGATCATTACGATCTGGCGGAACACTTGCCGGTTCACGCGTCAATGTCTAAATGTCTTGCAACCAAGATACGGAGATATTGATGCTTGCCCTGTTTCAGACCATCGATCTGGCCTTGAACCTCTATACGTGGGTGCTGATCGCCAGCGCTATTTTTTCCTGGCTTTACGCCTTCAACGTCATCAATTCCCGCAACCAGTTCGTGAACGCCATCGGGAGTTTCCTGGTGAATGTCACGGAACCGGCCCTGCGCCCCATCCGCCGCATTCTGCCCAATCTCGGCGGTATCGACATCTCGCCGATCATCCTGCTCCTGATCATCTTCTTCATCCGCTCCTTCATGTGGAACACGCTTTACCCGATGACTGTTTGAGCGGCCTCTGGCGAAAACACGATGATCATGTCCGCCTGTCCGTTCGCCTGACCCCGAACGGCGGGCGTGATGCGATTGACGGCGTGGAGCAGGATGCGGATGGAAACGCGCATCTGAAAGCCCGTGTCAGCGCCGTGCCGGAAGGCGGCAAGGCGAACAAGGCCCTCATTGTTTTGCTGGCAAAAAAACTCGGCCTGCCCAAGTCTTCCATTACCTTCATCTCAGGGGAAACAGCGCGCAAAAAAATCCTCCGGATCGATACCGACCCGGAGGATTTCGAAAAGCTCTTTAAAAAGCTGGCGGGCTAGGGCTATCAGTCCTGCGTCTTGTAACGCTCGATGGCTTCGACGATCAGCTTCTTGGCGACGTCGACATCCTGCCAGCCGCCCATCTTCACCCACTTGCCGGGCTCCAGATCCTTGTAGTGCTCGAAGAAGTGCTCGATCTGCTTCAGCGTGATTTCCGGCAGGTCGGTGTAGTTATGGACCTTGTCGTAACGCTGCGTCAGCTTCGGAGCCGGCACGGCGAGGATCTTCTCGTCCTTGCCGCCGTCATCTTCCATGATCATCACGCCGATGGGGCGGACATTGATCACGCAGCCGGGAACCAGCGGACGGGTGTTGCAGATGAGAACATCGATCGGGTCGCCATCGTCGGACAGGGTGTGCGGCACGAAGCCATAGTTACCCGGATAGGTCATCGGCGTGTAGAGGAAGCGATCGACGATCAGCGCACCCGCGTCCTTGTCCATCTCGTACTTGATAGGATGACCGCCAACCGGCACTTCAACGATAACGTTTATGTCATCCGGCGGGTTCTTGCCTATGGAAATTGCATCGATACGCATTCGCTTCCCTCAATTCGACGGGTTGGATTTGGTTTTCGATACTGGGAAAGTCGCCGTATTGCAACATGGCTTTGAGCGGATAAGACAGAATGCCGGATTTGAGGTTATCGCGATTACGCATGGCGGCCGCAAAAAACCACACCATCACGTAATCCATCCGCAGCTCTTGTCAGTTCCAGACGAAACCGACCTTGCGTAACGATTTGCCGCCGAAATCTTCCATGCCTTCGGCAATGTCGCGGCCGCCATGCGAACGGAAGAATCGATTGGCGACGTCACTGTCTTCGAGGCACCAAACGACGATGCCATTGCAGCCGAGCGACGTCAGCAGCCTGCGGGCCTCCGTGAACAGCAACGAGCCGAGCCCGATACCCTGATATTCCGGCCGCAGATAAAGTTCGTAGATCTCGCCGTCATGCGGCAACCCGCGCGCGCGGCTAAGACCGAGCGTCGCATATCCGGCAACCACACCGGCCACTTCCACCACCAGCATGGTAGCAGAGCCTCTTGTCGCCTTCTTCCACCAGATTTCGCCGCGGCGCTCCAGCATCTGCGTCAACGGCCGGTGCGGAATAAGCCCCGCATAGGCCTGTTGCCACGACAGACGGTGCGCCTCGGAGATGGCACGCGCATCATGCGGCTCGGCACGGCGAACATCGATGGATAACGTTTTCATAACGCGATTCTGGCCCCGACCGCGGAAACTTGCCAGTCATAAAGGTTAACGCCGGCAGGCTTACCCACAGCCTATTCATGTGGACGACCAGGAAAAATTAACGCATCCTTAACCTTTCGCACAAGCACCTTTCGACTCATGCACACATAAAAACGAAAGCATAAAAAAACCCGGCTCAAGGCCGGGTTTTTCAAATTCGTGCCGCCTAGCCGCAATCAGATTGCGAGCTTGGCCTTTTCAAAACGCTTGCGGTCGTTGGCGTCGAGGAACATCTTGCGCAGACGGATCGACTTCGGCGTCACTTCCATCAACTCGTCTTCCTGGATCCAGGAAAGAGCGCGGTCGAGTGTCATGCGGATCGGCGGCGTCAGCTTGACGGCTTCATCCTTGCCGGCGGCGCGGATGTTGGTAAGCTGCTTGCCCTTCAGCACGTTCACTTCGAGATCGTTGTCGCGCGTGTGAATACCGATGATCATGCCGGCATAAACCTTTTCACCCGGCTCGATGATCATCGGGCCGCGATCTTCCAGGTTGAACATGGCATAGGCAACAGCCTCGCCCGAACCGTTGGACAGGAGAACGCCGTTAACGCGACCGGCAATCTGGCCCTTGAAGGGCTGATAGTCGTGGAACAGACGGTTCATGATGGCTGTACCGCGCGTGTCGGTCAGCAGTTCCGACTGGTAGCCGATCAGGCCACGGGTCGGAGCGTAGAACTTCAGACGAACGCGATTGCCACCGGAGGGACGAAGCTCGGCCATTTCAGCCTTGCGCTCCGACATCTTCTGAACGACGACGCCGGAATGCTCTTCGTCAACGTCGATCACGACTTCTTCGATCGGCTCCAGCAGGGTGCCGTTCTCATCCTTGTGCATCACGACGCGCGGACGCGAAACGGCAAGCTCGAAGCCTTCGCGACGCATGGTTTCGATCAGAACCGCCAGCTGCAATTCGCCACGGCCGGAAACGAAGAACGAATCCTTGCCTTCGGCCTCTTCGATCTTCAGCGCAACGTTGCCTTCGGCTTCCTTGAACAGACGGTCGCGGATGACGCGGCTGGTAACCTTGTCGCCTTCGGTGCCGGCGAGCGGGCTATCGTTAACGATGAACGACATGGTGACGGTCGGCGGATCGATCGGCTGCGCGGTCATCGCCTCGGTGACGGACGGATCGCAGAAGGTATCGGCAACGGTACCCTTGGAAAGACCGGCAATGGCAACGATGTCACCGGCATGGGCTTCTTCGATGGCCGTGCGCTCGATACCGCGGAAGGCAAGGATCTTGGAAATACGGCCAGTTTCGATCAGCTTGCCGTCCTGACCCAGAACCTTCACGGCCTGGTTCGGCTTGATGGAACCAGAAGCGATACGGCCGGTAATGATACGACCGAGGAAGGGGTTGGCTTCGAGGATCGTGCCGATCAGACGGAACGGACCTTCTTCGACCTTGGGCTCCGGAACATGTTCGAGAACCAGATCAAGCAGCGGTGCGAGACCCTGATCCTTCGGACCTTCCGGGTTGACGTTCATCCAGCCGTCACGACCAGAACCGTAGAGGATCGGGAAGTCGAGCTGCTCGTCGGTGGCGTCAAGGTTTGCAAAGAGGTCGAAAACTTCGTTGATGACTTCTTCATGACGGCCATCCGGACGGTCGATCTTGTTGATCGCAACGATCGGGCGAAGACCAACCTTCAGCGCCTTGCTGACCACGAACTTGGTCTGCGGCATCGGGCCTTCGGAACTATCGACCAGAACGATCGCGCCATCCACCATCGACAGGATACGCTCGACTTCACCGCCGAAGTCGGCGTGGCCGGGGGTGTCGACGATGTTGATGCGAACACCCTTCCACTCCACCGAGGTCGCCTTGGCGAGAATGGTGATGCCGCGTTCCTTTTCGAGGTCGTTGCTGTCCATCACGCGCTCTGCAACGCGCTGGTTATCGCGGAACGAGCCGGACTGCTTCAGAAGCTCGTCCACGAGCGTCGTTTTTCCATGGTCAACGTGCGCGATGATCGCGATGTTGCGAAGTGCCATTGTTCAAAATCTCTGAGGTTGGGCGCTATATTGAGGAGAAGCGCCAATTTAGTTTGGCGCGCTCATAACCTTTTTTTTGCAAATGCGAAAGGGGGGCTCATGTCATAAGCCCCCTGCGCTCAGGTTCTAGCTTAGAATTATGACAGTCTCTTATACGAGACCGCGCTTCAAAAGCATCGCATCCGGGCTTGGCATCTTGCCGCGGAACGCGAGATAGGCCTCTTCAGGATCGATCGAGCCCCCGACGGAATAGATATTATCCTTCAGCCGGCGCGCCATCTCGCCATCAAAAGCGTTGCCGGTTTCCTCAAAGGCGGCAAAGGCATCGGCATCGAGAACTTCCGACCACATGTAGGAATAATAACCGGCGGAATAACCGTCGCCCGAAAACACATGCTGGAAATGCGGCGTGGCGTGCCGCATGACGATGGATTTCGGCATATTGAGGCCAGACAGTACCTCACCCTGAACCGCCATCGGATCGGCTACGCTGTCACGGGTGTGAAACGCCATGTCGACGATCGCCGAAGAGGTGAATTCTACCGTGTTGAAACCGGCATTGAAGGTCTGCGCGGCCAGAACCTTGTCCAGCAGCGCCTTCGGCATCGGCGCACCAGTCTCATAGTGCAGCGCGTATTTTTCCAGAATTTCCGGCACCGTCAGCCAATGCTCGTAAAGCTGCGACGGCAATTCGACGAAATCGCGCGAGACACCCGTTCCGGATACCGAGGGATAGGTGACATCGGACAACATGCCATGCAAGGCGTGGCCGAATTCATGGAACAGCGTGCGCGCATCGTCGAGCGAAAGCAGCGCCGGTTTTCCTTCGGCTGGTTTCGCGAAATTGCAGACATTGTAGATGATCGGGATTTCACCGACCGTGCCGTCCTTCAGCGGCAGCTTGTGCTGCGACTGGAAGGAGCTCATCCAGGCGCCTGATCGTTTGGAGGGGCGGGCGAAATAGTCGCCGAGGAACATGGCCTTCAGATTGCCCTTGTCATCGCGGATTTCGAAAATCCGAACGTCCGGATGATAGCCCGCAACGCCCTTCACATCGACGGCACGAATTCCAAACAGCCGCCCTGCTACATCGAAACAGGCTTCGATGATCTTCTCCAGCTGTAGATAGGGTTTGAGTTCCGCCTCGGAGAAATTGAATTTCTGGGCGCGGAGCTTTTCGGCATAATGCCGCCAGTCCCACGGCAGTACCTCGTGGTTCTTGCCTTCCGCTGCGATAATGGTGGCAAGTTCAGCCTCTTCCTCTCCCGCCCGTTGAACAGCCTTTTCCCAGACTTGTCCGAGAAGACCGTTCACCGCGTCCGGCGTCTTCGCCATTGTATCATCGAGCTTATAGGCAGCGAAATTCGCATAACCGAGAAGTTTTGCCTTTTCCTCGCGCAATTCGAGGGTGCGGCGGACGATCTCGCGATTGTCGGTCTCGCCACCGTTCTCGCCCCGCGCCACCCAGGCCTTGAATGCCTGTTCGCGCAGGTCGCGACGTTCGGAAAAGGTGAGGAATGGCTCGATGATCGAGCGGGAAAGGGTAACGGCAAATTTGCCGTCCTCCCCATGCTCGCGGGCTGCCCCCGCCATAGCGTCGCGCAGGAAGCCGGGGATGCCCGCAAGCTCTTCATCCGTGGAAAGCAAAAGCTTCCAGCTCTTCTCATCCGCCAGCACGTTCTGGCCGAATTTCGCGCCGAGACCGGCAAGCTCTTCATTGATGGCCGCCAGCCGCTCCTGCCGCTCTTTCGGCAATTTCGCACCTGAGCGGACAAAACCTTTCCAATGGCGTTCGAGAACCCGTTTTTCTTCGCCTGTCAGCCCAAGCGCCTCGCGCTTTTCCCACAGCGTGTCGATGCGCTTGAACAGCGCTTCGTTCATGCCGATCTTCGAATAATGTCGCGACATCTTTGGCGCGATTTCCCGCTCGAGCGCCTGGATCACACCATTGGTGTTGGCACCGGCTTTGTTCCAGAACAGCGACGAGATACGCGAGAGCTCGTCACCTGCAATTTCGAGTGCGGTCACCGTGTTTTCGAAACTCGGCGCCTCTGGATTTCCCGCAATCGCATTGATTTCCTGCTCATGGGAAAAAAGCGCGGCATCGAAAGCGGGCGCAAAATCCTCATCCTTGACCGCATCGAATTTCGGCAGGCCATTATGGCCGTTCCAGTCAATCAGCGCGGGATAAAGGGCGGTCTTCAATGGCATTTCATCTTCCTTGTGCGATTCCGATTAAAATCCATATGGGCATGCCTCCAGCGTCAATTCAATATGCTAAGCGGAGGTCGAAAAATGCCGACGCTTTCTCCTGTAATGCGAGGCAATTATCAGCCCCAACGCCGACCGCCCTGCTCTGGAGCTGACGTATAGTTGAGCCGATTTTCGAGAATATCGGTCGCGTAGCATTGATTATCGCCCGGAATTTAGTAAGGCTGACTTACGAAAAGGCGAAGCATGGGCACGAAACGCGAAAAAGATTCACTGGCATTTCTGTTGAACAGCGGCGCCCGCCTGCTGAACAATGCTTTTGAGCGCCGAATTTCCGAAGCAGGACTGGGCCTGACCCCCGGCGAAGCACGCGCGTTGCTGACGGTTGCCGTCGTTGATGGCAGCAAGCAATCGGATATTGCCGCCCGTCTGGGCATCGAGCCCATGACGATCTGCGCCTATCTCGACAAGCTGCAATCCCTCGACCTGATCGAGCGCCAGCAGGACCCGCAGGACAGGCGCTCCAAACGCATCGTACTGACAAAAAACTCCACAGACATGCTGGAAGCCGTGCGTCAGGAAATCGATGAACTGGTCCGTCACGCCACGCGTGGCTTGAACGAGGACGAAGTTGCGCTTTTCCGCAGCTTCCTGCAGACGCTTCGCGATAATCTTCAGCCGGAACAGCCGGGCCAGAGCTGCTGACCGCAATGACGCCAGAACCGATCATGTCGACAAAACGCACGGCCATTCTCGGCGCGTTGCTGACGGCGCTGGCGCCGATTTCCATGGCGATCTATACGCCGGCTATGCCGGAACTGACGCGGGTTTTCGCCACGAATGAATCCGCGATCAAGCTCAGCCTTTCGCTTTATTTTGCCGGCTTTGCCGTGGCGCAATTGCTTTCCGGCCCGGCCTCCGACGCTTTTGGCAGAAAACAGGCAAGTCTCGTCTTTCTGTCGATCTTTCTGGGCGGCGGACTGCTGGCGATTTTTGCCCCGACGATAGAAGTGCTGCTCCTCGCGCGGCTCATTCAGGGCATCGGCGCCTCCGTCGGCATGACGGTGGCACGCGCAATCGTACGCGACCAGTTTACTGGCGCGGAAGCCTCCAGCATCATGAACCTCATCGGCATCATGCTGGCAGTCGGCCCCGCCCTCGGACCAACGATCGGCGGGCTTTCGCTTGCGGCTTTCGGCTGGAAATCGGTGTTTTTCCTCATGGCCGGTCTCGGCGCCGCCGCCATCTTCTCCGTCGTGATTTTTCTGCGCGAAACAACGGTCCCGGACAAAAGCCTTATCCGCCCCCGTCGCCTCCTGTCGGCCTACGGCAACTTGCTGACCGAACCACGCTTTCTTCTGGCCGCCCTCGTGCTCGGCGGTTCCATCGGCGCACTTTATGCGCAGGCCACCATGCTGACCTTCATTCTCATCAACACGGTTGGCATGACACCCACCGCCTTCGGCATCGGCATGCTGATGCAGACCGGCGCTTATTTCTTCGGCTCCATCGCCCTGCGGTACATCGCACCGCGACTGGGTGATCGCCGTTCGGTCATGCTCGGCCTCTGTTTTTCGGGAACAGGCGGTCTGCTCATCCTGCTGTCGGTCTTCCTGATACCGCCGTCCTTCTTTTCCATCATGGGACCCGTGGCGGTCGCAACGGTCGGTATCGCCTTGCTGACACCCTCAATGGTAACGGCAGCGCTTGCACCCTTCCCGCATATTGCCGGCTCGGCCTCGGCGATGATGGGCTTCATCCAGATGGGATCGGGTTTTGCGGGCGGCACCGCTGCCTCGCTCATCGGTTCACCCTTGACAGGCTTCGGCATCGTCATCCCGGTGATGGAATTCACCGCTGTTGCCAGCTACATCGGCTTCCGCATCGTCTCCAGAAGCAAGACATGAAAAAACCCGCCGGCGTCACGCCCGCGGGTTTCATAATCTTCACGTCAGCTGAATTACTTGTTGAGGTTACGCTTGGCGAGCGTGCGAAGACGCAGCGCATTGAGCTTGATGAAGCCAGCAGCATCCTTCTGGTCGTAAGCGCCGTGGTCATCCTCGAAGGTCACCAGCGCGTCGGAATACAGCGACTTCTCGCTCTCGCGGCCGGTTACCATGACATTGCCCTTGTAGAGCTTCAGCGTCACTTCGCCTTCGACATGTTCCTGGCTCTTGTCGATCAGGGCCTGCAGCATTTCGCGCTCCGGCGAAAACCAGAAGCCGTAATAGATAAGCTCCGCGTAACGCGGCATCAGATCGTCCTTAAGATGCGCGGCACCCCGGTCGAGTGTGATGGATTCGATGGCGCGGTGCGCAGCCAGCAGGATCGTGCCGCCGGGCGTCTCGTAAACGCCGCGTGACTTCATGCCGACGAAACGGTTCTCGACCAGATCGAGGCGGCCGATGCCGTTTTCGCGGCCGTAATTGTTGAGCGTGGCAAGAAGTGTCGCGGGCGACATTTCAACACCGTTGATGGAGCAGGCATCGCCCTTGCGGAAACCGACCTTGATGACGGTTGCCTTGTCCGGAGCCGCTTCCGGGGAAATGGTGCGCATATGCACATATTCAGGCGCTTCCACCGCCGGGTCTTCCAGCACCTTGCCCTCGGAAGAGGAGTGCAGCAGGTTGGCGTCGACGGAGAATGGCGCCTCGCCCTTCTTGTCCTTGGCGACCGGAATCTGGTGCTGTTCGGCGAAGTTCAGGAGGTCGGTACGGCTCTTGAACGTCCAGTCGCGCCAGGGCGCAATGATCTTGATGTCAGGGTTCAAGGCATAGGCCGAAAGCTCGAAACGGACCTGGTCGTTGCCCTTGCCGGTGGCGCCATGGGCGATGGCGTCAGCGCCGGTCTTCTTGGCGATCTCGATCAGGTGCTTGGAAATCAGCGGACGGGCAATCGACGTGCCGAGCAGATAGACGCCTTCGTAAACGGCGTTGGCACGGAACATCGGGAACACGAAATCACGTACGAACTCTTCGCGGACGTCCTCGACGAAGATTTCCTTGATGCCCAGCATCTCGGCCTTCTTGCGCGCCGGCTCAAGCTCTTCGCCCTGGCCGAGATCGGCGGTGAAGGTCACGACTTCAGCGCCGAGTTCCGTCTGAAGCCACTTCAGGATGATCGAGGTGTCGAGGCCGCCGGAATAGGCGAGAACGACTTTCTTAACGTCTTTCGGGAGTGCCATAGTGATGTCCATCTGCATGATGACGGCATCAGGGCACCGCCATTTCCTTGGGATTTCGGCACTTTTACAGTGCAACCCGAAATGTGTGAAGCGCTTTTCCGTGAGATAAGCGACAAAACAATTGATGGGCAGGCATGACGATGGGTGATGACCAGCTACGCCGGTGGGAACGAAGCAATTGTCACATGCATTTAGAAAATTCGCGCTTTATCATAAAGCGGCGCGATCGACTTGAAGACCGTGAATGAAGCCACTCAGGTTCAGGCAACGTTGCAAACCGCTGGAAACAGCAGAAACGACGCGAAGGAGAAACCTATGACGACCATCCACCCCGCATTCAAGGAAGATAATGTCGCTGTCATAACAGGTGCGGCATCCGGCATCGGACTAGCCGCCGCCCGCAAATTCGCCGGTTTCGGCATGAGCGTCGTGCTCGTTGATCTCGATGGCGAAAAGCTCGCCGCAGCGCATGCGGATATTCTAAACGTCGCCAAGGATGGCGAAGCGCAGATCGTCGCCATCCCGACCGACGTCTCGAAACTCGATGAGCTGGAGGCTTTGGAACGTGCCGTGATCCAGCGTTTCGGCCGCGTCCACGTTCTCATGAACAATGCCGGCATCCAGCCGGGCAGCGCCATCTTCGGACCTCAGGCCAACTGGGAGAAGATTATCGGCGTCAATCTGATGGGCGTCGTGAACGGCAGCCGGGTGTTCGGCCAAGGCATGATCACCCATGGCGAACCGTCGCTGATCATCAATACCGGCTCGAAACAGGGCATCACCACGCCTCCGGGCGATCCTGCCTATAACGTCTCGAAGTCCGGTGTGAAAACCTTCACGGAAGCGCTTCAGCACGAATTGCGCAATATTCCAAACAGCGCGGTTTCTGCCCATCTCCTGATCCCCGGTTTTGTCTTCACGGGCCTCACCGCCCATGGCAGGACGGAAAAACCAGAGGGGGCATGGACCGGCGAGCAAACCGTCGATTTCATGATCGAGAGCATTGGCCGCGGCGATTTCTACATTCTCTGCCCGGATGGCGAGGTGGACCGCCCGACGGATGAGAAGCGCATTCTCTGGGCAGCCCAGGACATCGTCCAGAACCGCCCGCCGCTCTCACGCTGGCATACGGAATATTCCGCCGCCTTCACCAGCTTCCTGAAAAACTGAAGCTCCAGCCGCCGTGCCTGAAAGGGTGCGGCGGCTATTTCCCCCTCGCAGGCGCGTCATCGCTCAAAAACATTGGCAGAAACACGAAACCGCGTTAAGCAACCGCATTCTCCAGATTTTACGGGTGCCGCGATGGATTTCGTTCCGAGCCTGCCAACATTGATCGCCTTCACCATTGCCATTCTGCTTCTGGCGGTGACGCCGGGGCCTGACATGACGCTCTGGATCAGCCGCTCGCTGCGCGAAGGCCGGGCGGCGGGCTTCATGACGCTGGTCGGAACCAATATCGGCATCACCGTGCATACGTTGCTGGTCGCTTTTGGTGTCGCGGCTCTCATCGTCGCCTCGCCGACCGCCTTCATGATCCTGAAAACCGGTGGTGCGGCCTATCTGGTCTGGCTCGCCATACAGGCAATCCGCAAGGGCTCGGATTTCGTGATGGTGAAAAGCACCGGTGAAAAAGCACAGGCCTCCCTGAAATCGGCCTTGCTGAACGGCATCTGGGTAAATCTGCTGAACCCCAAGGTCATCATCTTTTTCATGACCTTCCTGCCGCAATTTGTCAGCGCAACCGATCCGCACGTCACCGGCAAGCTGATCTTCCTCGGCATCTGGTCCATCATCGTGGCGCTGCCGATCGGCATCGGCATCGTTGTCGCCGCCGATGTTCTTTCCGCCTGGCTGCAGCGCAACCGGAAAGTTCTGCGCGGACTCGATTATACGATCGCCGGCGTTTTCTCGCTTTTCGCGGTCAAGATTTTCTTCACGCAAACACGCTGAGGGAAAATAAAAAGGCGCCGAAAGGCGCCTTTTTGCAATCAGCCGATCAACAGCTCGTCATCGTCAAGCGTCTGGCCGCGTATCTTGCGGAACATCTCGATCAGGTCTTCGACCTCGAGATCCTTGCGGCTGTCACCGGAGACGTCGAGCACGATTTCACCGGCATGCAACATGATCGTTCGCGTACCATAATCCAGCGCCTGACGCATGGAATGGGTGACCATCAGGGTTGTCAGCTTGCGCTCCGACACAACCTTGCGGGTCAGTTCCATCACGAATTCCGCCATACCGGGATCGAGTGCCGCCGTATGTTCATCCAAGAGCAGCACGTCTGAACCGGATAACGTCGCCATGACAAGCGAAACCGCCTGCCTCTGCCCACCCGACAGAAGGTCCATACGATCCTTCAGACGATTTTCCAGACCGAGATTGAGCGAAGCGATACGTTCCCTGAAGAAATCCCGCCTGCCGCGTCCAAGCGCCGACGACAACCCGCGACGCTCGCCGCGAGACGCCGCAAGCGCCAGGTTCTCCTCGATGGTGAGCGCACCGCAGCTGCCCGCCAGCGGGTCCTGAAACACACGCGCCACCCGTCCCGCCCGGCTGGCGGTCGGCTTGCGGGTGACATCGGCGCCGCCGATCATCACCTTGCCCGCCGTTGGCAGGACATCGCCGGCCAGAACACCGAGAAGCGTGGATTTTCCCGCACCATTGGAGCCGATGACGGTGACGAAGGAACCATCCTCGATGGTAAGATCGATCTTGGCCAGCGCCTGCTTTTGCAGCGGCGTGCCGCGCCCGAAGACGACCTGAATGTCGGAAAGCGAAATCACGATGTTGCTCCCCCACGGCGCAGTCGCGGCAGGATCAATGCGATGGCCACCAATACCGCCGTTACGAAATTGAGATCGGACGCCTTAAGACCCAGCACATCGCTCGACAGGGCAAGCTGGATGGCGAGACGATAGGCGATGGAGCCGAAGACGCAGCCGATGAGCGCGATCAGGATGCCGCGTGCGCCAAACAGCGTCTCACCGATGATGACGGCCGCAAGCCCGACGACGATGGTACCGACCCCGGAGGTCACATCCGCAAAACCATTGGTCTGCGCAAACAATGCGCCGCCGAGAGCCACCAGCGCATTGGAAAGCGCCATGCCGAGATAGATCTGGTTGCCGGTCTTCACACCCTGCGCCCGCGCCATCCGCGCATTGGCGCCGGTCGCCCGCATGGCAAGGCCCGCATCGCTTTCAAGAAAACGCCAGACGAGAAGGACCGCGATCAGCACCAGCACGCCGACGAAGAGCGGCCGCACCAGATATTCGGAAATGCCGAGGCCATAAAACGGAGATACCATCGTGTCCTGATTGAGCAGCGCCACATTCGGCTTTCCCATCACCCTGAGATTGACGGAAAACAGCGCGATCATCGTCAGGATCGAGGCAAGCAGGTTGAGTATCTTGAAACGAACGTTGAGCGTTGCGGTCACCATCCCCGCGGCAGCGCCGGCAACCATGGCAATCGCCGTCGCGACCCAGGCATTCAGACCGGCGATGATCAGCACGGCAGCCACGGCAGCGCCAAGCGGAAACGAACCGTCCACGGTCAGGTCAGGAAAATCAAGTACGCGGAAAGCGAGATAAACGCCGATCGCCACGAAAGCGAAGACCAGTCCCAGCTCCACGGCACCCCAGAAGGCGATTTGGCTCACGGTAATGTCCTTGTTATTGCCGCCATCAGGCGGATACGGGCACCGTCTCGTGCCACGTAAAACGGGCGGCGGAATGCCGCCGCCCGCAATTCAGTCTGGTTTCGGTTCAGTCGATGACCTTGGTGGCGCGCTTCGTCACGCTTTCAGGGAAAGTGACGCCAACTTTTTCGGCAACCTTCTTGTTGATGACTAGATCCGTACCAACAGCCACGGTGGCCGGAATATCGCCCGGCTTTTCACCCTTGAGGATGCGGACAACAACGGCGCCGGTCTGCTTGCCAACGTCGAAATAGTTGAAGCCGAGGGCTGCAACCGCGCCACGGGCAACGGAATCCGTATCTGCGGCGTAAAGCGGGATCTTCGCCTCGGAGGCAACACCGGCTACCGCTTCGAAAGCGGAAACGATGGTGTTGTCGGTCGGAACGTAGATCACGTCAGCCTTGCCGACCAGCGCGCGCGTTGCGCCCTGAACTTCAGCGGACTTGGTGGCGACGGATTCGATAACCTTCAGGCCGGCCTTGTCAGCTTCAGCCTTCAGCAAAGCGAGCGTCGAGGCGGAGTTGGCTTCAGCCGAGTTGTAGATGAAGCCGATGGACTTGGCGTTCGGAGAGATTTCCTTGATGAGCGCCAGATGTTCGCCAACCGGCAGCATGTCGGAAAGGCCGGTCACGTTGCCGCCGGGCTTTTCCATGCTCTTGATAAGCTGTGCGCCGACCGGATCGGAAACAGCCGTGAAGACGACCGGAATGTCGCGCGTGGCCGCAACGACAGCCTGAGCCGACGGCGTGGAGATCGGCACGATGACGGCGGGGGCATCGCCGACGAACTGGCGCGCAATCTGCGCCGCGGTGCCGGGATTGCCCTGTGCGGACTCATAAAGGAACTTGAGGTTCTCGCCTTCCTTGTAACCGGCTTCGGCAAGGGCAGCCTTGACGCCATCACGAGCGGCGTCGAGCGCCGGATGTTCAACAATGGCGGTGACGGCAACGGTGACGTTTTCAGCCTTGGCCGGCAGAACGATGGCGCTCGCGGCAGCGAGAGCCAGAATGAATGCGCGCATGGATATCCTCCTGTTGGTTCCCTGTTTTCGTCTTTCTAGGAACAAGACAGACCGAAATCAATCGGAGAACCGCCGGAAAACCAGCTTTATGGCGCAAATGCGGCTTATTCAGTCATCTGCGCCGTGGTTGGCGATCATCATTGCCTCAAAAGCCAGTCTTTCAGTCTTGCGCATGCGTTCCGATTCCGACTTCAACTGGCCGCAGGCGGCGAGAATGTCGCGGCCGCGCGGCGTGCGGATCGGCGACGCATAACCCGCCTGATTGATGAAGTCGGCGAATTTTTCGATCTGCGCCCACTCCGAGCACTGGTAGTTCGTACCCGGCCAGGGATTGAACGGAATGAGATTGATCTTGGCCGGAACGCCCTTCAGCAGCTGAACCAGCATCTTGGCGTCTTCCAGGCTGTCATTGACATCCTTCAGCATCACATATTCGAAGGTGATGCGGCGGGCATTGGAAAGACCCGGATAGTTGCGGCAAGCCTCGATCAGCTCCTTCAGCGGATATTTCTTGTTGATCGGCACCAGCATGTCGCGCAGATCGTCACGCACCGCATGCAGCGAAATCGCCAGCATCACGCCGATCTCGTCGCCCGTGCGAAAGATTTCCGGCACGACGCCCGAGGTGGAGAGCGTCACCCGACGCTTGGAAAGCGACAGGCCGTCACCGTCGGTGGCGATCAGAAGCGCGGTCTTCACATGCTCGAAATTATAGAGCGGCTCGCCCATGCCCATCATCACGATGTTGGAGACCTTGCGGCCTTCGCTCGGCACATAGGCGCCGACCGGCGTCGAGCCATCAGGGAAGTCACCCAGCCGGTCGCGGGCGAGCAAAAGCTGGGAGAGAATTTCCTCCGCCGTCAGGTTGCGCACCAGCCGCTGCGTGCCGGTGTGACAGAAAGAGCAGGTTAGCGAACAGCCCACCTGGCTCGATATGCACAACGTGCCGCGTCCCTCTTCGGGAATATAGACCGTCTCGATCTCGACGGGACGGCCCGCGCCGCGCGGCGGAAAACGCATCAGCCATTTGCGGGTGCCGTCATTGGAGATCTGCTCCTCGACGATTTCCGGGCGGGCGATGGTGAAGGCCGCTTTCAGCTTCTCGCGAAGTTCCTTGGCGACATTGGTCATATTGTCGAAATCGGAGACGCCACGCACATAGAGCCAGTTCCACAACTGGCTGACGCGCATTTTCACCTGCTTCTGCGGCACACCGATCTCGGCCAGCGCCTCGCCCATTTCCTCACGCGTCAGGCCGATCAGGGACGGCTTCCCAGACATGAGATCGCTATTGGCGATCAACGGGGCTTTGACTGCCAGGCCGGCAGGAGCTTGCATTACGGACATCACGTTATCCCATCGTTCCATGCATCGCACGACCGGCCTGTCGAAAAGGCGGAAAATCGTCTGCATGTCGAGAAAATCAAAGGCGGAGCAGTTTTCGCGCATCCGCCTGTCAATGTTGCCGCGCCTTTAGCATCAAACTGGCAAAAACGCAAATGGCCGGTCGAGGACCGGCCAATCACAAATCTGACAAAGCGTCAGGATTACTTGCAGCTCTCGATCTGTTTGAAAGCAGCCGAAATGCCCGACAGCGAATAGGAATAGGATGTCGCAGTGCCGCGGCCGGAAACCGCCTTTACGGTCATCGACTTGCCGCCCTTCATAGCGGCGACGAGAGCCGGCTCTTCAGCGGCGTTTTCAACCCAGGCAGCCTTGTCCTTGGTGAACATGACGAAGTTCTTGTTGTCGATCGTCACATTGACCTTGGAGCCCTGCTTCAGCGTATAGCCAACCATCGCCTGCGGCTCGTAGGAGATGTTCTGGCCAGGACGCTGCGAGACGATGAAGAAGATATCGCCGTGGTCAACGCTTGCCGGTTCCTTGGAGGTGGGGATGGAAAGAACGTAGCAGACGGTGCTGTTGCCCGATTTGTACGAATAGGCACCCCAGGCATTGAACTGCTGGATGCGCGTGGGCGACTGTGCAGATGCTACGCCGACGCTGGTCAGCAAAATGGCCGCTGCGGTTGCTACACTTCTTACAAACATAGAATTTCCTGCCGGGTTATTATCTTCCATTGGCCCGAAGCAGCGGCGGGCTCCATTTTCTGGATCGGCCACGTTCAGGTGCGGATCGTCTTTTCTCATTGTGGTCGGAAAGCGGTTACCAAACCGTCAACAACACGCATAAAATGCCGGAAACGTCCTGCGGTGTTACAGATTGGCGACTTCCCGACGCCCTGAGGAGAACGGCGTGGCACGCCTTTCCCTCGTGTGTAAAACACATAAATTCAGGCAAGAATTTGTCACCCGCCGGGCTATGCCGGACGGACACATCACAGAGACGTTACCCGGCTTCCTGTTGTCGCTTCAGCATGGCGTCAGCCGACTCGTAATGTTCCATCTTGATATGGGCGCGGATCATGGCCAGCGCCGCGGTGATGACCGCGATATCATCGGTAAAACCGACGACCGCCAGCATGTCCGGCACCGCATCGATGGGCATGATGAAATAGGCAAGGGCAGCCAGAATAATACCCTTTGCGCGCAACGGCGTGTCGCGGTCGATCGCGCAATAATAGGCCGCCGCCGCGTCGCGCGCGAAGGGAACCTTCGTCATCACCCGCTTCAGCTTGGGCCAGAATTTGGCGCGCACGACATTCTCACGCTCCTGCTGCTTGTCGGTTTCACCCGGCAGAAGAATTTCACCGATTTTCACATCATCCATGATCGACGGTCCTCCGGTCACGGTTATTATATGGGATTAAACCCCTGTCGTTCAATTCCCCCGGCCCGCAGCCGCCTTCTGCATAGCTTCGGCCAGAAGGAAATCCCGCTCGGTCACACCCTGTGAATCATGGGTGGTGAGGCAGACTTTCACGCGCGAATAGACGTTTGACCATTCCGGATGATGATTGAGCTTTTCCGCCGCAAGAGCAGACTCGGCCATGAAACCGAAGGCTTCGGCAAAACTCGAAAACTTGAAGGAGCGAACGATCGCCGCCCCGTCCTCACGCAGCGACCAGCCCTCGAGTTTCGACAATGCCTGCCGGATGGCGTCCGGTTCAAGTCTGGGATATTTCATGAATCTTTCCTCCGCTTGATAACCACTAACGCCTCAACGACCGGATCGACGCATCGTTCATGAAACATATCACCGTTCTTTTCGTCTGCATGGGCAATATCTGCCGCTCGCCGCTTGCCGAAGGGGTTTTGACTGACCTCGCCGATGGTGAAGGCGTGTCCGACCGGATCACCGTTGATTCCGCCGGCACCGGCGGCTGGCATACGGGCGACGAACCCGATCCGCGATCTATCGCCATGGCGCGGCGACACGGCATCGATATTTCCCGACAACGGGCAAGACAGGTGACGCGGGCTGATTTCGAGGCCTTCGACCTCATCCTCGCCATGGACGAAAACAATCTGGCGAACCTGCTTCAACTGAGCCCCGAAAAGCACCGGCACAAAATCCATCTCTTCATGGATTATGCCGTAGGCCACCGGGAGAACGTCCCCGATCCCTATTACGGGGCCGAGGACGGGTTCCTTGATGTCTACAACATGCTCTTGGCGGGATGCAGATCGTTGCTCGAAAAGATGGAGCTGGATCGCGCTTCGTGAAGCGGGAAAGCCTCCTCGACGACATACGGCCCGCCGCCCACCGATTCCTTCGACGACATCAGCACAAAACGGCCGACCGTGAAGGGCGAGGTGCGGAAGTTGCCGCGTCCGGAAAGATAATGCACCACATCATCCACGCGCGAGGAGCGCAGCCGCGCCAGCGTGACATGTGGCATGAACTTGCGCGGATCGGGTGGGAGGCCGATCCTCTGACAAATTCGCTCGACTTCCGCCTGCAGCGCATGCATTTCCGGTGAGGGAGAAACCCCCGCCCAGATGGAATGCGGTTTCTTGGAGCCGAAGGAACCAATGCCGGTGAGATTAAGCTGGAACTCCGGTCTTTCGATCCGATCCAGCCTGTCCACGACTTCATCGGCGGTCCGTCCGTCGATGTCACCGATAAAACGCAGGGTTATGTGATAATTCTCCACATCGATCCACCGGGCTCCCGGCAGACCACCGCGCAACAATGAGAGGCTCATCGCCGCATTGCGCGGAATTTCGAGGGCGGTAAACAGTCTCGGCATGGCGAGCTCCCCGAATCTTTTGGCAGAACAAGCATAGCGAATCATGCAATGCAGATGGGCGCAAGTGCTTATTTTTTTTGCGCACCGATTGTCTTGATGAAGCTTTCAACAGCCGGCAAAGATTTCTCCACCATCACCGCCACCCCTTTGGTATTGGGGTGCATCTTGTCCTCGAGCTTCAAGGCATCATCCGTCACGACGCCATCGAGAAAGAAGGGATAAAGCGGCAGGTTGTATTTTTTAGCCAGCCTTGGAAAGATCGGGTTGAACCGCTTGGCGTAATCGTCACCCATATTCGGCGGCGCCATAATGCCGACCAGCAGCACGGCTATGTTGCGTTTCTGGAAACCGGAAATAATGGTATCGAGGTTCTTTTCCGTTTGTTCCGGCGCAATGCCCCGCAGCGCGTCATTGGCGCCGAGCTCCAGAATGACCCCGTCAGTTCCATCGGGAACCGACCATTCCGACCGGGCGAGACCACCGGAGGAGGTATCACCGGAGACGCCGGCGTTCGTGATCGCGACATTGATGCCCTTTGCCTTCAATGCAGCTTCAAGCTGTGCCGTATAGCTGTCGGTGGGGGGGAGCTGATACCCGGCCATCAGGCTGTCGCCGAAGCCAACCAGTTGCAATGTCCGCTCCTGCGCCGCTGCGGAAGCGACGGAGAAGGCGCCCGCGAGAATGACGATGAAGTGAAACAGGGCAGCTTTAAATCTCATCACGGCTTTCCTAACTTGGTTCACATTGTCTGAAACACCGACCGCATCGACCGCCAGACCGCTTCATCACCCTATATAGGAACGAGAATTGTGACGAAAAGCATCATAAAGCTGAAGAAGGCCGACCTCACCCTCGGTAACGCCGCCGCCTCCGTTCACGTTCTCAAGAACATCGATCTTTCCATCGACGAAGGGGAAGCGGTCGGTATCGTCGGCCCTTCCGGTTCGGGAAAATCGACTTTGCTGATGGTGCTTGCCGGTCTGGAGCGGCTCGATAGCGGCGAAATCGTCATTGCGGATACGCAACTGCACAAGCTCGGCGAAGATGCGCTGGCGGATTTTCGCGGCCGGAATATCGGTATCGTTTTCCAGTCCTTCCACCTCATCGCCAATATGACGGCGCTGGAGAATGTGGCGGTTCCGCTGGAATTGGCCAATACCCCCAATCCCTTCGAGATCGCCAAGCGCGAACTCGTCGCCGTCGGGCTTGGTGAACGTCTCAACCACTATCCCGGTCAGTTGTCCGGCGGAGAGCAGCAGCGTGTCGCCATCGCCCGCGCGCTTGCCCCCTCACCGGCCGTGCTGATCGCCGACGAACCAACCGGCAATCTCGATACCGATACCGGAAAACAGATCGCCGACCTTCTGTTTGCCAAACAGGCCGAGCGCGGCATGACCATGGTGCTCGTCACCCATGATCCGTCGCTCGCCGCCCGCTGCTCGCGCCAGATCAAGGTGCGCTCCGGCGAGATCGAGGGCGACAGCGCCCGCCCGCAGATGGCACGGGCAGTATCGGCATGATCGGTTCCATTTTCCCGTCCTTTACCAACATCAGAAACGCCGCAAGGCTGGCCCGGCGTGAAATTCGTGGCGGTCTGCGCGGTTTTTATATTTTCCTCGCCTGTATCTCGCTAGGAACCGGCGCCATCGCCGCCGTCAACTCGGTGTCACGCGCGGTCACCAGCGCCATTGCTACCGAGGGCCAATCCATTCTGGCCGGGGACGTGCGTTTCGAACTGCGTAACAGGGAGGCGACGGCAGAAGAGCGGTCCTATCTCGATGGCCTCGGAACCGTCGCTGTTTCCACCGGACTTCGTTCCATGGCCCGCCTTGCCGACGGCTCCGAACAGACGCTGACGGAGGTGAAAGCCATTGACAGCGCCTATCCGCTCTTTGGCACCTTCGTCGCCGACCCAAATCGGCCACTCAGCGAGCTTCTGGCCGGCAGCGGCGATACCTATGGCGCCGTCGCAGCACCGCTTCTGCTGGAACGGCTTGGTATCAAGGTCGGTGATGAAATCCTGCTCGGCAATGCCAAGCTGAGATTGACCGGCACCGTGGTCGACGAGCCGGATGCGCTATCCGATGGTTTCGGTTTTGCCCCGAGGCTTGTCGTCAGCCGCGACGCCCTCTTCGCTTCGGGCCTCATCCAGACGGGCAGCCTCGTCGAACATGCCTACAAGATCAAGCTGAACGACCCGGCGGCGCGGGCAACCATGACCGACGCAGCCAACAAGGCCTTTCCCGACGCTGGCTGGTCCATTCGCACCAGCGACCGGGCAGCGCCCTCGCTTACCGAAAACGTCAACCGATTTTCGCAATTCCTCACGCTGGTGGGTCTCACCGCCCTTATCGTCGGCGGGGTCGGCGTCGCCAACGCCGTTCGCGCTTTCCTCGATTCCAAGCGCACCACGATCGCCTCGCTGAAATGCCTGGGCGCACCGGCCTCCGTGGTCACCATGACCTATCTCTTCCAGATCGCCTTCATTGCCGCCGTCGGTATTGTGATCGGTCTTGTGGTCGGCGCCGTCGCACCGCTTGTCGCCATGCGGTTTCTGGAAGGTGTGCTGCCGGTGCCGGAAGGGCTTGCCTTTTATCCCGGCGCGCTGGGTCTCGCGGCCCTGTTCGGCCTGTTGACGACGCTCGCCTTCGCCATTGTGCCGCTCGGGCAGGCGCGTGAAGTTCCGGCAACGGCACTTTTCCGCGAACAGGGTTTCGAAGAGGGCAGCTGGCCGTCCTGGCCCTATCTCGCCGCAACCGGCCTGCTTCTGGCGGCGCTCGCCGCACTCGCCATTTTTTCGGCGGAAGACCGTTTCATCGCCTCGGTGTTCCTTGCCGCAATCGCTTTTGCCTTCGTGGTGCTGCGGCTGGTGGCTTCGGGCGTCAAGGCCATCGCCAAACGCAGTCCGCGCGTTCATTCGGCCGCCCTTCGACTGGCGATCGGCAATATTCACCGCCCCGGCGCGCTTACTCCCTCGGTCGTCCTATCCCTCGGCCTCGGCCTCACTTTGCTCGTCACGCTGACGCTGATCGACGGCAATCTGCGCCGCGAACTCACGGACAGCCTGCCAGAAAAGGCGCCGAATTTCTTCTTCGTGGATATTCAGGGCAGCGAAGTTCAGGGTTTCCGCGACCTCGTGAAGCGCGAAGCGCCCGAGGGAACCCTGACCGAAGTGCCGATGCTGCGCGGCCGTATCATGGCCCTGAACGGCACGGATGTGACGAAAATGGAGGTGCCGCCGGGAGGACGATGGCTGTTGCGCGGTGACCGGGGCATAACCTATTCGGAAAATAGGCCCGAAAACGCGACGCTGACGGAGGGAACATGGTGGGAGCCGGATTACAGCGGCGAACCGCTGGTCTCTTTCGCAGCGAAAGAGGCGGGGGATCTGGGCCTCAAGATCGGTGATAAAGTCACCGTCAACGTGCTCGGCCGCAGCATCACTGCCAAGATCGCCAATCTGCGCAATGTCGAGTGGGAATCTCTCTCAATTAATTTCGTCATGGTGTTTTCTCCCAATACCTTCCGCGGCGCACCGCATGCCTGGCTTGCGACCCTTGCCGATCCTTCCGCAACCGCCGGCGACGAGGGCCGCATATTGCGCGCCGTCACCAACACCTACCCAACCATCACCAGCGTACGCGTGAAGGACGCGCTTGATGTCGTCAACCGGCTGGTCGGCCAGCTCGCCACCGCCATCCGCGCGGCGGCGGCCGTTGCGCTCATCGCATCCGTTCTGGTGCTCGCCGGCGCCCTTGCCGCCGGTAACCGCGCCCGAACCCATGACGCGGTTATCTTGAAAACACTGGGCGGCACACGAAACCTGCTCATCCGCGCTTTCTCATATGAATATATGATGCTCGGCCTCGCCACCGCCGTCTTCGCGCTGTTTGCCGGCGGCGTTTCCGCATGGTTCGTCGTTGCCCGCATCATGAAACTGCCGTCCAGCTTCCTGCCGGATGTGGCGATCGGCACCCTTGTCATTGCCCTCGTTATGACCGTTGGTATAGGTCTCATCGGTACGTGGCGGATCCTCGGGCAGAAGGCGGCGCCAGTTCTGCGGCAGGCGGGAGAATGATCATCAGTTGTGCGCCGCTTAACTTTAACGATTAATTCTTTGTAATGATCGCCAAAACGTGAGTGCTTTTCGCGCATATGGTGTCTTTTCGGCAGTAAAAGGCCTTGTATCGGACACGTTCTGCCATCATATTCGTGAGTAGGCTTGCTGAAGCTCCGCAGCGGCGCCCGGGAGGTATCCCGACACCGTAGCAATCACGGAGCTCAAAAGAGGAAACAATGGCTGACTTCAATAACTACCAGAACCGCATGGCGCAGACGCGTGCACAGTCTGGTGCGATGATCGATGAAGGTCTTCGCGCCTATATGCTGAAGGTTTACAACCTGATGGCGCTGGCTCTGGTCATCACCGGTGTCGCGGCGTTCGGCTTTGCCATGCTTGCCACGACAACTGATCCCGCCGCCGCGGTCGCAACGCTGCCGAATGGCAAGATGCTGACCTCCCTGGGTGCCCTTGTTTATGCGTCTCCGCTGCGCTGGGTCGTCATGCTGGCACCGCTCGGACTGGTCTTCTTCCTTAGCTTCCGCATTCAGAACATGAGCGTTTCCGCCGCTCAGTCGACCTTCTGGGTTTATGCCGCTCTGATGGGCGTGTCGTTGTCCTCGATCTTCCTCAGATATACTGAAGGAAGCATCGTACAGACGTTCTTCGTGACCGCTGCTTCGTTCGGCGCACTCTCGCTTTACGGTTATACGACGAAGAAGGACCTTTCCGGCATCGGTTCGTTCCTGATCATGGGTCTGTTCGGCCTCATCATCGCCTCCATCGTCAATATTTTCCTTGGTTCCGGTGCCCTGCAGTTCGCGATTTCGGCGATCGGCGTACTGATCTTCGCAGGCCTGACCGCCTATGACACGCAGAAGATCAAGGAAATGTATTTCGATGCCGACGATGTCGCCGTGGCTGGCCGCAAGGCTATCATGGGCGCCCTGACGCTCTATCTCGACTTCATCAACCTTTTCACCTTCCTGCTGCAGTTCCTCGGTAACCGCAACGACTAAGGCTGAGAGGCTTTGAGACAAACATGCGAAAGGCGGCCCTTCGGCCGCCTTTTTATTTGGGGAATAGTCCCCTCACGTCAGCCTGCCTGCCCTCCCTCGGAGGTAGACCAGCCAGTTAAAATCACTCGATAAGCTTCAGAACCTTGTCGAAAACCTTGAGAACCTGCGGCAGCTCATGGCCGCGCTTGAGAATGCGGCCATCCACATTCACCACGCAATAGGCGCCCTGTTTCGTCGCCAGCTTGGGGTTCTTCTCGATCCTGTAAAGCGGCATTTCACCCGAACGTTTAAAGACGGAAAACACCGCCTTCTCCTTCAGATGGTCGATGGCGTAGTCACGCCATTCTCCCTCCCCCACCATGCGGCCGTAGATACGCAGAATCGCATCCAGCTCGCGGCGATGAAAAGTGACCGGCAAAGGGTCCTTGTTCGTCTTATATTCACGGAGATCGATAACGGTGGAATTGTCGCGTGAAGCGGTCTGCACCCGCTGCACATCCGGTTGATCGGTCATCCAATACCTCCGAATCCACCCAAATCATCAGAGCAATGTGAGCCTGAGGCAGCAAAATTGCAAGCCTTACGCCATCGGGAGGGTTTGACAGGCTTCAGGCAGCAATGGGCAAGCAGGAGGTGTGACCGGACCTGCTGCCAAAGCTCCGCAGAGAGGCTTCCGCCGTAAAAGCAGAGGTAAAAATTGGTAACCATTTAGGCACCTATTTTAGGGGAGCCTGCCGTATTTCGGTCAAACCATGGCCTGAATTGGGTGGAATAGTCTCGTTGTCAATTGATGCCTAGGCACCAAGATGACCCGGTCCGGTGCATTGACCCTTTACCCCCAGCCCCCAATGCCCGGATCGGATCTTCCATCGCCAGAGTGGCGATTACTGTGTTTCATTCCCCAGCAGAATACTTGCGCCGACAATAGCCGCCGGATCGCCGCTGGCATTTGCCGTCTGCAACAGCACGGCACAGCCACCCTTTTTCACCTTGGCCACGACGCTTGCCGGAAGCTTCACCGTCATCGGTGAGCCATCCCACATCCCGACCGTCTGCACATCATAAACGCTATGCCAGTAGGACATTTTTTTGCCCTGGTTCTCGCCCTTCTGCACATCTACCGTCTGCTCGCGCGTGAAATAGGCGACCACGACATCGGCCTTGCCATTGCCCGCGCCAATATCGATCTCCACCTCGTCACCGGCAAATTTCGACGAGACCGGCACGTTCAGCCCCTGGCCTTCGCGTTTGAAAGCATCGAGCCTGTCGTAAATCCCGCGGACATCCGCACCCTTGACGTGGTCGCGACCATTCAGAATGGCTTGCGGCGTATAGACCCCGTTGCGGCCGAGTGCGCGCATGTAACCATATTGCCGTTCGGTATTTTCCTTCGATGCCAGCGAATCTGTCCAGCCGAGATAGTTCCAATAATCGACATGGTAGGAAAGACCGACGACATCACCCTTCTGGATCATCTTGCGCAGGGCCTCATCCGCCGGCGGGCAGGAGGCGCATCCCTGTGATGTGAACAATTCGACGACGCCTTTCACGGCCTCCTGCGCCTGCGCGGAGGTGACAAGGAACGTGCCGAGAAGACATATCGACAGGGGGAATTTCAGCGGCATTACAAAAACCTTTGTCCGGAAGAGATCCAGACGAATTGATGCGATCAATCCTGCCGGGATGCAAACCGGAAAATAACGTCTATTGCCCTTCAATAGAAAGTCACGAAGGGGTGAGCGACAATCACAAAAAACGAGACCAAGAAATTGAAAGGCGCCGGGATTTCTCCCGGCGCCTTAAATCGTTCAAGCTTTAGGCAGCCAGATCGCGAAGAACGGTCTGCAGAATGCCGCCATTGTTCATGTAGATTACCTCGTCCAGCGTATCGATGCGGCAAAGAAGCGGAACTTCCTTCACCGAACCGTCGCTATAGGTGATCTTGGCGATCTTCTTTTCACGCGGCTTGATTTCGCCTTCGAGACCATCGATCTCAACGACTTCGTCTCCCTTGAGATCGAGGCTCGCCCAGGTCGTGCCCTCTTCGAAGACGAAGGGAACGACGCCCATACCGACGAGGTTGGAGCGGTGGATACGCTCGAACGACTGCGCAATCACAGCCTTCACGCCGAGCAGGTTTGTACCCTTCGCCGCCCAGTCGCGGGACGAGCCGTTACCATATTCGACGCCGGCAAAGATGACGAGCGGGACGCCTTCCGCCTTGTATTTCATGGCAGCGTCATAGATCGACATCTCTTCCTTGGACGGATAGTGGATGGTGTAGCCACCTTCCTTGCCGTTCGGACCAAGCATGTGGTTGCGGATGCGGATATTGGCGAAGGTGCCGCGCATCATCACTTCATGGTTGCCACGCCGCGTGCCGTACTGGTTGAAGTCGGCCACGGCAACGCCGTGCTCCGTCAGATAGGCGCCGGCAGGCGATGCAGCCTTGATCGAACCGGCCGGAGAAATATGGTCGGTGGTGATCTTGTCGCCGAAGAGACCGAGGACGCGCGCGCCCTTGATGTTCTTGAGACCGGTGCCCTTTTTGCCCATGCCGACGAAATAAGGCGGGTTCTGGACATAGGTCGACTGGTCGTCCCAGGCATAGGTCTGGCCCGGCGGAACCTGAACGGCCTGCCAGTTCGCATCACCCTTGAACACGTCGGCATACTTCGTTTCATAAAGCTCGCGGGTGACGTATTTCAGGATGAATTCCTGGATTTCCTTCGAGGTCGGCCAGATATCCTTGAGATAAACAGGATTGCCATTCTGGTCGTCGCCGATCGGCTCCTTCGTCAGATCTTTCTGGACCGTGCCGGCAAGGGCATAGGCCACGACGAGCGGCGGCGATGCCAGATAGTTCGCCTGAACGTCAGGCGAAATACGGCCTTCGAAGTTGCGGTTGCCCGAGAGAACGCCTGATGTGATCAGGCCCTTGTCGTTGATCGTCTTGGAGATCGCAGGCGGCAGTGGACCGGAATTGCCGATGCAGGTGGTGCAGCCGAAACCGACGAGGTTGAAACCGATCGCATCGAGATCCTTCTGCAGACCTGACTTGTCGAGATATTCGGCAACGACCTGGCTTCCCGGTGCCAGCGAGGTCTTCACCCATGGCTTGGACTTCAGCCCCTTGGCGACCGCATTGCGGGCAAGAAGGCCGGCAGCGATGAGAACCGAAGGGTTGGAAGTGTTGGTGCAAGAGGTGATGGCGGCAATCGCCACATCGCCATGGCCGAGATCGAAAGCTTCGCCTTCAACCGCATAGCGGCTGTTGAGCTGGCCGGGCTTCTTGTAGTCGTTTTCAAGCGCCGTCGCGAAGTTGGGCGCGATGGTTTCAAGCGGAAGGCGGCCTTCCGGACGCTTGGGGCCAGCCATAGAGGGCACGACGTCACCAAGATCGAGTTCCAGCGTGTCGGTGAAGACGAGGTCGGAACCATCGCCGGTGCGCCACATGTCCTGTGCCTTCGAATAGGCTTCGACGAGGGCGATACGGTCCTTGGCACGGCCGGACATCGTCAGGTAATTGATGGTTTCGCCATCAACCGGGAAGAAGCCGCAGGTCGCACCATATTCCGGGCCCATGTTACCGATGGTCGCACGGTCGGCGAGAGACATCGAATCAAGGCCGGGACCGAAGAATTCGACGAACTTGGAAACCACGCCCTTCTTGCGCAGCATCTGCACGACGGTCAGCACGAGGTCGGTCGCGGTGACGCCTTCCTTCACCTTGCCGGTCAGCTTGAAGCCGATGACCTCGGGCAGAAGCATGGAAACCGGCTGGCCGAGCATGGCCGCCTCAGCCTCGATACCACCAACACCCCAGCCGAGAACACCGAGACCGTTGATCATGGTCGTGTGGCTGTCGGTGCCGACGCAGGTATCCGGATAAGCGATCGTTTCGCCTTCCTCTTCCTTCGTCCACACGGTCTGGCCAAGATATTCGAGGTTGACCTGGTGACATATGCCGGTGCCGGGCGGAACGACGCGGAAGTTCTTGAACGCCTGCTGGCCCCACTTCAGGAAGCGGTAACGCTCGCCGTTGCGCTCATATTCGAGTTCCACGTTGCGGGCAAAGGCGTTCGGCGTGCCGAATTCATCAACGATAACAGAGTGGTCGATGACGAGGTCGACCGGAACGAGCGGATTGATCTTTTCCGGATCGCCGCCGAGAGCCTTGAGGCCATCACGCATGGCGGCAAGGTCGACCACGGCGGGAACGCCGGTAAAGTCCTGCATGAGAACGCGGGCGGGGCGGTAGGCAATTTCGGTTTCGGTCAGGCCCTTGTTGTTCAACCATTCGGAAACCGCAATGATGTGCGCCTTGGTGACAGACTGGCCATCCTCGAAACGCAGCAGGTTTTCCAGAAGAACCTTCATGGAATAGGGCAGCTTGGAAACGCCCTTCAGGCCATTGGCTTCAGCCTTGGGAAGGCTAAAATAGACATAGTCCTTACCATCAACGGTAAGGACGGAACGACATTGAAAACTGTCGAGTGACTTGGGCATGGATTAAAACCCCGCTTACACTGATAGCCAACACGTTCGTGCGGACACCTATGCACTCATGCACATCAGGATGCGGGTACGACCATTTCCGCTGTCCGCACGTGAAAATTGCTCCTCGCAATCGTCAAGTCCGGCGCAAGATGATGTTCACGCCGGCCGCTGGCGTGGTTGACACCCATATAGATAATTTCGGAGAAACGTGCCAGACCATTCCACGAAGCTAATCGATTTTTTTATCGAGACGACGAAATCTGAAACGGAATCGCAGCATGGATTTGACGGCGGAAAATCTCGGCGTGCGACGTGGCGAAGATTTCATATTCATGAACATTTCCTTCAAGTTAAGCGACGGAGAGGCACTGGTACTGACCGGCCGCAACGGCTCGGGAAAATCCACGCTTCTGCGCACGGTGGCCGGCCTGCTGCGTCCCGAACAGGGGCGAGTGAAGATAGCCGGCGAAGGAATAGACGCCGAGATGCGGCCGTCGGAGGCCTTCCATTATCTCGGCCATCGCAATGCGATGAAAACCGAACTGACCGTCGCGGAAAATCTGCGCTTCTGGAAGGACTTTCTCGGCGATTTTCCCGGCAGCACGGGCGTGGCCATCGATGAGGCAGCGGAGATCGTCGGTCTCGCCGGCATCACCCACCTGCCCTTCGGTTATCTCTCGGCCGGCCAGCAGCGGCGTTTTGCCATGGCGAAGCTTCTGGTCGCCTGGCGACCGGTGTGGATTCTCGACGAGCCAACGGCGGCGCTCGACAGGGCTGCGGACGCCATGTTTACCGATCTCGTGAAAAGCCACCTCGGAAAAGGCGGGATCGTCCTGGCTGCGACCCATCAGCCTCTGGGACTGGAGAAGGCGCAGGAATTGCAGATGACGGGGTTTGCGGGTGTGGAGACTTGGGCATGATGGTGATGTGCGCGGAGCCCACCCCCCTCTGCCCTGCCGGGCATCTCCCCCTCAAGGGGGGAGATCGGCAGGAAGCGCTGCCACCACTTCATTCGCAAACGTTGAGATGGGCGAGACTTATCCGCATATCGATCTCCGTCCTTGAGGGGGAGATGCCCGGCAGGGCAAAGGGGGGTAAGGCCCCAGACGCGGAGCGACCCCAATGACCGTCCTCTTCCTCCGCGACATCAAACTCTCCATCCGCGCCGGCGGCGGTGCGCTGATCGGCGTGCTGTTCTTCATGACCGTGGTTGCCGTTATCCCCTTTGGCGTCGGCCCCGATCTCAACCTGCTCGCCCGCATCGGCCCCGCCATCGTCTGGATCGGCGCGCTTCTGTCCGCCCTTCTCGGCCTCGACCGGCTGTTTCAGGCTGAACGGGATGACGGCTCTCTCGATCTGATCCTGATGCAGGAAACCCCGCTGGTACTGACCGTCTTCGTCAAATGCCTGGCGCATTGGGTGGGAACCGGCCTGCCGCTGGTGCTGGCATCACCATTGCTCGGCCTGTTCATGAACATGGATGAGGTGGCGATCGGTGCCGTGATGCTCACGCTTCTCGTCGGCTCACCCGCCATCACCTTCATCGGCGCGGTGGGCGCGGCGGTTGCCGTTGCCCTGCCGCGAGGTGGCCTTCTGGTTTCCATCCTCGTCCTGCCGCTCGCCATTCCGGTGCTGATCTTCGGCGTCAGCGCCTCCTATGCGGCGGTGCAGGACCCCGCGCCCTTCATGCCGCCATTTTTCATTCTCTGCGCGATCACGTTATTTTCAGCCGTGACCGGCCCTTTCTTTGCCGCTTTGGCACTGCGCAATGTTATGGATTGACGAAACCGTGATGGACGATCCCCTGTTGACAGGGATCAATTGCGGGACGGCCATTCTCGGGTTAAACAAACGGCATGAACGAGCAGATCTTCACCATCACCAAATTCAGCGATCTCGCCAACCCCACCCGGTTTCTGGGGCTGGCGGCGCGCATTCTGCCCTGGCTCGCTGGGCTCACGGCGCTGGTGCTGGCCGCTGGTCTTTATCTCTCCTTCACCACTGACGGTGATTACCAGCAGGGTTACACCGTGCGCATCATGTATGTGCATGTGCCCTCCGCCTGGCTGGCGATGATGTGTTATTCGGTCATGGCGGTCTCTGCCATCGGCACGCTCGTCTGGCGTCATCCGCTGGCGGATGTCAGCCACAAGGCCGCAGCCCCTATTGGTGCTGCCTTCACGCTGATTGCGCTCATCACCGGCTCGCTCTGGGGCAAACCGATGTGGGGCACCTGGTGGGTGTGGGATGCGCGGCTCACCTCCGTTTTTGTGCTTTTCCTGATGTATCTCGGGCTGATAGCGCTCAACCGCGCCATGGACGACCCATCCAGAGCAGCCCGTGTCAGCGCCGTGCTGATCCTCGTCGGTTTCGTGAATATTCCGATCATCAAGTTTTCAGTCGAGTGGTGGAATACGCTGCACCAGCCGGCAAGCGTCATCCGCATGGGCGGTTCCGCCATCGATGCAGAGTTTCTGTGGCCGCTTCTGACCATGGCGATCGGTTTCACGCTGCTGTTCTTCACCTTGCACATCGCCGCCATGCGCAATGAAATCTGGCGCAGGCGCGTGGCCGCGCAGCGGCGGCTTGCCGCGCGCATGGCCAACCGGGAGGGCTGAGGTGATGACACACGCCTTTTATATCGGCATGTCCTATGCGGCGACCGGCCTTGTCGTTCTCTGTCTCATCGCCTGGGTCGTCGTTGATGGCCAGGCGCGCAAACGTGAGCTGAAGCAACTCGAAGCATCCGGCGTGCGCCGCCGGGCGAGAGCCGCTTCCGCGGGTGATGCGCAATGACGCAGGCCGACCACGACACCAAGGCCAAAACAACGGGCCGCGCCCGTTATGCGCTGGCGCTGCTGCCGCTTCTGCTGTTTGGTGGTTTTGCCCTCATTGCCGGCAAGATGCTCTACGATCAGGACGTGAACGGGCTGGATATCAGCGCTATTCCCTCCGCACTCATCGGCACCAAGGCACCCGCCTTGTCACTGCCGCCGCTGGAAGGCTCCAACTTGCCGGCGCTCACCGACGCCGCTATCAAGGGCAAGCTGACGCTGGTCAATGTCTTCGCTTCCTGGTGCATTCCCTGCCGGCAGGAGCACCCGCTGCTTCAGGAATTGTCAAAGGATAGCCGCATCACCGTCGTCGGCATCAATTACAAGGACAAATCGGACAATGCGCTGCGCTTCCTCGGCGAACTCGGTAATCCATTTGCCGCGATAGGCATCGATCCGAACGGCAAGGCGGCAATCGACTGGGGTGTTTATGGCATTCCCGAAAGTTATCTGGTCGGCGCCGATGGCACGATCCTTTATAAAAAGGTCGGGCCCTTCGACGCCCGCAGCATAGAGCTTGACCTGCTGCCGGCCATCGCGGCAGCGACTGGAAAGTAGCCGCCGCGCCAAAAGGATGTCACACCTTGGTAATAACCCGGAGCGCAGGCCCTTCCGCAGGCAAACGTATGCCTTCCAGCACGACCTGATCGCGACCGCCGCGCTTTGCGGCATAAAGGCTATCATCGGCCCGCTTGATGGCATCGTGAATGGAATGGTCTCCCCTCGCGACGGCTGAGACACCGAAACTTGCGGTGATCTGGCTGGTAACGCCGCGGTTGCGCCAATCGAGAGACGAAAGACCCGTGCGCATGCCATTGGCAAGCTGACCGGCCACAGCAGCCGTTTGTCCGGGCAGGAAGACCACGAATTCCTCACCACCGAAACGCGCCACCAGCGCATCGTCAGGCGCGTTTCGCCTGAGGAGATCGGAAAGGCCGATAAGCACGATATCGCCAGCCGCATGACCGTAAACATCGTTGATGCGCTTGAAGTGGTCTATGTCGCAGGCGATGATCGCGCCGTTAGGCGTATCGTTGCGAAAGTCAGGAACGCGCCGGTCGAAACCGCGGCGGTTCAACACATCCGTCAACGGATCATGTTCCGCCGCATGCAGGTGACGGTCGACGGTGACGGAAATCTGGCTTGCGAGCACGGACAGTGCCAGCAGGAAGCCGAAGATGCTGGCGGCGAGCTGCATGTAAAAAGCATAGTCCGACTCGAAGAATTCGCTGAGCTCGATCATCGAGCCACCCGGCGTCATCACCAGCAGCATGCCGATGCGCACCAGCGTCTCCAGCACCACGAGCGAGGCGATGGCCACCATCAGCCTGTCAGCGAGCGCGACGGGCCGTTTGCGCACGAGCCAGACCGGAAAGGCGAGCAGCAGAGCGCAGACGAGATCGCCGATGACGAGTTCGCGTTTCAGATCCGGCGTGACGAAAACATGGAACGAGACCAGCAATACCGCCACTGCCACGATCGACAGCCGCGCCTTGGTATAAAGCGGCCGCTCGAAATGGGTGAGCAGCGCGTGGCCATAAAGGAAGAAGGCAGAGAAGAACAACAGGTTCGAAAGGATCGCCTGGATTTCGAAAGGCAGGCTGCCAAGCACCAGAGGTGTGGCGAAACCAAAAGCCGCCGCAAGATATCCGATACCCCAATATCGCGCCGAAGCGTGGCCGATCCTATGCAGGAACAGGAACACCACGCCGAATGTCAGCATGATGAAGGGGAGAAGATAGGCGAAATTATCTTGCAACGGGGTCTGCCGGGGAAAGAGACGAGCTTTGTACCCCGACGTTAGCGGAACGCCATTAAGAAAACCTGCATATAAAAAGATGCTTTTGCGGCTTTCCGGCTGGAATTCCGATGGACCAGTTCACATTTGCGGGAGCGCGTTCTGCCATTCCTTGATCGCGTCGACGGGCCAGACCAGCATCACGACATTCAGCGTCAGATTATCGCGGATCAGCCAGCCCGTGAAGATTTCGAAGAAGATGGCGATCAGGACGGTCAGCCACACCGGCACGCGCGCGGCAAAGAGGAAACCCAGCGCCATGAAAACCGTGTCCATCGCCGAATTCAGGATGCTGTCGCCGGTATAACCCAGCGCCATCGTCGCCGTGCGGTAACGATCGATAACAACAGGCGAATTTTCGAGAAGTTCCCACGCCGCCTCGATCAGAACCGCGAAAGATAGCTGCATAGAAAACGGTTTTTTGCGGAACAGCAGCCAGGCGAGCCAGTAGAACAGGAATCCGTGAATGATATGCGAGGGCGTATACCAGTCCGCCAGATGCTGGGAATTGCCCGGCGTGTTCACGCCCGGCTCGAACAGCTTCACATAACCGCATTCGCAGATGGGAATACGGCCCATGGCGTAGAGAATGACGATCTGCAGCAGAAGCAGCCCGGCAGCCACACCGAACCATCTAAGCGAACGCGAACGGGAAGCCGACATTTCCGCAACTGTCATTTTTCGTCCTTGCCGAGAGGTTCGACAGAATGGCGCATGACGAGCGGCATTTGCGCCATGGTGAAGATGATGGTGATCGGCATCGTGCCCCACACCTTGAAGGCCACCCAGGTATCGGTGGTGAACATGCGCCACACCACCTCGTTCAGCACCGCGAGAAAGAGGAAAAACACGCCCCAGCGCAGCGTCAGCTTGCGCCAGCCCTCGTCCGTCAGCTTGAAGGCCGAATTGAAGACGTAACCCAGCAGCGACTGGCCAAAGAACAGGCCGCCCAGCAGAATGACACCGAACAGCGTGTTGACGATGGTCGGTTTCATCTTGATGAAGGTATCGTTCTGCAGCCATAGCGTCAGCGCGCCGAATACGAACACCACGATGCCAGATATTAGCGGCATGATCGGCAGCTTCCGCGTCAAAATCCAGGACACGGTCAAGGCGGTGGCCGTCGCGATCATGAAAAGGCCGGTAGCGATGAAGATCGGACCCCCGAATTCCGTCAGCACCGGGAAGGTGGAAGCGAGCCATTCGCCCCGGGAATTGGCGAAAAAGAACACCATGAGCGGACCAAGCTCGAGCACGAATTTCAACAGCGGGCTGATTTCCGCCACCATCTTTTCGCTTTCCTTGGAATTGCTTTCAATATCCATACTCAAACTCCCGCAATGGCCTTGGCGAAATCTTCCGCCTCGAAGGGCTCCAGATCCTCAACGCCTTCACCCACACCGATGAAATAAACCGGCAGCTTATGTTTGGCAGCGATAGCGACGAGGATACCGCCCCGCGCCGTGCCATCCAATTTTGTCATAATCAGGCCCGAAACACCCGCAACATTGCGGAATATCTCCACCTGGTTCATGGCGTTCTGTCCCGTCGTCGCATCCAGCGTCTGCAGCACGGTATGCGGCGCATCCGGATCAAGCTTGCCGAGCACGCGCACGATCTTTTCCAGCTCCGCCATCAATTCAGTCTTGTTCTGCAAACGGCCGGCCGTATCGATGATGAGCACATCACTTTTCTGCGCCCGGGCCTGCTCGTAAGCGTCGTAGGCAAGACCCGCCGCATCCGCACCGAGCTTGGTGCCGATAAATTCCGAGCCCGTGCGGTCCGCCCATATCTTCAGCTGCTCGATCGCCGCGGCGCGGAACGTATCGCCAGCTGCCAGCATCACCTTGAGACCCGAGCCGGAAAGCTTGGCGGCAAGCTTGCCGATGGTCGTCGTCTTGCCGGTACCGTTCACACCGACAACGAGAATGACATGCGGCTTGTGCGAAAGATCGAGCTCCAGAGGCTTGGCAACAGGCTTCAGAACCTTGGTGATCTCGCCCGCCATGATGCGCGCCACATCCTCGCCGCTCACATCCTTGCCGTAGCGTTCCGAAGACAGGGCGCCGGTGATGCGCATGGCGGTCTCGACGCCGAGATCGGACTGGATGAGAAGATCTTCCAGCTCGTCGAGCGTATCCCCATCCAGCTTGCGTTTGGTGAAGAGGGCCGAAATCTGCGTGGTCAGCTGCGACGAAGTGCGGGCAAGACCCGCCCGCAGGCGCTGGAACCAGGTCAATTTTACCTGGGGTGCGACAGGAACAGGTTCCTCCCGTTCGCTTGCCGATGAAAAGCCCTTGGGCAAGACTGAAGGAATGGCAGGCGATTCGACCGCGCTTGCGGCTTCCGCCTCATCGAGCAATGCATCCATCGCATCCGCATCGAGCCCGGCATCCAGGGGTTCCGGCAAAGGTTCCCCCTGCTCCTCGGCAGCGGCTTCCGCCTGAAGCAAGGATAAGGGCACCAAACCCATATCGCCGGAAAGCTCGGCGCCTGGAAGAAGCGGCGCGTCCTCTTCCTCATCGTCTTCAGCGGGGGCAACATCGACGGCCTCGTCGGCAGCCGGCCCGCCGGCCGTCTCCATCTCCAGTTCGGACACCGGGTCCTTGTCGACAGCGTCATGCGCTTCAGCGTCACTCAGCGCGGCTTCGAAGGAGGCATTTTCATTGCCACGCTCAAGCGCAGCATCCTCTTGCGGCCGCTCTTCCGTTTCGGCCTTGTCCTTGCCGAACGAAAAGACTTTTTTGATGAAGCCGAGGGCCATGGTTGTTCCCGTGTCTTTTCTCTTTGGTCGCCTCAGGCCGCATCCGCCGCCAGAAGCTTCATGTTCAGATGTTTGCCGTTGTGGCCGGTAATCGCAACCTGCGCAAGAGTGCGCGGGGCAAGATCAGGCGCTGCCACCAGCGTGAAATTGTCGGTATGGGCAAAACCGTTGTTTTCGACGAGGACCGTCTGCACCGAACCAACCATGTTTTGCAGATGCACCTGCTTGAGCGCCTCGCCGCGCGCCCGAAGCCGTCCCGCCCGCTCCTTCACCAGCGCCCGGTCGAGCTGCGGCATACGCGCAGCAGGCGTACCTTCGCGCGGGCTATAGGGAAACACGTGCAGGCTGGAAATACCGCATTCTTCCGCCAGCGTCGCGGCGTTTTCGAGCATCTCTTCCGTTTCGGTCGGGAAACCGGCGATCATATCCGCACCGAAGGCGATATCGGGTCTCAGCGACCGCACGTCGCGACAGAAGCGGATTGCATCGGCCCGCAAATGACGGCGTTTCATGCGTTTCAGGATCATGTCGTCGCCATGCTGGAGGGACAGGTGCAGATGCGGCATGAAACGCGGCTCATCGGCAATCAGATCCATCAGATGATGATCTGCCTCAATACTATCGATCGAGGAAAGCCGGAGACGAATAATATCAGGCACCTGCTTCAGCAATGTCTTGGCGAGGTAACCGAGCGACGGTTCGCCCGGCAGATCAGCCCCATAACTCGTGGCATCCACACCGGTCAGCACGATTTCGCAATAGCCGCTTTCCGTCAGCCTGCGGGCCTGATCCACCACGGCACCCATCGGCACGGAACGCGAATTTCCGCGCCCATAGGGAATGATGCAGAAGGTGCAGCGATGATCGCAGCCATTCTGCACCTGAATGAAGGCGCGCACATGCCCGTCAATGTGCTTCACCATCTGCGGCGCGGTCGCCTTGATGCTCATGATGTCGTTGACGCGCAGCTTTTCTTCCGCTGAAACGCCGAAATCCGGCAGCGCGCGATAGGAGGCGCTTTTCAGCTTTTCCTCGTTGCCCAGCACCGCATCCACTTCCGGCATGTCGGCGAAGGTCTGCTTTTCTGTCTGGGCGGCGCAGCCGGTGACGATGATGCGTGCATGGGGATTATCCCGCCGGGCGCGGCGGATGGCCTGGCGCGCCTGCCGCACCGCTTCGCCCGTCACGGCGCAGGTATTGACCAGCACGGCATTGTTGAGCCCCGCCTTTTCGGCCTCCGCCCGCATCACTTCCGATTCATAGGTGTTGAGACGGCAGCCGAAGGTTATGACCTCGACGCCACTCATACAGCCCCCCGCTCGACCGCATCCCGCGCCCAGACGCCGGTGACGGGATCGACGGAACCCGACCATTCCCATTCGGCCGGGCCGGTCATGACGACGTGGTTATCCTCACGCCAGTCGATGGTCAGCGGCACGCGGATGGGGCTGGAGGCAACATCGATGGTGACCTTTCGGCCGGTGCGGCCGGTGCGGGCAGCGGAAACAGCCGACGCACAGGCGGCGGAACCGCAGGCAAGCGTCAACCCCGCGCCGCGCTCCCAGGTGCGGGTGCGAAGTGCGCTGTCGGAAATCACCTGCGCCAGCGTGATATTGGCCTTTTCCGGAAACATCGGATGATTTTCGAGAAGCGGCCCGAAACGTTCGAGATCAAACGTCATCGGATCGCGATCAACCCAGAAAATCGCATGCGGGTTGCCCATGGACATGACCGCAGGCGAATGCAGGATCGGCGCATCGATCGGCCCGATCTGCAATTCGATGCGGCTCGTATCGTGGAATTCTTCAGACAGCGGAATGTCGCTCCAGCGGAAACGCGGCAGGCCCATATCAACCGATATCATGCCGTCTTCATGCTCGACGGCGTTCAGAATGCCAGCGACCGTCTGGAAGGTGAAGCTGGTCTTGCCGGTTTCGGAAGACAGCGCCTGCACCACACAGCGCGTACCATTGCCGCAAGCCTGCGCCTTAGTGCCGTCGCAATTGAGAATGTCGATAAAGGCATCCGTGCCACTGATACGCGGATCGTGGATCGCCATGATCTGGTCGAACTGCGTGGCGGGATTGGAATTGAGGGCGATGGCAGCCGCTGGCGTGACCATATCCTTGCGGCCGCGCATATCGACAACGAGGATCTTGTTGCCAAGCCCGTTCATCTTCGCAAATTCGACCGTGTCCACCATCGCCTTAAACCTAAAAAACTGCCTGAAACCGGTTTGCATGCGGGATTTTCCCGCGCTTTCGCCCTATATGGCGGAAAGGCCGACAAATTACCAGACTGTTGCAGCGCAAACGGGGCGGTCGTCAGGCGGAAGGCACGTCGAAAACCTCGCCGGGGCGCATCGGCCGAAAACGGCTCTCCTCCACCCCCTGCTCCGTCAGTGCTGCCTTGAGGGCCGCAAGCGGCGCATCCACCGCCTCATCGGTGAGCTGCACCGTACCCCAATGGTGGCCGCAGACATGCGCCGCACCACAAAGCCTCATACCCTCCACGGCTTCTGCCGGGTTCTGGTGCTGGCCCTTCATGAACCAGCGCGGTTCGTAAGCGCCGAAGGGCAGGTTGGCGAGGCGGAACTCACCATGCTTCTTGCGAGCAGCGGCGTAGTTGAGACCCTCGTGGAAACCGGTATCGCCAATATGGTAGATCTTGCCGCCGGGCGTTTCGAGGACGAAGGCAGCCCAGAGAGCCATGCGTCGATCGTTCAAACCGCGCGCCGACCAATGATGGCAAGGCTCGAAGTGAATTTTCACCGAACCCGTCTCCACCACATCGCCCCAGTCACCCACCTTGATACGCGCCGCCTCAACGCCGGTGCGGATGACGGCGTCATTGCCGAGCGGTGTTATGAAAAGCGGCTTGTGCACCACATGCAGGCGCTTCAGCGTTTCCATATCCAGATGGTCGTAGTGATTATGCGTCACCAGCACCAGATCGATGGGTGGCAGGTCTTCGAAACGGATGCCGGGCGGGTTAACCCGCTTGGGGCCGGCAAAGCTGAACGGGCTGGTGCGCTGCGACCATACCGGATCAACAAGAATATTCAGCCCAGCCGTCTGTATGAGAAAGGAGGCATGGCCGACGAAGGTGACGCGGATATCCCTGCCTTCGATCCGGGTCTCTGGTTTCGCGAAGGGAAACGGGCTCGGATAGCTTTCCGGCCATGTGGCGCGCTCGCCATTAAAGCGCCATTTCAAAAGGCCCATGAAGTTGCCGGGCGGTGTCCCGCCGGGATTGAAAAAGCGCACTCCGTCGAAGTGATCGGAGATCGGGCCGCTGTAATAGGCGCTGGCGCTCGAACGGCGTGCATAAAGGCCGCCGCCCGCCAGAGCGAGCAGGCCAAGTGCGGAAAACCGAAAAAAGTTTCGACGTTTCATGACAAAGGTATAGGAAGCGCAATGACCTCGTTCAAGCGCTGCAAATAGCGGCCTGTGGCCGATCACGCAAAGATGACTTGCGGGCTTCGTCGGCCGGAAACCGGCACCGCCTTGACTTTTCCCGTACTTTCCTGTTTATCCCGCCCATCAGCTGGCAGTTTCACGACTCCAAGCCGCCGACCGGGACCCGAAAAGGTATAAAGAGCTCCCGGAGGTCAACACCCGACAGCGCGATGCGCCCTCGGGTGCTTTTTGGCTTTGCGTCTTGTTTTTGCCAGCGAAAGCACCGACGTTTCGGAAACCCCGGAACGAAGAAGGAAGAAACGATGTTTGAAAACCTCCAGGACCGCCTTGGTTCCATTCTGAATGGACTGACCGGCCGTGGCGCGCTGACGGAAGCCGATGTTGCCGCCGCCCTGCGCGAGGTTCGCCGTGCGCTTCTGGAAGCGGACGTGGCGCTGGAAGTCGTGCGTTCTTTCACCGACAGGGTGCGTGAAAAGGCCGTCGGCGCGGCCGTCCTGAAATCCATCAAGCCCGGCCAGATGGTCGTCAAGATCGTGCATGACGAACTTGTCGAAATGCTCGGCACCGAAGGCGTCTCGATCGACCTGCATGCGGCCGCCCCCGTCGTCATCATGATGGTGGGTCTGCAGGGCTCGGGTAAAACCACCACGACCGGCAAGATCGCCAAGCGCCTGACCGACCGCGACAAGAAGAAGGTGCTGATGGCATCTCTCGACACGCGTCGTCCGGCCGCGCAGGAGCAGCTTCGCCAGCTCGGCGTCCAGACGGGCGTCGACACGCTGCCGGTCATCGCCGGCCAATCGCCGACAGATATCGCCGCACGAGCCGTACAGGCTGCGAAACTCGGCGGCCACGACGTCGTCATTCTCGATACCGCCGGCCGCACGCACATCGACGAACCCTTGATGCTGGAAATGGCCGACATCAAGAAGAAATCCAACCCGCATGAGATCCTGCTGGTCGCGGATTCGCTGACCGGTCAGGACGCCGTCAATCTGGCGCGCAATTTCGATGAGCGTGTCGGCATCACCGGCCTTGTGCTCACCCGTATGGACGGCGACGGACGCGGTGGTGCGGCCCTCTCCATGCGCGCTGTCACCGGCAAGCCGATCAAGCTGATCGGTATCGGCGAGCGCATGAACGAACTCGACGAGTTCCATCCGCGCCGTATCGCCGACCGTATTCTCGGCATGGGCGACATCGTCTCGCTGGTCGAAAAGGCCGCCGAAAACATCGATGCGGAAAAAGCCCGCTCCATGGCCGAGAAGATGGCCAAGGGCAGGTTCGACCTCAACGATCTGGCCGACCAGCTTGGTCAGATGAAGAAGATGGGCGGCATGGGCGGCATTATGGGGTTGATGCCTGGCATGGCCGGCATGAAGGACAAGATGGCGTCAGCCGGTATGAACGACAAGATGTTCGACCGTCAGATCGCCATCATCTCCTCCATGACCAAGGCCGAGCGCGCCAATCCGGATATTCTGAAGCACAGCCGCAAGAAGCGCATCGCCGCCGGCTCCGGCACCGATGCCGCCGAAATCAACAAGCTCTTGAAGATGCATCGCGGCATGGCCGACATGATGAAGGCCATGGGCGGCAAGGGCAAAGGCGGCATCATGAAACAGATGATGGGCGGCCTTGCCGGCAAGATGGGTCTTGGTGGCATGATGGGCGGCGGCATGCCTGATCTGTCGAACATCGATCCGAAGCAGCTTGAGGCGCTCCAGAAACAGGCTGAAGCCGCCGGTCTCGGCAAGCCGGGTGCAATGCCCGGTATGGGTGGTCTGCCTGGCGGACTGCCCGGTCTCGGTGGGGCAAAGCTGCCGGGTCTTGGTGGCATGCCGGGCCTGCCCGGTTTCCCGAAAAAGAAGTGAGGGCGACGCCAATGAACAATATAGAGGTGAAAGCCCAGCTTTCCGAATACCGCCAGTCGATCGACAATATCGATGCCGCACTGGTTCACATTCTTGCCGAACGCTTCCGCTGCACCAAGGCGGTGGGCGTATTGAAGGCAACATACAGTTTGCCGCCGGCCGACCCGGCGCGCGAGGAATACCAGATCGAACGCCTTCGCCGTCTTGCGAAGGACGCCAATCTGGACCCGGATTTCGCCGAGAAGTTTTTAAACTTCGTCATCAAGGAAGTCATCCGGCATCATGAAGCAATAGCCGCCGAACATGGCGGTCATGAAAAGACCGCCTGACCGGCGGACAAGCCATCTTAAGGAGTAAATCACATGGCACTGAAAATTCGTCTCGCACGCGGTGGTTCCAAGAAGCGCCCGTACTACCAGATCGTCGTTGCTGACGCCCGTTCGCCCCGCGACGGCCGTTTCCTCGAGAAGGTCGGTTCCTGGAACCCGATGCTTGCCAAGGACAACCCGCTGCGCGTTGAGCTGAAGGCTGACCTCATCAAGGAATGGATCGCCAAGGGCGCACAGCCGACCGACCGCGTTCTGCGCTTCCTCGCAGAGGCAGGTCTTGCCGAGCGCGCCGCTCGCAGCAACCCGGAAAAGGCGCTGCCGGGCAAGCGCGCTCTGGAACGCGTTGCTGAAAAGAAGCAGAAGGCTGAAGATGCAGCCGCTGCTGCTGCTGCTGCGGAAGCCTCTGCTGCAGAATAATCTGCACGGAAACTTTTGAAGAACGGGTGGCATGGTTTTCCATGCCGCCCGTTTTTTGTTTATTTTGGCGTCAACAAACCTTAAAGCTGACGCAACCAACACCAGAAGACGGACGGCCCGATGGCAAAGCTGGAAAACCCGATACTCATGGCAAAGATCGGCGGCGCGCAGGGCCTGCGCGGCGAAGTCCGCGTCAGCACCTATACGGACGACCCGATGGCGCTGGGCGATTACGGCAATCTGGTCACCGCCGATGGCCGCGTCTTTGAAATTCTGGAAGTTCGCGAGGGCAAGAATGTCGTCGTCGTCCGTTTCCGTGGTATCAACGATCGCAATGCGGCCGAAAGCCTGAACGGGCTGGAACTCTTCATTGAACGCGACAATCTGCCGGATGATGAACTCGACGATGACGAATTCTATTACGCCGATCTCGAAGGGTTGGAAGCCGTTGATGCCGAAGGAAAAAGCTACGGCGCCGTCAGCGCCGTCTACGATTTCGGCGCGGGTGATCTGCTGGAACTGAAAGGCGCCGGCCGCCGCCCTGCCCTCATTCCGTTTTCCGAGGCTGCGGTGCTGGAGATCGATCTGGAGGCCGGGCGCATTCTCATCGACCCGATGGCCGCCGGCCTGATCGACAATCCTGACGACAAGGACCAAAACGGCATGGCGCCATTCGGTAAGAAATAAATCCATGACCTTCAAGGCGACCGTTCTGACGCTCTACCCGGAAATGTTTCCGGGGCATCTCCAATATTCGCTAGCCGGCAAGGCGCTGGAGCGAGGGCAGTGGTCGCTGGACCCCATACAAATCCGCGAATTTGCCACCGACAGGCACAGAAGCGTCGATGATACGCCGGCAGGCGGCGGCGCCGGCATGGTGCTGAAGCCCGACGTATTGGCCGCGGCCATCGATCATGTTTCGAATGACGACACCCGGCCACGGCTGCTGATGAGCCCGCGCGGCAAACCGCTGTCCCAGAACCGCGTGCGCGAACTGGCGGCCGGCGACGGCGCGATCATCGTCTGCGGCCGCTTCGAGGGCGTGGACCAGCGCGTCATCGAGGCACGCGGGCTGGAGGAAGTATCGATCGGCGATTACATTCTCTCCGGCGGCGAACCGGCGGCGCTGACGCTGCTGGATGCTGTCGTCCGCATCCTGCCGGGCGTCATGGGCAACGATCTCTCGGGCGTGCATGAAAGCTTCGAGGGCGGGTTGCTGGAGCATCCGCATTATACCCGCCCGCAACTCTGGGAAGGCCGCGATATTCCCGCCATCCTCACGTCAGGCAATCACGCCGCTATCGACAAGTGGCGGCACGAGCAGGCGCTGGCGCTGACGAAGGAAAGACGGCCGGATCTGCTGGAAAAAACTCAGGCCGAGACGAAATAATAGGCCGTCAGTACTAGCCCGACTGCAATGACAAGCCAGCGGATGATCCATTGCGGCACCCGTCTTGCAGTGTGCACGCCCACATAGCCGCCAAGTGCTGCCGCCGGAAACATGATGAGCGCCGCCCACCAGGACATGACGCCGCCGCTGACGAAGATCGTAATGGCGATGACGGCAATCACCACCGATAGCAGGTTCTTTAGCGCGTTCAGATGATGATAGCTGCCGCCGGAGGTTATCCCGAGGATGGCGAGCATCATGATGCCCATGCCCGCCCCGAAAAAACCGCCATAGATGGAAGCGAGCCCCTGAAAGACGAGGCTCGGCAGATTGCCGGGAGAGCGCTCCGCACTCGCCTTCGGCCTGAGCCACGGGCCCGCAGCAAAAACCGCCGTGGCGGCCAGCAGCAACCATGGCACGAGCTGGCGGAAGGCAGGATTGTCGAGCGACAGCAGCAGAAGCGACCCCGCAAGCCCGCCCACGACGGAAACGACAGACAGCGAGACCGCTTCGCGCCAATGAGCACGGATTTCCGGCCCATAGGCGATCACCGAGGTGATGTAGCCCGGAAACTGCACGATCGCCGAGGTGGCATTGGCGACGATAGGCGGCAAGCCTGCCAGCGTCATTGCCCCGAAGGTCAGGAAGGTGCCGCCACCGGCGATCGCATTAACGACACCAGACAAAAAACCGGTCGCAAACAACATGAGAACGATGAAAACTGACATGGCCCCTCCCAAGGTTCTCATCCCATATCCGGCAGCAAGCCGCTTCGCAACTGCCGGAGCGCGGCGCTTAATTGATAAAATATTGTCACGAAAGGGATGACAAATGGCGCTTGCTAGTATATGTGCGCGCTTGGAATTGGGGTTTACCCCTTTAACCGCAAGCAAAGAATGGCGAACCCGCTCCTGCCGCAAGGCATGGTCTGAAGGCATTGACCGACAGGCGAACCGTTGAGCGCTCTGGCTGTTTCAGAAGAAATCAGAGGTTAACATGACTAATATCATTCAGCAGCTGGAAGCCGAACAGGCTGCCAAGATCGAAGCAAAGCGCACCCTGCCTGAGTTTTCTCCGGGCGACACGCTGCGCGTCAACGTTCGTGTGACGGAAGGTAACCGTACCCGCGTTCAGGCTTACGAAGGCGTTTGCATCGCCCGTTCTGGTGGCGGCCTTTCCGAAAGCTTCACCGTTCGCAAGATCTCCTATGGCGAAGGCGTCGAGCGCGTATTTCCGATCTACTCCCCGCTGGTCGAAGGCGTTGAAATCGTTCGCCGTGGTAAGGTTCGCCGCGCGAAGCTCTACTACCTGCGCGACCGTCGCGGCAAGGCTGCCCGTATCGTTGAAAACACCGGTACGCGCGCCCGCAAGCTGAACGAATCCGAACGCCAGGCAGCTGCCGAAGAAAAGGCACGTCTGGAAGCTGAAAAGGTAGCAGCAGCACAGGCTCTCGCCGCCGAAAAGGCAGCAGCCGAAGCCGCAGAAGCCAAGGCAGCGGAAGAAGCAGCAAAGGCTGCAGAAGCTACGGCGGAATAAGATTTCCATTTCGATGGATGCACGAAAGGCGGCCTTCGGGTCGCCTTTTTTGTGGTCTCAGGCTGCCAATCGCAAACCGCAGGCCGCAAACTGCCAATTGGATACCTGGCCCGAATTACGGCGGCGGGCCAGAAACCTTAAGAAACGCCGTCGCTTCTTCCCGTCTGCTGGTCCCACTTCAGTTTTTTTCTGGATAAACCAACAGATTCCAAACAGATAACAGATATTTACTTAGATTTTTCAGGCGGGTGTTTTAGCCCATCCTCGAATAGCATTGCCTAATCCCTTTTATTGTGCAATTTTCTTGCTGTTTTAGGTGTTATTATGTTTTTATTTAATTCTTTTTTAACAAAAAATAAGTCCGCTTTTTTCGCGGTTGGCCTCGCCAGCGCGTTGATGAACATCCTTAATCTTTCCGGCTCGCTTTTCATGCTGGAAGTTTACGATCGCATTTTGCCCAGCAAGAGCATTCCATCTCTTGTGGCTTTGGTCGTTCTCCTGATTGTTCTCTACGCGTTTCTGATGGGGTTCGACGCATTGCGAGGCCGTATATTGGCGCGCATCTCCGACAATATGGATGATGCGCTCAATCAGAAGCTTTTCAGGGCATCGATCAGCGCGCCGCTTCTCGCCTCCAGCAAGATCGACGGGCTGCAGATCGTCGGTGACCTCGATCAGATCCGCCAGTTTCTCTCCGGACCGGGCCCGGCAGCCTTTTTCGATATTCCCTGGCTGCCCATCTATCTCCTGATCTGTTTTGCCCTGCATCCCTGGATCGGTTTTGCGGTGCTCGGCGGGGCCGTGGTTCTCGTCGTGCTGACGCTTCTGACCAATTGGCTGACCGAAAGGGCAACGAAGCAGGCCTATACCGCGCGAGGCCAGAGAAACGTGCTTGTCGGCAGCAGCCAGCGCAACATCGAATCCATCAAGACCATGGGTATGATGGGTGCGGTGACGTCGATGTGGGACGAGTTGCACTCCAAATATCGCTCCGTGACCCTGTCGACGTCAGATACCGCAGGCATGCTCGGCGCCATGTCGCGAACATTCCGCCTGTTGTTGCAATCCGGCGTCATGGCCATCGGCGCCGTGCTTGTCATCGACGGCCACGCCTCGGCAGGCAGCATCATCGCAGGATCGATCCTTTCTGCAAAGGCACTCGGCCCTGTCGAACATGCGATCGCGAACTGGCGCAGCTTCATGACCGCTAGGCAGGGGTGGAAACGCGTCAACGAGTTTTTGGAGCTTGTGCCGGAGCCCGCCCCACCGCTCTCCCTGCCGCGTCCGCAATTTACCGTTGCCGTCGATCGTGTCACCGGTGGCCCGCCGAATGGCGCGCGCGATACGGTCGCCGACATCTCCTTCACGCTGAATGCGGGCGATGGGCTCGGCATCATCGGTCCAAGCGCCTCGGGCAAATCCACCCTGGCGCGTCTGATGACCGGCATCTGGCCCTATGAGCGCGGCTCCGTCCGCTTCGATGGCGCCGCACTCAACCAGTGGGACTTCGAGTTCCTCGGCAAATCCATCGGCTACATGCCCCAGCAGGTGGAATTGATGCCGGGAACGGTCGCGCAGAACATCGCGCGTTTCGACCGCAATGCGACTGCGGAATCGATCGTTGCCGCCGCCAAGGCCGCTCAGGTGCATGAGCTGATCCTCAACCTGCCGAATGGCTACGATACCTCTATAGGCGATCGCGGCGAGGCTTTGTCGGGCGGGCAGAAGCAGCGCATCGGCCTTGCCCGCGCGCTGTTCGGCGAGCCCTTCTTCGTCCTCCTCGATGAGCCGAATTCCAATCTGGACAGCGAAGGTGAGGCAGCCCTGCGCAATGCCATCGGCGACATCAGGGGGCGCGGCGGCATTGTCGTCGTCATTGCACACCGCCCCAGTGCCCTTGAAAGCATCAATATGGTGATGGTGATGAGCAATGGCCGGATGCTGCGCTTCGGCACCAAGGAAGAGGTGCTTGCGCAAATCCTGCGGCAGAATATCCGCCAGGTGCCCGAGGGGGAAGAAACGCGCAAGATTGAAAACCGGGTGAGCGAAAATGGCTGATGCAGAAAAAACCGGTACGACGAATTCATCCATTCTCAGGCACTCGGCCGCCGTTGTCGTCCTCGGTCTCGGCCTTCTCGTCGGAATGGGCGGCTGGGCGGCTTTCGCAAAGCTTGCCGGCGCCGTGGTGGCCACGGGCCGGGTGGTCGTTGAAGGCAACTCCAAAAAAATCCAGCATCTTTCCGGCGGCATCGTCAGTGAGATCAATGTCGTCGAAGGCGACAGGGTCGCGGCTGGTCAGATTCTGTTACGGCTAAGCGCCACGGTCGTTCAGGCAAACCTCTCAATTATTGAAAATACGCTTGCGCAACTCTATTCGCGTCGGGCGCGCCTGCGGGCAGAAATTGCCGAAGAACCCTCTTTCACCGTGACCGAAGACCTGACGGCACTGACGAGTTCGAAGTCCGCCAAAACCTTCATCGATAGCGAACAGAACCTTTTCAACAGTCGTCGCAACGCGTTGATCGGCATGAAAAAGCAGCTTGCCACACGCAAGCTTCAACTGGCCGACGAGGCACGCGGCCTCGACGTACAGGTTGAGGCCACGGAAAACGAACTCGCCATTGTGAAGGAAGATGTCTCCAAGACAGATGAGCTCTTGAAAAAAGGACTCGTCACGCTCCAGCGCCTCAATCTCCTGAAGCGCCAGCTTTCCAATCTTGAAGGTCAGCAGGGCCAATATATTGCGGCTCGTGCACAGACCGTGGGCAAGCTGAGCGAACTGGACCTGCAATTGCTTCAGCTCGACGAAGACCGCAAATCGGAAGTCACGAAAGATCTGACATCGATCGAAGCAACCGTTGCCGAATATGAAGAGCGGTTGGCGGCAACACGCGACCAGCTCGATCGTCTCGACATCCGCTCACCGATTGCCGGTCGTATCTATCAGCTTTCAGTGCACAATATAAACGGCGTCATTCAACCCGGTGAAGTGCTGATGCTGGTGGTTCCTGACAAGGATGATCTTGCAATCGAAGCCAATATAACTCCGCGAGACATCGATCAGATTTATGTCGGGCAGCCGGTCACCGTTCGCTTCACGGCGTTCAATCAAAGCACGACACCGGACTTGAGCGCGGAAGTTGCTGTCGTCGCCCCTGACCTGCAGACGGATTCCCGAACTGGCACATCTTATTACGTCCTGCGCATCAGACCCAACAAAGCTGGCATGGGGCATCTACCTGGCGGGAAGTTGTATCCTGGCATGCCGGCGGAAGTATTTATCCAGACCAGCGAGAGAAGTGTTCTGTCCTATTTTGTGAAGCCATTCCAGGACAGACTCAAAAAGACCTTCGTGCAGGAATAGTTTCTTACTTCTTAAGCAAAAAATAGAAAAATTTTCAACACACCAAATACGCGATTTTTTTGAAAATACGGTTTTCTTATATTGTATTATGGTTTTTTATGTATTAAATGTTACCCGCAACAATTAACAGAAACTTAATTTCAATTCATCGATTTCTCAAAAATTTATAGGAGTTTAAAATGGCGTTAAAAGTAACGTTTGGTAATGGCGGCGCCGCTTCGGTTTCCTCGCTTACAAGCCTCATTGATCAGGAAGCTTATAAGCTCCTCACGGAATCGACCGCCCAGGTTAAGAATGGCTCCTCGATGGAAACCGGCAGTGTCAACGTCGGTTCCGTGTCGGTTCCCGGCACGGGTGCTGGCGGTACGGTTGATGTTGGCTACGACGCGTCCGCAAACGCCTTTAAGTTCGACGTGTCTTCGGCATGGAACTCGGTAAAGAACGCTCTTGCCCAGTCAGACACCTCTGAAAACCTTATCTTCAAGGATTTCGTTCAGGTCGACGTTCATCTCGGCGGCACCGGTTCGTCCAACGTAGACGTTTCCAATGCCAAGCGTGGCAACATCTCGACGGGTGCAGGCAATGACACCGTCACCGTTTCGGTCGTTTCCAACGACAAGAACTGGGTAAATGCCTTCAACATCGATACGGGTGCCGGTAACGATACGATTGTCGTGAAGGCTGGCACTGCATTTAACGAAGCTGGTGCCGGCGGTATCACTGCCGGAACCAATGTCGTTAACGGCGGTGCCGGCGTCACAGACGGAAGCTTCACCTCGGTCAAGATCGATGCAGGTGCGGGTGACGATAAAATCGACCTGAGCGGTGTAAACTTGGCTTCGTCGCTGGTGACCGGCGGCAAGGGCGTCGATAAAATAGTTGCGAGCGGTGGTGCCGATACTTTCGTCTTCAATCTCGGCGACATGGCCAAGAGCCTCGCGACGGATACCATCGCCAACTTCGACGCGACTATGGACAAGCTCAAGCTGGTAAATACGACAATCGACAACTGGGCGGTGACGACGATCGATAACGACACCATCCTCAGCTACAACGTTTCTGGCGACCACAAGGGCGAGAAGATCATTCTTTCCAATGTTCACCTCACCGGTAACGATTGGTTCACCGCATAATTCTCTCAAAGAGAACCTCATCTATTGCCGCTTAAAATGAATGTGGCCCGGAAACCTCCGGGCCACAATTTTTTATATGTGCAACTGTGAGCAATCGCGTCAGCTGTCGCAATCTTCCAAAGTCAGGCAGCCTTGAGCTGATTGCCCATTTTTCGCGTTGCGATGATGACCAGCACCCCTGCAAGCGCGAGGCAGAAAGCAAGGAAGAACATCGGCGCGATGGTGCTGCCGGTTTGATCCTTGATCCAGGGCACGACATTCTGCGCCACGAAGCCACCGAGATTGCCGACGGAATTGATCGCGGCGATACCCGCAGCCGCCCCCGCTCCCTTGAGGAAACGGCCGGGCAGGCTCCAGAACACCGGCTGGCCGGCGAAGATACCTGCGGCAGCGACACAAAGGAAGGCGAACTGCAACACCGGATCGCTGAGTAATGCCGACATCAGCAGGCAGAAAGCGCCAACGAAAGCCGGACCAACAATATAGGGCGTCTTGTTCTTCGCCTTGTCGGCCGCGGAAGGCACGACGAACAGGGCGATGGCGACGATAATCCAGGGGATGATATTGATGAAGCCGTTGGTGGTGTTGGAAACACCAAAACTCTTCACGATCGTCGGAAGCCAGTAGCTAAGCCCATAAGCAGCCAGCGGAAATCCGACATAGCACAGCGCCATGAACAGAACGCGCGGGTTGACCAGGGCCTTGAAACCGTCTTCCGCATGTTCTTCCATGCCCTTGTTTTCTTCGGCCAGCCGGTTCTTCAGCCAGTCCTTCTCATCCTGGGTGAGGAACTTCGCCTTATCAGGCGTGTCATCCAGATAAAAGAAGGTGACGACGCCGGCGATTACCGCTGGAACACCCGTTGCTAGGAACACCCATTCCCATCCGGCATAACCGAGGAAACCATCGAGATCGAGCAGCATGCCGCCGAGCGGCGCACCGACCGCATTGGCAAGCGCGCTGAAAATCATGAAGAGACCGATCATGCGGCCGCGATAATCACGCGGGAACCAGAGCGTCATGAGGAACAGCACGCCGGGGAAGAAGCCCGCCTCGCAAAGCCCGAGCAGGAAACGCAGGATATAAAACATCGTGGCGTTCTGCGTATAGGCAAGCGCAATGGTAACAGCGCCCCAGGAAACCAGAATGCGGGCAAACCATTTGCTGGCGCCGAAACGGTTGAGGAACAGGTTGCTCGGCACTTCGAAGAGGAAATAACCGATGAAAAACAGCGAAGCGCCAAGACCGTAGGCATATTCGCTCAGGCTCAGCGCATCGACCATCTGCAGCTTGGCATAGCTGACATTCTGGCGGTCAATATAAGCGATGAGGTAGAGAAGGCCAAGAAACGGCATCAGCCGCCAGGTGATCTTCGATATGAGAGCCTTTTCGGATACCATGTGCTTTCCTCCCTTCGATTTCTCGTCGAATGCAAATGATAAGGGAACCCATCTATATGTGCGCCGCAAAATAGGCAAGTTGCGCCGCATCATATCCATCGCAAAGCGTTGCAGCGCAGGCGATCCAACCGTGGTGCAGCGCATATGAACGAAACTATTCCATCCTTCGGCGCGTCTCCCAAGCATTCATATTGCCGTAAAACCATCGATCTGCTATGAAAGTTGCCATGGGATCTAAATTCGGATGTCTCGCTCAGAATGTTTATGTGCTGCAGGACCACAAGCGTCTGCCGGCACGGTTCTTTGCGCGCATTTCCGGGGCGCTCAACAGCCGACTTAGGCTCGCCTGACAGCACCCGCTGTCCACCGCCTTTCTGAACCCTGATTACCCTTTTCCATGACAAGGCATAGAGCCATGAGCGCACCCCGCACCTTATATGACAAGATCTGGGACGACCACGTCGTCAATCGTGACCCGGACGGAACCTGTCTTCTCTACATCGACCGTCACCTCGTGCATGAGGTGACGAGCCCGCAGGCCTTCGAAGGTTTGCGCATTGCCGGCCGGCCCGTGCATTCGCCGACCCGCACGCTCGCCGTGGTCGACCATAACGTTCCGACCACAGCCGACCGGCTGGAAGGCATCAAGAACGAGGAAAGCCGCATTCAGGTGGAAGCGCTTGCGCAGAACGCCAAGGAGTTCGGTGTCGAATATTACTCAGAGCGCGACAAGCGCCAGGGCATCGTCCACATCGTCGGCCCCGAGCAGGGCTTCACCCTGCCCGGCATGACGATCGTCTGCGGCGATAGCCACACCTCCACCCACGGCGCTTTCGGCGCTCTGGCGCACGGTATCGGCACGTCGGAAGTGGAGCATGTTCTGGCCACCCAGACGCTGATCCAGAAAAAGGCCAAGAACATGCTGGTGCGTGTCGATGGCAAGCTTCCGGAAGGTGTGACGGCCAAGGACATCATCCTTGCCATTATCGGCGAGATCGGCACGGCCGGCGGCACCGGTCATGTGATCGAATTTGCCGGCGAGGCGATCCGCTCGCTCTCCATGGAAGGGCGCATGACGGTCTGCAACATGACCATCGAGGGCGGCGCCCGCGCCGGTCTGATCGCACCCGATGAAACGACTTTCGATTACATCAAGGACAAACCGCGTGCGCCGAAGGGTGAGACGCTGGAACAGGCCATCGCATATTGGAAGACGCTGAAATCCGATGAGGGCGCCCATTACGACAAGGTTGTCATCCTCGATGCAGCCAATCTGCCGCCAATCGTCTCCTGGGGTTCATCTCCGGAGGATGTGACCTCCGTTGAAGGCATCGTTCCCAATCCCGATGATATCGAGGAAGAAAACAAGCGCACCTCCAAATGGCGCGCGCTTGACTATATGGGCCTGAAACCCGGTACGCGCATCACCGATATCGCCATCGACCGTGTCTTCATCGGCTCCTGCACCAATGGCCGCATCGAGGATCTGCGGGCGGCGGCAAAGATCGTCGATGGCCGCAAGGTGGCTTCCACCGTCTCGGCCATGATCGTACCCGGCTCCGGACTCGTCAAGGAACAGGCGGAAAAGGAAGGTCTGGACAAGATTTTCCTCGACGCTGGTTTCGAATGGCGCGAACCGGGCTGCTCCATGTGCCTTGCCATGAATGACGATCGCCTGAAGCCCGGCGAACGCTGTGCCTCCACCTCGAACCGCAACTTCGAGGGCCGTCAGGGCTATAAGAGCCGAACCCACCTCGTCTCGCCAGCCATGGCTGCGGCTGCGGCAATCGCCGGTCATTTCGTTGACGTGCGTGAGTGGCAATAATTCTAAAAGATGCCAGACAACAAAAAACCCCGGAGCGATCCGGGGTTTTTCTTTGACTCTATTCCGAAATGATCTTCACCCGCTGCCCCGGCTGAAGCGTGGCCGTGGCGCTCATTGCGTTAATCATGCGGAACATGTCGAGCTTCCGCTCCGTTCCCATCATCCGCGCCGCCATTGTCGCCACAGTTTCTCCGGGCTTCACAGTCACTACGCGTACTCTGAGCGGCTTCAGCGAGGCAATCTCCTGCGGTGTCATCTTGCGGAAGCTGGTGCGCAGCACATTGGCGATGGAATCGAGCTGTGTATTGCCCTTCGGAACCGCCGTCAAAAACCGGAAAATCTGCTGACCGACACGAATGACGGTCACGTCGAAATCCCATTTATCGGCGCTGGCGCGGGCTGTCGCAGCCTCCAGACCGTTGATCTGCGTTTCCTTGACGGTTTCCGGCAACAGGCCGGCAACCCAGCCGCTGGTCAGGTAATTGGCAAGGCTCGTCTGTTTCGGATCGGCCACGCCATCGAAACGGATGGCCATGTCGCCCGGGCCAGTCGCCAGAACGGCCTCCACCTTGTTGTCGATGACGAACCCTTCCGGCACGTCGAAACGGATACCCAGCGTTCCATGCAGGAATGTCTGGCCGCGGACATAACCCTCTTGTGGGCTGTCGCCGTAAAGCAGGCCGTCTATGCCATCCAGAAACCAGTCGCGGCCGCGATCCCCGACCTGCCCTTCCTGCCCGAAGGCGCGGGCATGACGGCGCGCAAGCTCGATGCGCTGCGGCGTGTTGGGGTGGCTGGAAAGGAAGTCGAGGCTCTGGTCGTTTTCGGGATCGGCCGAGGAGAACCGCGCATAGGCCGCCATGGAATCCAGAAAGCGTGGCGATGCATAGGGGTCGTAACCGGCCTCTCCCAGCATGCGGACGCCGATGACGTCCGCCTGCAATTCCTGCTGACGGGAGAAGGCCGCAAGCCGCAGCTTGCCGCGGGCCAGCGCCTGCTTGCCCGCAAGATCGCTCGACAGAACTTCAGCAACCACGCGGCTGGCAATCACCTCCGCCTCTTCGCGGCGCTGGCGTTCGATGCCGTGGTTTGCGGTCACATGGCCCATCTCGTGCGACAGCACGGCCGCCACTTCCGAGGCGTCATTGGCGAGCGCCAGAAGCCCGCGCGTCACGTAAAGATATCCACCGGGCAAGGCGAAAGCGTTGATGGCGGGCGAATTGAGAATGGTAATGCGGTAGGATTGCTGCGGATTTTCCGAGACAGCCGTCAGCGCGCCGGCAATACGGGCGACCAGCCGCTCCGTCTTGGCATCGCGATATTCGCCGCCATAACTTGCCACGATGCGCGGATGTTCGCGCGCACCCATCTGCGCGCGCGGATCGTTCTTCTGCACCTGTTCCACGGTCTGCGGATTGTCAGAGGGACGCAATGTGGACTGGTAGGCCGGGCTGAACAGGGACTGGCACGATGACAGCAGCACGGCAGACGCCGTCAGCGCGGACCACGCCGCAGCAAGCCGGCCGGAACGGCGAAGGCCTGAACCGGAGAAAAGCCTCCGCTGTGCAGTCATGCTATTTTTCATTCTCTATGCCTGCCCCTTAACGTTCCTGATCATCCGTTAATTGCAGACCAGAATAACAGATTCGCCCCAACGGGCGATGAATGCCAAAACGGTAAAAACGATCCATCAAGTCCGGAATATTCCTGAAGAACGCAATAATTCCCATCTTTTCTCGGGCAACAACTTGAAACTGGCAAGTGCAAATTAGCGCCATTGAAGTTATCTAAAGCGATTGCCAGCGGCACGCGTCGAAAATAAGGCGATCAGCCATTCAGAAAACTGTCTACCGCCTTCACATTTTGTGTGACGAAGAAATCTGCGGTCGAGCCTGCATAGACAACGCGGCCGCGATCAAGAAAAACCACCCGTTGCGCCAGCTTTTTTATGTCGTCGGGGTGATGCGTGACAATAATCACCGTATTTTTTGTCTCTGCGTGCAAGTCGAGAAGCAAAGCCGTCATGCCCGCCCGCAGTCCCGGATCAAGCGCGGCGAAGGGCTCATCAAGCAGCATGACCGGTTTTTGCCGCACCAGCGCACGCGCCAGCGCCGCCCTTTGTCTTTCGCCGCCGGAAAGCGTGCCCGGCAGGCGCTTGTCGAAACCCGCAAGACCGACGCGCGCCAGCGCCACCTCGATCCTCTGCCGGTCTTCCGCCCGCAATTTCAGGCCGGGACTGACGCCGAGAGCGACATTGGTGAAAATATCGAGATGGGCGAAAAGATTATTGTCCTGAAAGATCGATGAAACCGGCCTTTCCGAAGGGTCCGATGCCGCCATGTCCTGTCCGTGGATAACCACACGGCCAAAATCTGGCACCTCGAAACCGGCAACGAGATTGAGGAGCGTCGATTTTCCCGAACCGGAGGCACCCACAACCGCAGTCACCTGACCTTGCGGAAAGGTGCAATCGAGATCGAAGTTCTGCGTTCCGAGCCGTAGCCTGATCTTGTCCAGCGCAACGGCAAAATCATCGCCTGTCATATGCCAGCCCTTGCTGATGGGGATTGCCGTGAAGTACCGCCTGCCGCAAGCAGCAGGCAAACGACACCGAGGAGGAAGGCATAACCGGCCGCATCGTTGGTGCGATAGCTGCCCATATTGCTGTAGACCAGCCAGGGCAAGGTCACGAAATTTTCCGATCCGAACAGTGCAACTGCCCCCAGATCGCCGAGCGATAGCGCCATGGCAAAAGAAAGCGCCATCAGCATGGGCCGCCAGAGAACCGGCAGATCGGCAAACCGCAGCCGCGAATAGCCCTGAAGCCCGAGACTGGCGGAAAGGCGGCCAGTGCGCAGGAAATGGCTGGTGAAGGCCGGCTCCATCACCCGCATGGCAAGCGGCAGAGCCATCAGCATATTGATGAGCGCCACGAGAACGGGCGCATAAAAGCTGGCATCACCGAACACCCGCAACAGTAGGAACCATCCGCTTCCCAGCACGACGGGCGGAACAAGCAGCACCAGCGACGACCCCGCCCCCAGCAGGGCGGAAAGCAGGCCGAAAGGCCACGCCACCTGGCGTCTGGAGCCGATGGCCTGGCGTGCGCCGATGATCCCCATGCAGCAGAGGACGACGAGAATTGCCGACAGCATGGCGATTAAAACACTGGTCGCCGCGGCACGCAGGAAGATCGGCGCGATGAGCAGACGCGACAGATCGGCCTGCAACCCCGAAACAGCTATGGCGACAAGCGGCAGCCCGACCAGGAAGACGGCAAAAACGATTGCCGCCCCGTCCCACAGCCGCGCGCCTGTAGTTCTGCCGTCGAAACGGCGGATGTTGCGACCGAGCGAGGAGATTTCCGCTTCCGGCGATGGCAGAAAGGCAAGGAGTCCAAGCAGGACTGCGGTGAGGACGATCTGTAAAACCGAAAGCGCAATCGCCCGCTGCGGATCGAAATCGAATCGCAGCGCATGATAGATCGCCACCTCCAGCGTTGTCGCCGCCGGCCCGCCGCCGAGAAGAAGCACGAGCGTGAAACTGGTGGCGCACAGCATGAAAACTAGCCCGGCAATGCCGGGAATGAGCCGCGAGACCGCCGGCCATTCGATGAAACGGAAAACCGAAACCGGCCCCATGCCGAGACTTGCCGCCATGCGCCAATATTCCCCCGGAATACGCTCCAGCCCCGCCAGCATCAGCCGCACACAAAGCGGCAGATTGAAGAAGACGTGAGCGATGAGAATGCCGGAAAGGCCATAAATGCTGAAAGGCTCATCCGCCCCGGCAAAAACAAGCGCGCTATTCAGCACGCCCTGCCTGCCCCAGATGGTGATGATGCCGAAAGCGCCGACGATCACCGGCAGCCCCATCGGCACCGCCATCAGCCGGATGATCCAAATCCTTCCGGGAAACTCTTTCCGCCGGGCGAGCGCCAGAGCGACGGGCAGGCCAAGAACGATGGACAAAAGGGTGGACAACGTCGCCTGGTACAGCGTGAAGCGCAGGATGCGCAGCGTATAGGCATCCATGACACCGGCGGCGGATGCGCCGGCATCAAAGGACAATAGCGCGAAAACCGCGAGCGCCATGAACAGGAAAACGGCGGCAAAAGCCGCCGTCCCAAAAATGATCGACCGCCGATAATCGCGACGCAGCATCATGCGCGGGCGTGCCTCTTCCTCAGTTCATGCTCATGGCCGAAAGCCATTCGTCGATCCAGGCCTTGCGGTTCTTCGCCACCTCTTCGGGATCCATCAGAAAGGTCTTCTGCGGCACGACGAGTTTGGAAAATGCCTCGGGCAAGGGCGCCGACGTTGCCGCAACCGGCATCATCCAGTTGTTTTCGGGAATGGCATCCTGAAAACCTGATGTCAGTGTGAAAGCGAGAAACTGCTTTGCCAGCTCCTTGTGCGGCGCATTTTTGAGAAGGCCGGACACTTCGATCTGGATGTAATGCCCTTCCGAAAAGGCCGCAGCCTGATAACGGTCCGACTTTTCGGCGACCATGTGATAGGCGGGCGAGGTGGTGTAGGAGAGCACCATCGGCACCTCTCCCTTGGTGAACAGGCCATAGGATTCCGACCAGCCGGGCGTGACGGTGAGAATGCGCTTCCTGAGCTTTGCCCAAGCCTCCGGCGCCTTGTCGCCATAAACTGACTTTACCCACAAAAGCAGGCCAAGCCCAGGCGTGGAGGTACGCGGGTCCTGAATGGCGATCTTCTGCGCGGAGTCGCCTTCCACCAGTTCTTTAAGGCTCGCCGGCGGGTTTTTCACCGCCTGCGTGTCATAGATTACAGCGAAATGCCCATAATCATAGGGTACGAAAACATCGTCCTTGTAACCGCCCGGCACCTTGGCCGCCGATGCATCGATGCCACTGGCGTCAAAAAGGCCGGTCTGTTTGGCTTCCGCGACAAGATTGGTGTCGAGCCCGACCACGACGTCCGCCTTGGATCCTGCGCCTTCAAGTTTCAGACGATTGAGCAGCGCCACGCCATCCGCGACACCGACAAAATTGACCGTGCAGCCGCAAACCTTCTCGAAGGCTTCCTTCACCTTGGGGCCGGGGCCCCATTTGGAAACGAAGCTTTCATAGGTGTAGACGGTCAGTTCCGGCTTGTCCTGCGCCGCGGCTAAACCGGGCAGAAACAGCGAGGCGGCAATGACGGAATTCAGGAAAAGACGACGGCGCACGGGTATCTCCTCAAAAAACGAGAAGGAATAGCCGCTTGCCTTTAAGCCGTCTAATCCCTCCGCCGGTATGAACCGGATCAGGTTCTTCGGGTTGGCAAGCCTCTCAGCCTTCTGCACAAAGCACAGAAGACACCCCGTTAGATCAAGATGACGGTTTAGTCCCGTCGTCGGTGATTGGCAAGATGGGCGAGATCAGCCCTGTCCCGTCATATGCACCAGCTCCCAGACGTGACCGTCGGGATCCTGAAAGCTGCCGGCATACATAAAGCCATGGTCCTGAACCGGCTTCCAGCTGCTACCGCCGGAGGCAAGCGCGGTTGCGATCATCCCGTCGATCTCCTCCCGGCTTCCAGCGGAAAGGCAGGTCAGAACCTCGGTGCTCTGTTTGGCATCGGCGATATCGCCATTAATGAAATCCCGAAACCGTTCCTCCTGAAGAAGCATCACGAAAATGTTCTCCTCCACGATCATGCAGAGCGTGCGGTCGTCGGAATATTCCGGATTGAAACTGAAACCGAGGGCCGTGAAGAAGCTTTTCGACACCTCGATATTCTTGACCGGCAGATTGACAAAAATCATGCGCATTTTCAGATCTCCTCCAAACGAGCGGGGTCATAGAACGGTAATTCCGCTTGCCTGTCAAAGGCCGACGAAGGACTGCTCGAACGGAGAGTGCCTAGCGTCAGCTCTCAAGTTCCTCGCGCAGCATCTCCAGTTCCAGCCATTCCTCTTCCATGGTTTCCAACTTTTCGCGCAGCTTTTCCATTTCCTGCGCCAGCTTGTTGAAAGTGACCTGATCCTTGGCAAAGAGTTGCGGGTCAGCCATGCGCTGTTCGCGTTTTGCGATCTCTTCCTGGGTCTTTTCCATTTCCTTCGGGAGGTTTTCGAGAGCGAATTTCTGCTTGAAGGAAAGTTTGCCCTTGGCCTTCGCTGGCTCCTGCGACGGCGAGGCTGAGGATACGGCCTTGGCCTTTTCCTGCCTTTCGGCCTTGCGTTTTTCGTCCGCCGCACCCTTGCGCTGTGCCATCATGTCCGAATAGCCGCCCGCATATTCGATCCAGCGCCCATCCGGTTGATCGGGATTGGCGGGCGCGATGGTGGAGGTGACGGTGCGGTCGAGAAAATCACGGTCGTGGCTGACGAGAATGACCGTGCCGGAAAAACCGGCAACGATCTCCTGCAACAGATCGAGCGTTTCAATATCGAGATCGTTTGTCGGTTCGTCGAGGATCAGAAGATTGGTCGGCCGGGCCAGAATGCGCGCCAGGATAAGACGGGCGCGCTCCCCGCCGGAGAGATTGCGGATGGGCGTGCGCGCCTGCTCCGGCTGGAACAGGAAGTCCTTCATGTAACCGGTCACATGCTTCACTTCGCCATTGACGAGGAGATTGTCACCACGCCCGTCGGTCAGATAATGCGCGAGCGTATCGTTGGGATTGAGATCCTCGCGCTTCTGGTCGAGCGTGGCGATCTCCAGATTGGTGCCGAGCTTCACCGTGCCGCTATCGGGCTCAAGCTCGCCCGTCAGCATCTTCAGAAGCGTCGTCTTGCCCGCACCGTTCGGCCCGACGAGGCCGATGCAATCTCCACGATGAACCCTGAGCGAGAACGGCGCCACGATCACCCGCTCGCCATAAGCCTTGCTGATGGCATCCGCCTCGATCACCAGCTTGCCGGATTCCCGCCCTTCCGTGACGGTCGCCTGCACGGAACCCTGCGGCCCCTTGTGGCCGCGATAGTCCGCACGCATGGCCTGAAGCTCGCCGACGCGGCGCATGTTGCGCTTGCGCCTTGCGGTCACGCCGTAGCGCATCCAGTGTTCTTCACGCTCGATGGCCTTGCCGAGCTTGTGCTGTTCCAGTTCTTCCTCTTCCAGCACCTTGTCGCGCCATTCCTCGAAATGGGCAAAGCCGCGATTGAGACGGCGCGACTGACCGCGATCGAGCCACACCGTGGAGGTCGAGACCTTTTCGAGAAAACGCCGGTCGTGCGAGATCAGCACCAGCGCACTGCGCGTCTGCTGCAACTCGCCTTCCAGCCATTCGATCGTGGGTAGGTCCAGATGGTTGGTCGGCTCGTCCAGCATCAGAATATCGGGTTCCGGCGCCATCACGCGGGCAAGCGCCACACGGCGCGCTTCGCCGCCTGAAAGGCTTTCCGGATTTTCCTGCCCGGTAAGACCCAGATGCTCGAGAAGATAGGTCACGCGATAGGGATCGTCGCCCGGCCCGAGCCCCGCTTCCGCATAGGCCTGAACGGTGGCGTAACCGGCGAAATCCGGTGCCTGTTCGAGATAACGAATGGTGGCGGCGGGGTGCCGGAAAACCTCGCCCGACTGTGCCTCGACCAGGCCGGCGGCGATCTTCATCAGCGTGGATTTGCCCGAGCCATTGCGCCCCACAAGGCAGATGCGGTCACCGGGCTCCACCTGGAGGTTGGCGCCGTCGAGCAGCGGGGTCACGCCGAAGGTCAGCTTGATATCGTCGAGTTTCAGAATTGGGGGTGCCAAGGCGTCAGGCTCCGGTCAGGTCATAGGGGCGGGCGAGCACAATGGCTTTGCCGCTTTTCAGCGAGAAATGCACAGGGCCGCCATTCGCGACATTGGAAATAGTGCGGGAGGAACCGAAAGCAAGCGCGAAATCATTGAGCGGATAACGCACATTACCGATATCGAGCCCCTCAAGGGTGGTGAAGCCGGCAACCGAGAACAGCGATCCGGCCGGCAGATCAATGGCGAGCGAACCGGCAAGCAGCGGCCTCGCCTCTTCTTCACCAGAGGTCAGCGTCACCTCGAAACCACGCTCCGCCAGCGCCACGGCATAAAGAAGGTGCTGAAGCGCATGATCGCTTCGCGCGCCGCCGAGCGCTCCCACCAGCAACAGCGAATGCGCGCCACGCGACAGTGCCTCGGACACCGCGATCTCACCATCCGTCACGGCCTTTGCGGCGGGATAGGGTTGCCGCGTCACATCCGGCCAGGCATCGAGCAACTCTTGGCTGGCGGAATCGAAATCCCCGACCCACAGTTCGGGCGTGAGACCGAGCGGCGTGGCGTGGCGCATGCCGCCATCGGCCGCAATCACACGGCTATTGACGACCGCCCGTTTCAGACGATCGGTCACCGCGACATCGCCGCCAAGCAGAATGGTGAAGCGCTCTTTGTTCATGCCTTGCCTTACCGCACCTCGGCCGAAAATGGAAAGCCGAAACCCCGATGAAATCAGCCTATATTGATTTTCGCCGGCTTCGGGATTATGAAACGCCTCAGTGGTGATTTGCCGACCGGCTTGCAGCCACTTTAAAGAAGTCGCTAAAGGGTCGAGGAAAAGGGCAATTTCCTGGGACCGGCCGCGATTTCGCTGCCGGTTTTTTTGTTTTCGCAACGTTCTTTACGTCATCCGAAAAGAGAGTTCGACATGCCAATCAAGATTCCCGATACCCTTCCCGCCTTTGAGACCCTCGTTCATGAGGGTGTGCGGGTCATGACCGAAACGGCGGCCATCCGGCAGGATATTCGCCCGCTCCAGATCGGGCTTCTGAACCTCATGCCGAACAAGATCAAGACGGAAATCCAGATGGCACGTCTTGTTGGCGCCTCGCCGCTGCAGGTGGAATTGTCGCTCATCCGCATCGGCGGTCACCGCGCCAAGAATACGCCGGAAGAACATCTCCTCTCCTTCTACCAGACCTGGGAAGAGGTCCGTCACCGCAAGTTCGACGGCTTCATCATCACCGGCGCACCGATCGAGCTGCTAGATTATGAAGACGTGACCTACTGGAACGAGATGCAGCAGATTTTCGAATGGACGCAGACCAACGTCCATTCGACCCTGAATGTCTGCTGGGGCGCAATGGCCGCCATCTACCATTTCCACGGGGTGCGGAAATACGAGTTGAAGGAAAAGGCTTTCGGGGTTTATCGCCACCGCAACCTTAGCCCCTCATCGATTTACCTTAACGGTTTTTCAGACGATTTTCAGGTTCCGGTGTCGCGTTGGACGGAAGTGCGCCGCGCCGATATCGAAAAACACCCCGAGCTGGAAATCCTGATGGAGTCCGACGAGATGGGCGTGTGCCTGGCGCATGAGAAAGCCGGAAATCGGCTCTATATGTTTAACCACGTTGAATATGATTCCACTTCGCTTGCGGATGAATATTTCCGTGATGTGAACTCCGGTGTCCCCATCAAGCTGCCGCATGATTATTTTCCCCACAATGATCCGGAGCTTGCCCCGCTGAACCGCTGGCGCAGCCACGCCCATCTGTTTTTCGGAAACTGGATCAACGAGATATACCAGACGACGCCTTATGACCCCCAAGCCATCGGGAAACTGGCGGCGTAAACTGCGGGATTGCGAATTGCCGGAAAATGACGCAACGTCCGCCCGGCAATTTGCGATACCAGGGAGAATGACGAGATGAGCGACGGTGCGGCACGAGAAGATTTTGGTTTCACGGCGACCGGCGAAAAGGTCGAACGCGTCACCATCTCGAAAGACGGTTTGACGGCGAAAGTCATCACCTGGGGCGCTGTTATCCAGGATCTGCGGCTTGACGGCCACCAGGCCCCGTTGGTGCTTGGCTTCGACAAATTCGAGGATTACAAATACTCCTCCTATTTCGGCGCCACGCCCGGCCGCAATGCCAACCGTATCGGCAACGGCAGGTTCGCGATCGACGGCCATGAATACCAGCTAGAACTGAACGAAAAGGGCGTGACCCATCTGCACGGCGGCAGCGACGGCATGGGCAAGCGCAACTGGATGCTGATGGAGCATGGCGAAAGCCACGCCGTCCTGCAGATTATCGACCCCGATGGACGCGCCGGTTATCCCGGCAATTGCACGGTCACTGCTACCTATACGATCCGCGATGGCGGCGTGCTTTCGGTTGTTTATGAAACGGTGACCGACCAGCCGACCATCGCCAATGTGTGCCAGCACTCCTATTTCAACCTCGACGGCGCGGATACCGCACTTGGCCATGAGATCAGCATCGCCGCTGACTTTTACCTGCCGACCAACGAACAGCAGATACCGACCGGCGAAATCCGCTCCGTCGAAGGCACCGTCTTCGACCTGCGCCACCCGACGCCGATGCGGCGCAAGGAGAATGGCGAACAGGTTCTCTACGACCACAATTTCTGCCTTTCGCCCGAGCGTCGCGCCAAGCGCAAGGTCGCCCGCGCCTATTCACCTGCCTCCGATATTGCCCTTGAAGTCCACACGACAGAGCCCGGTGTGCAGTTCTATTCAGCCTTCAAGCTCGACGTTCCCGTTCCGGGCCTCGATGGCCGCCATTATGGCCCCTTCGCCGGTTTCTGCCTTGAAACGCAGATTTGGCCCGATGCCGTCAATCACCCGGATTTTCCGCACGCCATCCTCCGGCCAGGCGAAACGCTGCGTCAGGAAACGGATTATATTTTCAGGAAGGGCTGAGGCAGAGGGCCGGGATCGGTCAAGCACGCAGGATCAGTCCAGCACGCAGCCGACATAGCCGCCCGAGGCGCGGGCCCGACGCTCGATAAGGCCGGCCAGCCGCTGCAGGCCGCGCCCGGGTTTGCTCGCAACCCGATCAATCGGATTGGGCAGGGAGACGGCCAGCAACGCCGCCTGACGCGAGCTGAGCTTGGCGGCCGGTATCTTGAAATGATGCTGGGCGGCCGCCTCGATGCCGTAAATGCCCGGGCCCCATTCGGCGACGTTGAGATAAATCTCCATCATCCGCTTTTTCGACCAGACGAAATCAGCCGCGATTGCCAGCGGCAATTCCAGTCCCTTGCGCAGGAATGAGCGTCCGTTCCATAAAAACAGGTTCTTGGCCGTCTGCATCGGAATGGTGCTGGCACCGCGGGTGGAGGCCCCATCCAGCGCATTGCTGACCACAGACTGCATCTGGTTCCAGTCCACACCGCCGTGAAAACAGAATTGCCCATCCTCGGACATCATCACCGATTGCACAAGGCGCGGCGAAATATCCTCGAGCGGCACCCAGCGCCTGTCATAACCCTGGAGCGTCACGAGATCGGCAAGCATCAGTGTTGAAACAGGCCGGATGAACGGCAACGCATAAACCGGGATCAGCAGATAGGGCAGGATCAGCAAAGCCAGCAAGGTCATGATGATGCGCTTTGCCAACGTGCGAAAATCCACCTTCGGACTGCTCCGGTCTTCCGCCAGCACGGCGTATTCTGCGTCGCTTTCAGGCGTACTGCTCAATATCCGTCCCCGCGCCCACGCCAATTGAAGCCTTTCATAGTCCATTGCCGTCTTCAAGGCGAGTCCGGTCACACCGTCGCGACCCAGGAATCACGAAAAGGTTTGCCTGCATTCGTCCGGCATGCCAAAGAGCGCGCATGGACGCTCAGATGACGAATTTCGAAACGCGGCTGCGCGAAAACGCGGCGAAAACCGAAGCGCTGCTTGGCCACCTTCTTTCCGGCAAGGCACGCGCGGACGAGATCACGCGCCCTCAAAACCTGCTCGAGGCCATGCGCCATGGCGTGCTAAACGGCGGCAAACGCCTGCGGCCTTTTCTTGTCATCGAGAGTGTCGCCCTTCTGGGCGGAGATGCCGAAGCCGGCCTCCACGTCGGCGCAGCACTCGAATGCCTCCATTGTTATTCGCTTGTCCATGACGATCTGCCAGCCATGGACGACGACGACCTGCGCCGTGGCCAGCCGACCGTGCACCGCAAATTCGACGAGGCAACTGCCATCCTCGCCGGTGACAGCCTGCTGACGCTTGCTTTCGACATCATCGCCTCGGATGACAATCCGCTGGCGGCCGAGCGCAAGGCCGCCCTCGTTCTGTCGCTTGCGCGTGCCGCCGGTATTGGTGGCATGGCTGGCGGGCAGGCCCTTGATCTTGCTGCCGAAAAGAAAGCGCCCGACGAGGATGGCATTATTACATTGCAGGCTATGAAAACCGGTGCCTTGCTGCGTTTCGCCTGTGAGGCCGGCGCGATCATTGCCGGCAGCAATCAAGCCGAAAGGCAGCAACTGCGCCTCTTCGGCGAAAAGATTGGCCTTTCCTTCCAGCTTGCCGACGATCTTCTGGATCTGACCGCCGATGCCGCCACCATGGGCAAGGCGACCGGCAAGGATGCCGCACGCGGCAAGGGCACGCTGGTGGCCTTACGCGGTGAAACATGGGCACGCGAAAAGCTTCAGGAGCAGGTGGCGGAAGCCAGCGAACTCCTTGCCCCCTACGGCGAAAAGGCCGCGATTCTCATCGCGGCCGCAAGATTCATCGCCGAACGGAAAAGCTGACCTCTCAGCTTTTCATCATCCAATCAGCCCTTGAGCGGCGAAATCAGCACTTCGACGCGGCGGTTCTGCGCACGACCATCCGACGTGGCATTCGAAGCAATCGGCTGAGACGGGCCGAAGCCGAGCGTCGAAATACGGCGCTGGTCGACGCCGCGTGCACCGAGATAATTGGCGACAGAGGCAGCACGACGCTCGGAGAGCGCCTGGTTATGCTGCAGGCTGCCGGTCGAATCGGTGTGGCCGTTGATGTCGATCAGAGTGCGGTTGAACTTGTTCAGTACGATGGCGACAGAATCGAGCGTCTGGTAGAACGGCGGAATGACCTGGTCCTGATCCGTGGCAAAGGTGATGTTGGACGGCATGTTGAGAACGATGCTGTCACCGCGGCGGGTCACCGAAACGCCGGTTCCCTGAAGCTGGGCGCGAAGCTCGGCTTCCTGCCCGTCCATGTAGTTGCCGATGGCGCCGCCAGCGAGAGCACCGATGCCCGCACCGATCAGCGCGGCGTTGCGGCGACCAACCGGCGAGCCGCCGACAGCCAAACCACCGAGAGCACCAACGACAGCGCCGATGCCGGCACCGCCCGCCGTGTTCGACATCTTCTGCTCACCCGTATAGGGATCAGTGGTGGTGCAGGCGGAAAGATAGGTGCCGCAAAGGGCGACGATCGCGATTTTTTTGATCATTTTTCTGGATGCTCCGAGAGGTTCAGGAGGTATGACAGTGGAATTCAGGCCGTTGCAACTTACGCATTACTCCGCCGCATCTTTCTGGCCAAAACGCTTTTCGATGTAGTCGATCACAAGCGCTTCAAAATCGGCGGCGATATTGGGACCACGCAGGGTGAGAGCCTTTTCGCCATCGATGAAAACAGGTGCAGCCGGGCTTTCGCCGGTTCCGGGCAGTGAAATGCCGATATCGGCATGTTTGCTTTCACCGGGGCCGTTGACGATGCAGCCCATGACGGCGACGTTGAGCGCCTCGACCCCTGGATATTTCTCACGCCAGATCGGCATGTTCTTGCGGATGTCGTTCTGGATATTCTGCGCCAGTTCCTGAAACACCGTGGACGTGGTGCGCCCGCAGCCGGGACATGCCGCAACGACCGGGATGAACTGCCGAAAGCCCATGACCTGCAGCAGTTCCTGCGCCACCTGCACCTCACGGGTGCGGTCGCCATTCGGCTCAGGCGTCAGCGAAACGCGGATCGTATCGCCAATGCCATGCTGCAGCACGTAACCCATGGCAGCTGACGAAGCGACGATGCCCTTCGAACCCATGCCCGCCTCGGTCAAGCCCAAATGCAGGGCGTGATTGGATCGTTCCGACAGCATCGAATAAACGGCGATCAGGTCCTGCACCTGACTGACCTTGGCCGACAGGATGATGCGGTTGCGCGGCAGGCCGATCTCTTCGGCAAGCTCGGCGGAAATCAGTGCCGACTGAACGATGGCTTCCCGCGTAACCTGACGGGCGGAGAGCGGAAAACCCTGCTCCTTGTTTCTGTCCATCAGCGTCGTCAGCAGTTCCTGATCGAGCGACCCCCAGTTGACGCCGATGCGGACGGGCTTGTCATAACGGATCGCCATTTCGACGATTTCGCCGAACTGCTTGTCCTTCTTGTCCTTGAAACCGACATTGCCGGGATTGATGCGATATTTGGCCAGCGCCTCTGCACAGGCCGGATGATCGGCCAGAAGCTTGTGGCCGATATAGTGAAAATCACCGATCAGCGGCACGTCCATGCCAAGTCGTAGCAGCCGCTCGCGGATTTTCGGCACGGCGGCCGCACTTTCGTCTCGGTCGACGGTAATGCGCACCATTTCCGAACCGGCCTGGAAAAGTGCCGCCACTTGGCGGACGGTGGCGTCGATGTCAGCCGTATCGGTATTGGTCATCGATTGCACCACGACGGGTGCACCACCTCCCACGATAACGCCGCCTACGTCGACAGCGACGGATGCGCGGCGGGGCTTCGGGTCGTAATCGGCAGGTGAATTCATGGCGGTCTCTGGAGCTTGCGGCAAGGTCTTGCAATTGAGGTGAAACAAGGGGGCTTGCTTGTCAACACCCAACGCGCTGGAGCTTCTACTTTACCGCAATCATGGCAAAATTCGAGACGCCTATTCCTTGCCCGCACCATCCGCATGGCGGGCGAGCCGCGAAAGCAGCAAAACCACCACATGCAGCAGAGGCAGCGCCATGAAGACACTGGCAAGGCCGGTATGTTCGGCAATGAAGCCGATGGCGGACGGTGCCACCAAGATACCGGAGTAACCCATGGTGGTAACGACCGAAAGGCCGATTCCCGGTGCCAGCCCCGGCATATTGCCTGCGGCCGAAAAAGCGATGGGCACCATGTTGGAAATACCGATGCCGGCAATCGCGAAGCCGATGATCGCGATGGTGGAATTGCCCGCAACACCGGCAATGATGAGGCCGATGATCGACATGGCCGAGCAAAACCGTAGGGTCGTCACAGCGCCAAAGCGGTCACGCACGAGGTCACCGGCAAAACGCATCGCCGCCATGGTCATGGAAAAGGCTGCGAAGGCAAAACCGGACTGCGATACGGAAGCGCCGAGTTCATTGCGCAGATAAAGCGCACCCCAGTCGAGAATAGCCCCTTCCGGGATCATCGAGAACAGCGCCATCAGGCCGATGATCCACGGCAGTGGCGTCAGCGGCAGGCCACCTTTCGGGCGCTCCTCCTCGGGGTGCGGGCGATCCGCCAGAACCCGCGGCCACGCAATGACCAGAAGCACGAGCGCGATGATGGTGAGTGCAATCGCGTGACCCTGCACACCGATGGCGGTGATGAGGTAACCGCCGAGACCGGCCCCGATCAGGCCGCCGAGGCTCCAGAAGGCATGACAGGACGACATGATCGCCCGACGCATATCGCGCTCCACCGCCACGGCATTGGCGTTCATGGCGACATCCATCGCCCCCGTCAGCCCGCCGAACAGGAAAACCGCAATCACCCCTGCCCAGACGGTACCGGCCCAAGAGATGAAAAGCAGCGTCGGCAGGAAGATCGCGGCGGTGACAAGGCTCACCGTGCGCGAGCCGAAACGGGCGATCTGCGACCCGGCAATCGGCATGAAAACCAGCGAACCGATACCGAAAACCAGAATGATCAGGCCGAGCGCACTTTCGCTGAGGGACAGGCGTGCGGCAAATTCCGGAATCTTCGGTGCCCATGACCCCATCATGAAGCCGTTCATCAAAAACAGCAGAGAAACGCCAAGCCTGTGCCGCGTCAGATAGGATGAGCGTGTGCCTGTCGGCGAAAATGTCGTGGGGCCATTCATCGGCAATATCCTTCAGACTTGACCATGAGAAAACGGGGCAGCGTCATCTTCGCCGCAATAAACGTCTACACCTTGTGCCGAAAGCGACTCGACCAATGCACGGTCGGCATCCCGTTCCAGCACGAGGCAAAGCGGTGGGGAAAAATCATGGACGTGGAAAGCGGCCTTATGGCCGAGCTTTTCCGTGGTGATGGCGGCGATGACCCGCTGGCTGGCACTGCAGGCAAGCCGCTTGAACACCGCATCCTCGAAAACATCCGCCGAAAGGCCCGTCTCGGCCGCAACGCCACAAACACCGAGCACGCACAGATCGGGCCGCATCAGCTCAAGCTGCCGAAGCGCCATCGCATCGATCGCCGCACCGACGGCAGGATCGACCTTGCCGCCAATCAGCACCAGATCGATATCGGCACGCCCCGTCAGATCGGCGGCTATAGCGGGCGTATTCGTCACCACGGTCAGATTGAGCCCGGCCGGTATCGCTCGTGCGATGGCAAGATTGGTCGATCCGGCATCGATGAAAACCACCATTCCCGGTTCAATGAGCGGAACGACGGCGCGCGCCAGCGTGGCCTTGCGGTCAGCATCCTCGGTAATCCGGGTTTTGAGCGGTACTGTCGTGCTGTCGGAAAGCAGCGCTCCGCCATAAACGCGAAGGCATTCCCCCCGCGCTGCCATCTCGCGCAGGTCGCGGCGCACCGTGTCTTCGGAAACGCCGAAATTCTGGGCCAGATCCTGCGCCAGCACACGACCACTTTGCCGCAACTGCGCCAGGATGAGCGCCTGCCGCTCACTGACAAAATGATCACTCATCGGGACTCATGCGTAAACAAGAATAAACGTGCACAAACATGCATAATCAAGTTTCCGCCGGAGCGCAATAAAAAACGCCCGCCGGGAAGGCGGGCATCTGTAACTCTATTGCTGATGAGCTACGCCGTTATTCGGCGTAAGAGATCAACAAATCCTTGGCGTCGATCTGGTCACCGGGCTTTACCAGAACTTCAGTGATCTTGCCGTCGCGTTCGGCATGCAGCGCCGTTTCCATCTTCATGGCCTCGATCGAGAGCAGCACGTCGCCGGCCTTGACCTCCTGACCCTGGTTGATGAAGACGCGGCTGATGACACCAGGCATCGGCGCGCCGATATGGGACGCATTGCCGGGTTCTGCCTTGCGGCGCACCGCAGAGCCGGAAGCGCCATGGGCGCGATCCGGCACCTTGATGCGGCGCGGCTGGCCGTTGATCTCGAAGAACACCGTCACCATGCCCTTATCGTCAATGCCGGACGAAGCCTGATTGACGATGACGAGCGTCTTGCCGCGCTCGATATCCGCAAACAGCTCTTCACCGTCCTCCATGCCGTAGAAATAGGCATGGGTGGGCAGCACGGAGACCGGGCCGTATGTCTCGGCGGTCAGCGCGAAATCGGTGAACACCTTCGGATACATCAGATAGGAGGCAAACTCGAAGTCATCGACCTTGCGCTCCAGCTTGGTCTCGATCACCTTCCGTTCGGCATCGAGATCGGCATCTTCCAGAAGCGAACCCGGACGAACCGTGTAAGGCTTTTCACCCTTCAGCGCCTTCTTCTGCAGCGCTTCCGGCCAGCCGCCCGGCGATTGACCGAGATCGCCCTTCAGCATCGATACCACCGAGTCCGGGAAGGACACTTCACGGTCAGGGTTTTCGACATCGGCCACCGTCAGGTCCTGGCTCACCATGATCAGCGCCATGTCGCCGACTACCTTGGAGGACGGCGTCACCTTGACGATATCCCCGAACATCCTGTTGGCATCGGCATAGGCCTGCGCCACCTCGTGCCAGCGGCTTTCGAGACCCAGCGAACGGGCCTGTTCCTTGAGGTTGGTGAACTGGCCACCCGGCATTTCATGCAGATAGACTTCCGAGGCAGGCCCTTTGAGGTCACTCTCGAACGCCGCATATTGATTGCGCACGGCTTCCCAATAGAAGGAAATGCGGCGAATCCATTCGGTATCGAGACCCGTATCGCGTTCCGATCCGGAGAGCGCCTCCACGATCGAGCCGAGGCAGGGCTGCGACGTATTGCCGGAGAAGGCATCCATCGCGGCATCGACGGCATCGACGCCGGCATCCACGGCCGCAAGAACGGTCGCGGCGGAAATGCCCGACGTATCATGGGTGTGGAAGTGGATCGGCAGACCAGTCGCCTCGCGCAACGCCTTGAACAGAACCTTGGCGGCGGCCGGTTTCAGTAGGCCCGCCATATCCTTGACGGCGATGATATGGGCGCCGGCCTTTTCCAGCTCGACCGCGAGGTTGGTATAATATTTGAGATCATATTTCGGACGTGCCGAATTCAAGAGATCGCCGGTGTAGCAGATGGTTGCCTCGCAGAGCTTGTTCTCCTCGGCAATAGCATCCATCGACACCCGCATGTTCTCCACCCAGTTCAGGCAGTCGAACACGCGGAAAAGATCGACGCCGCCCCTTGCGGCCTGACGGACGAAATACTTCACGACATTATCGGGATAGTTCTTGTAACCGACGCCGTTGGCACCACGCAGAAGCATCTGCAACAGCAGGTTCGGCGCACCTTCGCGAATGAGTGACAGGCGCTCCCACGGGTCTTCGGTCAGGAAGCGCATTGAGACGTCGAAGGTCGCACCGCCCCAGCATTCCAGCGACAGAAGCTGCGGAAGCGCCTTGGAATAAACGCTGGCAACGCGGGCGATATCATGGGTACGGACGCGGGTGGCCAGCAGCGACTGGTGTCCGTCGCGCATGGTCGTATCCGTGACCAGCACGCGCTTTTCGTTGCGCATCCAGTCTGCAAAGCCCTTCGGGCCGAGCGTGTCCAGCAATTGCTTGGTGCCGTCAGGCGTCGGCGCATCGATATAGGGCACGATGGGCTTTGCCGCCTTGTCCGCAGGCTTCGCACGACCCTTGGTTTCCGGGTGACCGTTGACGGTCACATCGGCCAGATAGGTCAGAAGCTTGGTGGCGCGGTCCTGACGCTTGACCTGCGCGAACAGCTCCGGCGTCGAATCGATGAAGCGCGTCGTGTAGGTGTTGTTGCGGAAACTGTCGTGACCGATGATGGCTTCGAGGAAGGTCAGGTTGGTCGCAACGCCGCGGATACGGAATTCGCGCAACGCGCGATCCATGCGGCTGATCGCTTCATCAGGCTGCGGCGCCCAGGCCGTGACCTTGACGAGCAGCGGATCGTAATAGCGGGTGATGACGGCGCCGGTATAGGACGTGCCGCCATCCAGACGGATGCCGAAACCGGAAGCCGAGCGATAGGCGGTAATACGGCCATAGTCCGGAATGAAATTGTGTTCCGGGTCTTCCGTCGTAATGCGGCACTGCAGCGCATGGCCGTTGAGGCGGATATCTTCCTGCTTGGGCACGCCGGATTCCGCCGTGCCGATGGCCGCTCCTTCGAGAATATGGATCTGCGCCTTGACGATGTCGATGCCGGTCACGACTTCGGTGACGGTATGCTCCACCTGGATACGCGGATTGACCTCGATGAAGTAGAATTTGCCGGTATCGGCATCCATCAGATATTCGACAGTGCCGGCGCCGATGTAGTTGGTCGCGGCTGCGATCTTCAGGGAATAGGCGGCCAGTTCCTGGCGCTGCGCTTCTGACAGATACGGTGCAGGCGCGCGCTCGACGACCTTTTGATTGCGTCTCTGGATCGAACAATCCCGCTCGAACAGATGCACGACATTGCCATGCGTATCGCCGAGAATCTGGCTCTCGACATGGCGGGCGCGCTCGACGAGCTTTTCCAGATAAACCTCGTCCTTGCCGAAGGCGGCCTTCGCCTCGCGCTTGGCTTCCGTCACCTCACGGGCGAGATCTTCCCTTTTGCGAATGGCGCGCATGCCGCGGCCACCGCCGCCCCAGGAGGCCTTCAGCATGACGGGATAACCGATTTCCTCGGCCATACGCTCCACTTCCCCGATATCGTCAGGCAGAGGATTGGTGGCGGGAACAACGGGGACATCAACCGAAATCGCCAGATTGCGGGCGGCGACCTTGTTACCGAGCTGGCGCATCGTATCCGGCGTCGGCCCGATGAAGGTGATGCCTGCCTTTTTGCAGGCCTCCACGAACTCAGGGCTTTCAGACAGAAGACCATAACCGGGATGGATCGCATCCGCTCCGGAGAGCTTGGCCACGCGGATAACCTCCTCGATCGAAAGATAGCTCTCGATCGGTCCCATATCCTTGGCGAGATGCGGACCTCTGCCGACCTGATAGGATTCGTCCGCCTTGAAGCGGTGCAAAGACAGCTTGTCCTCTTCCGCCCAAATCGCAACGGTTTTGATCCCAAGCTCGTTCGCTGCCCGGAAAACGCGGATCGCAATTTCGGATCGGTTGGCAACAAGTATTTTCGATATCTTCAAGACGGTCTCCCCACACGCCAAAACAGAATTCTGCTGCACTGCGGAATAAAGCAGCAAAACCAAGTCTTGGAAAGGGCAATTCCGGCGAGAACTGTCCTGTTTGCGCTAGCTCAACAGACCGTGGCGAAAAGCAAGCGCTACGGTGTGCTGCCGGTTCTTGGCGCTGAAACGGCGCTGGATTCCGTTAATGTACCAGTCGACCGTGTGGTTGGAGATCGATAGCTGGCGTCCGATTTCGGTAGAAGTCATACCATCCGCCATCAGCGCCAGCACCTCCATTTCGCGTCGCGTGAGTTCGAGGGCGGAAACGTCAGGGGCGTTGCTGAAACCATGGGCCTGCCCGGAAAGATCGAGCAGCCGCCAGAAGACGGCGCGGGTGGCCGCATCGAGGAGTTCGACGTGCAAGGAGGGCAATTGCCGATCTGGGCCCCCAATGAAGACCGCACCGATAAATCCCGCGCGGCCATGCACGGGAAAGGCATAACCGCCCTGCAGGCCGTATCGCCCGGCATCGTTAAAAAACACGCTTGCCCTTTTGCGATGCATCGCACGTGGCAGGCCCTCAAGCGCTTCTTTCCACTGAAACGGCTTGTGCACCATGCCGATCACCTTGCGGACGGGATCAACGAGATTGTATTTCTTGGCTCTGTATACCTCCAGCCAGCCGTCAGGAAGATGCTCTGCGAGAATCTGGCCGGCAGAGGCAAGTTCCCCGGTCATGCGTCTGCTGACGAGAAAATACTCGAAACCATATTCGCGAATGAGCTTGGCAAATTCGGAGCGAACGCGGTCGGCGCTTCCTGCCTGAGAACACGCAGAGATGAAGTGAAGAATATCATGCATAAAGACACGAGATCCGGGCTTGGCTTGAGGAGATGGCACGAAGGACATGGTCCCGCGATGACGTCATGTTACTCGGGCGCCGGTCGGTTCAGATTGAACATATCGTCGTTAGCAATCCCTGAAACGAAGATGCGAAATCTTGTGGTGGCAGGCACCCGGAAAACATCGGGTTCGGTTTTTCGGTCGCACAGGGGGCCAATTTGTTAAGCCGCCATTCAGACAGAAAGAGCGATAATTACACAAATTTCGCCGTCTCATGCAACCTTGCTAAAGTGGCATTGCGTTGAGGCCGAACAATCAACCGCTTGAAAAGACGCTCGGACTGGATTGAAAATTTGACCTTGTTTCAGGTTTACACGCGCGCTCTGCGCTATCTGACCGTTCATAAATGGCGTGTGGCCGTTGTCGTCATTGCCAACGTCATTCTTGCAGCGATCACCATCGCCGAACCCGTGCTGTTCGGCCGTATCATTGACGCCATTTCCTCCGGCACCAATGTTACGCCCATTCTTATTCTGTGGGCGGGTTTCGGCGTCTTTAATACCGTCGCTTATGTCGCGGTCGCCCGCGAGGCAGACCGTCTGGCCCATGGTCGGCGCGCAACGCTGCTGACGGAAGCTTTCGGGCGCATCATCTCGATGCCGCTCTCCTGGCATCATCTGCGCGGCACGTCCAATGCCCTGCACACGCTGCTGCGCGCCAGCGAGACGCTGTTCGGCCTCTGGCTCGAATTCATGCGCACGCATCTCGCCACCTTCGTGGCGCTGGTGCTGCTCATCCCGACCGCCATGGCCATGGACCTGCGCCTGAGCTTCGTCCTAATCGGCCTCGGCATCGTCTATTGGTTCATCGGCAAGTGGGTGATGGGCCGCACCAAGGACGGCCAGGCCTCAGTCGAGGAGCATTATCACAGCGTTTTTGCCCATGTCAGCGATTCCATCAGCAACGTGTCGGTGCTGCACAGCTACAACCGCATCGAGGCTGAAACGAAGGCGCTGAAATCCTTCACCGAAAAGCTGCTGAGCGCGCAATATCCGGTACTCGACTGGTGGGCCTTCGCCAGTGCGCTGAACCGCACGGCCTCCACCGTTTCGATGATGATCATCCTCGTCATCGGTACCGTGCTGGTGAAGAACGGCGAATTGCGCGTGGGTGACGTCATCGCCTTCATCGGCTTCGCCAATCTCCTGATCGGCCGTCTGGACCAGATGCGCCAATTCGTGACGCAGATTTTCGAAGCCCGCGCCAAGCTCGAAGACTTCTTCGTACTGGAAGATTCGGTCAAGGAACGGGAAGAGCCGGGCGACGCCCGCGAGTTGTCGAATGTCTCCGGCACCGTCGAGTTCCGCAACGTCAATTTCGGTTTCGCCAACACCAAGCAGGGCGTTCACGACGTCTCGTTCACGGCCAAGGCCGGCGAGACCATCGCGATCGTCGGACCGACCGGTGCCGGCAAGACCACGCTGATCAACCTTCTCCAGCGTGTCTACGACCCTGATTCTGGCCAGATTCTGATCGACGGCACAGATATTTCAACGGTCACGAAAAACTCGCTGCGCAACTCCATCGCGACAGTGTTCCAGGATGCCGGCCTGCTGAACCGCTCCATCCGCGAAAACATCCGCCTCGGCCGTGAAACGGCCACCGACGCGGAAGTCGTGGAAGCAGCAGCAGCAGCGGCGGCAACGGATTTCATCGACAGCCGCATCAACGGCTACCTGACCCAGGTGGGCGAGCGCGGTAACCGCCTCTCCGGCGGTGAGCGCCAGCGTATCGCCATTGCCCGTGCGATCCTGAAGAACGCGCCTATTCTGGTTCTTGACGAGGCGACCAGTGCGCTGGACGTGGAAACCGAGGCCCGCGTGAAGGCCGCCGTGGACGCTCTTCGAAAGAACCGCACGACCTTCATCATCGCTCACCGCCTTTCAACGGTCCGCGACGCCGATCTCGTCCTGTTCCTCGATCAGGGCCGGGTCATCGAGAAGGGCACGTTCGATGAGCTGACCCAGCGCGGCGGTCGCTTCACCTCGCTGCTGCGCACCAGCGGCCTGCTGACGGAAGACGAAAGCCAGCAGCCGCGACCGAAGGCCATAGCCTCCTGAGACCTTGGCCGAGGCAACAAAGATAAGGGCGGGCAGCATTGTCCGCCCTTTTTCTTTGCGCGCCCTACGAAACTCTCGGACGTGGCGCAGAGGTCCTTCAATCAAGCAGGTAACCGCGTCGAAAGATGCCTTCCTCAGTCGGATGCACCATCTCCAGCCGGCAAAGAATGCGCCGCCCACTCGTTTTCAGGAATTTCCGCTCCGACCGAGAATTCGAAAGAAACGACCGTTTCCAGGTCCGGCGTAACGTCACATCTGAACCTGATATTGTACCAGTGTTGTTTGCTCCGAAGGGCCGCCCCATTCGCAAGGAGTGTGAGGCCGGACAACTTGGTGTCCTTCATAGCATAAGCGACGACGAAATCGGGCTGAAAGCTGGGATTCCATCTGTACACTTGCTCCATCGCTTCAACATTACAGAGCTGAATAACACGATCGTCCGTGGTGAGTTGCCTTAGCGCGACCAACGCCGCCTTGCTCCGCGGATCTGCCAGTAGTTTGGCGGAAAACAGCTCTTTGGGTCGAACCATTACATCGGGTTCCGGCGCGACTTTTGAAGCCTCGACTACCCCCTGCGTCTCAACCAATGTTGATGGCAGATCGGGTATAACCTCCTTTTGTGGGACAGAAGACGGTCGCGTGGTTGACGGCTCCCTGAGAATTTCGACTGCAATGCTTTGTTCCAACGGCGGCGGCAAAGTTTTTTTTATCAGAAGGGGAGCAAATGCGATTACCGCCGCCAGATGAAGCATGAGGGAGACCGCGACGCTGCCCCATCCTACACCAGGGTTCCGTCGACTACTTTTTTCCATCATCAACGAAGTGACCACCCGAATAGTCTATCGTGCCATTCAACCACTTTGCAGCACTTCACCACATCTGCGGCACTATTCCTGATGCTTCCAGTTCACACATGATCCAAACGTAACTGCTGCTTTTGGCTTCACGCTATCACTTTCCGACACCCATCGCGATCTAGCTTAGCCCTAGAGCCAGATCTTCGAAACCCCCTTAAAAATAAGGCCCCTGCGTCACCGCAGAGGCCTGATGTCAAAGACGTGAAACATATCGTCTCAATCGAAGGGGATAACCCCATCACCCGACGCCAGGTCCTTACCATCGACGGACACGGAGACGTCCGCCGTGCCGGCCTTGCGGCTGACGGCAATGTCTCTAACCTTGCCGTCGAGCGTAATCCTGATCGAGAAACCGCTCCAGTCTTCCGGCAGCGACGGCGCAATATGAAGCTTGCCGTCCGTGCGGGTGATGCCGAGAATACCCTCGACAGCGGCACGATAGAGCCAGCCGGCAGAACCGGTGTACCAGCTCCAGCCGCCACGGCCCGCATAGGCGCCTTCACCGTAAACATCCGCAGTCACCACGTAGGGTTCGACCCGATAGGTTTCCGACGATGCCGCATCCAGCGCATGATTGACCGGGTTGAGCAGCTTGAAGCAGTTCCAGGCCTCCTGCGCGCGGCCCTGCTTGGCAAGCGCGAGAACCACCCAGGTCGCCGCATGGGTATATTGTCCGCCGTTTTCGCGCACACCCGGCGGATATCCCTTGATGTAGCCCGGATCATGCGGCGCACGCGAGAAGGGCGGCGTGAACAGCCGGATGATACCGGTCTTTTCATCAACCAGATGCTCCATGACGGCGTCCATCGCCTGGCGTGACCGGCCTTCCTCACCCTCGCCGGAAAGAACGCTCCAGCTCTGGCCGAGCGAATCGATCTGGCATTCCTCGCTGCTGGCCGAACCAAGCGGCGTGCCGTCATCGAAATAGCCGCGACGGTAATAGCTACCATCCCAGCCGGCTGTTTCGAGAACATGGCGCAGCTTCTCACGGTGCGACGCCCATTTTCCGACCCGGTCGGTATCGCCGCGCTTCTCGGCGATCTCGATGAAATCACGAAGCGCACCGGCGAGGAACCAGCCGAGCCAGACGCTCGTACCCTTGCCGCCGACACCCACACGGTTCATGCCGTCGTTCCAGTCGCCGCCGAGGATCAGCGGCAGGCCGTTCTCCCCGGTGCGATGGATAGCAAGATCAAGCGCCAGCGCCGCATGTTCGTAGAGCGTGGCAGATCTCTCACTCGTTTCCGGCTGGAAGAAAGCATCGTGCTGACCTGGCATCAATGCCGGCCCCTTCAGGAAGGGAATGCTCTCGTCAAGGATAGCGATGTCGCCCGTGGCCGAGACATATTGGTTGATCGCATAAGCGAGCCAGACCACGTCATCGGAGATGGTCGTGCGGACACCGGCACCCGTCAGCGGCAACCACCAGTGCTGCACATCGCCTTCCGGGAACTGGCGGCCTGCCGCGCGCAGGATCTGCGCGCGGGCGAGATCCGGCTGATAGAGCAGGAACGCCAGCGTATCCTGCAACTGGTCGCGGAAGCCGAAGGCGCCGCTCGACTGGTAAAAGGCGGTGCGCGCCAGAATGCGGCAGGCCAGCGCCTGATAGGGCAGCCAGTTATTGACCATGTGGTTGAAGCCGGCATCTGGCGTAGAGACCTGCAACTGGCCGGTAAAGCCCGTCCAGAATGCCTTGCTTTCTTCCAGCACAGACAGGAAGTCCGCCTGGCGAACATCCTTTACCAGCGCTTCGGCCTCTTCCGCATTGTCTGCATCGCCGAGAATGAAGGTCATGTGCCGTTCTTCGCCGGGCTTCAGGTGGATTTCCTGCATCAGCGCCGCGCAGGGATCACCATCAACCTCGGTGGTGCCGCTCAGCGCCGCACCGGACACGATGCCCTGCGGGGCCTGCGCCGAACCGAAGCGGCCGATGAATTCCCGGCGGCTGGTGGTAAAGCCGCTTGCCTCACTGTCGAGTGTCAGGAACGAGGTGCGGGCGCTATAGTCGATGCTGTAGGGGTTCGAGGCAAAGATCGCGTTGCTGCCCGCATCATGCCTGCTCAGGATGAACGGCGCAGATTTCTGGCCGTTATTACCGAGCACCCACTCCACATAGGCATAGACCTTCAGACGACGACTTTTCGAACCCTTGTTGCGGACGATGACCTGCGAGAACTTGACCGGTTTTTCACGGTCAACGGTCTGCGTCAGCTCGACTTCGAGCGTATCCGCCACGCCGGTCAGGATCGAATAACCGAGACCATGACGGGTTTCGAACATGGCTTCGGGATCGCGCGACAGCGCGGCACAGGGCGTATAGAGCTTTCCTGTTTCCACATCGGCGACATAGAAGGCCTCGCCCGGCCGGTTGATGACCGGGTCATTGGTCCAGGGTGTCAACTGGTAGTCGCGTGAATTGCGGCTCCAGCTGAAACCGGCGCCTTCGGCTGAAATATGGAAGCCGAAATTCTCATTCGAGATAACGTTGATCCATGGATGCGGTGTAGACTGCCCGCCATTCAGGCGCACCACATATTCCTGGCCGTACTTGGCAAAGCCGCCGAAACCGTTCCAGAAATCGAGATCGCCCGCATCCTCGACCGGTTCCGCAACCGGGAAGGCCGGCACGGGCAGACGGGCCTGCGCGGCATCAGAGGTGCCGTCAGGACCGCGATTGGCCGCAAACAGCGAGACCGCGCGGTTGATCTGGTCAACGATCTTGCCGTTGCGTACATGCAGGACGACGCGGGAAGCGGCGAGAAGCGCACTCCATGTCTCTTCGTCCATCAGGTCGCGGCGCACGGAGAAGACGTGTGGGCGACCGCCATCGGCAGGATTGATGCGACGTTGCGTCTCGGAAATATGATCGAGCGCATGCTGCATGTCCTGTGCATAGGATGCAGCCCGTTCGTTGACGATGACGAGATCGAAGATCACGCCGCGCGAACGCAGATATTCGTGGGCGCTCAGCGCCTCGCGGGCGATATCCATGTCCATATCGTCGTTGATGCGCAGGCTGAAGATCGGGAAATCGCCCGAAATGGCAAGCGGCCACAGGGCACGCTGCGAGGCGAGGCCCGTTTTCAGCGTTTCCGAATCCGCACGCAGATGCATGTCGGGATAGGTCAGATAACGACCGAGATGCTGGAAGGCGGCCGCCTGCTGCGAGGTGACGCCCACATGGCGCATCTGCACCTGCGTGCGCGTCCAGGCATGCACAAGTTCATGGGCGAAAGCATCCGGATGACGATAACGGTCAATCGCCTTGTCGACTTCCTCGCGGCTCGGCGCGGCAATCGTCCAGAAGATCACGCTCACCTTCTTGCCCGCCGGCACCCGCACGGTGCGCCGCAGCGACAGGATCGGATCCAGCGTGAAACCGTCGGAGCTGGAGAGCGTCGCACCGGCATCGAATGCCGCCGCTTCGCGCAGCGAGCGTCCACGACCGATGAACTTGGCGCGATCCGTTTCGAACTCCGTCGGGCGCGACGGGCCGGCATTGTCGGCGGCCAGATGCGCGATGACGGTGCCGGGCTCGTTCGGGCTGCGGCGGTTGCGCCAGGCGCGGATGACGTCACCGCGGCGGCCGATTTCCGTCTGCACGAACATGCGTGAGAAGAGGGGATGAGCGTTATCATCATCCTCAGACGCGATGACTGGCTCCATATAGGAGGTCACTTCGATGTAGCGATCCTCGGAACCGACGTTCAGCAGGGTGATACGGCGGCCTTCGGCATCATGCTCGGTGGCAACGATGCACTCGACCACGCTCTGCAGATCGCCAATGGTCTTGTGGAACTCGGCCTTGTCATCGGTGAAGATCGTCTTGGTCTTTTCACCCTCGATGACACGCGGCTCCGCCGTCGCACTCCACCATTGTCCATTGGTGGTATCGCGCAGGAAGACGAAGGTACCCCACCGATCGTCGGTCGGATCCGCCTTCCAGCGGGAAATCGCCTGTCCGTTCCACTTCGAATAACCGGCACCCGTCGAGGTGAGCATCGTCGAATAATGGCCATTCGAGAGGAACACCACCTCGCGGTCGCGCACCGCCGGATCGGCAATGGAGCGCACTTCCGCACGCAAGAGGTCGGCCTGTTCCTTGCCGGGAGTTTCCGGCTCGTATTTGGCGCTCATGACCGGCACTTCGCGCGGTGCCTTTTCCTGCAGCAACAGCTCGGCTGCCTCGATCACCGGATCGGAGTGGAAGAGTTCGCGCAACACGCCATCAAAGGCGACGTTGGCGACGGCCGCAATCGACATGCCATGGTGGTGGGCATAATAGTTGTAAACCACCGCGCAGACCTTGCCGTCAGGCACGCGTGTCGGCGTGAAGTCCACCGCATCGTGGAAACCATACTGGCCGAGCGCGCCAAGCTTGCGCAGCTTGTCGAGGTTTTCCAATGCACCGTCAGGGTCATACTGGCTGGCGAGGATCGATGCGTAAGGCGCGATCACCGCATTCTGGCCGAGGCCGCGCTTGAGGCCAAGCGTCGGTACGCCGAAGTTGGTGTACTGGTAGTTCATGTTGTGATCGCGGGCGTTGAATGCCGCTTCGGAAATGCCCCAAGGCGTGCCGAGACGGCGGCCGTGGTTCATCTGTTCCTTGACGATCAAATTGTTGGTCTGATTGAGGATGCCGCCCTGACGCTCCTGCATGACCAGCGGCGGCATCAGATATTCGAACATCGAGCCCGACCAGGAGACCAAGGCACCCTGCGCACCGATCGGCACGACCTGGCGGCCGAGACGGTACCAGTGCTCGGTCGGCAGATCGCCCTTGGCGATGGCAAACAGACTGGTCAGGCGGCATTCGGAGGCCAGAAGGTCATAACAGGCCTCGTCCAGCTCCTTGCTTTCGACGCGATAGCCGATCGACAGAAGACGACGATCCTTGCGGTAAAGGAACGTGAAGTCCATCGAGAAGGCGAGATTGCGGCTGCGGTCACGCAGCGATGCCAGACGCTGGCGCAGCGGCTCCATATTGGTGAGGTCGATGGCACTGTCGGAAATATGCGCTTCGCAGGATTCCACCAGCAATTGCGCCCAGCGGGTCACTTCCGCGCTCTGCGCAGACTTCACCTCATGATCGACATTGGTTGCGAGCTTCTGGATATCGCGTGCCAGCACCGCAAGATTGATGACGCGGATCGAGGCGAATTCATGCTCGCGCTTGACGGAGGCCAGCGCATTGGAAAAGCCGATGATGCGCTCTTCGAGACGGCGATGCAGCGGACGCAGGGTCTTGCGGTTATCAGGCAGGGCTTTCAGCGTTTCGCGCAGAATACCGGCGACATCACCGATACCATCCAGATTGCCCTGAAGATGGGCTGACGGCGCTTCCGCCCAGTCGCGGCAGGCAGACGAAACCGCAATCAGGTGACCGGCGAGGTTGCCGCTGTCCACGGCCGAAACATAACGCGGTCCAAGCGTCTGCAAAGTGTCGGTATGGTACCAGTTGTAGAGATGGCCACGATGCTTCTCCATCTTTTCGACGGTCTGGATCGTGTTTTCGATCCGCTCCAGCGTATCGGCAAAGCTGATCCAGCCGAACTGGCGCGCCGAGATGACGGAGAGCAGATAGACGCCGATATTGGTGGGCGAGGTGCGCGAAGCAACGATCGGCTCCGGCGTTTCCTGGAAATTGTCCGGCGGCAGGTGGTTTTCCTGCGGCGTGACGAAAGCCTCGTAATAACGCCAGGTTCGGCGGGCGATCTTGCGCAGTTCGAAGGAAACGTGTTCGGAAACGAACAGCCGGTCTTCGGTTTCCGCCGACTGGCTGACATACCAGGCAACGGCCGGAGACAGAACCCAGAGCAGCGTAAAGGGAATGCCAATCAGGAAGGCATTGTCGCCCGGCAGCGCTGCAAACAGCAGGCCGAGCATGGCCACGACAGGCGCATGCCACATCTGGCGATAATAATCGACGATGCTGCCCTGTGCGCTGGACTGCATGCTGGCGGCCGTGCGCCATTCCAGCATCAGCTTGTGGCTGACGAGCAGGCGATAAAGCGAACGCACAATCGCATCCGTCATCATGCAGGCGGCATCGGCAATGAAGACGATACGCAGCGCAACCTGCGCATTGGTGGCGCGGATTTCCGACCAGATGGTGTGGAAATGCGCCTGCGGCACGATGTCGGTGGAGCGCGGCACAAGGCCGGAGAGCAACGAGAGCGTGGGCGCGACAAACAGCGAGAAGATCAGCAGGATCTGCCAGATCAGCGCGCCGAGCGGATCCATGAAATACCAGCCGAGGATCGAGGCGAAGAACCAGGCGATCGGTGTCAGTGAGCGACGCAGGTTATCGACCATCTTCCAGCGACCGATGGCGGTAACGCCACGGGCACGGTCAATGATGAAGGGAAGCAGTTGCCAGTCGCCACGCGCCCAGCGGTGCTGGCGCGAGACTTCCACCTCGTAGCGGGTCGGGAAATCCTCGACCAGTTCCACATCGGTCACCAGCGCGCAACGCGCGAAGGAGCCTTCGAGCAGATCGTGGCTGAGGATGGAGTTTTCTTCGATCCGGCCCTTCAGCGCCGCCTCGAAGGCGTCCACGTCGTAAAGACCCTTGCCGGTGAAGGTGCCTTCGGAGGTCAAATCCTGGTAGACGTCGGAAACGGTGAAGACATAAGGATCGATACCGCGATTGATCGAAAAGACGCGTTGGAAGACGGAAGCGTCCTTGCCGGTCGTCAGCGATGGCGTAACACGCGGCTGCAACAGGCCGTAACCTTCCACGACACGACCGGAAACCGGGTCGATCTTGGGGCGGTTGATCGGGTGGTGCATTTTGCCGACGAGCTTGGTCACCGCGTCGCGCATCAGGCGCGTATCGGCATCAAGGGTCATGACATATTTGACATCGGCCGGCACGATATTCGCCCCGCCGAGGAAGGTCGTATCCTTGTCGCCGCGCAGCAGCATGTTCAGCTCATGCAACTTGCCGCGCTTGCGCTCCCAGCCCATCCAGCACTCTTCGGCCGAATTATAGATACGGCGGCGATGCAGCAGGTAAAAACGTGTCTTGCCGTCAAAGGCATAACGGCTGTTCAGCGCCGCAAGCTCGCGCTTGGCATAGTCGAGGATTTCGAGATCCTCATCGGACTGCTCGTATGGCGCATCGCGCCAGTCGCTGACGAGCGAGAAATAGATCTCTCCATGCGGATTAGCGAGATAATGCACCTCGATATTGCGCATCATCTCGTCGACGCTGTCGCGGCTGGTCAGCATGCAGGGCACGGCGACCAATGTGCGGGCGTCCTCAGGGATGCCGTTCTTGAATTCGTATCCGACGAGCCGGAACGGCTTCACGAAGAAGGTGACGAGCGTGTTGAAGAGGCCGGTCGCGCCTTCGGATGCCGGCAATGCGAACATCAGCAGGAAGGCAGTGACGACATACCAGGGCATGCCCGCTTTTGCGAGGAACCAGCCGACCGCGAGCATGGCGACCGCCGTGATGAGAAGCACCGGCGCGGCGATGGCGAGCCAGTTGAACTTGCGCATCGAGCGGACGATGTGCTGCGATGCGAGCGGCCGATACCCCAGCGCCTTTTCAAGCTCGAAGCGGCGCTGACCGACGAGCACCGAACCGACATTGACGCGATGGTTCTCGTCAGCGCCTGCCGGCAGATCGGACCGCGCCATTTCGACGGCGGCACGCGCCACCTCCACTTCGGTCCTGGGTGAGCGGCGGGCCAGAAGTTCGATCGTGTTACGATAGGTATTGCGCGAACCGAAATCGAGAATCTCGTAGTCGGTTTCCTCGCGCAGGACCTTGTCGATATGGCTGACTTCCTCGAACCACACCGACCATTCGGTATCGTCGATTTCACGCAGGCTCTTGACGATGTTGCCCATCGTCACATTGCCGGACGCCAGGCGGTTATGTTCCGACATCATGACGTTTTCAGCATCGGTGCCGGCGGCATGCAGGCGTTCTTCGAGCCAGGCTACGGCAAAACCCGATGTCTGCGAACCGTTGCGCAGTCGATAAAGGAACTGCGTCGCAAAGGTCGGATCATCGACCAGCGAATCGACCTGTTTCAGAAGTGCGGCCGACGCTTCGGCATCGTTCAGCCGGATGATCTCGTCGACGACCTCATTCGCCTTCTGGCGCATACGGCGCGAGCGCTCGACGCGGATGGAGATACGGCGAAGATTTTCGATGAGGACGAAGCGGATGATGGAGGGCAGTGCCCACAATTCGCCGATCTGCAGCGTTTGCGAAGTCTGGTATCCATCCACCAGCGCCGTCATGTTCTCACGCGAAACCGTGCTATGGGTATGCGCGACATACAGCCAGCCGAGCGCCATGACGCGCGGAATGGTCACGCCGCCCACTGTCATCGTCGGCAACTGGCGATAGAATTTGCGCGGGAAATCGCGCCGCACTTCCTGGATCGCCTCTTCGATGACGTAGTGGTTGTCGAGCAGCCATTCCGCCGCCGGCGTGATCGTTGCACCATTTTCGGCGTCGACGGCCGTCGTGCGGTAAACCCGCAGGATTTCCTTTTCGTTCTCGCGGTGACGCTCGAAGAAATCGAATTCCATGAAACCGGGGAGACTGTCTGCACCGTCGCGGGAAAGCGCGGCACCGGCATCATGCAGTTCCTCGATCGTCATATAGGACGCACGGATCGAATCGTTGTGATCGATCTGCTTCGTCTCGGAATCACGGGCGGCGGCGGTCGGGGTGATATGAAATGACATCGGGCTCGTATTCTGAACTGTATGGAAACTTGTTCGACTTGACCGGCATTTCGTTCACGGCGGGAACGCGCACGAAATCAGGCCACGCTATATTTATGACTTATCCTGAACCTTCGGTGAACCGGCAGCGCCGCCACAGGAGGCGGATCGTCAAACGGTGCATATCCTCGGGCAAGGCGTTTGGCGGCACATTCCGCCGCATCTCCCTGCAAAGCCGGGGCTTGGTGCGAACAACAGGGTTTCGACGACAGGAAAATTTTGTCCTCCGGCCCGGCAAAGCCGTTCCCACCGGATTTCTCACCTTCCCCCACGGCGAAAATTGTTGGCGCAACGTCCGATAGTCCCCCTTTGACACCTGAAGGGCAACGCGGGGCCGATAAAGCCTGCGCTACATCCGAAAGGAGCTAATGCCCCAGGACGTCAATAGTTCCATGCCACCTGTGGCGATGCGATGCAAGCGCCGAATTTCAAGGGCTTTCGCCATGGCGAAGAGCACTTTAGAATAAATTTATATGCTGATATGTCCGATAGGAAATACACCGAGACAGAACGGCCTAGCCGGGGACTTCGAAAATGACCAGACAGACCGCAAACATCGCCTCCTTTGCCAACCATATGCCAGACGTGGTGGCGATCCGCCGCCATCTGCACCGCCATCCTGAGATCGGTCTTTCAGAATTCAAAACGTCGGATTTCATTGCCGAACAGCTGGTGGAAATGGGCTACGAGGTGACGCGCGGGCTTGCCGGAACCGGCATCGTCGCGACGCTCCGAAACGGTGACAGCACCCGCACGCTGGGCATTCGCGCCGACATCGACGCACTGCCTATCCACGAGGAAACCGGGGCGGACTATGCCAGCACCCATCAGGGCGTCATGCACGCCTGCGGTCACGATGGCCACACGGCCATGCTGCTGGGAGCGGCGAAAATCATCGCCGAGCGCAGAAATTTCGATGGCACCCTGCATCTGATCTTCCAGCCGGCCGAGGAAAATTTCGGCGGCGCCCGCATCATGATCGAGAACGGCCTGTTCGAGCGTTTCCCCTGCGATGCGGTCTTTGCCCTGCATAATGATCCCGGCCTGCCCTTCGGACAGTTCGTGCTGCGCGACGGGCCGATCCTTGCCGCCGTCGACGAATGCAAGATAACCGTCAAGGGGTATGGCGGCCATGGCGCCGAACCGCAGGATGCGGCCGATCCCATCGTTGCCGGCGCGAGCATCATCATGGCCTTGCAGACGGTGGTGTCCCGCAACATCCATCCGCAACTGTCGGCGGTCGTCACTGTCGGCGCATTCCATGCCGGTGTTGCCAGCAACGTCATTCCCGAAACTTCGGAGATGCTGCTAACCATCCGCTCCTTCGATCCAGGCGTCCGCGACGAGCTGGAAAAACGTATCCGAACAATTGCTGAAGGCCAGGCGGCGAGCTACGGCATGAGCGTTACCATCGATTACGAGCGCGGTTATAACGCAACCGTCAATCACAAGGCGGAGACGGATTATGTCGCCGATCTCGCCCGTCGTTTTGCCGGACCGGAGAAGGTTCTGGAAATGAAGCGTCCATCGATGGGTGCCGAAGACTTCGCTTATATGCTCGAGAAGCGGCCGGGCTGCTATTTCTTCCTCGGCACCGCGCGCACAGATAACGATCCGCCACTGCACCATCCGAAATTCGATTTCAACGACGAGATTCTACCGATCGGAACCACCTTCTGGGTGGATCTGGCGGAGGACTATCTGAAGGCGCGATAAACATGAAAAGGCCGGTCGGAGGAGCGACCGGCCTTTATTCTCAACTTGCCTGAAAACTAGGGAGGATCAGGGAACGAGACCAAATATGACGGCAGCGACAAAAGCCACGCACACGCCGACAAGAGCCGCATGAACCGAATCTCTCCAGTTACGCGGCGACTGGGGCTGCGAAACAAAGTCTTTCACTTTTCCTGCCTTGGAATAAGACATTGTACACTCCCTTCCTGCTCGGCCCTCGAAACGGGCATCGCTCATCTGGGGTAGAGAATAGCTTTATTCCCCACTATTTCAGTAGAGATAAAATTCCATAAGAAGTGCCAATTGGGAAAAATAGGGGTCGTCACTTGCCTCCCAACAAGCATCAATCTACCCATCGCGGACTATTAACGCGTCGGGAGGGAGTTGGTTCAAACGGCCCTTCCGTGGACAGGAAGACATGACTGACATCGACGCCATCATCATCGGAGCGGGCGTGATCGGGCTTGCGACGGCCCGCGAATTGTCGATGCGCGGGCTTTCCGTCATCCTTCTGGAAAACGAAAAGGAATTCGGTTCGGCCACTTCGTCCCGCAATAGCGAAGTCATCCATGCGGGGCTTTATTATCCAGCGGGAAGCCTTAAGGCGAGGCTCTGTGTCGAGGGCAGGCAGCGACTTTATGACTTTTGCGAGAGCCACGGCGTTGCGCACCGCCGCTGCGGCAAACTCATCGTCGCTACGAGCGAGGACGAAACGCCCCTGCTCGTTGCCCTCAGCGCAAAAGGCAAAGCCAATGGCTGCGACGATCTGGAGCTGATCGACCACCGACACGCGCTGTCACTCGAGCCTGCCCTTGCCTGCAGCTCAGCCCTGTTTTCACCCTCGACGGGCATCATCGACAGCCACGGCTATATGCTGGCGCTGCTTGGCGAGGCGGAAGACCATGGCGCGGCCCTTGCGCTCAACGCGCCGTTCGAACGGGCGGAGGCGATGAGCGACGGTTTCCGGGTTCATGTCGGCGGCAAAGAACCCGTCAGCCTCACATGCCGGCTGCTCATAAATTCCGCAGGCCTTGTCGCGCCGATGGTGGCAGCCATGATCGAGGGACTGCCGTCAGTGGCGATCCCGCAGGCACGTTTCGCCAAGGGCAGCTATTTCTCGCTGACAGGCAAATCGCCTTTTTCGAGGTTGATCTATCCTGCACCCCACACCCACGGCCTCGGCGTGCACCTGACTTTGGATCTCGCCGGTCAGGCCCGGTTCGGGCCGGATGTGGAATGGGTTGATACCATCGACTATGCCGTTGATCCCCGCCGCATGGAGGGTTTCGGTGACGCCATAAGACGTTATTGGCCGGGCCTGCCGGAACACGCGCTGGCCCCTGCCTATTCCGGTATCCGTCCGAAGATTTCCGGGCCGGACGAACCAGCCATGGACTTTCGCATCGATGGGCCGGAAATCCATGGTCTTCCCGGCCTCGTCAATCTGTTCGGCATAGAAAGCCCCGGTTTGACCGCCTCGCTGGCGATTGCCGGCGAGATCGCCGCACGGTTGGAGGCCTGATATCAGCCGAAGCGTGACAGAGCGTCGGCCATGATCCCCGGATCGACATTGCCGCCGGAGGCAACCGCAATCACCGTTTCGCTTTCCAGTTCGTTGCCATGAAACAGCGCTGCGGCAATCGCAACAGCACCACCCGGCTCGACAACGACCTTCAGCCTGTTGAAGGCGAGAACCATGGCCCGCAGCGCTTCCTCCTCGCTGACGGCGATACCTTTCCCGCAAAGCCCTGCCATGATGGGAAAGGTGATATTGCCAGGCTGCGGCGTGACGATTGCATCACAGATCGAACCCGATGTCGTCGCATTCCGCTCGATCTTGCCCGCCGCAAGGGAGCGCGCCACATCATCGAAACGCTCCGGTTCTGCCGTCCTGACCTTGTAATTTCGCGCTTTCGCATCGAGTGCAAGAGAGATGCCGGAGGTAAGGCCGCCGCCACCGCAAGGCACCAGAACCTCGGCAGTACCGATACCGAGTTCGGCGCCCTGCTCAGCGATTTCCAGCCCGACAGTCCCCTGCCCCGCAATCACCAGCGGTTCATCGTAAGGCCTGATCAGGGTCAGACCGCGCTCACTCGACAACCGGTCGCCAATGGCATCACGGTCTTCATTTGCCCGGTCGTAAAGCACCACCTCGGCGCCATAGGCGCGGGTATTGTCGATTTTGATCTTCGGCGCATCCGAGGGCATGATGATGACGGCGGGAATGCCATGCAGGTGGGCCGCGAGCGCCACGCCCTGCGCATGGTTGCCGGAGGAAAAGGCGATCACACCCTTGGCGCGCACATCCACCGGCAGGCCGGATACCGCCGACCAGCCGCCGCGAAACTTGAAGGATCCCGTCCTTTGCAGGCATTCCGCCTTCACGAACAGCTTTCGCCCGGCAATCTCGTCCAGAAAAGGCGATGTGAGCAGCGGTGTTCGCACCGCATGGTTGCCGATGCGCTCACGCGCCGCCTCGATCATCGAAATATCTGTCATGCCCTGCCCCCGGTAAGCGGATCTAATGCGGAATCTCCGGCTACATTAGGAGGTCGTGATCAAATGCGAAACCGCCTCCAAAAGAAAAATCCCCGGTGCTGGCCGGGGATTTTGTCATGTTCGGTCAGTGATTGTGCCGGGGCATTTTTTCGGCAATCCGGCGGAAATCCGCCGCCCCTTCCAGAACCGCGCCATCGGAAAGCTGGGTCACCGATTGACGATAGATACGCTGCCACGGCGTTGCATCCGCAGGCACGGCGGGTATGCCGTCGGCCTTGCGGGCATCAAGCTCCGCTTGCGGCACCAGGGCGTTGCATTCGCCCTTGTTGAAGTCGATGCGGATCACATCGCCGGTGCGCAGCCATGCCAGCCCGCCACCCGCCGCACTTTCCGGGGAAGCATTGAGGATCGACGGGCTGTCCGCCGTTCCCGATTGCCGGCCGTCGCCGATCGTCGGCAGGCTGGTAATGCCTTTTTTCAGGAGTGCATCCGGTGGCTGCATGTTGACGACCTCGGCCGAACCCGGCCAGCCGAGCGGCCCCGCGCCACGAATGACAAGAATGGTGCGCTCGTCAATATCCAGCGACGGCTCGTTGATGCGGGCGTGATAATCCTCCGAACCATCGAATACGACGCACTTGCCTTCGAATACCCCCTCGCGGCCCGGCTCGCTGAGGTAACGCTGGCGGAACTCCGCCGAGATCACGCTCGTCTTCATGATGGCGAAATCGAAAAGATTGCCCTTGAGAACGAGGAAACCGGCGCGCTCCTTGAGCGGCTTGTCATAGGGCAGGATCACGTCGCGGTCGGTCGATTCACGCCCGTCCAGATTTTCCGCCATCGTCTTGCCGGTCACGGTCGGACAGCTTCCGTCGAGCTTGCCCGCCTGCAGAAGCTCCCACATGATGGCGGGCGTACCACCGGCGCGGTGATATTTTTCGCCCAGCCATTTGCCGGCCGGCTGGACATTGGCCAACAGCGGAATATCGTAGCCGTGAGCCTGCCAGTCCTCTTCGCGAAGCTCGACACCGGCATGTTTCGCCATCGCCGCCAGATGCGGCTGCGCGTTGGTGGAACCGCCAATCGCCGAGTTGACGCGGATCGCATTCAGGAACGCTTCGCGTGTCATGATATCGGAAGGCTTGATATTTTCGACGACCAGTTCGACGGCACGCCGACCGGTACGATAGGCCATCTGGCCACGCTCGCGGTAAGCGGCCGGGATCGCACCGCAGCCGGTGAGCGACATGCCGAGCGCTTCCGCCATGGCATTCATGGTGGAGGCCGTGCCCATGGTGTTGCAATGCCCGACCGACGGAGCCGATTCCAGCGCTGCCTGCAAAAACTCCTCGCGAGTGATTTCGCCCGCGCCATATTTGCGGCGCATGCGCCAGATGACGGTGCCGGAACCGACCAGATCGCCGTCATGATACCCGTCGAGCATCGGCCCGCCGGAAAGCACGATAGCAGGAATATCGACCGTGCTCGCCGCCATCAGCGCCGAAGGCGTGGTCTTGTCGCAGCCGGTTGTCAGAACGACACCATCGAGCGGGTAGCCGTAAAGCACTTCCACGAGGCTGAGATAAGCGAGATTGCGATCAAGCGCCGCCGTTGGGCGCTTGCAGTTTTCGAACATCGGATGGGTCGGAAACTCGATCGGTATGCCGCCCGCATCACGGATGCCATCGCGCACCCGCTTGACCAGCTCCACATGGACCCGGTTGCAGGGCGTGAGATCGCTGCCGCTCTGCGCAATGCCGATGACAGGCTTGCCGGAACGTAGCTCTTCCGGCGTCACGCCGTAATTCATGAAGCGCTCCAGATAGAGCGCCGTCATATCGAGATGATCGGGGTTGTCGAACCAGTCCTGGGATCGCAGGCGGCGCATGGGTGTCTTGTCGTCGCTCATCAGCCCGCCTCAGCCCTGTTCACGATTGTTGAGTTTTTCGAGGTAAAGCAGGATGCCGCTATGATCGATATCGGCCCCGCCATCGCTGACAAAATCATCGAATTCCCGCGTGACCTGTTGGGTAAGCGGCAGGGTGAGAGCGAGATCCTTGGCCGTCGCCAGCACGCCGTTCAGATCCTTGAGCTGGAACTTGGAGGGGCCGCCCGGCACGAAATTGCGCTTCACCATGCGTTCGCCATGAAGTTCCAGGATCCGGCTTTCGGCAAAACCGCCGCGTATGGCATTGCGGAACCCTTCGCGGGACGCTCCGCCCGCCTCCACCAGCATCATCGCTTCGGCAACGGCGCCGATGGTGATGGCGACAATCTGCTGGTTGGCGAGCTTGCAAAGCTGGCCCGCCCCCGAAGGGCCGACATAGGTGAGCCGGCCCATCGGCGCGAAGACATCCGCAAGTCCAGATATCAATGCCTCGTCACCGCCCGCCATAATGGCAAGCGTGCCAGCCGTTGCACCGGGCACACCACCGGAAACCGGTGCATCGACGTGATGAATACCCATTGCCTGTAGGCGGGAAGAGTGTTCGCGCGCAATAGGCGGCGCAATCGAACTACTGTCGATCACGACGGCACCTTTTGCCAGCGCTTCGGCCACGCCCGCCTCGAACAGCACTTCGCCCACGGCATTGCCATCGCTCAGCATGGTGATGACGATATCGGCACCCCTTGCGGCCTCCGCCTGAGAGGCCGCCAGAACGGCACCATCGGCAACCAGTGCCTGCGCCTTATCGACGCTGCGGTTCCAGACCTTGACCGAAAAGCCGGCACCCAGCAAACGCCGGGCCATCGGCCCACCCATCAGGCCCGTGCCGATAAAGGCGACAGACCGCTTCTCCCCACCAACACTCATTTCAGCGAACCTCCCAGCTCGTCCTCGATATGAACCTGAATGATGTCTTCAAACGAGCTCTCGGCCGTAAAGCCCAGCTCGCGGGCGCGCTTGGCTTCGAAACCGGGTGCCCAGCCTTCGCACATGCGCATGATCATCTCATTCGGCTCGCGGCGGATGAGCGCAACGGCCTTTTCACCGGCAACCTTGCGCAGCGCCTCGATCTGTTCGCCAACGGTGGCGCTGAGGCCCGGCATGGAAAGGTTGCGGCGCGGACCGACTTTTTCCACGTCGATCGTTGCACCGTGGATAAGGAAACCGACGGCGGAACGCGGCGAGGCATGCCAATGGCGAATGCTTTCCGGCACCGGCAGAACCGCTTCCTGGCCGACCAGAGGCTCACGCAGGATATTGGAGAAGAAGCCGGAAGCGGCCGCATTGGGCTTGCCGGGGCGAATGCAGATTGTCGGCAGGCGGATGCCGATACCGTCAAAGAAACCGCGGCGGCTGTAATCGGACAGCAGCAACTCGCAGATCGCCTTTTGCGTGCCGTAGCTTGTCAAAGGCGTGGTGTGGAATTCATCCGGGATCGGATAGGGAAGCGGCGCGCCAAACACGGCAATCGACGAGGTGAAGACCACACGCGGCTTGTAGCCATCTTTGCCATTGGCAATGCGGATGGCGTCGAAGAGATAACGTGTGCCATCGAGATTGATGCGGTAGCCCTTGTCGAAATCAAGCTCGGCTTCGCCTGAGACGATGGCGGCAAGGTGGAAGATGACATCGGGACGGGCTTCGACCAGCTTTTCGGCTTCGCCCGGCGCCGAGAGATCGGCCGCCCGCGCGTCGACTGCACCGGAAAAGCCGGCGGGAGCTTCAGGCTGGAACACGTCGATGAGCGTGAACTTCTCGACCGGCTTGCCGCCGAGCGATCCGTCCTTGACGAGACGCTGCGTCAGCTTGCGGCCAACCATGCCTGCGGCGCCGATGATTGCGATATGCATGTCTTCCTCCTCTATGTCCCGGCCATTCTCCCGGGACCGAAAATCACCATCGGCCTGGCGACCGATAAATTAGCTTGTAAGGTTGTCTGATAACCTTATATGATCCGATTGAAAATAGTATTTTTCACAAACCGGTAAAAGCAAGGGCGAAAGACTCTTGCGTGGATATTTTAGGGCGGATTGGACGGAGAGGGTGGAATTGAGCGAACACGATATCGAGGAATTGCGGTTCTCGTTGAAGAACAGGCTGGGTGAGGCTCTACTGTTGACCTCTCAGGAAGATATGCTGCGTTATTGCCGCGACTGGCACGGCGACGTCACCAGCTCGGCCGTGGCCGTCATCCGCCCCCGCTCAACCAAGGAAGTGTCCGATACGGTGCTCGCCTGCGCCGAACTCGGCCTCGCCATCATTCCCCAGGGCGGAAATACCGGGCTGGTGCTCGGCGGCATTCCCGATGCGCCCAAACACCAGGTCGTGCTAAGCCTTGAGCGCATGAACGCCATCCGCACCATAGACAGCGACGATTTTTCGGCCGTGGTCGAAGCCGGCTGCATCCTCTCGGAATTCAAGGATGCGGTTCAGGACAAGGGCATGTTTTTCCCGCTGTCGCTCGGCGCGCAGGGCAGCTGCCGCATTGGCGGCAACGTCTCCACCAATGCCGGCGGCATCAATGTCCTGCGTTATGGCATGACCCGCGAACTGGTTTTGGGTCTTGAAGTGGTCCTGCCGGATGGCACCATCTGGAATGGCCTGTCGACCCTGCGCAAAGACAATCGCGGCATCGACCTGAAGCAGCTTTTCATCGGTGCGGAAGGAACCCTCGGCATCATCACCGCCGTTGCCGTCAAACTTTACCCCAATCCCGAACATGTCGAGACGGCGCTGCTCGGCCTCAATTCGCTTGATGACGCCATCAAGCTTTACCGCCGCGCCCGCCGCGAATGCTGCGACCTCATGTCCGCATTCGAATTCATGCCGCCCGTCGCCTTCACGCTGGCGATCGAGGCTATTCCCGATCTGAAGATGCCGATCGCCGGCGATTATCCCGCCTATGTGCTGATGGAGATTTCCGGCTCAGGGCTGGTGGATACCGCCGACCTTATGGGGCGTTTCCTCGAGGGCGTGATGGAAGATGGCCTGGTGCTGGACGGCGTCATCGCCTCCTCCCGCGCACAGGCGCAGTCGCTCTGGCTGTTCCGCGAAGGCATGAACGAAGGCCAGGCGCTGCGCGGCAGCCATATGCGCACCGATATCTCGGTGCCGCTCTCCAAACTCGCGGCTTTCGTGGCCGAGGCGGAAGCCGAACTGGCGGAAAAACTCCCCGAATGCCTCGCGGTTTCCTACGGTCACGTCGGAGACGGCAATGTCCACCTCAACGTGCTACCGCCCAACGGCGCAACACCGGAAGAGCGTGAGGCCTTTATCTACAAGTCCAAGACACTCGTGAACGAAGTCCTCGACCGTTACGTCGGCAGCATCAGTGCCGAACACGGCATTGGCCGCCTGAAACGCTCCGATTTCGAAAGCCGGCTATCGGATGTGCAGCGTCGGATGATCACGGGTTTGAAAAATGTCTTCGATCCCGATTTGCGAATGAATCCCGGTTGCCAGATAACCCTGCAACCGGATAGCTAATCGAGAAATAACAAAGGCGGCTTGAACACCCCGCCTTTGAAAACCCGCTGGCGGCGAAGGAGGAAGTCGCTGCCGCGGAAAAACGAACCAATCGATTCTGGGGAACGGGAGCAATCATGACGCTGGAGTTCAATCAGATACATCGCAACGATCATCTGCCCGGCCGTATCGCCACGGAGATCGCACGCGAAATCAATGATTCGAAACTCGGGCCGGGCGACAGGCTGCCGACGGAACATGTTCTCGCGAAAACCTTCGGCGTCAGCCGCTCGGTCATACGCGAGGCGATCGCGCAACTGCGCAATGAAGGTTTCGTTGAAACACGGCAAGGGGTTGGCGCTTTTGTAACGGATCCACGGCAACGATTGTCGATCCGGATCGAGCAATCCACCCTGAACGATCCCGAAAACTTCCGGGACCTGATGCAACTTCGAATGTCGCTGGAGATCGATGCCGCAGGCCTTGCGGCGTTACATCACAAACCTGAACATCTGGAAAAATTCGACAAGGCCATTTACGGCATGCGCAATGCTATAGAATGGTCCAAGGACGGGGTCGAAGCTGATCTCGATTTCCATCGCACCATGGCGCAAGCCACCGGGAATGAATATTTCCTGATTTTTCTAGGCTTCATTGCCCAACGCATTAGTTCGGCCATCAATACCGCTTTTTCGCGGGCCGTTTACGGCGAAATCCTGGAAATTACCATAAACGAGCATGTCGTGCTGCGGGACGCCATTGCATCGCGAAATGTTGCGCTGGCGCGAGATGCCATGCGCCAGCACATTTTAGGCGCTGCCCGACGGCTGAACATTGATCTCGACATCTTCTGATCTTTGGACGCCGTTGGTATTGAAGCTATAGGACAGCTTTGCCGCATTTGTTGGATGGCGATGGCGAATAAGGCGAATTTTTGTCTGATGCACCGCTAGACTCGCCGCAAAAGTCATACTAAGAAGAATGAGATTAGGTTGTCAGACATCCAGACAATAAGACCGCAGGAGGCGACCTGTTGGATGCTGAAGGGGAGGACTACATGACCGGCACAAGGTCCATCGACGCTACCGCAATTTTGCCTGACGATTTCGAAAACGCGCTGCTCGTCGGCCGCGTCTGGTCGAAAAGCGAAGGCGGGCCCTGCCCCGTGCTGCTCAAGGGCGGCGTGCTTTATGACCTCACCTCGCTTTCCCCCACCATGTCCGAACTTCTGGAAAAGACGGATCTGGTGGAGCAGCTTGCCGACACCAGCACCTTCGTTGCGCTCGGCACGCTTGACGCGTTTCTGGACGGTTCCGCTGGCGAGCTTCTTGCCCCCAACGACATTCAGGCCGTCAAGGCCGCCGGCGTCACCTTTGCCGACAGCATGCTGGAACGAGTGATCGAGGAGCAGGCCAAGGGTGATCCGCTGCGCGCGCAGGAAATCCGCGGACGGCTCGCTCCGGTTCTCGGCGACAATCTAAAGGGGCTTGAGGCTGGGTCCGAAAAAGCCGCTGAAGTGAAGAAACTGCTCCAGGAAATGGGCCTCTGGTCGCAATATCTGGAAGTTGGTATCGGCCCGGACGCGGAAATCTTCTCCAAGGCGCAGGCCATGGCCTCCGTCGGCTGCGGCGCGCTGATCGGCGTTCACCCGAAATCGCAGTGGAACAACCCGGAGCCGGAAGTGGTGCTTGCCATCGCTTCCGATGGCCGCATCGTCGGCGCGACGCTCGGCAACGACGTCAACCTGCGCGATTTCGAAGGCCGCTCCGCCCTCCTGCTCAGCAAGGCGAAGGACAACAACGCATCCTGCGCGATCGGTCCTTTCATCCGCCTGTTCGACGGCAATTTCACCATTGAAGACGTGAAGAAGTCGCAGATCTCGCTTCTGGTAGAGGGCGAAGACGGTTTCACCATGACGGGCGCCAGCGCGATGCAGGCAATCAGCCGCACGCCGGAAAACCTTGCGTCCCAGCTCTTGAACCGCAACCATCAATATCCAGATGGCGCCGTCTTCTTCCTTGGCACGATGTTCGCGCCGGTCAAGGACCGCCATGGCCCGGGTCTCGGTTTCACCCACTCCAAGGGCGACCGCGTCGAAATCTCGACGCCCAAGCTCGGCAAGCTGATCAACTGGGTAACGACAACAGACGAATGCCCGGAATGGACATTCGGCACCGTGGCCCTGATGCGCAACCTGGCGAAACGCGGACTGCTCTAGGCAGTCCCGCAAAACCGCATTTCGGTTTTGCACCCAGAATTGCGAAAACCAATAGGTGGAGCATTGAAGGCGATCCTTCGCTGAAAATGCTCCAGATATTTCTTCGGGAGGGGAAAATGCAAAAGACCATCAATCTCTTTTACCGGATTCTCGAAATCATTCTCGTCCTGCTGCTCGCCGGCATGTCGATCATGGTCTTCGTCAACGTCGTCATGCGTTACACGATGAATTCCGGCATCAACGTCTCGGAAGAGCTGTCGCGTTATTTCTTCGTGTGGCTGACCTTCCTCGGCGCCGTGCTGACCTTCCGCGAAAACAGCCACATGGGCATCGAGACGCTCGTGATGTTCCTGTCGCGCCGCGCCCGCATCGTCTGCATGATCGTGTCGAACATCATCATTCTGGGCTGTTCCGCCATCTTCTTCTGGGGAACGTGGAAACAGTCCGCCATCAATGCCAGCATGCATGCGCCTGTCACCAAGCTGTCGATGATCTGGGTCTACGGCATCGGCATGTTCACCGGCAGCCTGATGTTCATCATCGCCCTGGAACGCCTTTACCGTTATGTGACGGGCCGCGTGACAGAGGACGAAATCGCCCAGTTCGCCGGCGAGAACCTCACGATCGAACAGCTTTCGGAGCGCTGATACTATGACACTTTTCGTTTTTGTCGGCTCTCTTCTCGGAGCCATGGCGATTGGCGTTCCCGTCGCTTTCTCGCTGATGTTCTGCGGCGTCGTGCTGATGTGGTACATGGGCATGTTCAACACGGCGATCATCGCCCAGAACATGATTTCGGGCGCGGATACCTTCACGCTGCTCGCCATCCCCTTCTTCATTCTGGCCGGTGAACTGATGAACTCCGGTGGTCTTTCCCGCCGTATCATCGATTTTGCGATTGCGCTCGTCGGCCATATCCGTGGCGGCCTCGGCATCGTGGCGATCGTCGCGGCCATCATCATGGCCAGCATCTCCGGTTCGGCCGCTGCCGACACCGCAGCCCTTGCCGCAATCCTCATCCCGATGATGGCGAAAGCCGGTTACAACATTCCGCGCTCCGGCGGCCTGATTGCTGCGGGCGGCATCATTGCCCCGGTCATTCCGCCCTCCATGGCCTTCATCGTCTTCGGCGTCGCCGCCAACGTCTCGATCACCCAGCTTTTCCTTGCCGGTATCGTACCCGGTATCATGATGGGTGCATCGCTTATTATCGCATGGCTGATTGTGGTTCGTAAGGACAACGTACAGCCTTTGCCAAAAACGTCTGGCAAGGAACGCCTGCTCGTTACAGCGCGTGCCGGCTGGGCGCTCGGCATGCCGGTCATCATTCTGGGCGGTATCAAGGCCGGCATCATGACGCCGACGGAAGCTGCCGTCGTCGCTGCCGCCTACGCCCTCTTCGTCGGCATGGTCATCTATCGCGAGCTGAAGCCTGCAGACCTCTTCCACGTCCTGCTGCGCGCCGCCAAGAGCACCTCGATCATCATGTTCCTGGTCTGCGCCGCACTCGTCTCGGCATGGCTCATCACGGCTGCAAACATTCCGAACGAAGTCGCGGGCTATATCGAGCCGCTGATCGACCGCCCGATGCTGTTGATGGCCGCCATGATGGTTCTGGTTTTCATCGTCGGCACCGCGCTCGACCTGACCCCGACCATCCTGATCCTGACGCCTGTCCTGATGCCGATCGTCAAGCAGGCTGGCATCGATCCGGTCTATTTCGGCGTCCTCTTCATCATCAATAACGCGATCGGCCTGATCACCCCACCGGTTGGCGTCGTGCTGAACGTCGTCTCAGGCGTCGGCCGCATCCCGCTCGGCAAGGTCACGGTCGGTGTCTGGCCGTTCCTCGTCGCCGAGACCATCGTGCTGGCATTGCTGGTGATTTTCCCGGACATCGTTCTGGTTCCGCTGCAGTACCTTCGTTAATCCGCAACCTGCTTCTCGCACACAATCCAAGGGAGGATATTATGAGAAAGCTTCTTCTGACCACCACGGCCATCGCTTTCGCCGTTGGCGCCGCAGCTCCGGCCATGGCCGAATTCAACAGCCGCAACATCCGCGTGTCGAACGGCATCAACCAGGACCATCCTGTCGGCAACGGCATCAAGGCCATGCAGGCCTGCCTCGACGACAAGTCGGGCGGCAAGCTGAAGCTGACGGCATTCTGGGGCGGCGCTCTCGGCGGTGACCTTCAGGCAACCCAGGCCCTGCGCTCCGGCGTTCAGGAAGCCGTCGTCACATCGTCCTCGCCGCTCGTCGGTCTCATTCCGTCGCTCGGCGTCTTCGACCTGCCGTTCCTGTTCTCCAACGCCAAGGAAGCTGACGCTGTCATGGACGGCGCGTTCGGCGACATGATGAACAAGAAGCTGGAAGAACAGGGCCTCGTAAACCTGGCTTACTGGGAAAACGGCTTCCGCAACCTGTCCAACTCCAAGCATGCCGTGAACAAGTGGGAAGACTTCTCGGGCCTCAAGGTCCGCGTGATGCAGAACAACATCTTCCTCGACACCTTCCAGAACCTCGGCGCCAATGCAACGCCGATGGCTTTCGGTGAAGTGTTCTCCGCACTGGAAACCAATGCGATCGATGCGCAGGAAAACCCCTATGTGACGATCGACACCTCCAAGTTCTACGAGGTGCAGAAGTACGTCACCGAGACGAACCACGCCTACACGCCGTTCCTCTTCCTCTTCTCCAAGCCGATCTTCGACAGCTACACGCCCGAAGAACAGGCCGCCCTGCGTGAATGCGCAGTTGTCGGTCGTGACGAAGAGCGCAAGGTCATCCGCGAGCTGAACCAGAAGTCGCTGGAAAAGATCAAGGCTGCCGGCCTCGAGGTCAACACGCTGTCTGCAGAAGAGCAGGCTCGTATCCGCGAAAAGTCGATGGTCGTTTACGAAAAGCACAAGGCTGAAATCGGTGCGGACGTCGTTGACGCCGTTCTGGCGGACCTGAAGAAGATCCGCGGCCAGTAAGCCTGTCTGTCTTGAATAAAAAACACCCGGAAGTTCACTTCCGGGTGTTTTCGTTTGCGGAAAGAAAAAGGCTGCCGAAGCAGCCTTTCCAGAAGATCAGGACGCCGTGCGATTCTGGCGATTGGCGATAAGGTCTTCCACCACCGCCGGATCGGCAAGCGTCGATGTATCCCCGAGCGCACCAAAATCATCCTCGGCGATCTTGCGCAGAATACGGCGCATGATCTTGCCGGAACGGGTCTTCGGCAGGCCCGGTGCGAACTGGATCTTGTCCGGTGTCGCAACCGGTCCGATCTCGTTGCGCACATGCTTCACCAGCTCCTCACGCAGCGCATAATCGCCATTCTGCCCCGCCATCAGCGTGACGTAGCAATAAATGCCCTGTCCCTTGATGGGGTGCGGATAACCGACCACGGCCGCTTCCGAAACGAGATGATGCGACACCAGCGCCGATTCCACCTCGGCCGTACCAAGGCGGTGGCCCGAGACGTTCAGCACGTCATCGACACGACCGGTGATCCAGTAATAACCGTCCTCGTCACGCCGGCAGCCGTCGCCGGTGAAGTACTTGCCCTTGTAGGTGGAGAAGTACGTATCGACGAAGCGCTGGTGATCGCCATAAACCGACCGCGACTGGCCCGGCCAGCTGTCGGTGATGCAGAGATTGCCGTCCGCTGGCCCTTCCAGCACATTGCCTTCGGCGTCGACAAGCTGAGGCTGCACGCCGAAGAATGGCCGTGTGGCCGAACCCGGTTTCAGATCAGTCGCGCCCGGCAGCGGCGAGATGAGGATGCCGCCGGTTTCCGTCTGCCACCAGGTGTCGACGATCGGGCTCTTGTCCTCACCGACCACATGGTAATACCACTCCCATGCTTCCGGGTTGATCGGCTCGCCCACCGTGCCGAGAAGCCGGATGCTGGAGCGAGACGAACGCGTGACGAACTGGTCGCCCGCCCCCATCAGCGACCGGAGCGCCGTCGGTGCGGTATAGAAGATATTGACCTTGTGCTTGTCGATGACTTCCCAGAAACGCCCCTGATCCGGGAAATTGGGAACGCCTTCGAACATCAGCGTCGTCGCACAATTCGCAAGCGGCCCGTAGACGATGTAGGAATGGCCCGTGACCCAGCCAACATCGGCCGTACACCAGAAGACCTCACCATCCTTGTAGTCGAACACATATTCATGCGTCATCGACGTATAGACGAGGTAACCGCCCGTGGTGTGCAACACACCCTTGGGCTTGCCGGTGGAGCCTGACGTGTAAAGGATGAACAGCGGATCTTCCGCCCGCATCTTCGCCGGCGGGCAATCCGGCTTCACGGTGGCAATTTCCTGATGGTACCAGATGTCGCGGCCGGGCGCCCAGCCGGTCTTGCCGCCGGTGCGGCGCACGACCAGAACCTTGTTGACGATGACATATTGCTTGGCGGCGATATCGATCGCCTTGTCGGTATTTTCCTTGAGCGGGATCGGCTTGCCGCCGCGAACGCCTTCATCGCAGGTGATGACGAAGGTCGATTCGCAGTCGACGATACGACCGGCCAGCGCTTCCGGCGAGAAGCCGCCAAAGACGACGGAATGCACGGCGCCGATGCGGGCGCAGGCGAGCATGGCATAGGCCGCCTCGGGGATCATCGGCATGTAGATGGTGACGCGGTCACCCTTCTTGACGCCGTGCTTCTTCAACACATTGGCCAGACGGCAGACATAATCATAGAGCTGGTTATAGGTGATCTTCTTGTCGATATAGGGATTGTCGCCTTCCCAGATGATCGCCGTGCGCTCGCCATGCGTCTTCAAATGCCGGTCGATACAGTTATAGGAGACGTTCGTCAGGCCGTCTTCGAACCATTTGATCGGCACACGCCCCTTGAATGAGGTGTTCTTGACCTTGGTATAGGGCTTGAACCAGTCGATCCGCCGGCCGTGCTTGTCCCAGAATTTTTCCGGATCCTCGACGCTCTCCTGATACCATTTCTGGTAACGCTCATTGTCGATGAGCGTGCGGGCTTTCGCCGATTTGAGCACCGGGTAGATTTTGGCAGACATGAACTCCTCCTGAACCAAGTATGTCTTGTTGCGCGCCTTGAGACTCCCACCTCAGGCATGTGGTGAATTCATAGCAGGTCAATGACTGACGGCAATTAGACAAAGGCATTTGTTTCGCAAAGAATTGCAATTATGATGCAATCCGGTTATAGAGCGCCAATATCCCGGAAATCAGTGGTTGATACCACGCCCGCGACCCCGGCGCGGACGGACAGAAGGACTGTATCTATGGCTCAACAATTGCTCATGCCAAAGGCAACTGCTGTATGGCTGGTCGACAACACCGCGCTGTCGTTCGACCAGATAGCCACGTTCTGCAAATTGCATCCGCTCGAAGTCAAGGCGATTGCCGACGGCGAAGCCGCACAGGGCATCAAGGGTCTCGATCCGATCGCGACGGGACAGCTTTCCCGCGACGAGATCGCCCGTGCCGAAGGCAATCCCAACCACAAGCTCAAGCTTTCCGAGCCGAAGGTGCGTGTGCCGGAATCCAAGCGCCGTGGCCCGCGCTACACGCCGGTTTCCAAGCGTCAGGACCGTCCGAACGCCATTCTCTGGTTGGTGCGCAACCATCCGGAACTGAAGGACGCGCAGATTTCGCGCCTCGTCGGCACCACCAAATCCACCATCGAGCAGATTCGCGACCGCACCCACTGGAATTCGGCCAACCTGACGCCGATGGACCCGGTAACGCTCGGCCTCTGCAGCCAGATCGATCTCGACCTCGAAGTCGAACGCGCGTCGCGTGGCCGCCCGCTCCCGACCGCCGAAGAACTCGGTAACACGCTGCAGCCGGCAACGGCGACGGAAGGTCTGGACTACAACAACTACCAGCGCGAGGAAGAACAGCAGATCGACGCCGACGCCGTCTTCAAGAAACTTTCTTCGCTGAAGTCCGCACCGAAGGACGAAGACGAGGACGATCAATACTGATCGAAGTCCTTCCGACATTTGAAACCCGGCCGCAGTGCCGGGTTTTTGTTTTCAGGGTTTTACCGGCTGCCGAAGATCGCCGAGCCGACCCGCACGCTGGTGGCGCCGAATTCGACGGCGGTTTCGAAATCGCCGGACATGCCCATGGAAAGCTTCTCAAGGCCGCATTGCCCGGCAAGCTTCGCCAGAAGCGCAAAATGCGGCCCTGGATTTTCCTCCGCCGGCGGAATGCACATCAATCCCTCGACCGGCAGTTTCAATTCGTTCCGGCAGAAAGCCACGAAGGCGACGGTTTCACGCGGATCGATGCCGGCCTTCTGCGGCTCAAGGCCGGTGTTGACCTGCACATAAAACCGCAGGCTGCGGCCCTGTCTGGCGCATTCTTCGGAAAGCGCGCGAGCTATTTTTTCCCGGTCGATACTCTCTACGACGTCAAACAGCGCGACGGCATCCGCCGCCTTGTTGGATTGCAGCGGTCCGATCAGATGCAGTTCGATATCGGATGTCTTTTCTTTGAGCGCAGGCCACTTGCCCTGCGCTTCCTGCACGCGGTTTTCGCCAAACACGCGCTGGCCGGCATCGATGACAGGCTGGATCGCTTCTGCATCGAAGGTCTTGGAGACCGCAACCAAGGCAACATCCGCCGCCTTGCGACCGGATTTTTCCGCGACATCCGCAATGCGCTGCCTGACATCCTCAAGACGTGCTTCGATTTCCATCACAAGACCTTTTTTAAACCGTTCAAACCGCTAACTAGACGCCGATTGCCTTGATGCCAAGCGCCTTTAGCACCATTTGAGGCACGCTGGCCAAGATTGAACGCCCGAATGCCCCGCCAAACTTGACGCCCCGGTCGTTTCATGGTGAAGGTCAGCGCAAATTTTTCCCCTCGATACCCGGAATTTTAGATAATGGCCATCGAACGTTACAATCCTCGCGACGCCGAGCCGCGCTGGCAGCAGAAATGGAACGAAGACAAGGTTTTCGTCACCGATAACAGCGATCCGCGCGAGAAATATTACGTTCTAGAGATGTTTCCCTATCCCTCGGGACGCATCCATATGGGCCATGTCCGCAACTACGCCATGGGTGACGTCGTCGCCCGTTACAAACGCGCCCGTGGTTTCAACGTCCTGCATCCGATGGGCTGGGACGCCTTTGGCATGCCCGCTGAAAATGCGGCTATGCAGAACAAGGTCCATCCCAAGGACTGGACCTACCAGAACATCGCCACCATGCGCGGCCAGCTGAAATCCATGGGCCTGTCGCTGGACTGGACCCGCGAATTCGCCACCTGCGATGTGGAATATTACCATCGCCAGCAGGCGCTGTTCGTCGACTTCATGGAAAAGGGTCTGGTTTACCGCAAGCAGTCCAAGGTCAACTGGGACCCGGTCGACCACACGGTTCTGGCCAATGAGCAGGTGATCGACGGCCGCGGCTGGCGCTCCGGCGCACTGGTCGAACAGCGCGAACTGACGCAATGGTTCTTCCGCATCACCGATTTTAGCCAGGACCTGCTGGACGAACTGGACGAACTGGATCAGTGGCCTGAAAAAGTGCGCTTGATGCAGAAGAATTGGATCGGCCGTTCCGAAGGCCTGTCGCTGCGCTGGCAGACCGTCGCTGACACGGCGCCGCAAGGTTTCTCCGACATTACCGTCTATACAACGCGTCCCGACACGCTGTTCGGTGCGTCCTTTCTGGCAATCGCCGCCGACCATCCGCTTGCAAAGGAACTGTCGGCGACCAACCCTGCCATTGCCGAATTCTGCGACGAATGCCGCCGCCATGGCACCTCATTGGCAGCGCTCGAAACCGCCGAAAAGAAGGGCATCGATACCGGCGTCAAGGTCGTGCACCCGCTGGATCCCAGCTGGGAACTGCCCGTCTACGTCGCCAATTTCGTATTGATGGATTACGGCACCGGCGCAATCTTCGGCTGCCCTTCGGGTGACCAGCGTGATCTGGACTTCGCTCGCAAATACGGCCTGCCGGTCGTCGCCGTCGTCGCACCCGAAGGTCCCGACGCAGCAAGCTTCACCGTTGAAGACACCGCCTTCACCGATGACGGCGTAATGATCAATTCCGGCTTCCTGAACGGCATGAAGACGGCTGACGCCTTCGAAGCCGTCGTGCAGAAGCTGTCGGCTGAGATGCTGGGCAACGCACCCCAGGCCGAACGCAAGGTCAATTTCCGCCTGCGCGACTGGGGCATTTCCCGCCAGCGTTACTGGGGTTGCCCGATCCCGGTCATTCATTGCGAAGTCTGCGGCGTGGTGCCGGTTCCGAAAAAGGACCTGCCGGTCAAGCTGCCCGATGATGTGACTTTCGATGTGCCCGGCAACCCGCTGGATCGCCATCCCACCTGGCGTCACGTCTCCTGCCCGCAATGCGGCCATGACGCTCGGCGCGAAACCGACACGATGGACACCTTCGTCGATTCCAGCTGGTATTACACCCGCTTCACAGCGCCGTGGGAAGACGAGCCGACTGACCCGAAAGTTGCCAATCACTGGCTGCCGGTTGACCAGTATATCGGCGGCATCGAGCATGCCATCCTGCACCTGCTCTATTCGCGCTTCTTCACCCGCGCGATGCGCGAGACAGGTCATGTCGGCGTCAAGGAACCCTTCAAGGGCCTGTTTACCCAGGGCATGGTGGTCCACGAGACCTATAGCCGCGGTGAAGGCCTGACGCGCGAATGGGTGCCGCCTGCGGAACTGAGGATCGAGGAAAACGACGGCACGCGCCGGGCGTTCCTGCTCTCTTCTGGCGAAGAGGTTAAGATCGGCTCCATCGAAAAAATGTCGAAGTCGAAGAAGAACGTGGTCGACCCTGACGATATCATCGCATCCTATGGCGCCGATACCGCACGCTTCTTCGTCCTCTCGGATTCTCCACCCGATCGCGACGTCATCTGGTCCGAAGCCGGCGTGGAAGGTGCAAACCGATTCGTCCAGCGTGTCTGGCGCATCATCGGTGAAGCCGCCGAACAGTTGAAGGGCGTGAAACCGAAGCCGGCGACCGAAGGCGAAGGGCTGGCAGCCTCCAAGGCAGCCCACAAGACGCTGAAGGCTGTTCAGGAAGATCTGGACAAGCTCGCCTTCAACAAGGCCATCGCCCGCATCTATGAACTGGTCAATGCCCTCGCCGGTCCGCTTGCGGATGTCGCTGCCGGCGGCAAACCTGATGACGTCAAGGCGGCCGCGCGTGACGCCGTCGAAATCCTGATCCGCATCATCGCGCCCATGACGCCGCATCTCGCGGAAGAATGCTGGTCCGCGCTGGGCAATGAAGGCTTGGTGGCTGAGACGCCATGGCCGACCTTCGTGGCTTCGCTGGTCGAGGAAAACGACGTGGTCATGCCCGTGCAGGTCAATGGCAAGAAGCGCGGTGAATTGACAATCGCGCGCGATGCGGATCAAGATGCGGTCCGCGCGGCTGCCCTTGAGCTGGACGCCGTCAAATCTCTTCTTGCCGGTGGCGAGCCCAAGAAAGTCATCGTGGTTCCGCAGAGGATTGTGAACATTGTTGTCTGACGTTTTTTCGAGATGGAGCCGCGTTGCGGCAGCAATTTCCGTCGTGATGATGGCTGGTCTTCTGGCGGGCTGCCAGGTGCGCCCGCTTTATGGCGAAGCTTCCGGAACCAAGGAAAGGCTGGCGGCCGTCAGCGTCTCCCAGATCGGCGGTCGGGCTGGGCTGGAAGTACGCAACCAGCTGATCTTCCTGATGTCCGGCGGTGCAGGAGAACCGGCCACGGCGCAATATAATGTCAAGATTGCCGTAAGCTCGAGCGCCACGACCACAGAGGTGCAGAACTACGATCTGACGACCCGCGCGAACAACAATTACGACGGTCCTTATCCCGGCCGTGTCGTGATGAGTGGTCAATATGTCCTGACGCGCGTCTCCGACGGTCAGATCCTGCGCTCCGCACGCCGCAGCGTGACGGCGCAGGTGGATCTGCCGCAGCAGGAATTCGCCAAGATCCGGGCGACCCGCGACGCCGAAAACCGGGCGGCCCGCGAGCTGGCTGAAATCATCCGCACCGATATCGCCGCCACGCTCGGCCGCTGAGAGCGGCGGCCGTGGCGGAGATAAAGTCCCATGAGTTCGAGCGCTTCGCCGAAAATCCGGCGGAGCGCTTTCGCGTTTTTGTACTCTATGGACCGGATCGTGGTCTGGTATCGGAGCGGGCAGGCCTCATCGCCAAGAAGACCGGCATCGATCCCGATGACGCTTTCGCATCGCTGAAACTGACCGCGTCAGATCTGCAGGGCGACCCTGGTCGCCTGCTTGATGAAGTGAACGCCATCGGCCTTTTCGGTGGCGAAAAACTTGTGTGGGTCAAAAGCGCCTCCGCTGAAAAGGCGCTGGTGGATGCGCTTCAGATTCTGGCAGACACACCGCCGGAAGCAAGTTTCCTGATCATCGAAGCGGGCGACGTCAAAAAGGGCACTGGGCTGCGCAAGATCGCGGAGCCGGCGCGCTCCATCGCCGCAATCCCGTGTTATGCGGACGACGCGCGCTCCTTAAACGCATTGATCGATCAGGAACTCTCCGCCAATAATCTGCGCATTGCACCGGCTGCACGACAAAGGCTGATCGAGCAGCTCGGCGGCGACCGTATCGCCTCGCGCAACGAAATCCGCAAGCTGGCGCTCTATTGCCTCGGGGCCGACGTGATCGAGGAAGATGATATTCTGGCCATCATCGGCGATGCCAGCACGGTTTCGGCCGACGATGCCGTCGACGCCATCCTGAAAGGCGACAGGAACGCCTTTTTCCACGCCACCCAGAAGATCATTTCATCGAAAACGCCGATCTTCCTCGTCCTGCAGGGATGCCTCAAGCAATTCCAGCTGCTCGACCAGATGCGCGCCGAGATGGATGAGAAAAAGCAGCAGGCCGGCCAGGTCATGCAGACACTCGGGCGCCATATCCATTTTCGCCGGAAACCGATCATCGAAAGAGCGCTGCGGACATGGCAGCCAGCGGCGATTGCCCGTGAGATGAACCGTCTGCAGGCAGCCATCCTGCAAAGCCGCCAGCGGCAAAGCCTGGAGGAAAGTGTGGCTCTTCTGACGTTACTGTCGACCACGCTTCAGTCCGGTCGCGGTGGATAAACAAAAAAGCCCTCGTGCTGATGCAACGAGGGCTTTTCGAATTTTGATCCAGAAACGTTCTGGTTCAGTCGCCCTTGCCGGGCTCAGCAGAGAAATAAAGCTCCAGCTTACCTTCGACCCCGTCCATTTCCTTGGCTTCCGGCATCGGATCACGCTTGATGGTGATATTCGGCCAGATTGCCGCATATTCGGTATTGATCTTCAACCACTTGTCGAGACCCGGCTCCGTATCTGGCTTGATGGCCTCAGCAGGACATTCCGGTTCGCACACACCGCAATCGATGCATTCATCGGGATTGATAGCGAGGAAATTTTCACCCTCGTAAAAGCAGTCGACAGGGCAGACCTCAACGCAATCGGTATATTTGCAGCGGATGCAATTGTCGGTCACGACATATGTCATGATGAACTCCAGAATATGCAGGCCGGGTCTTTGGGCTTCGGAACACAAGCCGTCGCCCGGAATTCAGACAGGGCAATTTCGCAAGTGACGTAATGCCTTTGCCAGCAGATAGCAAGGATAACAATTCTGAAAAACGGGGCAGACCTGGAGGTTTATTCTATTCTTTGCTTCCGTCGCTGTCAGACAGAAACCTGTCGAGCGCCCTGCGCTCTTTTTTGGTCGGACGCCCACTGCCAGGCTCGCGCAGCGCCTGCTCGAGAGGGGTCAACCTGTCGGACGGCTCCCGTTGTGGCGTCTGATCGTCATAGAGAAGCCGGGCTTCCTCATAGGGTCCGCGCCGTGCTCCGCCGGATTTGACGACGAGTACCTTGTCCATCCGCTCAAAGCCGATGTCCAGTCTGTCCCCCGCCTTCAGCATGTGGCTGGGCTGGCGGATGGTAGCGCCGTTGACCTTTACATGGCCTGACTGGATGTAACTCTGGGCCAGCGACCGCGATTTTGCGATGCGAGCAAAGAACAGCCACTTGTCCAGACGCTGACGCGTGCTTTCCAGTGGCTGTTCGTTGCTTCCCATGGGCTTACTTCTTCAGCTGCTCCTTGAGCGCAGCGAGCTTTGCGAAAGGCGAATCCGGATCCATCGGCTTCTCCTTGCGCGGTGGCTTGGCTTCGAAGCGCTGCTGACCCTGCGGTTTTCCGCCACGGTCGTTACGCTCCGGCCGGTCCTTGCGCTCCCCGCGATCATTGTTGCGGTTGTTGCCGCGATCGGGGCGACCGCCGTCACGCTTGCGCTCGCCATCACTACCGCGAGTGGCTGCTTCGCGATTCGCACCGTCGCGATTGTCGCGACGGCCTTCGCCGCGACGCTCGCCCTGCTCGCGTGCGCCGTCACGAGCCTGACCGCGATGGCCGGGACGACGGTTTTCGCCGCGCTGATTTTCGTTGCGACCACCCGGACGCCACAGAAGAACGGGCTTCGGCTCGGAAGACTCCGCACCTTCGGCAGACGCGGCCTCACCTGCGGCAACCTCTTCACCGACGGCTTCCGCGACAGGTGCCTCGGAAGCGTCGCCTTCAGCAACAACCGCCGTTTCGGTTTCCTGTTGTTCAGAAGCCGGCTCGTCCTGCTCGGTCTCAGCGTTTTCCTCTTCGCCCGTCACCGCTTCTGCGGCAACAGGAGCGGCAGCACCGGCCTGGCTGGCGAGGAAGGCCTGCGCCTCTTCCGCCGTAACCTGATCAGCTCGGTAACCGAGGCCCTTGAGGATTTCTTCCATGTCGTCGAGCGTTGCACCGAGAATGGAGAGCATGGCGGTCGTCGTCGTGAAACGACGGCCATCATAGGCGCCTTCCGGGCGCGGCTGCTGACCGGGCTTCCACTGCAGCAGTGGACGGATCAGATCGGCCAGACGCTCGAGAATGTCGATACGCACGGCGCGCTTTCCGAGGAAACGGAAACCGGCGAGCTTGTAGAACATCCGCTCGAAGCTCGCATCCGTCACGACCGAGGTGCGGCCGGCGGCCAGCACCGGAATGAGATCGCCGTAACCCGGCTTGCCGAGACCATCATTCTTCAGCGCCCAGAGTAGCGTGACAAGCTCGGCCGGGGCCGGCTTCAGCAATGCGGGCAGAAAGACGTGATAAGCGCCAAAACGCACGCCGTAGCGGCGCATGGAGGCGCGCGCATCCTGATCCAGCGACTTCACGTCTTCGGTGACGTCGCGGCGGAACAGCACGCCCAGATTTTCGACCAGCTGGAACGCCAGTCCCTTTGCGAGACCCTGAAGGTCTTCGGCGCGCGAAATATCGTCGAGCGGCTTCAGCACGGTCGCAATCTGATGATTGACGAAACGTTCGACGCGCGCCAGCGCATGATCGCGGGCATTGCCGCTCAACTGCTCGTCGGCCAGCAGGATTACCCGCGGCTTCATGATGTTATCGCCTGCCGCGAGGCGGGCAACCGGTTCGCCAAGCCAGCGAACCAGACCATCGGAGCTCAAAGCGAGATCGCCGTTGCCGCTGGCATGCAGACGCGCAGCGCGCGCCTCATACTCCAGCGCCAGCGCCTTCTGCGACGCAGCCTGCACGGCCTTCTGATCCGGCCCTTCCATTCCCGATACCGGCGTGAACCGGAATCCGGCCAATTGGCCGACGTGATGTCCTTCTACGAAGACATCACCATTTACACTGATTTCAGCTTCAAGCATCGCATTCTCTCTCAGGCGCCTCATGAGCACAGATGTCCTGCGATCAACAAAGCGTTTCGTCAACCTTTCATGTAGCGCATCGGACAATCGATCCTCGATTTCCCGCGTCTTTTCTTGCCAGTGTGTCGGATCGGCAAGCCATCCTGGGCGGTTCGATACATAAGTCCATGTTCTGATCTGCGCAATCCTTGCAGACAAGGTATCGATCTCTCCATCTGTTCGGTCAGCACGGCGCACCTGTTCGGCCATGAAATCTTCGTTCACGGTCCCGCGTTTGACCAGATCGAAATAGAGCGTGGAGATCAGATCGGCATGCTGTGCGGGGGCGATGCGGCGATAATCGGGCAGCGCGCAGGCCTCCCAGAGTTTTTCCACCCGCGCATCCGTTGTCGTTACGTCGATGATCTCAGGATAACGCGACAGATATTCCAGCGCCTGCTGGTCGATCGCCGGCAGGGCGCGCGAAAGCCCCTGGATCGTCGGCGCGGCATCAAGGCTCAGGCGCAGATTGGCGATGGAGGAAAAATCGAAGTTTTTCGTCCGCCACTGCAGCACCTTCACCGCATCGAACTGATGGGTTTCGATCCGCTCGACCAATTCGTCATCGAACGGATCGACACGCCCCGTCACGCCGAATGTGCCATCGCGAAGATGACGACCGGCGCGACCGGCAATCTGGCCGATTTCACCCGGATTAAGGTTGCGGAACTGGTAACCGTCGAATTTGCGGTCCTGCGCGAAGGCGACATGATCGACATCAAGGTTGAGACCCATGCCGATGGCATCCGTCGCGACAAGATATTCCACATCGCCCGACTGGTAGAGCCCCACCTGCGCATTGCGCGTGCGCGGCGAAAGCGCACCCATCACAACGGCGGCGCCACCGCGCTGGCGCCGCACCAGCTCGGCAATGGCATAGACCTCTTCCGCCGAAAAGGCGACGATCGCCGTACGTTGCGGCAGGCGGGTTATCTTCTTCTGGCCCGCATAAAAAAGCTGCGACAGGCGCGGCCGCTCGACCACGGTAATTCCCGGCAGTAGTTTTTCGAGGATCGGGCGCATCGTCCCCGCACCCAGAAGCAGCGTTTCCTCCCGCCCGCGCAGATGCAGCACCCGGTCAGTGAAGATATGGCCACGTTCAAGATCGCCGGCCAGCTGCACCTCGTCGATCGCGACGAAGGCGGCGGTCGTCTCGCGCGGCATGGCTTCCACGGTGCAGACGGAATATTTGGCTTTGGGCGGTGAGATTTTTTCTTCGCCGGTTATCAGCGCCACATTCGGCGCCCCCACCTTTTCAACCAGACGGGTATAGACCTCCCGCGCCAGAAGGCGCAGTGGGAGGCCGATGACACCGTTGCCATGCGCCACCATCCGCTCGATCGCGTAATGGGTCTTGCCGGTATTGGTGGGGCCGAGAACGGCCGTGACACCGCGGCCGCTCAGGATCATGGGGCGAAAATTCAACGTAGCATCCGCGAATCGACTTCATCTGCTTGCCGTGCCGCCCGGCATCACCGGATGCGGGCCGCACGCACCACACATGGCAATGCGCGCCGACAAAGGCAATAGCCCTCATCCGCAAAGTAGCGGAGGAGGGCTTCTCTGGTGAATTTTCCGTTCAGATTCAACGACTTGATGGTTCAAAAAGAATCCGGCGAAGATGGAATCGATTCGGCTGCGGAACAGTCTGCGAACGAATCGAATACGAATCGCTGACTCTCCCTGATTCCGTTTTTGTTCTCCGCAATATCTGGTTGGAAAATTGATGCCCCATACCAGATTGTGAATCCGGGTAAGTCCTTGCCCGGATTCAGCTTTCCATTCCCGGAAAATACCGTAGTGGCCTGTCAAGCGACAATTGCGGGTGGCGCTATTCACCCTTAGCGAAGGGTCCCAGTCAAAGCGCCTCGCCGGCAAGAAGGCGCGGCGCATTCGCATCCGTCGTACCGGCGGCCTGACCGATGAAATAGGACTTGAGACCCGGCAACCGATCGACCACTCCCAGACCGAAATCGCGCATGACGCGGATGGGGCCGACATCGTTGGAGAAAAGCCGGTTCAGCACATCCGTCGTCACACCCATCCGCAACGTGTCGAAACGCCGCCAGGACTGATACCGCTCGAGAACGTTGAGAGAGCCAATATCGAGGCCGAGACGGTCGGCCTCGACCACGGTTTCGGCAAGCGCCGCTACATCCTTGAAGCCGAGATTGAGGCCCTGTCCGGAAATCGGATGAATGCCGTGCGCCGCGTCACCTGCAAGCGCGAAACGCGGCGCGACGAATGAGCGCGCCAGCGTCAGGCCCAGCGGAAAGGCACGTCGTGGACCGACCGGACGGACGGGCCCGAGCTTGTGGCCGAACCGGCGCTCCAGCTCTTCCTCGAAGACAAGATCGTCGGAGGCGACCAGCCTGTCGGCATCAGCCGTGCGCTCGGTCCAGACAAGCGAGGAGCGGTTTCCCTTCAACGGCAGGACGGCAAAGGGGCCGGAGGGCAGGAAATGCTCTTCCGCGCAGCCCTCATGCGGCCGTTCGTGCTCGACGGTCGTGACGATACCGGACTGGTCATAGGCCCAATGCACCGTCTTGATACCGGCCATATCCCGCAGAGCCGAGCGAACACCGTCGCAGGCAATGAGCAACCGCGCTTCCAGCGATGTACCGTCGGAAAGGGTGATCGCTGTCGATTGCGGCCCCGCAGTAAAACCGGAAACACTGATACCATGGCGGATTTTAATGCCAATACGCTCGCAAAGGCCACGCAGTGCACTCACCATCGCAACATTGGGCACCATATGGGCAAAAGGCCTGCCCTCCTCCACAGCGCCGTCAAAGGTCAGAAAGACAGGGCGGACGGGATCAGCGGTCTTCGAATCGGTGACGACCATCTTGTGGATCGGCTGCGCCTCAGGCTCGATCTCGTTCCATATGCCGAAAACATCGAGCATGCGCGTGGCCGCCGCAATGACGGCGGAGGCGCGGACATCCTTCTTCCAGACATCATCAGGGGCGGCTTCAATCACCTGTACATCGAGGTGCGGTGCAGCCTGCTTGATGGCGACAGCAGCGGAAAGACCCACATATCCGCCACCTGCAACTACCACGTCCAGCATCGCGCTTCTCCTCAAATCTTGTGCACACATCATCGGCACACTATAGACGATGTGACGTCTTCCTACAGCCGGAGCAGGCCGAAAAAATGTCGCATCCCTTGCAATTGTCAGACCCGATGGCAAATCTCATCGCCACGCTCGATCTCGAAAAGCTGGAAGAGAACCTCTATCGCGGCGAAAGCCCGCAGATCGGCTGGCAGCGGGTTTTTGGCGGCCAGGTCATCGCACAGGCCCTGATTGCCGCGCAAAGAACCGTGGATGACGACCGTTTCGTGCATTCGCTGCATGCTTATTTCATGCGCCCCGGCGATCCGCTGGTGCCTATCGTCTACCAGGTGGAGCGCATCCGCGACGGCGCAAGCTTCTGCACCCGCCGCGTGGTCGCCATCCAGCACGGCAAGGCGATTTTTTCCATGTCGGCGTCATTTCAGGTCTTCGAGGACGGCTTCGACCATCAGATCAAGATGCCTGATGTGACGCCGCCTGAAAAACTGATGAGCGAGGAGCAGATGCAGGCGGCCTTCCTCGCCAAGGCGCCCGCATCGATCCGTAAATACTGGAGCAACAAGCGGCCGATCGAGATAAGGCCGGTTTCGCTGACCCATTACATCTCGAAGGAAAAGCTGGAGCCGCAGCAGGATATCTGGGTTCGCGCCGTCGGCGATGTGCCCGCTGATCCGCGCCTGCAATCGGCCATTCTCGCCTACCTCTCGGACATGACACTGCTCGACACCTCGCTCTACGCCCATGGAACGACGATCTTCGATCCGTCCATTCAGGTGGCGAGTCTGGACCACGCCATGTGGTTCCACCGCCCCTGCCGGCTGGATGACTGGCTGCTCTACACCCAGGACAGCCCCAGCGCGTCCGGCGCTCGGGGGCTGACCCGTGGCAATATTTTCACCAGGCAGGGTGAACTCGTCGCCTCCGTCGCGCAGGAGGGTTTGATCCGCAAAAGGGCAAATGATTAAATAATGCGCTTTTTTAAAAAATCGCACATTTTATAGACGCTTTTTTGGGCGACAAATGCCCCTTTTTCAGACGTCCGTCATATAATCTTTATATTTCAATAAATTACGCCCCTGTACCAAAACTGGCACGCCCTTTGAATGTATGTCCGCAGTCGCTGTTACTGATCTGCCAGCGGCAAGGAGAGTCGGCTCCATGCCGAGGACAAACAAAGGATGGGAAACCAGATGAAAATTGTGATGGCCATTATCAAGCCGTTCAAGCTGGATGAGGTGCGCGAAGCACTCACCGGCGTCGGCATCCAGGGCCTGACCGTGACCGAGGTGAAGGGTTACGGACGTCAGAAGGGGCATACCGAGATTTATCGCGGCACGGAATACGCGGTGAGCTTCCTTCCCAAGCTGAAGATCGAGATCGCAGTTCCATCCGACGTCGTCGACAAGGCCGTCGAGGCGATCGCGTCTGCGGCAAAGACCGGGCAGATCGGTGACGGCAAGATCTTTGTCTACTCTATCGAACAGGCCGTGCGCATCCGTACCGGCGAAACCAACACAGAAGCGCTTTAAGCACGGCTGACAGGGGAGTTTTCCAACTATGCAACTCAACAAGTTTTTGACGCTCGGCAAGCTGGGCGCTGCAGCAACGGCCCTGATGGCCCCGGCCATCGCCTTTGCCCAGGATGCAGCGCCAGCAGTAGCGGCAGCGGCTCCTGTTCCGGAAAAAGCCGATACCGCCTTCATGTATATCGCAACGATCCTCGTGCTGTTCATGATCATTCCTGGTCTGGCGCTGTTTTACGGCGGTCTGGTCCGCACCAAGAACATGCTCTCCGTTCTCATGCAGTGCACGGTCATCGGCGCAGTCATGATGCTGGTGTGGGTCATCTACGGTTACTCCTTCGCCTTCGGCGGCGGCACCGGTCCTTATTTCGGCGGCTTCGGCAAGCTGTTCCTGTCGGGCGTTTCGCTTGACAGCACGTCTGCCACCTTCTCGCAGGGTGTCGTGATCTACGAATACACCTTCATCGCGTTTCAGATGACCTTTGCGGCCATCACGCCGGCGCTGATCATCGGTGCTTTTGCAGAACGCGTGAAGTTCTCCGCTGTCATCCTCTTCACCATCCTGTGGGCCACCTTCGTTTATTTCCCGATCGCACACATGGTCTGGGACGCGAACGGCCTAATCTTCGGCATGGGCGCTCTCGACTTCGCCGGCGGCACCGTCGTTCACATCAATGCCGGTATCGCTGGCCTGATCGGCGCTATCATGGTTGGCAAACGCACCGGCTTCGGCAAGGACATGATGGCTCCCCACTCCATGACGCTGACGCTGGTTGGCGCCGCCATGCTGTGGTTCGGCTGGTTCGGCTTTAACGCCGGCTCCAACCTCGAGGCATCGGGCGGTGCGGTTCTCGCAACCATGAACACCTTCCTCGCCACTGCTGCGGCCATCGTTTCCTGGTCGCTGGTTGAGAGCTTCACCCGCGGCAAGGCTTCCATGCTGGGTGCTGCTTCGGGCATGATCGCCGGCCTCGTTGCCGTCACGCCTGCTGCCGGCTCCGTCGGCCCGATGGGTGCGATCGTTCTCGGTCTCATCGTTTCGCCGATCTGCTACTTCTTCGTCTCCGTGGTGAAGAACAAGTTCGGTTATGACGATACTGCCGACGTCTTCGGCGTCCACGGCATCGGTGGCATCATTGGCGCCCTCGGCACCGGCATCTTCACCTCGCCGCTGCTTGGCGGCACCGGCAAGGCCGATTTCTCCATCTCCTCGCAGCTCTGGACCCAGTTCGTTGCCGTCGCCATCACCATCGTCTGGTGCGCGGTCGTTTCGGCTATCCTCTACAAGATCGTCGACGTGATCGTTGGTCTTCGGGTTCCGGTCGAAGCCGAACGCGAAGGTCTCGACCTCGCGACCCACGGCGAAGCTGCTTACCACTCCTGATATCAGGGAAAAGGGGTTCTCCATCCCCTCTCCCGCAAGAAGGCCCGCTCCGGCGGGCCTTTTTCTTTGCCGCAAATCCGCGCTCGGCCTCAAAAAGTCGCATGGTTAACACGACATTAACCAGCGAGCGGTTAGTTTTCCCTGTCAATCCGGGATCAGGTCACCCTGCCGGATCTTGCCGAAACCACAAAACAACGGGTTCAGGGACATGGGCAGAATGCATTCTCCGACATTCGATGGTCGTCACACGCGCTTCGTGTTGACGGCGTTTTTCGTGCGTCAGATCATGGCTCTCGCCGGTTTTGCTCTTTTGGCGACGATTGCGCTCGGCATTGCCGCGCTCGCCACATGGAATGTCGCGGATCCGAGCCTCTCTTATGCCACGGGGAACCAGCCCACCAATCTTCTGGGTTACAGCGGCGCGATCTTTGCCGATATCGTGATGCAGTTCCTCGGTCTTTCCGCAATCATTGCATTCCTGCCCATCATCGCCTGGGCGATCGCGCTCATCGCCGGGCGCAAGTTCAATCGCATACCCGCCCGTCTCGTCGCATGGGTTGCCGGCGCCATCGTCTGCGCCGCCTCGCTCGGCTGTTTTCCGGCACCCGTCACGTGGCCCCTGCCAAATGGCATCGGCGGCGTCATTGGTGACATGATCCTGCGCTTCCCGGCACTTTTCATCGGCGCTTACCCCACCGGCACCGTCGCCACGATACTCGGCGTCATATTCGCGGCGCCCGCTGCCTGGCTGATGCTGTTTGCCGCCGGTATCGTCGGCGGTCTGGACGACGAGCTGGAGCGGGAGGAAGCTGTGCCCGTCGCCACCAGCAAGGCCCGCGCTGCCCGTGAAGCCGAAGAGGATGATGAGGACGATGGCGAAGGCTTCTTCGCCAACATGCTCGCCTTTGGCGCTATTGCGCATTACTGGTACATCACCCAGGCGCGTTTCCGCCGCCTGTTCGGCCTGAAGTCGAAATCGCTGCACACCGAATTCGAACATCCCTACGATTTCAACGAATATGAATTCGGTACGCTGAACGAACCCTCTCGCCTGAAGACGGCGATCAATCGTCTCGACCAGCGCTCGGAACCCTCTTTCGAAGAACGCGCCGCATCGCGCCGGCAAATGTCGCCTCCCTCCATCGCGCTCGATCATGACAACGACGCGGATGACGAGCCGCCTTTCGACGCGGACGGACGCCGGCTGCCGAACGGCATTCTTTCCGACGACGAATCCGACGATAAATTCACTGCCCGGCAGGCCCCGGGACGTGGACAGCCCAGAATAACCGCACCTTCCGCCCGTCCCAAGCCAAGCGAGCGTGTGGCAAGAGAGGCCCAGGCGTCTTTCATCGCCGCCGATGGTTTTCAGCTGCCCACCGTCCATCTTCTGGCCGAACCGAAGAATGTCGTGCGCGACAACACGCTCAGCGAAGAAGTGCTCGAACAGAATGCCCGCCTTCTGGAAGGCGTCCTCGAGGATTTCGGCGTCAAGGGTGAGATCATCCACGTCCGCCCCGGCCCGGTGGTGACACTTTACGAACTGGAGCCCGCGCCCGGCATCAAGTCTTCACGCGTCATCGGCCTTGCAGACGATATTGCCCGCTCCATGAGCGCGATCGCCGCCCGCGTCGCCGTCGTTCCCGGCCGCAATGCCATCGGCATCGAACTGCCGAACCAGACGCGTGAGACCGTGTTCCTGCGAGAACTGGTCGGCAGCCGCGATTTCGAAAACAGCAAGGCTAAGCTCGCCATGGCGCTCGGCAAGACCATCGGTGGCGAACCTGTGATCGCCGATCTCGCCAAGATGCCGCATCTTCTCGTCGCCGGCACCACGGGTTCGGGCAAGTCCGTCGCCATCAACACGATGATCCTGTCGCTTATTTACCGCATGTCGCCGGAACAGTGCCGCCTGATCATGATCGACCCGAAAATGCTGGAACTGTCGATTTATGACGGCATTCCGCATCTGCTTTCCCCCGTTGTCACCGATCCGAAAAAGGCCGTTGTGGCCCTGAAATGGACCGTGCGCGAGATGGAAGAGCGCTACAAGAAGATGTCGAAGATCGGCGTGCGCAACATTGATGGCTTTAACAGCCGTGTGCAGCAGGCGCTGGACAAGGGCGAAATCCTCACCCGCACGGTGCAGACCGGCTTCGACCGTCAGACCGGCGAAGCGATGTACGAGACGGAAGAATTCGATCTGAAGCCCCTGCCCTATATCGTCGTCATCATCGACGAAATGGCCGACCTGATGATGGTGGCCGGCAAGGACATCGAGGGCGCGGTGCAGCGCCTGGCGCAGATGGCGCGTGCCGCCGGCATCCACGTCATCATGGCCACCCAGCGCCCGTCCGTCGACGTCATCACCGGTACGATCAAGGCCAACTTCCCGACCCGTATCTCGTTCCAGGTCACCTCGAAGATCGACAGCCGCACGATCCTTGGCGAGCAGGGCGCCGAACAGCTGCTCGGCATGGGTGACATGCTCTATATGGCGGGCGGCGGACGCATCCAGCGCGTGCACGGTCCCTTCGTGTCCGACAATGAAGTTGAAGAAATCGTCGCCTACCTGAAGACGCAGGGGTCGCCGGAATATCTGGAAGCGATCACCGAAGAAGAAGACGAAGACGGCGCTGGCAGCGGTCCGGCTGGTGCTGGCAACTTCTCCGATTCCGAAGACCCCTACGATCAGGCCGTGGCCGTCGTTCTTCGCGATGGAAAAGCCTCCACTTCCTATGTGCAGCGCCGTCTCGGCATCGGTTACAACCGCGCCGCATCGCTAATCGAGCGCATGGAGCAGGAGGGCATTATCGGCCCCGCCAACCATGCCGGAAAACGCGAAATTCTCGTACCGACAGAAGCAGACATCATCGAGCGATAAATCCGCAACCAAGCGGGGCTGCGAAGCGTTATTACACGCTTTCACGTCATGAAGCCGCCGCCTTTTATGCGGACAATCGCTGCGATGAAGGAGAACAGAATGAACGATCTGACCACCGGCGAAACGGCCAATGCAAGCACTACGCAAAATGGCGTGACGCGGCGTGGGGTGCTGACGGCATTTTCCATGGCTGCGGTGATCGCCGGCCTGTCGCCGCTTAACGCATTTGCCCAAGCAGCCGGCAATGGCGCAACCGCGCAGAAAATCGCCAATCACTTCTCTTCGGTCAAAACCATGATGGGCGAATTCGTGCAGTTCGGCCCGCGCGGCGAACAGACCGGCGGCAAGTTCTACATCGAACGGCCCGGCAAGCTTCGCTTCAATTATGAAGACCCCTCGCCCATGCGCGTCATCTCCGATGGCAAGAATGTCGTCATTGGCAACATGAAGCTGAAGACATGGGATCTCTATCCGCTGTCGAAGACCCCGCTCAGCCTTCTTCTCTCCGACAAGATCGATCTCGGCAACCAGAAGGTCCGGGATGTGAAGGAAGAATCCGACCTGACCACCATTGTCCTCGGTGACAAGAGCGTGTTCGGCGATTCGACCATTACCCTGATGTTCGATCCGAAAACCTTCGATCTGAGACAATGGACGACGACCGACGCCCAGAACAAGGACACGACAGTCATGATCTTCAATGTCCAGACCGGCGTGAACCTCGACGAGCGGGTCTTCAACATCAATTATGAGGAAGTGCGCAAGCGCGGCTGACGCTGTTCGCCGATGCAAGCTCTTCAAAAGGCGGCTCTCAGGTCGCCTTTTTTATTTTGCCGCTAAAATACATTCCCGTTTTCTTCGCGATGTTATAAGCCTGCGCCCCGGAACCATGCCTTGAGGCTCTCCCTCGAGGCGATAGAAACGGAGCCCATGCATGTCGTTTTCGATAACCACCTGGAACATCAACTCGGTCAGGCTCAGAATGCCGATCGTCGAGCAGTTTCTGGTGCGTTACAAACCCGACATTCTCTGCTTGCAGGAAACGAAATGCCCGAATGGCGAGTTTCCGATGAAACCGCTAAAAGCGCTCGGTTACGAGCACGTCATCATCCATGGCCAGAAAGGCTATCATGGTGTGGCGATCGCTTCGAAAATCCCGCTGACCGAAGACCACCGGCAGGATTATTGCGGCATCGGCGATGCCAGGCATATTTCCGCGATTTTCCAGGTCGGATCGCGCCGCGTGCGGCTGCATAATTTCTATGTTCCGGCCGGCGGCGATGAGCCGGACCGGTCGATCAATCCGAAATTCGGCCACAAGCTCGATTTCATCGAGGAAATGAAGGCACTGCGCGCCGATGGCGTGCCCGGGACCTCTTCCATTCTCGTCGGCGATCTCAACATTGCGCCGCTCGAAAATGACGTCTGGTCACACAAGCAGCTTCTGAAAATCGTCAGCCACACGCCTGTCGAAACCGAAGGCATGCTTGATATCATGAAGAAGGGCAACTGGCTCGATCTGATGCGCCTGAACGTGCCGGAGACGGAAAAGATCTATACGTGGTGGAGCTACCGCGCCAAGGATTGGGAAGCCGCTAACCGCGGCCGTCGTCTCGACCATATCTGGTCCTCACAGGATCTCGGTTCCTCGCTTGAAAAAATCGAGATATTGCGTGAAGCCCGCGGCTGGAATCGGCCATCGGACCACGTCCCTGTCACGGCTCATTTCCGCTTCTGACCGATAGAGCTGGCGTCAGACGAAGCGGTTCTGCAAACGGGCCGCACCCGCCGCCAGCGCCGCAATATTATCGCGAATACGCGCCGACACGATATCGGCAACCTCAGGAAACTCCTCCACCAGCCGGTGAAAGAGGATGCGCGTTATCCGGATGACTTCGGAATCTTCCACTGCAATGGCGGTGAACTTTCTTTCACAGAGGGTGAAAAGCGCGAGCTCCGAAAGCAGCGCACCCTTGCCGGGCGTCGCCTGCAACAGGGGTTTGCCATCCCGCCCGGCGGTGAACAGTTCGAAATGCCCCGATGTCACGGCAAAGGCGCATTCAGCCGGTGAATGTTCCCGGAACAATGTCTGCCCGGCCGATACACGGCGGCGTTCCGCACCGAAGGCGATAAGCCGCAACTGATCGTCGCTGAATCCCGCAAATAACGGCACTTGCCCCAGCAGAATAATATCGTCCGTCAAGGCCATGTCGATCACTACTCCGGAAAGCCGCCTGCATCACTATAGCGGTTTTCCAATATCGGTCCTCAAAATACAAGATGTTAGAACGCCGCGCATCTTTGTCGACACGCGGCGTGAGCTATCAAACATAATCATAAGCCTGGCTCAGGGAACGATCTTGTAACCACCGTTCTCGGTCACCAGGATTTCAGCGTTGGAAGGATCTCGTTCAATCTTCTGGCGCAAACGATACACATGCGTTTCGAGCGTATGCGTGGTGACGCCGGAATTGTAACCCCAGACCTCTTCCAGCAGAACATCGCGCGTTACCACCGCGCTGCCGGCGCGATAGAGATAACGGATGATCGCCGCTTCCTTTTCCGTGAGACGGATTTTCTTGCCGTCTTCGGTCGTCAGCAGCTTCTGGCTGGGCTTGAACTGATAAGGACCAACGGTGAAAACAGCGTCCTCACTCTGTTCATACTGGCGCAGCTGCGCCCGGATGCGCGCAAGCAGCACGGCGAAGCGGAACGGCTTCGTCACATAGTCGTTTGCGCCGGCTTCCAGCCCGAGAATCGTATCGGAGTCGGTGTCGTGCCCGGTGAGCATGATGATCGGTGCCTTGAAGCCGCCCTTGCGCAACAGCTTCACCGCTTCGCGGCCATCCATATCAGGAAGGCCTACATCCATAATCAGAAGATCGACCTGGGCGGTCTTGGCAGTCTGCATCGCCTGCGCGGCGTTTGCCCCGCTCAACAGCGAGAATTCCTCATAGGGAGATAATTGCTCGGTCAGCGTCTCCCGAAGATCGTCGTCATCGTCCACCAGAAGGATAGTGCGAGCCGTCATTCGGATTCTCAGCCTTTCTTACTTTAATCGTCAGCCAATTCAGCGATTTGCCGGTAAAAGGTCAACCCATTGCCATCACATGATGAAGTGCTATGACTTCACGTTAAATAACCTGCAAAGCAAAATCTCGTGAAAAACATGAGCAAACGCCCCACGGAACAACGTAAACGCGTATCGACGCTCATGGTTCGGCCGGCTCCCATGAAAATCAGCCGGGCGATCGTGCAACTTGGGCATCTCACCTTTCCCGCCGCCATCGGGCGTAATGGCCGCACCGCGCTGAAACGCGAGGGAGACGGAAAATCACCAATTTCCGTCACCCACCTGCTGCACGGATTTTATCGCGGCGATCGCATTTCCGCCACCGCAACGGCACTGCCGATGCAACGGACGCTAAAATCCATGCTGTGGTGCGACGAGCCCCGCAATCCCAATTACAACAGGCTGGTCAAGGCACCCTTCACGCCAAGCCATGAAGAAATGATGCGCAAGGACAGCCTCTATGACATCTGTCTCGTGTTGGACTGGAACGTAACCTCGAGAAGCCGCAACCGCGGCTCGGCGATCTTCATGCATCTGATCCGGCCGGGATACGAGCCGACCGCGGGCTGCGTCGCCCTCCACCCCCGCGACATCAGGCGCATCCTGCCCCATATGCGCAAGGGAACGAAAATCCGTATCCTGTGATGTGCATGCAGCCAAGCAAGCAACAAAAAACCCGCCATCAAGGCGGGTTTTTTTAGAAGGAAAAGGCCGTGATTAAGCGGCTTCGTCCTGAGAATCGTCCTCTTCAACGGTCTTGCCACGCTTGGGGCCCTTGGCAAGGTTGACTTCCACCAGGCGGACAGCCTCGGTTTCGGACATCTTGTTGACGGCGGCGATTTCGCGCGCCATGCGGTCGAGAGCAGCTTCGTAAAGCTGACGCTCGGAATAGGACTGCTCCGGCTGGTTTTCCGCACGGTAGAGATCGCGTACGACTTCCGCAATCGCGATGAGATCGCCGGAATTGATCTTCGCATCATATTCCTGCGCGCGGCGCGACCACATGGTCCGCTTCACACGCGCCTTGCCCTGCACCACTTTCAGCGCCCGCTCGACAAAATCGCCTTCGGAAAGCTTGCGCATGCCGATGCTGACGGCTTTGGCGACGGGAACCTTAAGACGCATCTTGTCTTTTTCGAAATCGATGACAAAAAGCTCAAGCTTCATGCCGGCGACTTCTTGTTCCTCGATGGCAGAAATGGTACCGACACCATGAGCGGGATACACAATCGCTTCACCGGTTTTAAAGCCGTGATGTGCTGGAGATTTCTTCTGCTGGGTCGTCATTCGTTCTAAAAACTCCCTGTTACATACCCGGGGATGCCGGGGTTGGGTCGGTCAGGCCCTGATGAGACGGGGGAACCGTCAGGTGACTCCGCACTGGTCCAGCCGTGCACGCAAAAAAACACCTACCCGTCTTACGGGGTTCGATAACGTAAACGCTCGATATGTCACGGAAACCGCGTGCAAAAGAGGTGTTGCTTTCGTGGTGTTTTTGGGCACACAAATGCCACGCTGTGGATCAGTATCGTTGGTGTACCACAAAAATAGGTGCAAATCAATAATTTGCTTCTACCGTGGCCGCAACATCACATGGCAGCTCTAGAACCGCCTAAAATTTAGCCGCTAAAATACTGTAAAATGCTTCGCGACAGACCCTCATGGCAAAAGAAGCAAAAAAATTTCACTTACCGACTGAAGAAACACGAAAGCCTCTTAAACTCTTCGTAATTCCACGCCAATATCCGATTCGACTGAAAAGGCAAAATCCGTAAATTGGCGATGCTTTTTTATATTAAAGTGTGATTTTTGGAGGAATCCACGTCAAATGGGCTACAGAAACAATCCAAAACGCGAAAAACAGATCGAAAAAGCGCGCCAGCAGGCAATTGCCGAAAATGTCCAATTTCTTGATCCAGGTATTCTTTATGGAAGGGCAAGCGCCGACGATATAGAATATTATTCCGCGGAGATGCTTGCAGCCAGCGCAGCGCACAGCTTCGAGGCGCTTTCGCACTGGACCGGGGATGCGCCCCACATCAGCATCACCACGGTGGAAGGCGTTTCACCACGAGATATTCCGGTGACGGTCCTGACGATTATCGGCCGCAACATGCCCTTCCTTTACGATTCTGTGATGGGCGAAGTCACCAGCAGTTATCGCGGTCTCTATCTGGCGGTCCACCCCATCCTCGTTCGCGATGACCAAGCGCAGGCCGGTTACCGCCTTGCCGAGCCAGAGGACGATCCCGCTGATAATATCAGTCTCATCCAGCTGCATATCGCGCCGCTGATACAGCAGGCAGCCTCGGCGCTGGAAGAGCGGCTGCGCTTCGTGCTGACGCAGGTGCAATCCGCCTATCGCGACTGGCGGCCGATGCTGACGAAGCTCGATGAAGCGCTGGATGAATTGTCGAAGCGTGGCTCGTCGCGGCGCAAAACAGAACGCACGGAAGCCGTCGAATTCCTCAACTGGCTTCGCAACGACAATTTCACCTTCCTCGGCATGCGCGACTACACCTATTCCGGCAAGGGAAAGAACGCGAAGATCGAACGCGGTGACGGCGTTGGTCTCGGCAGTCTGAGCGACCCGGACGTGCGCGTTCTGCGTCTCGGCAAGAATGCGGTGACGACGACGCCTGAAATCCTTGCCTTCCTTGATGGCCCGGATTTCCTCATCGTTACCAAGGCCAATGTGAAGTCCATCGTGCACCGCCGCGCCTATATGGATTACATCGGTATCAAGCGCTTTGACGAGGACGGCAATGTCATCGGCGAATTGCGCATCGTCGGCCTTTTCACCGCCACTGCCTATACGCGCTCGGTCAAGCAGATACCGCTGCTGCGCGCCAAGGTCGCCGACGTCGAGCGCCATTTTGGCTTCGACCCCAACAGCCATTCCGGCCGTATCCTGCAAAACACGCTGGAAGCCTATCCGCGTGACGATCTCTTCCAGATCGAGACCGACCTTCTGATCCGCTTCATCGAGCAGATCATGGAACTGAGCGACCGTCCGCGCGTGCGGGTGCTCGCACGTATCGACCGTTTCGACCGCTTCGTCTCCGCCATCATCTTCGTGCCGCGTGAGGAATATAATTCTTACGTGCGCGAGAAGATCGGCGATTATCTGAGCCGGGTTTATGACGGGCATATCTCTGCCTATTATCCCGCCTTCCCCGAAGGCGCAGTCGCCCGCGTCCACTTCATCGTCGGCCGCACGGAAGGCAAGACGCCGCGCATCGCCCAGGACAAGCTGGAAGATGCCGTCAGTGATATTGCGGCACGCTGGATAGACCATTTCGTCGCCCTTTCCGAACCGGGCGCGCCGGTACTGGACGTCGATCAGGCCTATCAGGAAGCCTTCACGCCCGAAGAAGCGATCGGCGACATGCCGGACATTCTGGCGGCCGCCAATGGCGAGCCGGTCCGCATTGAATTCTACCAGCAGGAAGGCCAGTCGGACGACACGCTGTCACTGAAGATTTTCCACCGTGACGGCCACCTGCCGCTTTCACGCCGCGTACCTCTGCTCGAAAATCTCGGCTTCAACGTCATCAGCGAACGCACATTCGATATTGGTGTCGTTTCCGAAGGCGAAAAGCGCGACATCGTGCTGCATGACATGGAACTGTCAGTCGCTGCCGGCACGACGCTCGATCTCCCGCACTACGGACCGAAACTCGAGGAAGCCTTCCTTGCCGCCTTCTCCGGCAAGGTGGACAATGACAACTTCAACCGCCTGATCCTTGCCTGCGGCCTGAACGTGCGCGAAGTCTCCGTGCTGCGTGCCTATGCCCGTTATCTGCGCCAGACCGGCATCGTTTATTCGCAGGAGCACATTTCCGAAACGCTCTATAAATACCCTGACATTTCCCGGAATATTTTCGCGCTATTCAAGGCTGGCTTCGATCCATCTATCGAAGAAAAGAAGCGGGTGAAGAAACTCGCGGAGATTCACAAGGCGATTGAAGCGGCGCTGAGCGGCGTTCCCAATCTCGATGAGGACCGCACGCTGCGGCGTTACGTCAACGCCATCGATGCGACGCTGCGCACCAACTACTTCCAGAAGAATGCCGACGGCACCCCGCGTGACCTCCTGGCATTCAAGTTCGATCCGAAACACCTGGATGGCCTGCCCGATCCCCGCCCCTTCCGCGAAATCTTCGTTTACGGCACCGAGGTCGAAGGCGTACATCTGCGCTTCGGCAAGGTGGCGCGCGGCGGTCTGCGCTGGTCGGATCGTGGCCAGGACTACCGCACCGAAGTTCTCGGCCTTGTCAAGGCGCAGCAGGTGAAGAACGCGGTCATCGTGCCTGTCGGTGCCAAGGGCGGCTTCTTCCCGAAGAACCTGCCCGCCGGCGGCTCCCGCGACGAGGTCTTTAATGCCGGTCGCGAGGCCTACAAGACCTACATCCGCACCCTGCTCTCGATCACCGACAATATCGTTGACGACGCCATCGTGCCGCCGGCCGATACACTGAGGCTGGATGGCGACGACCCCTATTTCGTCGTTGCCGCCGACAAGGGAACGGCCACCTTCTCCGATACGGCGAACGGTCTTGCCCATGAAGCCGGTTTCTGGCTGGACGATGCCTTCGCATCGGGTGGTTCCGCCGGTTATGACCACAAGAAGATGGGCATCACCGCCCGTGGCGCATGGGAAACGGTAAAGCGCCATTTCCGTGAAATGGATACCGATATCCAGACCACGCCATTCACCGTGGCCGGTGTGGGCGACATGTCCGGCGACGTTTTCGGCAATGGCATGCTGCTGTCGGAAAAGATCAGGCTGATCGCGGCCTTTGATCACCGCGATATCTTCATCGATCCAGACCCGGATACCGACAAATCCTTTGCCGAACGCAAGCGGCTTTTCGAACTGCCGCGTTCCAGCTGGCAGGATTATGATCGCTCGACCCTCTCGGCCGGCGCGATGATCATCTCGCGTTCCGAAAAATCGGTAACGTTGACGCCGGAAGCCGTGGCCGCCATCGGCCTCGACAAATCAGTCGCCACACCCTTCGAGATCATGACCGCCATTCTGAAGGCGCCGACCGATCTCCTCTGGTTCGGCGGCATCGGCACCTACATCAAGGCGGCGGTGGAAACCAACGCCGAGGTGGGTGACAGGGCAAACGACCCGATCCGCGTCAACGCCACGGAGCTGCGCGCCAAGGTCATCGGCGAAGGCGCCAATCTCGGTATCACCCAGAAGGGCCGCATTGCCTATGCGCTTGCGGGCGGGCGTTGCAACTCCGACGCCATCGACAATTCGGCAGGCGTCAACTCCTCCGACGTCGAGGTGAACATCAAGATCGCACTCGCTTCCGCCGTCAATAGCGGCCGCCTGCCGATGTCGAAACGCAACCAGCTTCTCGCTTCCATGACGCCTGATGTGGCGCAGCTGGTGCTGCGCAACAACTATCTGCAATCGCTGGCGATCTCGCTGACGGAGCGGCTGGGACTGGCGAACCGCGAGGAACTCGGCCGCCTGATGGGTGCGCTGGAGGCAACAGGGCAGTTGAATCGCAAGGTGGAAACCCTGCCTAACAATGCCGAATTCAGCGAGAGGTATGCCTCCGGCAAACCGCTGACCCGGCCGGAAATTGGTGTGCTTCTCTCCTATGCCAAGCTGACACTGTTCGATGCGCTGGTGGCAAGCCCGCTTCCGGATGAGCCCTATCTCCAGCATCTGCTGCTCGACTATTTCCCGGCCAAGATGCAGAAGAACTATGCTGATGATATCAAGGCGCATCGCCTGCATCGCGAGATCGTCGCAACCGCGCTCGCCAATGCCGTCGTCAATCGTGGTGGTCCGGGCTTCGTGCAGAAACTCGCCGATGCGAGCGGACTATTGGCGGCAGACGTCGTGAAAGCGGCAGTCATTGTTGAAGATGGTTTCGGTCTCAAGCGCCTTTGGGCGGAGGTCGATGCACTTGACGGCAAGGTCGGCGGCCAAGTCCAGAACGGGCTTTATGCAACGATCACCCGCATCTTCTCCGATGCAAGCAGGCTTTACCTGCAAACCGGCAGCGCCAGTGCGGCAACGGGTGACATGACAAGCGAGATCGATCGTCTGAAAACCGCGATCAAGACGCTGTCGCCGGCAGCGGCGAAATATCGCCGCGAGCTTGGCGTCACGGAAATAGCAGGCGTGCCCTCCGCTCTTCTGGAAGAGCTGGATACGCTTTCCCTGCTGGTTTATGTGCCTGAAATCATGCGCATTGCCGAAAGTGCCGGCACAACGCTTGCCCGCGCCGCCGAAAGCTACGCCACCGTGTCCTCGACCTTCCGTGTTGCGCGTCTGCTGGATGCCAGCCAGCGCATAACACCAGCGGATCATTATGAGAGTCTGGCTCTCCTGCGCAGCCAGGACCAGATTTCCTCATCAAGACGCCGCATCGTCATTTCGGCTCTCACCGAGTATGCGAAGGAAAAAGACCCGGTTCAGGCCTGGTATGCGGCTGACCGCGTGCGCGTCAACCGCATCGTCTCCGAGCTCGGCGCGCTCAGCGAAAGCGGCGACACCAACCTCGCGCGCCTTACCGTGGCGGCGGGGCTGCTTGGCGATATTGTTCAGGCACGCTGAGCGGAATCTCAAAAACGTCATCCGGGTCATCGATCCGGGTGGCGACCAACGACGTGAACGGCCAACATCACGAACTTCCCGATTATCCGATAGGACGATGAATGACTGTCCCCTCCCAGAACGCGGAAACAGTGGTTGCCAAACGCGGCATCTGGGGCTGGGTCATGTTCGACTGGGCGGCGCAGCCGTTTTTCACTGTTGTCACCACCTTCATTTTCGGTCCTTATTTCGTCGCCCGCCTCACCGATGATCCAATTTCGGCGCAGGCGACGTGGAGCAACATGGCGACGGTTTCTTCGATCATCATCGCCCTCTTCTCCCCCATCCTCGGCTCCATCGCCGATCAATCCGGCGCCCGCAAACCGTGGATCGCCTTTTTTGCCGTCATCAAGATCGTCAGCCTGTTTTTCCTCTGGTTTGCAGCGCCGGGGTCGCCGATCATCCTGCCCATCATCTGCATGATCCTCGCTTCCATCGCCGCGGAATTCTCGATTGTCTTCAACGATTCCATGATGCCGCGACTGACCAACCCGCAAAACGTCGGACGCATCTCCAATCTCGCCTGGGGGCTGGGTTATCTCGGCGGCATGGTGGTGCTGATTGCCGTGGTGACGCTTCTCGCCGCCAACCCGCAGACGGGGCTGACGGTTGCCGGCATCAAACCGCTTTTCGGCCTCGACCCGGCCACCGGCGAGGACGCCAGAATAACCGGACCGCTTGCCGCCCTCTGGTATCTCGTCTTCATTCTGCCGATGTTCCTGTTGACCCCCGATGCCGAAAAGGGTCTGCCCTTTGCAGCCGCGATCCGCTCTGGACTTGGGGAACTGAAGATTACGCTCCGCGAACTCCGCTACCGCCCCGTGCTGTTGCGGTTCCTGATCGCGCGTATGCTTTATCAGGATGGCGTCAATGGCGTGCTCATCCTCGGCGGGGCCTTTGCCGCCGGCATGTTCGGCTGGGCGACGATGGAAATCGGTCTCTTCGGCATACTGCTCAATGTCGTCGCCATCGCAGGCTGCTTTGCTGCCGGACGGCTCGATCAGAAACTCGGCTCGCGCATCACTATCCTCATCAGTCTGGCGCTGCTGCTGCTCGCAACGGTCGGCATCGTCTCGACGGAAAAGGGCTCCACCCTGTTCGGCTGGATACAATTATCGACAGCTGATAATGACGGCATCTTCGCGACAGGCGCGGAAAAGGCCTATCTGCTCTATGGTGTGCTGATCGGCCTTGCCTTCGGTCCCGTTCAGGCCTCGTCACGCTCTTATCTCGCCCGCAATATCACCGTGGCGGAAGCGGGCCGTTATTTCGGCATCTATGCGCTGTCCGGGCGCGCCACGAGTTTCATGGCCACGCTGTCGTTTTCCATAGCAACCACTATAAGCGGCTCCGCCCATATTGGCATGGCCACACTCATCGTGTTCCTGGGGGCTGGGTTTCTGCTTCTGCTGCGCGTGCCGGAGAAAACGGCAGGCTGAAAGTCTGGAGCGGCAGCCGATGCGGTCGTTCAATCCAGCATCGGCCCGAACGACAGGATCAGAGCTGGTCGAGTTTTTGCTGCAATGCGCGCAGTTGCGCCTTCAGCTCATCGATTTCGGATGCATTCGGCTTGCGGGTTTCTTTCGGCGCCTGGGGCATTGCGAAAGGTGTAAAACCCTGCATCGCCTGCCGGAACAGTTCCGTGTTACGGCGAATCTGCTCTTCCATCATCTGCAGCGGTGCCTGGAAGTTGCGGGCAAGCGAACCGTCACCGAAAGCCTTGGCCATATGCTCCTGCATCTGGCTCTGCTGATCGGAGAAAGTCTTCATCGAATGTTCGAGAAATGTCGGCACGACCATCTGCATCTGGTCGCCGTAATAGGAGATCAATTGCCGCAGAAACGCCGTCGGCAGCAGCGTATTGCCGGTTTTGGCTTCTTGCTCAACGATGATCTGCGTCAGCACCGCGTGGGTGATATCCTCAGACGACTTGGCGTCCTGAACCCTGAAGTCCTCACCGCGCTTGACCATCTGCGCGAGGTCATCGAGCGTCACATAGGTGCTCGTGCCGGTATTATAGAGCCGCCTGTTGGCGTATTTTTTAATGATTGTTTCGCCGTCGTGTTTCGCCATGCCCGCCTCCTCGCGATGATGGTATTTTCTTGTTTTTGTTTTTCTTGCTCTTCCCGGCGCAAAGTGTATGCGCAAAATACGCTGTCTGACAAATGTTTTGTGCATCGCAACAGTTTGTTTTTTGCGCAGCAATTTTTCGAAAGATTCCGACGTGATTTAGCAACATCTTTTAAAGCAACTTTCGGCATTTGACTTGCATTAAAAGCTTTGCCAGTCTCCGCCCGCATGTGAGGAGATGAGAAATGACCCTGCCTTCAATCGTGATTGCCAGCGCCGCGCGCACCGCCGTCGGCTCTTTCAACGGCCACTTCGCCAACACGCCCGCCCACGAACTTGGTGCCACCGTCATTAGTGCGGTGCTGGACCGCGCCGGCATCGCAGCCAATGAAGTGGATGAGGTCATTCTCGGCCAGGTGCTCACGGCAGGCGAGGGGCAGAACCCGGCGCGGCAGGCAGCAATGAAGGCCGGCATTCCGCAGGAGGCAACTGCCTTCGGCATCAATCAGCTCTGCGGTTCGGGCCTGCGCGCCGTGGCGCTGGGCATGCAGCAGATCGTGACGGGGGATGCGGCCATCATCATCGCCGGCGGCCAAGAATCCATGTCCATGGCGCCCCATTGCGCCCATCTGCGCGGCGGCGTGAAGATGGGCGATTTCAAGATGATCGATACCATGATGAAGGACGGCCTGACCGACGCCTTTTACGGATACCCGATGGGCATCACCGCCGAAAACATCGCTCGCCAATGGCAGCTTTCCCGCGATGAGCAGGACCAGTTTGCGGTCGCATCGCAGAACAAGGCCGAAGCCGCCCAGAACGCCGGTCGCTTCACTGACGAGATCGTGGCTTTCACGGTAAAGGGCCGCAAGGCCGATATCGTCATCGATGCGGACGAACATATCCGTCATGGCGCATCGATCGAAACCATGGCCAAGCTGCGTCCCGCCTTCGACAAGGAAGGCACGGTTACGGCCGGTAACGCCTCCGGCCTGAATGACGGCGCAGCCGCCACGCTTCTGATGTCGGAACAGCAAGCGGCAAAGCGCGGCATCAAACCGCTGGCGCGCATAGCCTCCTGGGCAACGGCCGGCGTTGATCCGCAGATCATGGGCACCGGTCCCATCCCCGCCTCCCGCAAGGCGCTGGCCAAAGCCGGCTGGTCGATAAACGATATTGGCCTTGTCGAGGCCAACGAGGCCTTTGCCGCCCAATCCTGCGCGGTCGTGCGCGAGCTGGGCCTTAACCCTGACATCGTCAACGTCAATGGTGGGGCGATTGCCATCGGCCATCCAATCGGCGCTTCCGGCGCTCGCGTCCTGAACACGCTGATTTTCGAAATGCGTCGCCGCAACGTGTCGAAGGGTCTAGCAACGCTCTGCATCGGCGGCGGCATGGGTGTCGCCATGTGCATAGAGGCGCTCTAAAAACCCTCGAACGGCTTCCCAAAAGCAATTCCGATTCGCCAGACAATAGGGTAGAAGCGGCCTCCCATTGGCCGTATTTCTATGGCCGTTGAGCACAACGAACGAGTTCCGCAATAGTTGGGAGCGCTAGCATATTGAGGCGCTTCGTTGACAGGTCATGGAGGCCGATATGAGCCGGGTTGCTTTGATTTCCGGCGGGACGAGCGGCATAGGTGCTGCAATCGCCCGCGCCCTTCAGGCAGCCGGCTACCGCGTGGCCGTCAACTACGCCTTCACGACGGACAGGGCCGAAGCATTCCAGAAAGAAACCGGCATCCCGGCGTTTCAGTGGGATGTTCGCGATTATGACGCCTGCGTCGACGGCATAACGAAGGTTGAGGAAACCTTCGGACCGGTCGAAGTACTCGTCAATAATGCGGGCATCACCCGCGACGCGATGTTTCACAAGATGTCGCCGCAGCAATGGCGAGAGGTGGTAGACACCAACCTCACCGGCGTCTTCAACATGACACACCCCGTCTGGCCGGGCATGCGCGAGCGCGGCTTCGGCCGCATCGTCAACATTTCCTCCATCAACGGCCAGAAAGGACAGGCGGGACAGGTCAATTATTCCGCCTCGAAGGCGGGTGATATCGGCTTCACCAAGGCGCTTGCCCAGGAAGGCGCCAGCCGCAACATCACCGTCAATGCCATCTGCCCCGGCTATATCGGCACGGAGATGGTGCGGGCGATACCGGAAAAGGTTCTGGCGGAACGGATCGTGCCGCAAATTCCCGTCGGACGCCTGGGTGAACCGGAAGAAATCGCGCGTTGCGTCCTGTTTCTCGTGTCGGACGAGGCGGGTTTCATCACCGGCTCCACGATGACAGCCAATGGCGGGCAATATTTCGCCTGAGACAGCCCGTCCTCACCATCCGGCCGGACGCCGATGGTAAAATTTTCGTGATAATGATGCTGGATATTTTGTTGCGCACAAAAACTTGAACGCAGAATACCGCAATAAAGCAACTGCTAAACCAATGAAAATACGATGGTTTTCGTATAGTTTAGAACGAGTCTAGAGAGCTTGCCGTCGCACTATTGGAGGTTTTTCTTGACATTTGCTGTCCTGTTTTGGTTTAAGAATGAAAACAACGTGTTGCGTCATACAGGCAGTCCATCATGCTGGTTTGCAGCTGCAATTACATTACCGATCACGATATCCGGGACGTCATCAACGAACTCCTCGATGAGGACTGTTGGCAGCTTATCGTTCCTGCAAAAGTGTATCATGCCATGGAAAAACGCGGTCGCTGCTGCGGCTGTTTTCCGACCGTTGTCGACCTGATCATCAAAACCACGGAAGAATATCACGCCCGTCGCCACTCGACGGAGGCCGATGTTTTTGATTTTATGTCCCGCTTGAAGCGATTCCATGAAGAGAACAGGAGAGCGGACATTGAAAGGCGACAAAAAAGTCATCGAGCGGCTTAACGAAGCCCTTTTTCTAGAACTCGGTGCAGTAAACCAGTATTGGCTTCACTACCGGCTTCTGAATGATTGGGGTTTCACCAAGCTCGCAAAGAAGGAGCGTGCAGAATCCATCGAAGAGATGCAGCACGCCGACAAGATCATTGATCGTATCATCTTCCTGGAAGGTCATCCCAACCTCCAGACTCTGGCCCCGCTGCGCATCGGCCAGAACGTCAAGGAAGTGCTTGAAGCCGACCTGGCTGGCGAATACGACGCACGGACTTCCTACAAGAAATCGCGTGACATCTGTTCCGAGGCTGGAGACTACGTCTCCATGAAGCTGTTCGAAGCCCTGCTGATCGACGAGGAAGGCCATATCGACTTCCTCGAAACCCAGCTCGAGCTGCTTGGCAAGATCGGCGCGGAAAAATACGGCCAGCTCAACGCCGATTCCGCCAACGAAGCGGAATAAGCACTGGCGACAGAACGGAAAAGGCGGCCTTGGCCGCCTTTTTATTTGCCGGAAAGGTGCTGGAACTCCGCCACGACCTTTTCATAGACCGCGCGCTTAAAGGGCACGATCAGTTCCGGAAGACTTTCCATCGGCTTCCAGTCCCAGGCGTCGAATTCGGCTGAATGCCCGGTAGGCGGCGGATCGATCTGGATTTCGCTCTCATCACCCTCGAAGCGGAACGCGAACCAGCGCTGCGCCTGGCCGCGATATTTGCCCTTGAGGCCGATACCGATCAGTTCGACTGGCAGATCATAGTGAATCCAGTCGCTCGCCTCCGCAAGCAGGGTCACCGTCTTCATGCCCGTCTCTTCGTAGAGTTCACGAATGGCAGCCGTCAAAGGCCGTTCGCCATCATCGATGCCCCCCTGCGGCATCTGCCACAATTGTGGCGAGCCATCATATTCGGAGTTGCCCTCCTTGATGCGCCGGCCGGCCCAGACGAGGCCCTGAGCGTTCAGAACCATTATTCCCGCACAGGGACGGTAAGGCAAATCTTCTGCTTTGATTGTCATGGGAAATCCGCACTGTCTCAGCGCCGGAATTGGACGCAGGTAAGGTTTACTGCCCCGCCTGCCCGGAAACAAGCGCAGAAACGCCGACAATCTCGATGCCGCGCCCGCCAGCCTCGCGTGACCATTTCGAGATCGCCGCAATGCTTTCATCGAATGCCGAGGCCACACCGATAGCCTGGCCGTTGCGGCGCGCAATCCGTTCCAGATCGTCCAGCTTACGCATAATGGAGGCTTCGGTGACTTCACCGTCAAGCAGAACATCCGCGAAACCCTGCGGCGCGGAAATGGCTTTCGCAATCCCGCCGCTCAGCGACTGCGCCGAGGAGCCATCATCCAGAAACAGCAATCCACGTTTGCCGATATCGCGCATGACCGGCTCCAGCGCAGACTGCTCGGCCAGGAAACGCCCGCCAAGATAATTCATGACGCCGGTATAATTGGTGATTTTCGCCATGGAGCGATGCAGCCGGTCAATATTGACCTTGGCGGGGTCGCCCGCCAGCAAGGTGTCAGGACCGGGGTTGGTGCCGGGATAACCGAAGGGTTCCAGCGGTATCTGCAGAAGGATCTCATGCCCCTCACGGCGCGCGTCCTGCATCCAGCGCTGCAGGCTGTTGCCGCTGGCGGCAAAACCGAGCGTTACCTCCGGCGGCAGATTCCGGATCGCCTTTTGCGAACCCGTCTGGCTGAGACCGAGACCGCCGACCACGATCGCCACCCGGGTGCCGCGTGCGCCCGACCATGGCCGCGCATATTGCTCCATCGGCCGCAGGCCATCCGTGCCGACAACGGGCAATTGACCGAAGGCGGTTTCCTCCAGCAGCTCCTCATTGGGCCGCGTCGCCATGCGCGGATCCTGGCCATAGGTCTGGCCGCTCATCAGCACAGGGCCGTCACTGTCACGGGGCCGGGGAGAATAAACCGATACGACATTACCATCAGGCAAGGTCGCCCGATTGATATTGGCGCCGGAGCGACCGCTTTGCGGCTGCAGCCCGGTGGCGTCACCGGCAGCAGGCACATCGACCTGTGCTTTTTCAGGGGCCTTTTCGGCAAGCTGCGGCTGTCCATCCGGTCCCGCCGCCGTTTTCTGCAGATTACCGGGCGACAGGGCCGTGTAGATGGACAGGCCACCGATCGACAGAACGGCAAGCACAGACAGAAGCATAATGACGGAAAAGCGCCGGTTGATACCGGCGCTTTTTTTCTGACGACCCAGAAGCGGTTTTCGCAGGTCCGAAGACAATAAACAGTCCGTCCAAATGGTTGGGCAATGGAGACAACGCGCCGGCGCACCGGCGCATCATCTTACTGCTTGTTGACCACAGCCTTGTCCGGGTTCGGCGGGAAAGACGGATCCGTCTTGGCGCCGCGCAACAGGTCCAGCGCATAGTTGAGCTGGATGTCGTCCTTTGCTTCCGGCGGGACGTAGGCGGAAGAACCCGAACCCTCGTCGGTCTCGCTCTGGCCTTTGATGTGACCGGAAAGGCTGGATTCGCCTTCAGCCGTCACACGGCCCTGCAATTCTGCCGGCAACGGCTGCTCCACCTTGATATCGGGCTCGATGCCCGTACCCTGGATCGACTTGCCCGACGGCGTGTAATAAAGCGCCGTGGTCAGGCGCAACGCGCCCGCTTCACCGAGCGGAATGATCGTCTGCACCGAACCCTTACCGAAGGAGCGCGTGCCGACCACGGTCGCACGACGCAGATCCTGCAACGCACCCGCGACGATTTCCGAAGCCGAAGCCGAACCGCCGTTGACGAGCACGATCACCGGTTTGCCATCGGTCAGATCGCCGGCCGTCGCATTGAAGCGGCGAGTCTCATCGGGATTGCGGCCACGGGTCGAAACAACCTCACCGCGCTCGAGGAAAGCGTCGGAGACATTGATCGCCTGATCGAGCAGACCACCGGGGTTGAGGCGCAGGTCGAGGACATAGCCCTTCAGCTTGTCGGCCGGCACATCCGCCTTGATCTTCTTGATCGCCTTTTCGAGATCGTCATAGGTCTTCTCGGTAAAGGAGATGACGCGCAGATAACCGACATTGTCCCCCTCGACGCGAGACTTGACGGCCCGCACGGCAATCACGTCACGCACGACGGTGAATTCGAGCGGCTTGTCGGCACCCTTGCGGATCACCGTCAGCTTGATCGGCGTCTTGACGGCACCGCGCATCTTTTCGACGGCCTGTTCCAGCTTCAGGCCGCGAACCGGCGTACCGTCGATTTCCGAAATATAGTCACCGGCGAGAATGCCTGCACGCGAAGCCGGTGTGTCGTCCATCGGCGAGATGACCTTGACCAGCTCGTTCTCCATGGTCACTTCGATGCCAAGACCGCCGAACTCACCCTTGGTCTGGGTGCGCATGTCGTTGGCATCCTTGGCATTCATGAAGCTCGAATGCGGATCGAGTGAGCTGAGCATGCCGTTAATGGCATTTTCAACCAGCTTCTCGTCATCGGGCGGCGTCACATATTGTGCGCGCACGCGTTCGAACACGTCGCCAAAAATCGACAGTTCCTTATAGGTCGAAGGCCCGGCCGCCTGTGCCGGCATGCTCGCCGAATAAATCACGCTCATCGCTGTGGCGCCCATAAGCCCACCGATAAGGAGAAGCGAAACCTTACGAATCATTGTGCGCCCTTCCGGTATTTTTTGCGGTCCACCATGGTTGGGAATCAACCGGCACACCATCTTTCCTGAACTCAATGTAGAGCGTTGGCCGGTCGGTTTCCAGCGCCAATGCTGCTGCACTCGCTACTCTTTTTGCACCCATGGAGGCGATGGGCTCTCCGGAGAACACAAACATGCCCTGTCGCGTCCTCACATTGTCCATGCCCGTCATCACCACATGATATCCGTTACCCGTATTGAGGATGATCATCCGGCCGTAACTGCGAAAATCTCCGGCAAACACCACGAAGCCATCCGCAGGCGCTGTCACGATGGCTTCCGGTCCGCTCGCCACAACAATTCCCTTGGAAAAGTGGCCTGTACCATCCGCATCGCCGAAGCGCCGCAACACCTCGCCGGTAACCGGAAGCTCCAGCTTTCCCTTCAAACTCGCGAAGGGATATGCGGGCGCAATACGGTTTTTATCGGGCATTCCGGCCTCGGCCGCAGCGCGCTCCTTCTCGCGTTCCGCTTCGGAGAGACGGGCCAGGCGCTGCTCTTCCGCCCGCGCCTTTTCCATCGCCTCACGCACCGAGGTAATCTCGCCTTCAAGCGAGCTAACCAGTCCCTCAAGGCTCGTCGCCTTGCCCGCAAGCTCTTCAGATCGCTTGCGTTCCGCCTCCAGCTGCGCCGCCGTCTGGGTGTTCTTGCGGTCGTTTTCGGCAATCAGCAGGTCGAGGCGTTTTTCCTCTTCCAGACTTGCCGTCATCATACCCGTAAGATCATCCTTTTCGCGAGCGATTGCCTGCCTGACATCGGTCAATTCTTTGAGAGCGGCAACCAGCTTGTCGGTTTCACCACGAATGCCGGGCACGACTGCGCCGAGAAGAATGGCACTACGGACCGAAGCAAGCGCGTCTTCCGGCGAAACAAGAAGGGCGGGGGGCGGGTTTCTGCCCATTCGCTGCAACGCCGCCAGAACCTCCGCCAGCACGCCACGTCTTTCCCGCAGCGATGCCTTGACGTCATCCTCGCGCACCGAAAGCCTGGCCAGACGATCTTCGCCGTCACTGATCTTGGCTTCCAGCGCTTTGCGCCGGGCGGCCGATGCGATCAGTTCTTCGCGGATGCGGGCGCTGTCCTGATTGAGGGAAGCGATGCTTTCCTCGAGCGTCCTTGTCTTGTCCTCCGAGAGGCCGATGCTGTCGACCAGCTCTTCCAGATCCTGCCGGTTCTGATCCCGACGCTTTTCCAGCGCCTGAAGCGCGGCGGGGGACGAATCGTCGGTCGCCGCAGGAACGGCTCCCGCATCATCACGCGCATGAACAGGGCTACCACCTAAAACGAAAGCAGCAATAACCGCGCCCGCAAGGGCAGCGTGCCGTTGTCGTTGAGGCTCAGTATCCATTTGAACTTTCTTTGCTGCCGAAGCGGAAGCGCCGATATTACGGATTTTGTCGCGATCTTCCAAGGGGCCTGAAAAAGGCTGCCGTCAAAGTCCCTCGCAGCCAGCGGTGTTGCGGAGTTTCATGTTGAAATTGAGACGATTTTTGGAATCGAAACCCGTTCAAACGCGGTGGTAGGGATGGCCGGAAAGGATGGTGACGGCGCGGTAAAGCTGTTCGGCAATCAGGATACGAACGATCTGATGCGGCCAGGTCAGCTTGCCGAGATTGAGAACCGCCGTCGCCTTGTCGTAAAGCGCGGGATCGAGCCCGTCTGCCCCGCCTATGGCGATCACGAGGTCACGCTTGCCGCTATCGCGCAGATCGCCAAAAAACGAAGCGAAGGCAGGACTATCAAGGGCTTTTCCGCGCTCGTCCAGCAAGACGAGGACCGCGCCGTCAGCCAGATGTTTTTCCAGCATCGCCGCTTCTTCGCGCTTGCGGGTCTCGGCATTGGAAGCACGGCTTTCGCCCACCTCGATCACCCGGGAAAACTCCAGCCCGATCGCCGGACCGGTCTTGGCCAGACGCTCGACATAACGGGCCGCAAGATCCTTTTCAGGGCCGGATTTCAGCCGTCCCACCGCAAAAATTGAAATCCGCATCGCAAACCTGCATTCGTCGTGACCAACAGGGTCCCGCTCTTAACAGCATAGCCTGCGGATTCCTATGCGGCCGGTCTGATTTCCGGCCAGAGACACCTTTTCCGAAGTCAGGCGTGATCTTCGGCAAACACGATGCACTCGCTCAAAGGCTCACCGCATCAATGCAGCGTTTCTTCCGGCATTTCCGGCGTCGCCCACATTTTTTCAATGTTGTAGAAGACGCGGATTTCCGGACGGAACACATGAACGATGATATCGCCGGCGTCGATAACCACCCAGTCTCCGGCCTCAAGGCCTTCGATGCGGGCGTTTCCGAACCCTTCATCCTTCATATCTTTCAGGAGATGCTCGCAGATCGCCGAGACATGCCTGTTCGATCGCCCGGAGACCACGACCATGTAGTCTGCAAGCGCCGATTTTCCGGCAATGTCGAGAGATACGATATCTTCAGCCTTGGAGTCCTCGAGGCTCGCGAGGACGGTTTCGAGGGCATGATCGGCGGCATCGTCGCCACTGTCCTGACCCTTCGGGATAGCAACAAATGCTTTTCCCTTGGTGTGTACTGTTGTCAGAGGTTTTCCCTTTCCAAGAATGACAAAACAGATACTGGCGACGCGAATCTGTGCGTCACCAGATTAAGGTGGCACCAAAGCATTAACTTTTCAAGATATGGAGCCTTCAACGGCTGTCGCATACATCATTTGTGATTATTGCGGAGCGCCGTGGAACTGAGCGTCGAGCGCGGACCATGAATAAAGACCCAGGCGGGCGCCTTTTTTTTCCACAACACGCCCGCATCATCCTCATCGATCCGCGCCTGGCTGAAAGCCTGCGCCATGGTCGAGGAGAGATAGGAGAGGGTGGAACCCGGCCGATCGATCACCGCAATCGGAAAGGTCTCGGCGATCCTTCGCCATTGTTGCCAGCGATGGAAGCTCTTCAGATTGTCCGCTCCCATGATCCAGATGAAGCGAACATGCGGATTTTTTGCTTTCACCTTGGCAAGCGTATTGGCCGTGTAGCTGATCCCAAGCGATTTCTCAAAAGCCGTCACCTTTATGCGGGGATCGCTGACGAGCCTTTCGCAAGCAGCGATGCGATCCTCCAGAGACGCCAGTTCGGAGCGGCTTTTCAGCGGATTACCCGGCGTGACCATCCACCAGAGCTGGTCGAGGCCCAGTCTGCGCAACGCGATTTCGGCGACGAGCGCGTGACCGGCATGCGGTGGATTGAAAGAACCGCCGAAAAGCCCGACGACCATGCCGCGCTCCACATGCGGCATGGTGAGATAACGTCTGTCGAGGCGCTTATCGGCCGGCAAATATCAGGTCCGTGTCTGGCCGGTGCCATGCACACGGTATTTAAACGAGGTGAGCTGCTCGACGCCGACAGGGCCCCGCGCATGCATCTTGCCAGTGGCGATGCCAATTTCCGCGCCCATACCGAATTCGCCGCCATCGGCAAATTGCGTCGAGGCATTGTGCAGCAGAATGGCCGAATCGAGTTCGTTGAAAAACCGCGCGACCACATCCGGGTCTTCGGCGATCACCGCCTCGGTATGATTGGACGAATAGGTGCCGATATGCTCGATCGCTCCGGAAATGCCATCCACCACGGCGACCGAAATGATCGCATCGAGATATTCGGTGCGCCAGTCCTCTTCCGTAGCGGCCTTCAGCCCGTCAACCACATTACGAACCGCCTGCGAACCACGTACTTCGCAACCCGCGTCAAGCAGGGCTTTGACGACTGGCGCGAGATGACTGGAGACGGCAGACGCATCCACCAGCAGGGTTTCGGCCGCCCCGCAAATGCCGGTGCGGCGCATCTTCGCATTCACGACGATGGCTTTTGCCATGTCGAGATCAGCGGATTTGTCGACATAGATATGGCAGATGCCTTCCAGATGCGCGAAGACCGGCACACGGGCTTCAGACTGCACCCGCGCCACCAGGCTTTTGCCGCCGCGCGGCACGATGACATCGACCGTGCCGTTCAAGCCGCTGAGAAGCGCGCCGACAGCCGCGCGGTCGGTTACCGGCACGAGTTGAATGGCATGCTCCGGAAGACCGGCGATCCTCAGGCCCTGCACGAGACAGGCATGAATAGCCCGCGATGAATGTTGCGAATCCGAGCCGCCGCGCAGGATCACGGCGTTGCCGGCCTTGAGGCACAGTGCGCCCGCATCCGCCGTCACATTCGGACGGCTTTCGTAGATCACGCCGATAACGCCGAGTGGCGTCCGTACGCGCTCGATTTTCAGCCCATTGGGCCGATCCCAGGCCGCGATGACTTCACCGACGGGATCGGACAGCGCGGCAACCGAGCGGATGCCTTCGGCAATGCCGGCGATGCGCGCATCGTTGAGTGTCAGCCTGTCGACGAACGAAGCGGCAAGGCCGGCGCTTTCCGCAGCCGCCAGATCTTTGCGGTTGGCGGCAAGGATCGCCTCCTTCGAAGCCTCGATGGCAGATGCCATGGCAAGAAGAGCACGGTTCTTCTGGTCCGTGCCGGCGATGGACAACGGTCGCGAAGCAGCTTTCGCCTGAGCGCCGATGGTCATCATCAGCGCATCGATATCATGGCTCTGCTTCACGGCCTGTTCAGGCATGGACCTCATCCTTCTTTGCATGTTTCACTTTGACGGCAGCACCGGTCATCACAAGGTCGTCGCGATGGATCATCGCCGCCCGTCCGACATAACCGAGGATCGCCTCGATCTCGTTGGACTTGTGGCCGATGATCAGGCGCGCTTCCTCTGCATCGTAACCCGCAAGACCACGCGCCACTTCACGGCCTCCGACGCCGATGATGGCAATGGCATCGCCGCGTCCGAAATTGCCCTTCACCTGCCGCACGCCGGCGGGAAGCAGGCTTTTTCCGGCATAGAGCGCCTTTTCGGCCCCGGCATCCACATGGATTTCGCCTGCCGGCTGCAATTGCCCGGCAATCCAGGTCTTGCGCGCCGTCACCGGCGTGCCGGAGGGTGCAAACCAGGAAGACCGCGCACCGTTTTCGATGGCCTTCAGCGGATTGAGCGTCTTGCCGGAAGCGATGATCATGCCACAACCGGCAGCGGTCGCGATCTTGCCCGCATCGATCTTGGTGCGCATGCCGCCGCGTGAAAGCTCGGAGGCCGCCCCACCCGCCATGGCTTCGATTTCGGGCGTGATATCGGCAATCGTCTCGAGAAATTTCGCATCGGGATCGAGATGCGGTGGGGCGGTGTAGAGCCCGTCAATATCCGACAACAGCACCAGGAGATCGGCACCCGTCATCGTGGCCACGCGCGCGGCCAGACGGTCATTGTCCCCATAACGGATTTCGGTGGTCGCCACCGTGTCGTTTTCATTGATGATCGGAATGGCGCCGATCTTCAGCAGCTGATTGATGGTGGCACGCGCGTTGAGATAACGCCGACGCTCCTCGGTATCGGATAGCGTCAGCAGAATCTGACCGGCGACGATCTCATGCCGCGACAGGCTTTCCGACCATGCCCGCGCCAGCGCAATCTGGCCGACTGCCGCCGCCGCCTGGCTTTCTTCCAGCTTCAGTGCACCGGAAGGCAGGCCGAGCACGGTGCGGCCAAGCGCAATGGCGCCAGAAGACACGACCTGGACATCCGCGCCGTTTTTTTTCAGCGCCGCGATATCCTCGCAGATGGCATCCAGCCAGTCTTTCTTCAGGCCGCTTTTCCGGTCCACCAGAAGCGCCGAACCGATCTTGATGACGATCCGGTGGTGGCTCGCCAGCGGCTTGCGCGTCAGGCTCATAGGCGGTCGTCCTCTTCCTCGACCTCGCTCTCATGCGGCATCGACCGGTCTGGAAGGGCGGTGTCGCCGCCATTGCTTGCCGAAACGATGATGTCCCGAAGGGCGCGCAGTGCTTCCGTCATGCCGATATGGGCGGCAGCGGATAGCAGGAGCGGCGGACGGCCGCAGGCCTTTTCCAGTTCCTTGGCCTTTTTCTTCAGTTCTTTCTCGTCCAGCACGTCAATCTGCGACAGCGCCACGATTTCCGGCTTGTCGGTCAGCCCACCGCCGTAAGCATCCAGCTCGGCCTTGACCGTCTTATAGGCCTTGCCGACTTTTTCTTCCTGGGCCGAGACGAGGTGCAGCAGCACACGCGTGCGCTCCACGTGGCCGAGGAAGCGGTCGCCGATGCCGACACCCTCATGCGCGCCTTCGATAAGACCGGGAATGTCGGCCAGCACGAATTCACGACCGTCGATGGTCGCAACGCCAAGGTTGGGATGCAGCGTGGTAAAGGGATAATTGGCGATCTTCGGACGCGCACGGGTCACGGTCGCCAGGAATGTGGATTTACCCGCATTCGGCAGACCAACGAGACCGGCATCAGCAATCAGCTTAAGCCGCAGCCAGATGGTTTTTTCCTCACCTGCCAGGCCCGGATTGGCATGGGTAGGCGCCTGATTGGTGGACGACTTGAAGTAGGCATTGCCGAAACCGCCATTGCCGCCGGCAGCAAGACGAAAGCGCTGACCTTCCTTCGTAAGGTCCATGATCAGCGTTTCATTGTCTTCCTCGAAAATCTGGGTACCAACAGGCACTTTCAGCACGACATCCGAACCCTTGGCACCGGTGCGGGTCTTGCCCATGCCGTGCTGTCCGATAGAAGCCTTGAAATGCTGCTGGAAGCGAAAGTCGATCAGCGTGTTAAGGCCATTGACCACTTCCACCCAGACGTCGCCGCCGCGTCCGCCATCACCGCCGTCAGGGCCGCCGAACTCGATGAATTTTTCGCGCCGGAACGACACGGCGCCCGCGCCGCCATCACCGGACTTGATATAGACTTTTGCTTCATCGAGAAATTTCATCGGACTGCCGTTCTGTCGGTTTGCGGGCGCACCAACCAATCGTGCCGCGCCAAACAAAAATATCGTCGTTTCGAATACAAGCGCTTCTCCGCAACGTCAAAGACTATCGTGCGGCAAGCCCCTGCGCGGGACAAGGCCGGTCTGCTTCAAACCGGCTTCGTTTAATGCCTCGGGCCGAAAACTCTCTCTGTTTTCGGCCCGAGGCTCCTCAGTGTCAGCGGTGCGCCCGGATGAAATCCTCAGCCGTGATCACCGTATCGATATGCGCCACCATGGTGGCGCGCGCCGTGGCGTAGATCTGGTGGCAGCCGGTGACCCGGAAGCCGAGTTTTTCCTGCACACGCAGCGACGCGGGGTTATCCGCAAACACACCGGAATGCAGAACCACTCCGGGCATGCGGCGAAAAAACCGCTCGACCACGGCGGCCACTGCCTCGGTCATGTAGCCCTTGCCCCAGTAAAAGCGGTTCAGCCAGTAGCCGAGATGCCACTCGCCGTGCCGCAACTCCACCGAGACAACGCCGATCAGGGTATCGTCACCACTGGTGATGGCGAAATCCCAGTCGGGTAGGGTGCCGGAGGTGCGCAAAACCAGCCATTCCAGCGCATCCTGCTTGTGATAGGGCGCGGGGACGCGGGCGAGCATTCTGGTTACGGCGAAATCACCAAGCGATTCCGCGATGCTGCCGGCATCGGAAAGCCGTTGCGGGCGCAGCACCAGACGCGACGTCTCGACGACGGGGCAGGGGCCGGGCGGTGCCATGGTCGTAGCAGTCCGGCGACGGGTCAGTTCGAGCGCGCTCATCCCATGTCCCCCCAGCTCTTCAGCGAAACCCACGTCTTGCGGTCAAGCCGGTACCATTCGACGGGCACCATGCCGCCGAGCGCCAGCGAACCGACCATGCCGGAGCCCTGGAACTGGAAACCGCATTTCTGGATGACGCGGCGCGAGCCAATGTTGGTGACCCGGCAACGGGCATCGATGTGGTCGATTTCACGCGTGCGGAAGGCCATGTCGATCAGCGCATGCGCCGCTTCGGTCATGTAGCCGCGGTTCCAGTAGGGCTCCCCTAGCCAGTAACCGATTTCCAGCGTCTTTTCGTCTTCCTGGGGTTCGAGCGCGCAGCAGCCTAAAAACTCGCCATTGTCCATGCGGGTAATCGCATAGACGCACTTGCCAATCTCGCCAGCTTTGGAGCGTCGCACGAAGTCCGCGGCGTCTTTGGCCGTGTACGGGTGCGGCATACGCGATACCATGGTCGCGATATTGGCATTGTTGGCAAGATGGGCAAGGGCGTCGATGTCTTCTTCGTGAGGCTTGCGTAAAACCAGCCTCTGCGACAGTAAAACGGGGCAATCGCTCCTCGACCGATCGGGCCTCGGCCGCTCTTCGGGTGACCGTGATTGGTCAACCCTCAACAATTCAGCTTGCATGGTTCAGTCCCTCCTTGGGGGTAAAGAAAAAGGGGAGTTGGGTGGTGCCCCATCTCCCCTGTTTTCTTGACTGAACCTGATACGTCTCAGCCGGGTCGATGGGACACCGGCTGCATATGACGCTTACCGGCTTATTCTGCGGCTTCCGCTTTCGGAGCCACGGATACGAATACGCGGCCATTGGCCTTCGTACGGAAGTTCACGTTACCTGCGGTCAGTGCGAAAATCGTGTGGTCCTTGCCGATGCCAACATTGGCGCCCGGATGCCACTGCGTGCCGCGCTGGCGCAGAATAATGTTGCCTGGAATGACAGCTTCGCCGCCGAACTTCTTTACGCCAAGGCGCTTGGATTCGGAATCGCGACCGTTACGCGAGGAACCGCCAGCTTTTTTGTGTGCCATTGGAGTTCTCCTTTAAACCTTGTTTCCCGTGTCGCGCCGATCAGGCAGCAACGATGTCCGTGATGCGGACGACAGTGTGATGCTGACGATGGCCGCGCGAACGCTTGGAGTTCTGACGACGACGCTTCTTGAAGGCGATGACCTTCTTGCCGCGATTGTGCTCGACAACTTCAGCCTTGACGATGGCACCCTTGACAAAGGGAGCACCGAACTGAGCGTCGGCGCCTTCGCCGATCACGAGAACTTCGGTGAATTCTACGGTTGCGCCTGCCTCTGCTTCCAGCTTTTCGATGGTCAGCACGGCGTCGGCCGCTACGCGGTACTGCTTACCGCCGGTCTTGATGACTGCGAACATTGTTTATCCTTTCATGTTCGTTCCGGCTCTGCCCGCAAATGCAAGCTGGCCGTCTTTTTATCAGTCGGAATTTGGTAGAAACCCGTTAGGATAGAAAGTCCCTTTGAATGTCTGCCGGTGAAGCCGCCTTTTAAGGGGCGGCATAAACGGAAGGCGCACTACGCCATCAATTTGGGTGCCGATTACGCGAGACGCCTGTTTATGTCAAGATGACGACGGCTTGAAAAGTAACTGTAACGCCAAGAATTTCATGCTTTTTCGGCGGGTGAAGCAGACGGGTCTCGAAATTTGCCCCGCAAGTGTTTATATGGGCCTTCCAACAAGGAGCAGAAATGGCCCGCATAGACCAGACCGACGATTGGCGGGACCGCCACGCGCCGACACTTTCCGCCTTCGAGTCGCTTGCGATCGAGGCATATGGCCACCTGCCGGAGGAATTTCGCGCACTGACGAAGGATCTCATCATCGAGATCGCCGATTTTCCGACCGATGACGTCTTCGAAGACATGGCGCTTGAAACACCCTTCGATCTTCTCGGTCTCTTCGAAGGGCGCGGTATTTCCGAACGTTTCACCATGGAAACCGGCGAGATGATAAACCGCATCACGCTTTATCGGCGCCCTATTCTCGACTACTGGGCCGAGAACGAGGAAACGCTTGGTGATATCATCACCCACGTCCTCATCCACGAAATAGGTCACCATTTCGGCCTGTCGGATGACGACATGGAGCGGATCGAGGAAAGCGCAGACGAGGCCGCGGCGGAGCGATAGGCCCGCCGCGTTGCGTCTTATTGCTCGCCGAGCTTCATGTCCGGATGGTATTCCTTGCCTTCAACGACCTTGGTCACGGCCTGGCCGCAATGCATGACGCCGCTTGCAGCGTTGAAGGCATAGCTCGGTGAACCCGCAAGTTCCCATCCCTTGTTCAGGGCTTCGGTGACCCGGTGACAGAATTTCGCGTCGTCGGGACCGGTTATGAAACGATAGACCTTCACGTCTTTTTTGCCTTTCTTTGTGCGATGATATCGGCCATGGCGACCAGCTTTTCGGCTTGCCCCACATGCAGCCGTTCGATCATCTGACCGTTCATGTTGATGATGTTCAGTTCCACAGATTCCGGTTTTGCGAAAGCGGCAATAATCGCGCGTGCTTCCGCAAGCGTCGCCTCATCCGGACCGAAGTGCCGGTTGGCCGCTTCGATCTGGGCCGGATGGATCAGCATCTTGCCATCGAAGCCCATGGCGCGCCCCTGTTCGCATTCGGCTTCGAAAGCCTCGATATCGCGAAAATCATTCGAGACGCTGTCGATAACATCGAGCCCGTAGGCCCGCGCGGCAAGAATCACCTGCATCATCCACGGCACGAGATAGGTGCGGCCGGGAAGGCGTGGGACACGCGTTTCCTTGCGTAGATCGTTGAGGCCGATGACGAAAGCGGCAAGCCGGGCATTCGGAGTATGGGCAGCGTCGGCAATCGAAGCGGCATTCAGCACACCAAGCGGTGTCTCAATCATCGCCCAGATTTTCAGATGCTCGGGCGCATCCGCCTCGGCGAGAAGATCGGCGACGTCATGAATATCGGAAGGCTGCTCCACCTTCGGCAATAAAACCGCATCTGGCCGGCAGGAAAGCACGAGCTGCAGATCCGCCTTTCCATCCGGTGTCGAAAGCGGATTAATGCGGATAACGGTGTCCCGTCCGTCGAAAGACGAACCTGAGAACAGCTTTTCCAGATTTTCCCGCGCATTGCCCTTCATATCGGGCGCAACCGAATCCTCCAGATCGAGGATCACGCCATCACAGTCGAGCTCCCGGATTTTTTCGAGTGCCCGGATATTGATGGCCGGAACTGACAGCAGGGAACGACGTGGTCTCACGGAAATATTTTCGGAAAAATTGACGATGCCGCACTTGTGTCAAGCTTTTGTGACATCTGCAAGCTGACAATCCACTGAATCCTCTTGCAAGCCGATAGAAGAAGGCCCACATTCGTCTCGATAGAAAGGTTTGGATCATGCAAGGCATACGTTCGTTTTTCATCGCCGCATCTGGAATTGCCATTCTGGCGATGGTCGCTCTTTTCACCGCGTCGCTGACGGTAGCTTTCATTGGTGTGCTTGCGGTCCTGAGTGCCGCCCGCCTTCTTTCCGCGCGTCTGAAGCCGGCCCCCATTCCGGTCAAGCCCCGTAACCAGCGCGACATGCGTGTCTGGAACGACGGCAAGGGCACAATTATCGATCTCTGAGATCGTGTAATCCAGTCAGGATGCGATAACGCCTGACGGGCGTACCGAAGAATGAGTATTTGCGCTTCTAAAGCGCCTGGTTTTGCAGTATTTCCCCTGAGAAAACATCCGGCAGGCTTTTGTCAGTGCCAGATTTTGTTCAAGGGAAACACGGGAAGCGACAGATGGAAAAATTCACCAAGCTGACGGGCGTCGCCGCGCCCATGCCGGTCGTCAATATCGACACCGACATGATCATTCCGAAAGATTATCTGAAGACCATCAAGCGCACCGGTCTCGGCAAGGGTCTTTTCGCCGAATCCCGTTATCTCGAAGACGGTTCGCCCAATCCCGATTTCGTGCTGAACAAGCCCGCCTACCAGAACGCCCAGATTCTTGTTGCCGGTGACAATTTCGGCTGCGGCTCGTCGCGCGAACACGCACCATGGGCACTGCTCGATTTCGGCATCCGCTGCGTCATCTCCACCAGCTTCGCCGACATCTTCTACAATAACTGTTTCAAGAACGGCATCCTGCCGGTTGTCGTCAGCCCAGAGAACCTCGAAAAGCTGCTGGACGACGCCTCGCGCGGCTCGAACGCCGTTCTCTCCATCGATCTGGAGCGCCAGGAAATCAGCGGCCCGGATGGTGGCACCATCACCTTCGAGATCGACGAATTCAAGCGACACTGCATGCTGAACGGTCTCGACGATATCGGCCTGACACTTGAACATGCCGGCGCCATCGACACGTTCGAAAAGGCGAACGCCTCGGTCCGTCCCTGGGCCTGATTACATTTCCGCTCTTCAAAAAAGCCGATCCCGTACCAAACCGTACCGGATCGGCTTTTGCTTTGCTTGAAAAGCCCTTGAGGCGGAGATAAGAAGCCCTCGATCCCGTCCGGCTGCGATACGACTTGGCATGCGCAGGACGGAACGAGTTTGACGCCGCGCTCGCCGCCATCGAAAACCCTTCGTGATGTTTTCCGGCGCGCCGCCCAAGGAGGGTTCTCATGACAGTCCGTTCGCTTTTCCTGCTGCCCGGTGATGGTATCGGCCCTGAAGCCATGACTGAGGTCCGCAAGCTGATCGAATATATGAACAGCGCGCACAATGCCGGCTTCACCGTTTCTGAGGGCCTTGTCGGCGGTTCCGCTTACGACGCGCATGGCGTCGCGATTTCCGATGCGGACATGGAAAAGGCGCTTGCCGCTGATGCGATCCTGTTTGGCGCCGTTGGCGGCCCGAAATGGGATGGCGTGCCGTATGAGCATCGCCCGGAAGCCGGACTCCTGCGCCTGCGCAAGGATCTCGAACTTTTCGCCAATCTGCGCCCGGCCATCTGCTACCCGGCGCTCGCTGCCGCCTCCTCGCTAAAGCCGGAACTGGTCGAGGGTCTCGATATCCTCATCGTTCGCGAACTGACCGGCGGCGTCTATTTCGGCGAACCGAAGCAGATCATCGATCTCGGCAACGGCCAGAAGCGCGGTATCGACACGCAGATCTACGACACCTTCGAGATCGAGCGCATCGCCAGCGTCGCTTTCGAACTGGCCCGCACCCGCGACAACCGCGTCTGCTCGATGGAAAAGCGCAACGTCATGAAATCAGGCGTTTTGTGGAACCAGGTCGTCACCGAAACCCACGCGGCCAAATACAAGGACGTGCAGCTAGAACATATGCTAGCCGATGCCGGCGGCATGCAGCTGGTGCGCAAGCCCAAACAGTTCGACGTGATCGTGACCGACAATCTCTTCGGCGACATGCTGTCCGACGTGGCCGCCATGCTGACAGGCTCGCTCGGCATGCTGCCATCGGCCTCGCTCGGCGCACCTGATGCCAAGACCGGCAAGCGCAAGGCCATGTATGAGCCGGTGCACGGTTCGGCCCCTGACATCGCTGGCAAGAGCATTGCCAACCCGATCGCCATGATCGCGTCCTTCGCCATGTGCCTGCGCTACTCGTTCAATATGGTGGACGAAGCCACCAAGCTCGAGGCGGCGATCGCCAATGTATTGGACAAGGGCATCCGCACTGCCGACATCATGGCCGATGGTTGCCGTCAGGTCGGCACGTCTGAGATGGGTGACGCGGTTCTCGCCGAATTCAAGGCGCTTTCGGCGTAACACTTGAAACGGGCTGGGCAGGGGGCACGGCCGTCTGCCCGTCCTCCTTTGGCAGAAGATGCTCGTAACGACGGTCGGTCAGCGTCTTTAGAAATGCCACGATGGCATCCACCCGCTTGTCATCCAGCGCCGGCGCGGAGGTCAGTTCCGTCATGGCGATATTCTCGGGCACCTCAGGTGCATCCCACGTCTTGCCGGTTTCCGGATTGATCTGACGGCTGGGCTTCTTGCTCTTATATTTTACATAGAACAGCACCACTGTGCGCAGGTCCCTGAACACGCCATTGTGCATGTAAGGACCAGTCACGGCGACGTTGCGCAACGTCGGCACCTTGAACTTGCCGCGCTGGGCGGGATCGCCGGCAACGGCCGGGTTCTGCGCCAGCCCGAGATCGACAGCATCCGGCTTCGAGCCATTGGCGGCCCTGACGGATGTATTGGCGGGAACACCGATGTTGAAATATTTGTGGTTGGTAAAGAGGCCATCTTCCAGACCCTTGGCTCCACGGATTTCGTGGCAGGTATTGCAATTGGTGAACTGCGTCGACGAAATCAGAACGCGGCCCAGCTCCTCCTGATCGGTCAGTTTTTCTTCGCCGCGCAGGAAGCGGTCATATTTGGAATCGAAGGTGGAAAACTCGTCCGAACGCTCGAAGCTCGCCAGCGCCTTAGTCATCGCGGCATAGGCGGTTTCATCGCTCTCGAAGACATCGTTGCCGAACTGCGTGCCAAAGGCCGCGACATAATCGGGGTTCTCCCTGAGCCTTTTAACGACAGCCGCCTTGTCCGGCATGCCCATTTCGACGGGATTGAGCGGTGGCCCGCCCGCCTGATCTTCCAGCAGGGAGGCGCGGCCATCCCAGAACTGCCCGCCGACATACTCTCCCGCCGCGTTCTTGCCGAAAGGCGGCGTGAACTTCGCGTAAGCAGCGGTCGGCGCGTTGCGGTCGCCAAGAGAAGTCCCGTCATCGCCAAGCGATACATCCCGCCCGACCTTTTCGCTCTCCCGTGCATCGGAAAACCCGGCCGCCTGCATATGGCAGGTGGAACAGGCCATGGTGCGGTTCATCGAAAGATTGGGATCGTCAAAGAGGACCGCGCCAAGCTTTTCCAGCGTCGCATAATCTTCACCGCCATGGGCGGCAATGCCATCAAGCCCGGTGCCCAAAGGAGCCAGCAGAATGGCTGCAGCGAGAGCGGCAGAGAGAAAAAATCCGGGTTTCATCATGGCAGGCACGCTCGAAATAAAATGCGCGATAACAGCTTCGGACCGGGAAATTTGAAGCGGTTTAAGGTCCCGTCGCGCTTCACCGGATATGGATAACCGGAGTTCACTCCGCTTTTTCATATCCCATGAAGAGACCTATAGCACTTTCCCGTGATCGGAGCCTAGAAACTTTCGCAGCTTGCTCCACTTTGCCGCAGGCCCCCCCAAACCGCAACCGCAACGATCAACCGCCTTTGGCAATGGCGTGGAAGAACGTGCCCGAGACAAAACCTCTCTTGCCGCCCGATGGTCCGAGCGGGCGACCCTGCCCGTCAGCCATATGGGCGAAGGGCTCATCACGGCCGGGATCGGTGACCCCGGCATAATGAAACTCATGGCCGCGCAGAACGTCCCCAGTCATGCCGAGCGGGCTGTCCGCCGCAATCGTGGCCTGCCGGTAGCCCAGATTCATCTTGCGTGTCGCAAAGCTCGTGGCGTGCGACAGGAGACCAGTCATGACATGGGTCACGCCCTCTGCATCTTCCAGCCCCTCACCGAGCACCATGTACCCGCCACACTCGCCATGCACAGGCTTTGTCTCTGCAAAACGGGCAATACCCGCCTTGAAGCCGACAGCAGCGGCAAGTTTTCCGGCAAAAAGCTCGGGATACCCACCCGGCAGCCAGCAAATATCGCAGCTCTCATCGGGCGCCTCATCGGCGAGCGGCGAAAACGGCACGATCTCTGCTCCGGCCGCACGCCAATGCTTCCTGAGATGCGGATAAAGGAAGGTGAAAGCCGCATCTTCCGCCAGCGCGATGCGCTGACCGGGCGGCACAATCGCCGCGTCTACCGAACCGCCTGACATCTCCACCGGCGCGGCGAGAGAAAACAGGGCGTCGAGATCGATGGATTTTTCCATCGCATCCGCGAGCCGGTCTATATGGGCGTCAATTTCCGGATGTTCGCTCGCCTGCACCAGCCCCAGGTGTCGCTCCGGCAGGATGAGGGAAGGATCACGCAGAACACAGCCGACAACCGGCAGGCCGATTTTTTCGATGGCTTCGGTGCACAGCGTCCGGTGCCTTTCGCTGCCGGCCCGGTTCAGCACCACCGCTCCCATGGTGACATCGGGATCGTAGTGGGCGAAACCATGCGCAATGGCAGCCGCCGTCTGCGACTGGCCGGAGACATCCAGCACCAGCAGAACCGGAATGCCGAACAGCCGCGCCAGATCCGCCGCCGAGCCGGTGCGGTTTTCCACGACGGGAATACCGTCGAACAGGCCCATGGCGCTTTCGATGAGAATGAGTTCCGCATCCTCGGTCTGCTGCGAAAACAGATGCCGCAGCAGGTCCGGCTGCATGGCCCAGCTGTCCAGATTGAGACCGGGTGTGCCGGTGGCGAAAGCATGAAAACCGGGATCAATGTAATCCGGCCCCGTCTTGATGCCGCGCACCTTCACCCCACGACGCGCAAAAGCCCGGAGCAAGCCAATGGTCACACTGGTCTTGCCGGAGCCCGAGCGCGGCGCGCCGATGATGATTGCGCGCGCCGTCATGAGCCCGACACTCCAAGACGATCCCGCATCGAAACAATCTCGCCGATAATAATCAAAGCCGGCGCTTCGAAGCTTTCCCGCTTTGCATCGTCAGCTATGCTTTGCAATGTACCGATGAAAATCCGTTCTTGCGCAGTAGTTGCCGACATGATGACGGCGACCGGCGTTTTTCCCGAACGTCCACCCTGCATCAGAAGACCGGCAATAGTGCCGATATTCTTCAGCCCCATATAAACGACGATAGGTTCCTGCGTTTTCGCCAGTGCCAGCCAGTCGAGATCCTCTTCGGTGCCCGCCGCGTGGCCGGTAGCGAGCGTCACGGCGCGGCTCATGCCGCGCATGGTGGCAGGAATGCGTGCCGAAGCGAGCGCGGTAAACGACGAGGTCATGCCCGGCAATATGCGAAACGGAATGCCGGCATGGACAAGCGCCTCCGCCTCTTCGCCGCCACGCCCGAAAATAAAGGGATCGCCGCCCTTCAGCCGCAGCACCTTTTTGCCCTGCAGAGCAAAATCGATCAGCGACGCGGTAATGTCATCCTGCGTCGCGGAGGGCTTGCCGCCACGCTTGCCGGCAAAGACGACTTCCGCCTGCGGACCGAGCGCCACGACATCATCGCTCACCAGCGCATCGCGCACGATGATATCGGCCTGCGACAGCGCGAGCGCCACTTCGAGCGTCAGATACCGCACATCGCCCGGCCCCGCGCCCGCGAGCCAAACGTGGCCGGCTTCAAAGACCGGACCTTTTGCGGCGATGCTGTTCAAAATCTGCGGTATCGACATTGTTCTTGGCTGCTTTTTAACGATGACGGAAAAAGCCGTCCCGGGTATAGGAATGCATATGGAAACGGATGGAAAGACCCTTCGCCGCGGCTGGACCACGGGCACCTGCGCGGCAGCCGCCACGAAGGCGGCTTGCGCCGCCCTTCTGACCGGCGAGTTTCCTTACCCTGTAGACGTGGAACTTCCAAGCGGCGCGAGGCCGGCATTTTCCCTCGCCACCGAGGAAAAAGGTGAGAACTTCGCGCGCGCCGGCGTTGTCAAGGATGCCGGCGACGATCCTGACGTCACCCATGGCGCGCTGATCGAAAGCACGGTCAGACGGGGCGAACCGGGAAGCGGCATCACTTTCAGGGCCGGCAAGGGCGTCGGCATCATCACGAGGCCGGGCCTGCCCCTGCCACCGGGAGAACCCGCGATAAACCCCGTTCCGCGTAGGATGATCGAGACCGCCATTCGCGAAGTGGCCGGCGAGAATGCCGATTTCGAGGTCGAGATTTCCGTCCGCGACGGCGAGAAACTGGCAGAAAAAACCCTGAATGGCAGGCTTGGAATCCTCGGCGGCATTTCCATTCTGGGCACCACCGGCGTGGTCATTCCCTTTTCCTGCTCGGCCTGGATTCACTCCATCTGGCGCGGCATCGACGTGGCGCGGGCGACCGGCTGCACCCATGTTCTGGGCGCCACCGGCAATACATCCGAAAAGGCCGGCCAAGCGCTTTACGACCTGCCAGAAACCGCGCTGATCGACATGGGCGATTTCATCGGCGGCATGCTGAAATATCTGCGCAGCCACCCGGTCGAGCGGGTAACGATCGCCGGTGGCGTTGCCAAGATGACCAAGCTCGCCCAGGGCATGCTCGACGTACACTCCAAAAAGGGCCTTGCCGACCTTGAAGCATTGGCGGCATTGGCCACGGAAGCGGGAGGGGATGACAATCTCGCCGTTGCCATCCGTCAGGCCAACATGGTCGCGCACGCCTTTCAGCTTGCCGAAAGCGTAGGAATAGACCTCGGCGCGGTCGTGGCGGAAAAAGCCTGGGTGACCGCCGCCGCGGCACTGAAAACGCCGGCGATCGCGCTCGATATTCTGGTGTTTGACCGTCAGGGTGCACTCAAGGGGCGCACCACCTCCACGCCGTCGCATCAGCCCGCAGCATCCTCCTTCGGGGACCGGAACCGGCGTACATAATCGGTGCTATAAAGCGCACTTTCGCGGAAATTCGTTGAGGCCAGACCACGCCCGACGAAGATCAGCGCCGTACGTTCCACCGGCTCGGCCACAAGCTTGCCCTCGATATCAAAAAGCGTGCCACGAATGATCCGTTCATCCGGCCAGGAGGCACGCACGACAATGGCGACCGGGCAATCGGAGCCATAAAGCGGTGTCAGTTCCTCCACCACCTTGCCGATGGCATGGATGGCGAGATGAATGGCGAGTGTCGCGCCTGTCGCGCCGAAACCCTTCAATGTCTCACCCTCAGGCATTTTTGAAGCGCGGCCGGAAATACGGGTCAGCACTAGGCTCTGCGCCACTTCCGGCACCGTCAGCTCCCGCTGCAGGGTGGCAGCAGCGGCAGCGAAGGAGGGCACACCGGGGGTGACGGTATAATCGAGACCCAGGCGCTCCAGGCGGCGAATCTGCTCGCCCATGGCGCTCCAGACCGAAAGATCGCCGGAATGCAACCGCGCGACATCCTTGCCAGCCTTGGCGGCCGCCACGAACTCCGCCTCGATCTCGTCAAGCGAAAGTGCTGCCGTATCGACAATACGTGCACCCGGCGAGCAATAATCGATCAAGGCCTTCGGAACCAGCGAACCGGCGTAAAGGCAGACCGGGCAGGCCGCGATAAGATCGCGCCCGCGCACCGTGATGAGATCGGCGGCGCCCGGACCGGCGCCGATGAAATGAACCGTCATTCTTGTTCTCCGTATTCAATGGCGCTGCGGCTACCATGCGGCGCGTCACTCGTCATTGCGATAGCCACAGTGACGTCACCGACCACGAGGCGTGGCGCGACCAGCCTTGCGCCTGCACCAGCCGCAGCAAGTGCTGCCGCTTCGCTGACGCTTGGCGAACCTGAGTGATCGAGGCTGGCCTGTGAAAATGTCATTGTCTCGGCGGCAACCGCTTCAAGCCGTTCCTGCGCCACGATTTCAAGCGACAGAGACAGACCCTTCGCCGCCTCCGCAAGGCCGGCCTCGTCGGCCTTTAGCGGCGCAGTCGCCAGATAGTCAACCGTGACGCCAAAAGCACGCTCCGCCGCCCGCACAGCCGCAATGATCGCGTCCGAGGCGGCACCTTTGCGGCAGCCTATGCCAGCCACGGTCACCATGGCTTGACCCAGCTCCATTGTGTCACCGGCATGGCCGGACGCCAACCGGACATAGAACCGACAGCAGCAGCCCGCGAGACTTCCAGCCGGATCATCGAACCGCCGAATTTCGCTTGGGCAGCCAGCAATACCGCTTCCATTTCCAGCGTCACCGCATTGGCCACCAGCCGCCCGCCCGGTTTCAGAGCATCCATGGCGGCCTCCAGCACACCCGTCTCACTGCCGCCGCCGCCGATAAAGATCGCATCCGGTGAAGACAAGCCTTCAAAAGCCGCCGGAGCCGTGCCGATCATGACCTCGAGCCCCGGAACACCAAAAGCGTCAGCATTGCGGGCAATCCGCTCAGCCCTTTCCGGATGCTGCTCGATGGCGATGGCGCGCAGCGAAGGATGCGACAACATCCATTCGATGCCGATCGAGCCGGAGCCCGCACCAATATCCCACAGCAGTTCTCCCCGACGGGGGGCGAGTGACGAAAGCGTCACCGCGCGGATTTCGCGCTTGGTGATCTGCCCGTCATGTTCAAACAGGCCGTCATCAAGCCCGTGAGCAAAAGGCAGGAGGCGCGCACCCTCATCCGCCACGACCTCGATCGCCACGACATTGAGCGGATCAATATCTTCAAAGCCAAAATCAGCAGCCCGTATTTGCCGTCGCTTTTCCCGGTCTCCGCCCAATGCTTCAAGCAGGATGAATTCCGAACGGCCAAAGCCGGCGTCGGACAGCAGCCGCGCAACCAAGGCCGGGTCGCGCTCATCAGACGTCAGCGCGATGATCCGCGCGCCATGATGCAGATGTGGCCGCAACAGATCGATGGAACGCCCATGCAGCGAAACGCATTCGGCCGATTGCAAGGCCCAGCCAAGCCGCGAGGCGGCCAGCGAAAAGGCGGAAGGCGAGGGATAACAGGCCGTTTCCTCCGCCGGAATCCGCCGCAGAAGCGTGACCCCGACGCCATAGAAGAACGGATCGCCCGATGCCAGCACACACACCCGGCGGCCGCGCAATGCGAGAACATCGTTCATGTCCACATCAAACGGCACCGGCCAGGCCCGCGCTTCGCCGCGAATGGCCCCAGCTGCCAGTTCCAGATGGCGCTTGCCACCGAAAACCACCTCAGCCGCCTCTATTGCCAGACGCGCATTTTCACCCAGCCCCTGAAGCCCGTCCTCGCCGATGCCGACGATGGAAAGCCACGGTTTTTCGTTCTTTTCAGTGGAAGCCTTTGCCGTTCCGGAATATTCAGATGTCATGATACGCTCCATACTCATCCTTGGCGGCACGGCGGATGCCCGCATTCTTGCGGGCCGGCTGGCGGAAGACTCCGGCTATCAAATTTTGCTGTCGATGGCCGGTCGCACGCTCTCGCCGGTGGAACAGCCCGTGCCGATGCGCAGCGGCGGGTTTGGTGGCGCGGCAGGGCTGGCGGATTTCATTCGCACAGAGGGTTTCGATATTCTCGTGGACGCCACCCATCCCTATGCGGCCAGAATTTCCGCCAATGCCGTCGAGGCGGCAAGGCTCGCCGATATTCCACTGGTCGTGCTCTCGCGCCCCGTCTGGCCGCGTCAGCCGGGTGACACATGGCAGAGCGTTCACACCGTCGGACAGGCCGTCACCACGCTGGGCACTACGGGCAGACGCGTGTTTCTGGCGCTCGGCCGTCAGGAGCTTCTTCCTTTCGAAGCAGCACCTCAGCATAGCTACCTCATCCGCAGCGTTGATCCGGTGGAACCGCCGCTGACGGCGCCGAATGCGCGCTATATCACCGCGCGCGGCCCATTCTTGACGGAAGATGAAATCCGCATGCTGGAGGAAAACCGCATCGAGGTGGTGATATCGAAAAACTCGGGCGGCAGCGCCAGTTACGGCAAGATCGAAGCGGCGAGACGGCTCGGCCTGCCGGTCATCATGATCGAACGGCCGCAACAATTGAACGATACGCCCGCGAATAATGTGACCGTGCCGGATATCGCCACTGCGCTCACCGCCATACGCCATCAGCTTTCCCTTTTCGAAAACCGTGGCGAATAAACGATCGGTTCCTTGCCGGAACGCGCGATCAGGCGGGTTTCCACCGAGCCGACGATGATGCAGGTGGCCATGTCGGCCATGTCGCTCGACGCCTCCGACAGCGGCACCACCCGAATACGTTCATCAACCCGGCCTGCGGCGCGGCCGAAGATCACCGGCACCGAGCCGGGCAGATGTTTGCGCAACAGGTCGAAGGCAGTAGAAAGCTGGTGCGGCCGCGCCTTGCTAACAGGATTGTAGAAAGCCATCACGAATCCGGCTTCGGCCGCTGCAATCAGCCGTTTTTCGATAATGCCCCAGGGCTTGAGATTATCCGAAAGCGAAATGGCGCAGAAATCATGGCCGAGTGGCGCACCGGCCTTTGCAGCGACGGCGAGCATGGCGGTCACACCAGGCACGACGGAAAAGTCGATGTCACGCCATTCGAGAGGGCCGTTTTCAATCGCCTCGCAAATCGCCGCCGCCATGGCGAAAACACCGGGATCACCGCCTGACACCACGCAGACGTTGCCGCCTTCGGCCGCAAGCGTGAGCGCCTGTTCGGCGCGGGAGATTTCCTCACGATTGTCGGAAGCATGACGCCGCTGGTGAGGCCCAAGCGAAAGGCGGTCGAGATAGGGAATGTAACCGAAAAAATCTTCCGATGACTCGACAGCGGCCAGCGCCTCAGGCGTCACCTGATTTCCGTTGCCGGGACCGAGGCCGACAACAACGAGTTTGCCGGTCATAAACCGTCGCTCCCAGATGGCCTGGTTTTCCAGCCTGGTACCAGAACCAGCGAAAAATAGGGCGCGGGCGAGGCATCACGCTCGATGAGCCGCACCGCATGGCTGTTCGCCATCGTGCCGCGCTCGACATAAAGCGCCTCTTCAAGCTTGCCGGCCACTTCCAGCGCACGGCGGATTTTCGGCAGATTGCGGCCAACCTTCATGATCACGGCGCCATCAGTGCCGGAAAGCCGCTCCGCGAGAACCTCTTCCGCCAGCGTGCCAGGAAGCACGCTCAGAATATCGTCGCCCTGCACCAGCGGCAGGCCGGCCATGGACCAGCAGCCGGACATGGCGGTGATACCGGCGACGACTTCCGTCTCATAGGAAGGTGCAAGCCGCAGATGGAGATGCATATAGGAGCCGTAAAACAGCGGATCGCCTTCAGAAAGCACAGCCACATTGCGCCCGGCATCGAGATGCACGGCAATGTCCTTTGCCGACTGATCAAAGAACGCGGCAATCGCGCCGCGATAATCCTCACCGTTCTTGTCGCTCTCGACGGTGACGGGATAGACCAGCGGCATTTCCAACGTGCCGGGTCGAATAAAGGCTTCGACAATGCCACGGCCATTGCCGGCGCTGCCCTTCTTGCAGAAAAAGGCGAGAACATCGGCATTTTCGATGGCGCGCACGGCTTTCAGCGTCAGCAGCTCAGGATCACCCGGACCAGTGCCGACGCCGACAAGCTTACCCTTGGCATGTTCAAAAAGCGCAGCACTCACAGGCCCGCCCTCGCAACCGCGTTGATGGCGGCGGCCGTCATGGCCGAGCCGCCCAAACGTCCCTTGACGATAGCATAGGGAATGCCAAGCGCACTTGCCTCCAGCGCATCTTTCGATTCCGCCGCACCGACAAAACCAACCGGCATACCGATGATGGCAGCCGGACGCGGGCCGCCTTTTTCCAGCATTTCCAGAAGATAAAACAAAGCCGTTGGCGCGTTGCCGATAGCGACCAAGGCACCGTCGAGATAATCCGCCCAGAGATCGAGCGCAGCAGCCGAGCGGGTGTTGCCGATGTTTTTCGCAAGCTCCGGCGTGCGTGGATCGCGAAGCGTACAGATGACAGCATTATCAGCCGGAAGTCTTGCATGCGTCACGCCATGGGCAACCATTTGCGCATCACACAGAACGGGTTTGCCGGCAAGCAAGGCGCCGCGCGCGGCCGAAACGAAATCCGGCGAGAAGCGGAAATGGCCTGCCGCCTCCACCTGCCCGCAGGCGTGGATCATGCGAATGGCGATATCCGCCTGCTCTGCGGTAAAGGCGGATAAATCCGCTTCTTCGCGAATAATGGCGAAAGAGCGCTCATAGATCGCGTTGCCATCGCGAATATAATCATAGTCGGTCATTGGTTATCCTGTCGAAGCGCCGCACCGATTTCCTCCCGGCCCAGGCGGGCAAAAAAGATGGCGGCGTTTTCACCGGGCTTATGTTCTTTTTCGTAAAGACGGGCAAGCCGCGAAAGCGCGGTCTTCTGTTGCTCGAAGGGCAAAATCCCTTCTGGCGGGTCACCGGCGCGGCCGGAAATCGAGAATGCCAGGCCATCCGAAGTACCCGCGAGAGTGAAGAGCGAAGGGGCGGGATGTGCACAGCCCTTGCCGCAGCCGGAAACATGCAGCGTGAAGGAACCGTCCAACAACGCGGTACATTCTTCGGCAGCAAAACCCGCCAGGTCGTGCGTGGGAAGGAAAGCCGAAGCACAGCCCGGCGCGCCGGGACAGACGGCGATGGAGGACCGCGCATCGCCGGCCATCGTGACGAAGCCGGAGGCCACCGCTGCCTCACGCAAAGCCTCACAGGCCGACAACGATCCAAAAAATAGCAGGCTATGGTTTAACGATAGACGCAGAGCCTCGATACCGAACGTGTCAGCCCGCTCGCAGAGATGCGCCAAGTCGGCACCTCGAACCTGTCCAAAAGCAGGCGCGACACCAACGGCGAAGCGGCTCTCTCCCGTCATCATCAAACCCAAGGGCAACGAAGGGGTCCAGGCTTCGCCCCCGCTTCCCCAACCCAGCAGACGCTCACCGCAAATCGCCGTCACCGTTTGCTGATCCAGATCGCGGCCGCGGGCAAACGGTCCCTTTTGGGCCAGAAAACCAAGAAGTGACAGAACCACAGCGGCCGCCGCAACCGGCTCAACCAGTCCCGCCTTCAACGCTTTGCTTTCCGGCCCGCCAACAAGCAGTTGCCAGAAGGTCCGACCTTCCAGCCGGATTGCTTTCAAACGAATATCGGCCAGCAAATCGCCCATTGCGAGGCGTCCGCCGCCATCGATGACAACAGAAGTTTTGGCCGCGAGTTTGTCATGCAGCGCCAGGGCGCCAGCGCCGTTTCTAATCTCCTCGGCGAGAAAACGGCCATCTGCTATTTCCGCATCATCCCGGCCGGCAAGCGGCGAAGTCTCGACCGCAAGCCCTTCGCGTAGTGGCAGATCAAGCGCCAGAACATCTTTTTCGAGGGCGCAGGCGCTTTCCGGCGTCAGGCCACGAAATTGCAGGCTGCCGCGCGCCGTAATGTCGATCAACCCATTGCCGTGGCGCTCGGCGAGGCCGCAAAGCGTCACCATCACATGGGGCGAAATATCCGCCTCGAAAGCAACCCGCGACAAAAAACCGTCGCCGGTTTGCATGGGGGCGGACAAGGCCGGGCACAGACCACGGCGGCCAAATGGCTGAACGGGATCGGCAACAGCGGCCATCATGCACCTACCCTTTCGGATCGGGGCACGATCAGCATTTCCAGCTCCGCATCCACCGCATTACGGTGGCTGTGCCACAGGCCGCGGCGGCGGGCGGATAAAAAGCGCGCGGCCATCACCTCTGCCGCCTTCGGATTTTCCCGCAGGATAAAATCGCGGACTTCCTCATTGCCAAAATAGGCATCGTAAAGCGCCTCCATCAGCGAGGAGGATACCGTATGGGTGGTTTCGGCAAAGCCGACCAGCCGGTCCACCGTTTCCGCAAATTCCGCCGCCCCGCGTGGGCCGTGCCGCATCTGGCCGGCAATGAAACGCGGATTGACGGCGCGGGCGCGCACCACCCGCGTCAGCGCCTGTGTCATCGATCTCGCACGCGGACGTGCCGGATCGGTCGTATCCAGCGCGACGATATCGGCGATGCCGCCAAGTACGGCCTTCGCAGCGGAGAAACCGCCGATAAAGGCGACGTCGGAAGAGCCGTCGAGAAGATCGCGACCGGGATCGTCGCCGGTATGAACCAGAAGATCAGCCCGGCGCACCAGTTCCGTAAAGCCGGCATCCTCGAAGATCTCGAGCCCATCGGCGCCACCAAACGCATGGTCCGCCGCGTCGAGATAGGCCTGCCCCAGCTCCTCGCGTTCGTCCCAGGTGCCGCTGGCGAGCTTTTCCTCGATACCGGCGCCATAGGTGCCGGGCGCAGACCCGAAGATACGCGCAGGAATATGCCCAAGCGCTGCCGCCTCTTCCGCCAGCGGATTGTCGCCCGGCGCTTCGTCCCGCCGCGCAACTGCCTTGGCAGCGGCATCGAGAAGCGCGATGAGCGCCGGAAACATATCGCGGAACAGGCCGGAAATTCGAAAAGTCACATCTACCCGCGGGCGGCCGAGGCTCGCGGGTGGCAGAACCTCAATGCCGGTGACCCGGCCCGTGGCAGGATCATGGATCGGCCTTGCCCCCATCAGATGCAGCGCCTGCGCCACATCCTCGCCGCCGTTGCGAAGGCTGGCACTGCCCCAGAGATCGAACAGCAGATGTTTCGGCCAATCACCATGGGACTGCAGATGATGGCGAAGCACTTCTTCGCCCGCCATGCGGCCCAGCTCGAAAGCTGTCGGCGTCGGCATGGTACGGGGATCGGCAGCATAAAGGTTGCGGCCGGTGGGCAGCACGTCGAGACGCCCTCGCGCAGGTGCACCGGAAGGACCGGGGGCGATGTGCCGGCCATCGAGCGCCGCAAGCAGCGCGGCTTTCTCGGCCTTCGCGCTCTGCAGACGGAGAGGATCCGCCTCCCCTTCGGGGGAACGACCGAAAACATGCTGACCGTCCTTGATGGCAAAATCCTTGAGGTCGCAGAGAAAGGCATCAATGCGTGAAAGGGCCGCATCGGCATCATCCTTCGCGCCAACCCCTGCCTCCGCCGCCAGCCCGGTTTCCAGCGCCTTTTCAACGATCAGCTTCGCCAGCCGGTCACGGCGGCGACGATCAAGGCCATCCGCCTGCGCATATTCATCTACCAGCTGTTCCAGCGCCAACTGTTCCGGCGAAAGCCCGGCATTGACAAGCACCGGTGGCACATGGCCGATGGTAACCGCCGCGATGCGCCGCTTGGCAACCGCCGCCTCACCGGGATTGGAGACAATGAATGGATAGACCACCGGCAGCGGGCCCGTGACGATTTCCGGGAAACAATCGCGGGAAAGCGCAATTGTCTTGCCCGGCAACCATTCCAGCGTGCCATGCGCGCCCACATGCACGATGGCATGCGCCGCTGCTACACGCTGCATCCATGCGCCGAAGGCGACGAGCGCGTGGCGTGGCGGCAGGGCAGGGTCGTGATAATCCACCCGCCGATCCTCGTTCCGCCCCCGATCCGGCGCGAGCGCGACGAAGACCTGGCCGAAGCGGGCAACGCGAAAATGGAAAGCGCCATCGGCAAAAGCGTCGTCCTGTTCCGCAGCTCCCCACGTCGCATTCATCGAGCTGGAGGCGGTCTCAGTCAAACCCGCAAAAAAATCCCGATAGGTGGAAAGATCGACGGTCGCTTCCTCGCTCTCGATACGATCGAGCAGCGCCCGCGCCGTTTCAGGAATATCCTCCACCGCATAACCGGCCTCGGCAAGATCGCGCAGCATTTCCAGCACGCTTTGCGGCACATCGAGACCAACGGCATAACCGGTGCGCCCCGGCGCGGCACCGGGATAATCCGGCATCAGAATGACGATGCCGCGATCCCGAGGTGGCGCAGATTTCAGTCGCAGAAAGGCCGCGATACGGTTCGCCACCTGCTCGACCCGATCCGCCTCCGGCACATTCACAAGACTGACACCGCCATCCGTCCGCGCCTGTTTGAACGAAATCGCCCCTGCAAGAATCCGCCCGTCCAGTTCAGGCAAGACGACATGCATGGCAAGATCGGACGGATTGAGGCCGCGCGCGTTTTCCGCCCAGCCGTCGCGCCGGGTGGTCGCCATCACCACCTGAAAAACGGGAACGCAGAGGCGGTCGAACAAAGTCTCGCCTCTATCATCCGTCTGGCTGGCAAAAGCCGTTGCGGCGATGATGGCGGCGGGCTGGAGAGCGGGCAGCACCGTTTCAAGAAAACGGATCGCTTCCCCATCCTTCAACCCGCTGACGAAAATCGGCAGGGGTGCAAACCCGCGCGCAGAGAGTGCCTGAAACAGCGCATCGACGGGTGCAGCATCTTCCGCCAGAAGCATGGAGCGGTAAAAGAGAATGGGCAGAACAGACGTACCGGCAGGAAACCCGGCACAAGCCTCGTCCTGCCCCACGACACCCAGATCCGGCCGATAGAAGCCTGCTTTCGGCAGGGGTTCGGCCTTTATATCCGGCCATTCTCCTCGATCCGCCAGAACAGCCAGGCCAGCGGCCAGACGGCCCATATTCTCTCTTCCACCTTCGCGAAAGAAGGAGAGAACGGAAGCCAGCATGAGCTTATCGACGGTAGAGGCCGCTTCGAGCTTTTCATCCCTTTCGCTGCACTCCCCGGGCAAAAGCAGAAGCTTGATGCCCCGCCTGCGCGCCAGAATAGCCAGCTGATCGACCCCATAGCGCCAGCGCTCCGCGCCTCCTAGAATCCGGATAAGAATAACGCGGGCATGTTCCGCCGTTTTTTCGATCCAGAGATCGACCGACATCGGATGTCGAAGTTCGGACAGGTTCGCGGCGGAGAGGGACGGGAGATCTCCCGCCTGCCGCCAAGCCCGCTCAAGCCCGGCAAGATCGCTTGCCGAAAAAGACAGCACCACCACATCCGAGCGAGGCTGGTTGAGATCAACCGGCTCGATCAAATCGTCCAGAGACGAGGATGTGGTGGCGAGAATATGCATCTAAAGCATTTCCAGTGAAAGTGCGTCGCGGCTTTGAGTCAGCACAACGCGCAAATGGCTTATGTCAGGCGGCCAGCATCTGTTCGATCTTTTCGCGGTTAATGCCCTTTTCGCCGATGACGACGAGACGGCTGCGGCGCTCTTCACCCACCGCCCAGGGGCGGTCGTAGTAGTGGTTGACGCGGCTGCCGACAGCCTGCACCTGCAGACGCATGGGCTTAGTGGCGACTTCGATGAAGCCCTTGATGCGCAGCACATTCTCGGCAGCGGCCGTCTGCGCGATACGGGCCGCCAGCGCCTCCGGATCGGTAACGGCCTGCAGGTCGATGACGAAGCTGTCGAAATCATCGTGTTCATGGTCGAGTTCGCCATCATGATGGGTGCGGCGGTTTTCAATATCCTCTTCCACCGCAAGGCCGAGACCGATCAGCACGGTCGGATCGATGGCGCCATTCGAAGCAACAACGATCTTCGCCGCCTTTGGCAGATGTTCGAGGATATGGGCCTTGGCCTTCTCGAGGCCGGCATCGTCGAGAAGATCGGCCTTGGTGAGCACGACGAGATCGGCGCAGGCGACCTGATCCTCGAAGACCTCTTCGACCGGATCGTCATGATCGAGCGCTTCGTCGTTGGCACGCTGAGCAGCAAGCGCTTCCATGTCGTGGGCGACCTGACCTTCGGCCAGCGCCGCACCATCCACCACGGCGACCACGGCATCGACAGTCACGCGGCTTTTGATGGCCGGCCACTGGAAGGCCTGCACCAGAGGCTTCGGTAAGGCAAGGCCGGAGGTCTCGATGAGGATATGCTCCACCTTCGGCTGGCGGCTAAGGATTTGTTCGATGGCGGGCTGGAAATCATCCGCCACCGTGCAGCAGATGCAGCCATTGGCCAGCTCGACGATGTTTTCCTCGGGGCAGCTTTCAATGCCGCAGCCTTTCAGAATTTCGCCATCGATGCCGATATCGCCGAATTCATTGACGATGATGGCAAGCCGCTTACCATCAAGCTTTTCGAGAAGGCCGCGCAGCAGCGTGGTTTTTCCGGCGCCCAGAAAGCCGGTGACGATGGTGCAAGGAACGCGGTCCAGAAGGGTGCTCATGATCTCTCCTCGGTAAAATCGAATGGGGGAATGCGCGCCACCATGCCGCGCTTTAGGGGTTCAGGGCGGCCACGCCAGGGCATCAGGCCATCGGGGGCGGCGGAAAGCAGCCGCGCGCCGGTCAGCAGGTCTTCCGCATCACCGGGCGTCAGCCCGCCAAACACATAAGACCAGCCATCGGCGCTGCGGAGCACGGCACTGAGGCCACGCTTGCAATTGGCAAGGCAATTGACGGAGCGAACGGCAATGCCGCTCTCCTGCGCCTTTTCAATGACGGCATCGGCAAGACGCGAACCGGGACGCGGTTCGGCATTGGGATCGACATCATCGCGACAACTGCGGCATACGAAGACGGTAACGCCCGGCGCGGTTTCGTCCTGCGGGTTCCCGTTTGAACCTGAAGATGTCGCTGAAATATCCAAACCGTCCCGTTCCCGCGCCACGTTAAAATTCATCGGGGTGCGGCTATCGAAAACGGTGTGCGACAGGCGCAAACCCGCTGTTCGATCTGACCGACTGACCGGAGCACCCCGCCCGGCAGACGCTTTTTCCTGAAACGGCAGGTCTCCTGGCTTGCGGCTATCAACACCCTGTCACCGCCTTCCCGAACCGATCATAAAGGTTCAGTGGCTTTACGGTGCGGGCTTACCGCTTACAGTTGCGGGGGCAGCCACGGAATGACCCTTTCTCGGGGCGGAACCGTGTTCCCTCTTAGCTTTTCCCGTTGCCGGGAAAAGACCGTCAGTCCCTTACCCTTAGGCTGAACGGGTGTAAGGGTCAATGCCGCGTGCCCGTGACCAGCGCATTGCCGGGTGCGGCAAATTGAGTATAGTCGCCGCTCCGAATGGCGGGGGCAAAAGGTCTCGCGCCGCAGGACAAGAAGGAACGAGCGATGACCCGCGACATCAGCGACAGCGAAGCCGAACGCCACCGGCAGAAAATGGTCAACCGCAAGACGGTGCAAGACGCCGAAGTTGCGGAAAAGACCATCGAAAAAGGGCTGCTGATGATCAATACCGGCCCCGGCAAGGGCAAGTCCACGGCCGCGTTCGGCCTCGCCTTGCGCATGCTCGGCACCGGGCGGCGGGTTGGCATCGTGCAATTCATCAAGGGTGCATGGTCGACCGGGGAACAACAGGCCCTGACGCTCTTCGGGGATAAGGTCGTCTGGCGCACCATGGGGGAGGGCTTCACTTGGGACACGCAGGACCTCAAACGCGATGTCGCGGCCGCGGCAAAGGCCTGGGAAGAGGCCAAGGCCCTGATGGCCGACCAAACAATCGGTCTTCTGCTCCTCGACGAGCTGAACATCGCTTTGCGCTATGATTACCTGCCGCTGGAAGAAGTTGTCGAAACGCTCTCTAGTCGCAGGCCCGATCTGCATGTCATCGTAACCGGTCGCAACGCCAAGCAGCCGCTGATCGACGCCGCCGACATGGTGACGGAAATGATGCTGGTGAAACATCACTTCAAGGCGGGCGTGAAGGCCCAGGCCGGGATAGAATTCTGACATGACAGCACGGGTGCTGATGTTTCAGGGAACCGGCTCCGATGTCGGCAAATCGCTGATGGTGGCCGGTCTTGCCCGGGCATTCACCCGGCGCGGCCTCTCCGTCGTGCCGTTCAAGCCACAGAACATGTCGAACAATGCCGCAGTTACCGCCGATGGCGGTGAGATCGGCCGTGCGCAGGCGCTGCAGGCGCGGGCAGCAGGCGTGCCGCTTTCCGTGCACATGAACCCGGTGCTCCTGAAGCCGCAGAGCGAAACCGGCGCACAGGTGGTAGTGCAGGGCAAGATCGTCGGCAGCGCCAAGGCGGCCGATTATCAGCACATGAAGGCCGGGCTGATGCCGCGCGTACTTGATAGTTTCGAGCACTTGAAACAACTGGCCGATCTGGTGCTGGTGGAAGGGGCAGGCAGCGCCTCGGAAATAAACCTCCGCGCCAATGACATCGCCAATATGGGTTTTGCCCGAGCGGCCGATGCGCCAGTGATCCTGATCGGCGATATCGACCGCGGTGGCGTCATCGCCAGCCTCGTCGGCACCAGAGAGGTGCTCGACGACGATGACGCGGCGATGATCGAAGGTTTCATCGTCAACCGATTTCGCGGCGATCCGGCACTGTTTTCCGATGGCATGCGGATGATTGCGGAAAAGACCGATTGGTCCTCCATAGGGCTTCTGCCGCATTTTTCCGATGCGGCGAAACTGCCGGCGGAGGATGCTCTGGGGCTTTCCGGCCCGGCCCAACGAAAGCCAGGCGCAAAAATCCGCATCGCCGTGCCGATCCTGCCGCACATTTCCAATTTCGACGATCTCGATCCCCTCGACATGGAGCCGGATGTGGAACTGATCCGGGTCCGTCCAGGTGAGACGATCCCCGCCGATTGCCGTCTGGTTTTGCTGTGCGGCTCGAAATCGACCATCGCCGATCTCGCCGTGCTGAAAGATGCGGGCCTGGACATTGATATAAAGGCGCATGTGAGACGCGGCGGCTATGTTCTCGGCCTTTGCGGCGGTTATCAGATGCTTGGAAAGACCGTTGCCGATCCTGACGGCATCGAGGGACCGCCGGCGACTGTCGAGGGGCTCGGCCTGCTGGACGTCGACACGGTTTTGACGGGCGACAAACGGCTCGTTTCCGTTCGGGGCACGAGTTTCGACGGCGTTGGTTTATCCGGCTACGAAATGCATGTCGGTGAAACCACGGGAATAGCGGGTAGTCTGGTGTTTTCGACGATCGACGGACATGCCGATGGCACCATTTCGCCCGACGGCCGCGTCTTCGGCACCTATATTCACGGTCTTTTTGCGGATGACCGCCAGCGCAGCGCATGGCTCGAGCGTCTCGGCGGGCAGGGCACGGACCTGAACTATGACGCGCAGGTTGATGCGGTTCTCGACCGTCTGGCTGCGCATATGGAACAGCACCTCGATCTCGACAGGCTGCTTGCTATAGCGCGATAAGGATCGCCAGAAGTCCGAACAGGCCAATCAGCAACAAGTCCGCGATCCGCGCCAGCCGCAATGCCTTGCGAATGTCACCGGCAAGAAGTGCCGTCCTCCCACCTTCGCCCATGAAACGCGCCTCGATCATCTGCCCGCCATAGGAACGCGGCCCGGCAAGCGCAAAACCGAGAGCACCGGCAAGCGCCGCCTCCGGCCAGCCGGCATTGGGGGAGCGGTGGTGGCGCGCATCGCGACGGATCGTGGCAATGGCCGCTTTTGGCGACGCGCCTTCGACAAAAAAAGCGGCGACCACAAACAGGCTGCCGCTCAGTCTCGAGGCCGGCAGATTAACGAGATCATCCAGCCGGGCCGAGGCCCAGCCGAAGGCTTCATGGCGCGGCGAACGATGGCCGATCATACTGTCTGCCGTATTGATCGCCTTGTAAGCCGCACCGCCCGGCAGGCCCAGAAATCCGAGCCAGAAGGCAGGAGCGACGATGCCATCGGAAAAATTCTCGGCGAGACTTTCGATCGCCGCCCGGCAGATCGCTGCCTCATCGAGCTTTTGCGGATCGCGCCCGACGATCATCGACACTGCCTTACGGCCGCCTTCCACCCCGTCGCGCTCTAGCGCCGTGGCGACTGCTTCCACATGCTGTTCCAGACTTTTTTGCGCCGGAAGCGACGCACCGAATATCGCCACAGCCAAGAGACCGAAGGGCAGGACGAGCAAAACCGACTGCGCAAACCATGCAAGGATCACCGTCAGCCCGACAAAAACAACCAGCGCCGCAACACCTGCGGCTTTGCGCTGAGAAAATGATGCGCTCTCCCGGTTCCATTTTTTGTCCATGAGCGCGATAAGCGAACCGATCCAGGTGACGGGGTGGCCGATGCGTTTGAACAGCCAGTCCGGATAGCCGGTCAGGCGTTCGATCACGAGCGATAGGAAAGCGAGAGCAAAGAACATGGGCGAGACAGTACCAGAAAAGGCTCAGGGAGCGATCCGTCACGGCGGCAATCTCGGCAAGGCGCGCCTGATGTTTCGGCAAGCACCTGAACCGTGGATCGACCTTTCGACCGGTATCAACCCGCACTTCTACCCGCATTCGCCCATTCCCGCCAGCGCATTCGCCCGCCTGCCGGAACCCTGCGCCACAGAGGAACTGAAACAGCTGGCGGCGGCCCATTTCGGCGCGCCTTCCGCGCAGCATGTGACGCTCTCTCCCGGCACCCAGATGCTGATGCCGCTGCTGGCGCAGATCGCCATCAATCGTGGAGCCCAAAGCGGTGCCGTGCTTTCACCCGCCTATGCGGAACATGCCCGCACGGCTCGCATGGCGGGGCTGACCGTCACCGAAGTGGAAAACATCGGCGATCTCTCGGCTTCCGGCTATGCGGTGGTGGTCAATCCCAACAATCCCGATGGCCGTATTACAGACCGCGAAGCTTTACTCGCGCTAGCGGGAGAGATGGGCCGCAAAGGCGGTCTGCTCGTCGTGGACGAAGCCTTCATCGAAACGGGCAGCGCCGAAAGCCTTGCGGATGCAACCAGTGGCGAAGCGCTGGTGATCCTGCGATCCTTCGGTAAATTTTACGGCATGGCCGGCGTGCGTCTGGGTTTCGCAATTGCGTATCCCCAAATCGCTGCCGAACTGGAAGCGAGGCTTGGCCCCTGGGCGGTTTCCGGTCCGGCACTGCATATCGCGACAGAAGCTCTGGCGGACAGGGAGTGGCAATCATCCATGCGTCTGCGGCTTGCGGAGGAAGCAAGGCGCATGAACGAGCTGTTGGAAAAGGCGGGACTGAAAATCGCCGGCGGCACGTCCCTCTTCACGCTGGTGCGGGACGAGCGCGCCGGGGTACTGTTCGAGCATCTCGGCCGTCAGGGCATTCTGGTGCGTATCTTTGACGAAAGGCCTGATGACATGCGTTTCGGCCTTCCCGGCAGCGAAGCGGAGTGGCAGCGCCTCGAAGATGCGCTGCGAACTTTCGATCATTCCTCGAAAGTGTAGGTCTCGATCGACTCCGGCTTCATTTCGATGGAGAAGCCCGGCAGCTTCGGCGGCATATAAGCCGCGTTGCGGATATCGCAGGGCTCGATGAAGTGCTCATGCAGATGATCGACATATTCGATCACGCGGCCTTCCTTGGTGCCTGATACCACGAGATAGTCGATCATCGACAGGTGCTGCACATATTCGCAAAGGCCGACGCCACCCGCATGCGGCCAGACCGGCAGATCGTATTTTGCCGCGATCAGCAGAACAGCCAGCACTTCATTCAGACCGCCCATACGGCAGCTATCGATCTGTACGACATCGATTGCGCCTTCGGCGATGAACTGCTTGAACATGATGCGGTTCTGGCACATTTCCCCGGTTGCCACCTTCACCGAGCCGATGGCGGCGCGGATCTTGCGATGGCCGGCGATATCATCCGGGCTGGTCGGCTCCTCGATGAAGAAGGGCTTGGAAAAGGCGAGCTTATTCACCCATTCGATCGCCTGATCCACTTCCCATACCTGGTTGGCGTCGATCATCAGGTAACGATCAGGGCCAATCACTTCACGGGCAATGGTGAGACGACGGATGTCGTCCTCCAGATCGCGGCCAACCTTCATCTTCACATGGTTGAAACCGGCATCGATCGCCTCCTGGCAAAGACGGCGAAGCTTGGCATCGTCGTAACCGAGCCAGCCGGCCGACGTCGTATAGCAGGCATAACCTTCGCTCTTCAGCGTCTCGATGCGTTCCTTCTTGCCGGCCTCGGCCTTTCTGAGGATCGCCAGCGCATCGTCACGGGTCAGCACGTCGGTCAGGTAACGATAATCGACGATATCGGCGATTTCTTCCGGGCTCATATCGGCGACGAGTTGCCAAACCGGCTTGCCGGCCTTCTTGGCCAGCAAATCCCACACCGCGTTGACCACTGCGCCGGTAGCGAGATGCATCGCGCCCTTATCCGGGCCGATCCAGCGCAGCTGGCTATCGCTGGTCAGATGCCGCCAATATTTGCCGGGGTTTTCAGTGACAGTAGCAAGATCGGTGCCGACGACCAGATGGCGCATCGCTTCGATGGCCATGCAGCAAATGTCATTGCCACGGCCGATGGTGAAGGTCAGGCCATGACCCTTCAGGCGCGGCTCATCCGTATCCAGAATGACGTAAGCCGCCGAATAATCCGGGTCGGGGTTCATCGCATCCGAACCGTCGAGGCTTTGAGAGGTCGGGAAACGCAGGTCGAAAACACGCAGATCTGTAATTTTGGTCATGGCCGGTTACTCGCGGTCAGAGTCAAAGAAAATCGTTCAATCGAGGTGGAAGGTTTCTTCCATCATTGCCCACCACTCACCTTCCTTGCGGCTTTCGAGTGGTTGCTGGCAGGGAATGGTGAAAGACCACCACTCCTGGTTCTTTGGGCTTGCAGCTATCTTCGCCATATCGGCGCTGAAATCGCTGCCGTGATATTCCCAATAGCCGAACAGCAGATTTTCCGGCTCGCGCAGGAAAATCGTGTAATTGCGAATGTTGCTTTCGCTGATCAACGCCAGAACCTCCGGCCAGACCGCGGCGTGCAGCCTTTTATATTCCGCGATCATCTCAGGCTTGACGCCGATGACCATGCCCATGCGCTGCATGAAAAACTCCATTATTGCTTGATGGTGGCAAGCGCCGCACGCAGCTTCGACTGCGGCAACTTCAATTCCAGCCTTTCGGCGGCGGCAATGACCGGGGCAAAACGGCGGCGCTTCTTTTCGTCATGGTTGCCGGCGATATCGGCAAGGCGATGCGCGAGAAAAGGATTGCGCAAACGCTCCCGCAACAGGCCGATATAGGCTTTCGCCTCGTCTCCCATGCCTTCAGCTGCAAAGACCGGCAGAACCTCGTCGTGCCAGAGCGCTTCCAGATCCGCGACCAGAGCGTCGTCGGCCATGGCCTGCCGCACCGTCTCGTCCTTCGAGCGTGCATCCTGCACCCAGCGCTCCGCCAGATAGGAGTGACCGAGATTGAGCAGGAACAGCTTCAGTTTTTCATAGTGGTCGAGATCGTCGGTCAGCACCACCGCGGGGTGGGTACAGGGAAGGACGAGACCTTCCTGTTTCTCGATCGCCCAGAGTGCATAGGGTTCCGCCACGGCGCCGACGGGATCGATCGGCTCGGAGACGATGCGGTCCACCAGACTATTGGCGAAACGGCACTTCTCATTCAGATAGAAGGCAAAACCCGCCGGCAATTGCCATTCATCTGCAAGCCGGCGAATGACTTGGCTCAGCTTTTCGCCGTTGCGCGGCACGAGCTCGCAAGGGAACATCGAGACGGGCGCTTCCGGATTAAGCTCAAAACGCTCCAGCAGCAGCATGCAGAGTTTCGCCGGAAAGCTTTTCGGCACGATGGTGAAATCGGCGGCAAGCTCGGGTCCGTCGCCCGGATCCAGCTCATAACCGCGATCGCCCGTGTTGGACAGAATGACCTCGGCCACACAGGCGAGACGGCGCACCTCGGCCCAATCGGTCGCGGCGGTCAAAGCCCGCGCGACTGCCTTGCCCTGAATTTCCTCGTCAACTTCCTGCCCATCGCTGATACCGCGAATACGCACGGGGTAGGGTGCGCCGCTGTTCAGCGCCGCAACGCGCTTCAGGCTCTCGGCATTGCCGGTCGTCTGGACGATTGCAATGCGGCCCAGCGCCTCGCCACGATCGAGCGCCTGCGAAACGAACAGATCCGCATGGGCGAGAAGAAAACGGCTGGTGCCGAATTGCAGGATGGGCGTATCGGGTGTCATGCGACCTCCACCATGCCCTTGATGACTCCGGCTTTCGGATCGGTCAGGCCGGCGAACTTCGAGGGAACATCGGCAAGTGTCATGCGATGGGTGATTAGTGCCTCCGGCACTTTCCCTTCCCGCAAAGCGCGAAGCACCCGCTCGAAATCATCAGCCGTCGCGTTGCGGCTGCCGAGCAGCGTCGTCTCACGCTTGTGAAATTCCGGATCGTTGAAGCTGATATCACTGGCGACGATGGACACCAGAACATAGGAGCCGCCGTGACCGACGAAGGAGAAACCGCGCTCCATGGCTTTTGGATTGCCGGTCGCATCAAAAACCGCATCGAAGAAATCGCCACCGGTAATGTCGGACAGACGATCCTTGTCACCGTCGCCGAGGGCGACCGTATGAGCGACACCGAGGTGGTCCTTGCAGAAATCCAGCCGGTCGGTGCGACCGTCGATCATCGTCACTTCCGCGCCATCGAGAACCGCAAAGACAGCAACCGCCATGCCGATCGGGCCGGCACCGACGATCAGGACCCTTTGCCCTTTTTCGACGGCACCGCGACGCACCGCATGGGCACCGATCGCCAGAAATTCCGTCATGGCTGCCTGGTCGAGGCTCAGCCCCTCCGCCTTCAGCACGAATTGCTGCGGCACGCTCAGATATTCCACCATGCCGCCATCGCGATGAACGCCAAGCACCCCGATATTGCGGCAGCAATTGCTCTTACCCTTCAGGCAGGCATTGCATTTCCCGCAGGACATATAGGGAATTATGGTCACCACATCGCCAGCGGAAAGGTGGCTGCCAGCGGGTGCCTCCTCAACCGTGCCGGAAAGTTCGTGACCCATGATCCGCGGATAGGAAAGATAGGGCTGGTTGCCGGTAAAGATGTGCAGATCCGTGCCGCAAACGCCAATCCGGCGAATACGTACCAGGACTTCACCTTCGCCGCGCACGGGGTTCGGCAGATCCTTGGCGGTTAATTGACCGGGAGTGTCACAGAAAATCGCCAGCATGCATCACCTGTCAGTAAGGGAGTAAAAACGAATGGCGTTGCCGCCGAAGACTGCCGCATGGTCCTTCGCCGGCACGATATCCCGGCAGAAATCCAGCCAGCCCTGATAGTCACCTGCAAGGCGCAGCACCGGCCAGTCACTGCCGAAAATCACGCGATCACCACCGAATAGTTCCAGAATGGTCTCGGCATAGGGCCGTACCGCTTCCGGGCGCTGCTCGCCGCGCTCGGTCAGCAGGCCAGATAGCTTGCAATGGACATTGGGAAGGGCTGCAAGAGCCGCCATATTACGCCGCCAGTCACGATAGTGACCGGTGGCAATCAGAGGCTTCGCACCATGATCGATAACAACAGGCAACTCTGGATGCTTACTGGCAAAGGAGAGAAGATGTGGCAGATTGGGCGGCAGGACCAGCGCATCGAACACCAGACCGTGCTTCACCAGCGCCTCCACGGCAGCATCCAGCGCGGCATCGTCTATCCAGGCGACATCTTCCATGCCCTGAAGCATGGGGCGCACGCCCTTGAAGGCTGGATGTTTCGCCCGGCGGGCAATTTCCGCCGCCGCGTCGGTGGACTTCATGTCGATCCAGCCGACCACGCCCTTGATGAAATCGGTCTTTTGCGCCAGTTCCAGCATGAAATCCGTGTCGGCCGCCGTCTCCATCGTCTGCACGAGCACCGTGCCAGAAACCCCGGCGGCCGTCAGCAATGGCGACAGATCGGTAGGAAGAAAATCCCGGTAGATGGCGGCAAGCGAAGGCGGCGGCCATTGCCCGGCGCGATCCTTCAGCAGCCAGAAATGCTGGTGGGCGTCGATGAGCATTGCCTCAGGCCTTTCCGCCCGGCACGGGCGCACCTTCGGCAATCAGGCCGCGCTTGTGCAACTCCGACCAGAATTCATCCGGGATGGACTGTTCGAACCACTCGATATTGGCGGCGAGCTGTTGCGCATTGCGCGCACCTGAAACGACCGTGACCGATGCCGGATGGGCAAGCGGAAACTGTAGCGCGGCGGCCTGCAGAGAGACACCCAGCTCCTCACATACGTTATGCAGGGCATCCACGCGCTTAAGGATATCGGCAGGCGCATCGGCATAGTTGAATTTGCGGTTACCAGCCAGAATGCCCGAATTGAACGCACCGGCAACAACGATGGCGACGCCGCTTTCAGCGCAGCGGTTCATGAAAGCAAGGCTTTGCTGTTCGAGCAGCGTATAACGGCCGGCCAGCATGGCGACGTCGATATCGAAGACATCCATGGCGTCGTTGATGATTTCCCACTCGTTGACGCCAAGGCCGACTGCCCCGGTCGATCCTTCGTCGCGCAGTTTGCCAAGCGCGCGGAACCCGCCGCCGGTGGTCAGCTGCTCCCAATAGTGTTGGTGCTTTTCGCCATGGGTATGGGAACCGATATCATGCACATAAAGAATATCCGGCTTCAGGATACCCAGCCGCTGCTGGCTTGCCTCGAAGGACCGCAAAATGCCGTCATAGGAATAATCATAGACCGGGCGGAATGGCAGGGGCGCAATATAGGCATCCTCCTCCGGGCCCACGGTCTCATCCGGCACCATCACGCGGCCGACCTTGGTGCTGAGCGTATAGTCGCCGTGGTCATGCTCGGTCACCATAGTGCCTAGGCGACGCTCCGAGCGCGTATAGCCATAAAACGGCGCAGTATCGAAATAGCGCATGCCGCTTTCCCACGCCTTGTCGAACGCACCCTTGGATTCCTCATAGGGCGTAACACGGTAGAGATTGCCCATCTGAGCGCAACCAAGGCCCATGATTGTGACCTCTACCGGACGGTTCGGCAATTGACGTGTATCGGAGACTTTCATCGCAGGCACTTCCCGAATTCTTGAAATGGAGCGGTGTGTGAAACCGCGCGCAGGTGATGAGGCGCGCCACCCTTCGGCGGCGCGCCGTCAGCATCAGTAAAGCACGTTCTTGGCTTCAGGCTTGTCGATATTGTCCTTGGTGACAACAACGACGCCGGTATCGACGAACTTCTCAACCTTTTCCTTGTTGATGAGCTTGGTCACGGTTTCCACGCCCTTTTCACCCATCTGGTAGGAGCCCTGCACGACGATGCCGGCAAGCGTGCCGTCCTTGACGAAGCTCTGCAGATCCTGGTTACCGTCGAAGCCCATGGCGATGACCTTGCCGGCCTTGCCCGACTGGGCAAGCGCGCGGCCGACACCGATCGCGGTCGGCTCATTGGCGCCGAAAATGCCCTTCAGGTCGGAATTGGCGGCCAGCACGTCGGTGGTCTGGTTCAGCGCCGTTGCCATCTGCGACTGCGAATAGAACGGGCCAACGATCTGAAGCTTCGAATGCATCTGGATGTAATCGGTGAAACCGCCGACACGGCCGATTTCGGAACCGGCACCGGCGACATAGGACATGACGGCAATCTTGCCTTCCGTGCCGACCTTGTCGATCAGCGCCTGCGCTGCCAGTTCGCCGGCTTTCTTGTTATCGGTCGCCAGGAACGACTGATAATACTGCTCAGAGCCCTTGGCGAGCTGAGAGTCGATCAGGACCACCGGGATACGGGCTTCCCAGGCCTTCTTGACGGCAGGCACCAGCGCATCCGGATCGGAAGGCGCCAGAACGATACCCGCAACCTTACGATTGATGGCGTTTTCGACCATGTTGACCTGGTCGGCAATCGCCGATTCGGCAGCCGGGCCCTGGAAGGTCATGGTGTTGCCGGAAGAGTTCTTCATCGCCGCGTCAGCGCCCTTCTGGACGTTCTGCCAGAAGGTGGAGTTGACGGTCTTGACGATAACGGCGATTTCACCGGCCTGCACGGTGGAAACGCTCCACAGCGCGATTGCGGATGTCAGAAGGGCAGTCGTAATTTTCTTCATTTCTTCCTCCGTGATGTCGGCATACCGGGCCTCCCCTGCCGATCTTGTTTGCGGAAAGGGTCCGCAGCCCGTTTGATCAGCGGCGGTTGCGCAGCTGGTCGATCCAAACGGTGACCAGAATGACGAGGCCGATGATGATCTGTTGCGTGAAGGCGGAAACGCCGTTCATATTGAGGCCGTTACGCAAAATGCCGATGACAAAGGCGCCGATGGCCGTGCCGGAAATCGTGCCCACGCCGCCGATCAGCGACGTGCCGCCGATGACCGCGCTGGCAATGGCGTCCAGCTCATACATCACACCTTCGTTCGGCTGGGCGGTAACGAGGCGCGACATCAACACGCAGCCCGTCAGCCCGGCGAGCGTGCCGGACAGGATGTAGGTGAAATTGGTAACGCGGGCGACGTTGACGCCGGAAAGCCGGGCAGCATCCGCATTGGAACCCACGGCATAGATGTGGCGGCCGAGGATGGATCGGTTGAGCATGAAGGAAACCGCAAGCGCAATCACCACCATCAGGATGACCGGATAGGGAATGCCGGGAAACACGACATTCGGAAAGCCATCGTCACCGATAGTGACGATGCGGAAGAGTGCGCCATTGCCGAGTTCGCCGAAGGACTCGCCAAGGCCGGATACGGCGCGCGCACCGGTGATCTGCAGGGCCACACCGCGGGCAATCAGCATCATGCCAAGCGTGGCGATGAAGGGCGGCAGCTTGAAGCGCGTCACCAGAAGACCGTTGATGAGGCCACAAAGCGACCCCGTCAGAATGCCGAGCAACATGCCGATGGGCACCGGCATGCCGAGTTCCTTCACCGCAAGGGCGGCAACGACGCCGGCAAGCGCAAGCACCGAACCGACGGAAAGATCGATGCCGCCGGTGATGATGACACAGGTGGCACCAATACCGAGCAGCGCAATGGAAGTCACCTGCAGCGCGATCGTCATGCCATTATTGACGGTGAAGAAGGCGTTACTGGTCGCGGAGAAGACCGCGACCAGCGCAAAGAGGCTGCCGAGCGCCGCAAATTTCTGGATGATGTCCTTCTGGCGATCGCTGACGGCGAAGCCCTTCTTGGGTTCTGCAATATTGGCCATGTCGTTCCTCACTGCGCGGCCCGGCCGTAACCGGACGCATACCGCATGATTTCTTCTTGATTGGTCTTGGCGGTTTCGAGCACGCCGGTGATACGGCCCTGATGGAACACCGCGATACGATCCGTCAGTCCCAGAATTTCCGGCAGTTCCGAGCTGATGAGAATGACGCCGATGCCCTGCGCGGCCAGTTCGTCCATGATCTTGTAGATCGCAAACTTCGCGCCAACATCGATGCCGCGCGTCGGCTCGTCGAAGAACAGCACGCGCGACTGCCGGAACAGCCATTTGCCGATGATGATTTTCTGCTGGTTGCCACCCGAAAGCAGCCGCACGGTCTGATCGATCGAGGGAGTGCGGATATTCAGCAGATCGACGTAACGCTTCGCCACATCGTCATGCTTCTTGAAATCGATCAGCCCGAAACGGTTGGAAACCTCGCCGAGATTGGCGAGCGTCGTATTGGCCGCCACCGACATCTTGATGGCGAGGCCATCGCTTTTGCGATCTTCTGAGAGATAGGCAATGCCTTCCTCGATGGCGTCCTGCGGCGAGCCGATCGAAAGCTCGCGCCCGTTGAAAACGATCTTGCCCGCATCGAGCGGATCGGCCCCGAAGATTGCCCGTGCAACTTCCGTTCGTCCCGCGCCCATGAGTCCGGCAAAACCGAGGATTTCGCCACGCCGCAGTGAAAAACTGACGTCAATGAACACGCCATTGCGCGTCAGCCCTTCGACGGAAAAGAGAATATCATCCGTCGGGCGCGAGGTGCGCTCGGGGAATTTGTCTTCCAGCGAACGCCCGACCATACGCGTGACAATGTCATCAACGGTGATCGAGGCGAAATCGTCGGTTGAAATATAACGTCCGTCGCGCAGGATCGTCACGCGATCGACGATCTCGGCCATCTCATCGAGACGATGGGAAATATAAACGATACCGACGCCGGAGGCCTTGAGATCGCGGATAACCTTGAACAGAAGCCGGGTTTCCTGCTCGGTCAGCGAGGAGGTCGGCTCATCCATGATCAGCACTTCGGCATCAAGAGAGAGCGCCTTGGCGATTTCCACCATCTGACATTGCGCGACGGAAAGACCGCGGACCAGCTGGTCGGGGTTGATATCGACGCCCAGCCGGTCGAGACAGCGTTTGGCATCGAGTCGCAGTTTCTTGCGGTCCACGAGAAAACCCCGGCGCGGCTCACGCGCCAGATAAATGTTCTCGGCAACGGAAAGATGCGGAACAAGGTTGAGTTCCTGATGGATGATGGCGATGCCGGCCGCTTCGGATTGCAGCGGCGATGCATATTGCACCTTCTCGCCTTTGTGCAGGATCGTTCCTTCACTCGGCTGGTAGACACCGCTGATGATCTTCATCAGTGTCGATTTTCCCGCGCCATTCTCGCCGCAGACGGCATGCACTTCGCCGCTGCGCAGATCGAAATGAACGTTCGACAGCGCTTTTACGCCTGGAAATTCCTTGCTGATGTTCTCGAGACGCAGAAGGACCGAACGCTCCGCACGCGCCATCTCCTCAGGCGAAAAATCGCCCCGAATTGTCGATGCGCCCTGCGACATCTGGAAACCTCCACCCTGTTCCCCGCTCCACCGGGGGCCTTGAACAGGGCAAATGGTTAGGCCGGTTTTTTATAATGGTCAAGCCAATTAGGTCAAAAATTGAAGGTGCGCTTTGGAGGAAACGGAAAGCAATCACAAAAAATTTTAAAATAATACTGTATTTTCAGTTATTTAAGTAATTTCTTGCGTATTGGCACGCTTGACGTTACGGTAAGGCCAAATATAAGTATCACGAAGGCTTCAGTAAAAAACACATGAATGGTCAGGCCAAAATAGCGGAACCGCGCAGGCTTTATCAGCAGATTGCGGATCAGATACGCGAACTCATCGACGTGGGTGAATTCCTGCCCGGGACGCGGCTTCCCGCCGAACGGGAATTGGCACAGAAACTCGGCGTGTCGAGACCCTCGTTGCGTGAGGCGCTGATTGCGCTTGAAATCGACAACACCGTCGAAATTCGCATGGGTTCCGGCGTCTATGTATCTACCGAAGCGCTTCAAACGACCCATCACACCAAGTCGCTGGGAGACAGCCCTTCCGAATTGATGCAGGCGCGGGCCGCGCTGGAGGGGGCGACCATCGTGCTGGCCGCAAACCGGATGACCGATGAGACGATCGCGGCCCTCCGCCAGATTCTCAACACCATGCAAAAGGAAATCGAGGCTGGCCGCAAACCCCTCGATCAGGATCGCCTGTTTCACGTGACCATTGCCGAGCAATCCGGCAACAGCGTTCTGGCGAGGCTGGTGGCCAACCTCTTCGATGAGCGCCACAGCCCCATTTCAGCCCAGCTTCGCGTCAAATTTGAAGATCGCGACACCTGGACCCGCGCCCTGCAGGAGCACGAAGCTATTCTGGCGGCGCTGGAACTCAAGGATCCGCTGCTGGCGCAGGCCGCCATGCATATCCATCTGGAAGGTTCGAAACGCCGCTGGGTGGATAGCTGAATGACAAACATAGCAGGCAATGTACCGGGAGGAGGAAAACCCGTGAGTGAGAATTCCGAGGCAACCATTTTGCTGAACACCAACGACAATGTCGCGGTGGCGCGTCGGTCTATCCCGGCCGGCGGTGCGACGGGCAGGGGCGATCTGGCGGCACTCGAGCTGATCGGGCGCGGGCACAAGGTGGCCCTCAACTTCATCAAATCCGGCGACGAGGTGCTGAAATACGGGCAAGTCATCGGCATCGCGACCCAGGACATCGAACCCGGCCGGCATGTGCACCTGCACAATCTCGCCATGGTGCCTTCAGAACATACGCATCAGTTCAGCGTTGACATCGAGGAAAAGGGCATGGTGCCGGAAGCCGAGCGCCGGACCTTCATGGGCTACAACCGTGGTATCGGCGGCGTTGGCACACGCAACTATATCGGCGTCATCGCCTCGGTGAACTGTTCCGCCACTGTGTCGCGCTACATCGCCGATTATTTCAACAAACAGGGCGGCCTTGACGGCTTCGACAATGTCGATGGCGTCGTGGCGCTGACCCACGGTGGCGGCTGTGCGCTGAACACCAAGTCGGAAGGTTACCTCCTTCTGATCCGCACCATTCAGGGGTATGCTCGCCATCCGAATTTCGGCGGGATTCTGCTGATCGGCCTTGGTTGCGAAACCAACCAGATCGCGCCCATTCTCGAACATTACAAGATGGAAGAGGGCGAGCGGCTGCGCACCATGACCATCCAGCAGCATGGTGGCACCCGCAAGACCATCGATGCGGCAATAACCGAAATCAAGGCGATGCTACCGATGGTGAACGCCGCCCGCCGCACCGAGCAACCGCTTTCCAAGCTGAAGGTCGCACTGGAATGTGGCGGCTCGGATGGATATTCCGGCATCTCCGCCAATCCGGCTCTGGGTTATGCATCCGACCTTATCGTCCGCAATGGCGGCACGACCGTGCTTTCCGAAACGCCCGAAATCTACGGCGCGGAGCACCTGCTGACCAAACGCGCCGTCACGCCTGCGGTCGCCGAAAAACTTCTGCAGCGTATCGACTGGTGGCGGGACTATACCGCCCGCAATGGCGACGAACTTAACAACAATCCTTCCCACGGCAACAAGCTCGGCGGCCTGACCACCATTCTGGAGAAATCGCTGGGCGCGGTCGCCAAAGGTGGCTCCATGCCGCTGAAGGCGGTTTATGAATTTGCCGAGACCGTAACGGAGCAAGGCTTCGTCTTCATGGATACACCCGGCTATGACCCCGTTGCCGTCACCGGCCAGGTTGCCGGCGGCTGCAACGTCATCTGTTTCACCACCGGCCGTGGCTCGGTTTCAGGTTTCAAGCCCTCTCCCTGCATCAAGATCGCCACCAATTCCGAAATGTATGAACACATGAAGGAAGACATGGATATCAACTGCGGTGAGATCGTCACCGGAACGGAAACCATCGAAGAATCCGGCAAACGAATTTTCGAACATATTCTCGCGGTCGCTTCCGGCGACAAGACAGTGAGCGAAATTTATGATTACGGTGACAATGAATTTGTGCCGTGGCAGGTCGGCGCAGTGACCTGAAACGCAATACCGACTGTCCCCGTGAAACAAAAGGCCCGGAAATCACTTTCCGGGCCTTCGTCATTTCTGTCTATATCGCGCGCTTAATGGCGGAAGTGGCGCATGCCGGTGAAGACCATAGCCACATTATGCTCGTTTGCAGCGTCGATCACGTCCTGATCGCGCATGGAGCCACCCGGCTGGATGACGGCGGTGGCGCCCGCAGCGATTGCAGCAAGCAAACCATCGGCAAACGGATAAAACGCTTCCGACGCAACGGCAGAACCGCGTGTCAGCGGTTCGGCAAGACCGAGAGCCTTGGCTGCGTCTTCCGCCTTCTGGGCGGCGATGCGGGCGGAATCCACACGGCTCATCTGGCCGGCACCGATACCCGCCGTCTGGCCATCCTTGGCATAGATCACGGCATTGGATTTCACGTGCTTCGCGATCTTGAAGGCGAACTTCATGTCCTCAAGCTCCTGCGCTGTCGGTGCACGCTTGGTCACGACCTTGAGTTCAAGATCCTCGACCATGCCATTGTCGCGGCTCTGCACCAGCAGGCCCCCGGAAACGGTCTTAGCCGTGAGGCCAGCCGCACGCGGGTCTGGCAGGCCACCGGCGGCCAGAAGGCGCAGGTTGGGCTTGCGGGCGATGATGGACTTGGCCTCTTCGGTCACGTCAGGCGCGATGATGACTTCGGTGAAGAGCTTGACGATCTCTTCCGCCGTTTCCGCATCGAGCGTGCGGTTGAGCGCAATGACGCCGCCAAAGGCGGAAACGGAATCGCAAGCCAGCGCCCGCCGATAGGCTTCTGCAAGGGTAGGACCGGTCGCTACGCCACAGGGATTGGCGTGTTTGATGATGGCAACGGCCGGCGCATTTTCCGGCAGGAACTCCGCCACCAGCTCGTAAGCCGCATCGGTATCATTGATGTTGTTGTAGGAGAGCTGCTTGCCTTGGAGAAGCGTCGCGGTTGCAACGCCGGGGCGCTTTTCACCGGTCAGGTAGAAACCGGCGCTCTGATGCGGGTTTTCACCATAACGCATCTTTTCTTTCAGCACGCCGCCGATGGCGCGGTAATGAGGCGTCTCGATCGCCAGTGCTTCGGCAAACCAGTTGGAAATCACGGCATCATAAGCAGCCGTGCGGGCATAGGCCTTGGCGGCAAAACGCTGGCGCAGCGCATAGGAGGTCTGTCCGTCATCGGCCTGCAGGGCTTCCACCAGCGCAGGGTAGTCGGAAGGGTCGGTAACAACGGTGACATAGGCATGGTTCTTGGCGGAAGCGCGGATCATCGCCGGGCCGCCAATATCGATATTCTCAACCGTCGTCGGATAATCGCCGCCCTTGGCGCGCACTTCCTCAAACGGATAGAGATTGATCACGGAAAGATCGATCGCCTCGATACCATGCGCCTTCATGGCCTCGACATGCTCGGCATCGTCGCGGATTGCCAGAAGCCCGCCATGAACATTGGGATGCAGCGTCTTGACGCGGCCATCCATGATCTCGGGAAAATTGGTGACGTCGGAGACATCCGTGACCGCAAGGCCCGCTTCGGCAATGGCCTTTGCCGTACCGCCAGTCGACAGGAGCTTGACGCCGAGCTTGGAGAGTACCGTTGCCAACTCGATAATATCGGTCTTGTCGGACACGGAAAGAAGCGCCGTGCGAATCTTGACCTTATCGGGGGCGGGAATTTTCTTGGACACCACGGCCATCGGGCATACTCCGTATAATAGGGAGGACAGGCTGGAAGGGGAATGATCCAGCGATTGCCGCCGCGTTAACACAGCTTACCGCATTAATAAACAGCGAGGATGCCGAACGGCAAAAACTATGGCGGTTTTTACCCTGCCTGGCCTAAAAGCCGTCAGCCCATGCGTTCGATGAGCCAGCGGATTTCCCGGGTATTGACGAGATTGAAGGGTAATTCGATCTGCTGCGAAGGACGCATGCCGGATGCATCCGCCATGAAGACATCATCGGTCACAAAAAGCTCCAGTCCGGGCGCCGAAAACAGCCAGGTGGTGCCATCCGCGGCCTCCAGATAAACCGACTCCTCATCCCGCTGGTGTAGCTGGATATGGGGGTGGATGTGAAAACGGGAAACCGCTGACACGGATTGCAATTGCGCTTTCGCCACGGTTTCGTCAGCGCGAAGCAGGTCTCGGCCCTTTATCTTGGTGCCCGCCGCATTCAATTCTATTTCCCGCTCATGGTAGCAGCCGAAATTCTGCAAATAACCATCATGCGACGCCCAAAGGATGTCATTGCCATTTGCATCCGTTCCACGTCGGCTATCGACCTGGCTGACGCCCGAAACCATGATCGGGCCAAGCAGCCTCGAACGCGACAATCTGCAAGACGACGTATCAGCTAGCGTGACGGTGGAATGCGCCGCCGTGGAACGGCTGGCGCGCTGATACTCCGGTGCGGCATTACGCGGAAACCCGGAATTGACGATAAACCGGTTCTTACCGCAGGACATTTCGAAAGAGAGACACCCCGAATGGGCGCTGCGCGACAGTTCCGCCGAGCCGGGATAACCGGTATCCACAATGATAACAGTCTCATCTGTCGCAAGCCGATGGTAATTCACATCCGTCAGGACCTTGGAAGGTCGTCCCGCGGTTTCATCATAACGCAGCACGGAAACAAGCTCGTTGGCGAGCGTCGCCGTGGCGCCGTTGAACAGCGCAAGATCGCCGCCCTGATGCCGGAAGAACCGGATCGCCGGAAACATGCGGTCTATCGCCGGCACCAGTCCGGAGGGCAGGTCATGGCCAAGATTAATATAACTTTGCCGCAGCGGCAGGAGATCCAGCAGGAGATCCAGCATAACCCTTGGATTGCGGGAAACATGCCCGCCATCGGGGAGAATCTGGCGTTCCATTTCCTGAGCCAGCTTCGTTCCGTTCCGGTTGATCCGTGACAGCCGTGTGGGCATGGCGATGGAGGCCATCGCAAGCGCTATTCTGATCCGCAGCCGCGCTTCACCATCCGGCGCATGTTTGACGATCCGCTCGAGGTAACGCACATGAAAGGCGAGGCTCTTCAGGAAACGGCGATAAAAGCCCGCATCAGCCTCGTATAAAACCACGGGAGAATGCGAGAGCCAGGCTATCAGCCTCTGCGCCGCAATTTCAGGTGACCAGGCCGTGCCCGTAACGCGCTTGCCATGCAACACCATCCACTCGGCAACGATGCGACGCGCACGCTTGCAGGCCTCGCTCGATTTATCGGAACGAATGTGCCGCAGCCAGGTAAATGCTTGCAGCCGTTCTTCAAAAACTGCTGAAGGGTAATCTACCTGAAACGGCGAAGCGCCGCCGGTTTCAACGACGCGTCCGGCCAGCGCGATGCGACCGCGCAACAACTCCTCGGCAAAATAGGGATCGATCGCTCTCAGATCGGTGGGTGCAGCCACCAGGCCAGCGGGTACGCGGTTGGTGAATCGCGATAGATGCAGGCGCAACGGGGTAAGGCCGACACACAGATGACGATAAGCCATCCGCGAAAGAAGACCGGCGGCATTCATGCTGCCTGCGAAGGACCCTAACAAGCTGTGTTTCCCGTTTCACATGTTTTGTTTTTATCAGTGAACCGCGATGATCGGAACGTTTTCGATAAATATCTAATGATTCGCGAGAGCTTGGCTTTTTTCTACTTCTTACGCAAGACACTGCTAAAAAACCCATCGACGCCACCGAACATATCCGGGGTCGTGCGAAGATCACCCGCAGCGCTGATGGCCGCTTCCATTCCGGGCCAGTCTTCCCTGTGGACGACAACACGTTCCACATCAGGATTTTCCGCCAGAACCTCGGCAATCATCTCTTCCCCTTCGGAAGGATCGAGCGAGCAATTGGAAAAGACCACGAGGCCGCCCGGCCCGACGAGCGTTAGCGCATGTCGCAGCATCTGACCCTGAAGTGCCGCAAGTTTGGCAATGTCGTTCTCGTCTTTCGTCCAGCAGACGTCGGGATGCTTGCGCAAAGTGCCGGTAGACGAACAGGGTGCATCGAGCAGCACGGCGTCGAAAAGCTCGTCTGGCTGGTATTTCAGCATATTGGCCTCCACAGTTTCGGCATGGAGACCAAGTCGGTCGAGATTTTCCCGAAGGCGGCGAAGACGGTTGCCGGACTGATCCAGCGCCGTTACCCTGGCGCCCGCCAGCGCAAGCTGGGCGGTCTTGCCGCCGGGGGCAGCGCAAAGATCGGCGACGCGCTTGCCGGAGATATCGCCCAGCAGCCTTACCGGCATGCTGGCTGCGAGATCCTGAACCCACCATGCGCCCTCGGCGAAACCGTCGAGCGAGGGGATCTGGCCTTCGAATTCACCCAGACGCACGCTGCCATTCGGCATAAGCGTGCCACCCAGTTTTTCCGCCCAAAGAGCGGGATCGGCTTTTACCGTCAGGTCAATGCAGGACGGCGTCAGTTGCGCTTGCGAAATCCTTTGAGCCACCTCATCGCCATAAGCCGAAACAAGCCGCGCATAGAACCAGTCTGGCAAGACTGGAACGTCAGCGATAGCCTTTTCGATCTCCGCTTTTTCACGGCCGAGCCTTCGAAGCACGGCATTGACGAGCTTGACGAAACGCCGGTTGCGCGGATCGCGATGCGCCTGCTCCACGGCGAGATCGACAGCGGAATGATCCGGTACATCGAGGTAAAGCATCTGCGCAGCACCAACGACGAGGACGTGATGCAGCGACCGCGCGCCTTGCGGCAATGGCCCATCCAACAACATCGACAATGCCGCCTCGATGCGTGGGAGGTGACGAAGTGCACTATTGACGATCGCCCTCACCAGTGCCCGGTCAGCAAGCGACAAGGCACGATAGACGGGATTGCCGTTTTCGCTGTCGAGCATCCCGTCCATGGAGGTCTTCTTTTCCAGAACCGCCGCGAGAATGCGGGTGGCAGCAATGCGCGCCGCAAGACCCGGCTTGTCCTCGAAAGACGAAGGGCCGTCTTCACGGCCCCTTGCATGCGCTGGCTTCGGTTTTCTGGACCGCGCCGGCTTATTCTGAATATCGGATGTCAAGACCACGGCCCCTTGCGCTCGTTTTCATTGCCTCGTCCCCAGCCCGTTTTGGGAACGGAACCTGATTTGCGCACCGGTCTATCACCCGATGGCGGCGGCGTCGATGCTCGCGGAGAAAACTCCTGCGCCATCGCGCGCAGCGCCGCCACGCGGTTTTCCGTGTTCGGATGGGTGGAAAAAAGATTGTCCATACGCTCGCCGGAGAGCGGATTGATGATGAACATATGCGCCGTTGCCGGATTGCGCTCGGCATCGTCATTGTGAATTTGCTGTGCCATGCCTGAAATCTTCTGCAGGGCAGAGGCAAGCCAGAGCGGGTTGCCGCATATTTCCGCGCCGCGCCGGTCGGCGGAATATTCGCGGGTGCGACTGATCGCCATCTGCACCAACATTGCCGCAAGCGGCGCCACTATCATCGCCACCAGCACACCGATGAAGCCCAAGGGGTTATTGTTGTTTTCCCTGTTGCCGCCAAAGAAGAAGGCAAAATTGCCGAGCATGGAGATCGCACCCGCGAGCGTGGCGGTGATTGTCATGGTCAGGGTATCGCGGTTCTGCACATGGGCGAGTTCATGCGCCATGACACCGGCCACTTCCTCGGGCGTCAGACGCTCCAGCAGCCCGGTCGAAGCGGCAACAGCCGCATTCTCAGGATTTCGACCGGTCGCGAAGGCGTTTGGCTGCGGACTGTCATAAATATAGACCTTCGGCATGGGCAGACCCGCATTCTGCGAGAGATCCCGTATCATGTGAAAAAACTCAGGCGCATTCGCCTCGTCGATCTCCCGGGCGCGATAGGCCGAAAGGACCATCTTGTCCGAATTCCAATAGGAAAAAAGGTTCATACCAGCCGCAATCAGCAGCGCTATCATCATGCCGCCTTTACCGCCGATCAGAAAACCGACACCCATGAACAATGCGGTCATGAAGGCCAGAAGCATTGCCGTGCGCATCATGTTCATCCGTTGAACTCTCCTTCTCTCGCCTGAAATATTGTGGGGTTTATAAAACCCCTTAGATTATATAATCTGGTAAGCGGCAAACATATTTCAATATCCCGTCATTGGGAGGATTTCATGCAGAATGCAGATAATGACAACGGTGCCGAAGAGGGCGCGGAGCAGTTGAGACGACTTTCGCCCGCAGCGCAGCGAGCGCTGGCGGAAGCGGAAGAACGGCGCCAGCAGCAGGCTGATCTTCAATTGCCGCCGGAGACTGGCGGTCGCGGTGGCGCAGAACCCGTTCGTTTTGGCGATTACGAAATAAAAGGCAGGGCTATCGATTTTTGAGGGCCGCAAAACGAAAATACCCGCCTTTGGCGGGTATTTATCAATTAAAACAGATATTTAATTATTTCTGCTCCAGCAGCCGGCAGACGGCTTCAAGCTGTTCAAGTGTGCGGTAACCGATACGAATCTGCCCCGATCCACCCTTGTGGCTGATTTTCACATCGAGGCCAAGAGCGTCTGAAAGACTGCGTTCGAGCGCAATCGTATCAGAATCCTTTTCCCCAGCCGGACGCTTTTCAGCAATCTCACCCTGCGATTTGATATCGTTTTGCGCCAGACGTTCGGCATCACGCACCGAAAGTCCCTTGGAAACAATCGTGCGTGCCAGAGTCGCCGGATCGGAAGTGGAGACCAGCGCGCGCGCGTGACCGGCGGAAAGCGAACCGTCCGCCAGCATATCCCGGACCGGATCGGGCAGCTTCAAGAGCCGCAGACTATTGGCAACATGGCTTCGGCTCTTACCGATGATTTCGCCGAGATCATTCTGCGTATAACCATGTTCGGCGATCAGCTGTTCGTAACCCATCGCCTCTTCAAGCGGATTGAGGTCGGAACGCTGCACGTTTTCGACGATGGCAAGTTCCAGAGCAGTACGATCATCCACATCGCGAACGATGACAGGTACGTCAGTAAAACCAGCCAGCTGTGCCGCGCGCCAACGGCGCTCACCGGCGATAATCTCGTATCGGTTGACTCCAACCGTTCTCACTACTACTGGCTGAACGATTCCGTGCTGACGGATAGAGGCGGCAAGATCCTGCAGCTCGTTTTCATCGAAATGGCGCCGCGGGTTTCTATGGCTGCGGGCGATGAATTCGATCGGAATGGTACGATCGGCGTTGACCGCGCGCTGAGGCTCGCCGACCGGCACGGGCTGATCCATTTCACCAATCAATGCGGCAAGACCGCGCCCCAATCGACGCTTCGAAAGATCATCACTCATAAGATATTACTCCATACAGTCCGCAAATGTCAGGCGGCTTTGCGCAGTCGCTCTCTCTGGATCACTTCTGATGCCAGTTGCAAATAGGCCTGACTGCCGGCGCATTTCAGATCATAGAGAATGGCTGGCTTACCATAGGACGGCGCTTCCGAAACACGGACGTTGCGCGGGATAAGAGTATGGTAAACCTTTTCGCCAAGATGGCTACGCACATCCGAAACGACCTGCTGCGCAAGATTGTTACGCGCATCGAACATCGTCAAAACGATGCCCTGTATATCAAGCTGCGGATTGACCGAGCCGCGTATCTGGCTAACCGTATCCAGCAGCTGGCTGAGACCTTCCAGGGCAAAGAACTCGCATTGCAGCGGCACCAGAACAGAATGCGCGGCGGTCATCGCATTCATCGTCAAAAGATTGAAAGAGGGCGGGCAATCAACGAGAATGTAGGAATAGCCTCTGGCTTCCGGCGTTTCCATAGCTGCTCGCAACAGGAAAACGCGGTTTGCGACGTTCGCGACCTGCATCTCGAAACCGAGCAAATCCATTGTGGATGGGACGATATCGAGATTCGGCACGGCCGTGGGAACAGCAACCTCCGCAATCCCATGTTCTCCTATCAGAAGATCATAGGACGAAAGCTTGCGCTCTTTACGGTCAATCCCGAGCCCAGTACTCGCATTGCCCTGCGGGTCCAGGTCGATGATCAGCACACGCTCACCAATAGCCGCCAGCGCGGTGGCCAGATTGATAGCGGTTGTTGTCTTGCCAACGCCGCCTTTCTGGTTCGCAACTGCGATAATTCGGTTTTTTTCAAAGGTCATGCCGCACCTGGCCAGCTTGTCAGCGTCTCAAAACGAGGTTGCTGATTTCAAGAACAACAGAATCTGCCTCAATGGCACTCCGATGTTTTATCAGATCAAACTGCCAGCGACCATGCGCTTTCTGCACTTCAGAATCATAATCCCGGCCTTTATTAAAATAAGCCTTGAGATTGGAATTATTCTTCGCCCAAGGATGAATATATTCAAAAAGTAAATCCAGATCGGCCAGGGCACGAGCGGACACAGCATCACAAGTTGTTATAAGTTCAGATGCTGTCTCGATTCTGACAGGATGAACCGCACCTCTGGCGCCGGTTTCCTTAAGAGCGATTCGCAAAAAAGCAGCCTTCTTATTGTTGCTTTCCACCAGATCGACCCAACCGTCGCCTAGTTCTGCCAAGAAAATCGCCGTTATGACACCGGGAAACCCACCGCCGCTGCCGAGATCAATCCATTTTTTTGGTTGAGGAGAAAGCTGGAAGATTTGCGCGCTATCAGCAACATGCCGGCTCCAAAGCTCCGTCAGCGTGGAGGGCGCTACCAGATTCGTGGTCTTATTCCACTTCTTGAAAAACTCGACAAAATGCTCGAGCCTCTCCTGTGTTTCACGTGAAACACTCTGGCCGTTTATCTTCATAATCCGACTCGCTATTGGTGCATGCGCAATTGTTCACTTCGCGTTGCGGTACCTTTCCGCAGAAGTGCGAGCAGCAGCGATATCGCAGCTGGCGTCATGCCGTCAACACGAGCGGCCTGTGCAATATTCTCCGGGCGGACTTTTTCCAGCTTTTGTTTAAGCTCGTTGGAGAGGCCGGACAGTCTTTGAAAATCGAAATCGTCAGGGATTTTTCTGTCCTCATCCCTTTTGATATCGACAATATCAGCGCTCTGCCGTTGCATATAAACGGCGTAGCTCGCTTCAATCTGCAAGACCTCCGCGACCTTAGCGTTAAGCCTGTTGAGTTCAGGCCAATGTTCTGCGAGCGCCTGCAATGTCATGTCAGGGTAGGCAAGCAGCTCATAAACGGAACGACGCTGACCATCCTGATTAAGTTTCAGACCCTGCTTGGCCGCTTGGGAAGGGCTGATGGACAGCTCTTTCATTAATGCACGACCGCTATCAAGATCGGACAAGAAATGTGTAAAGCGCTGCTGGCGCTCTCGTCCTAGAATACCTGCCTTCTGGGCGACGGGTGTCAGTCGGAGATCGGCATTATCCACGCGCAGGGAAAGACGATACTCCGCCCTTGACGTAAACATACGATATGGTTCGCTGACGCCCTTGGATGTCAGGTCGTCGATCATCACGCCGATATAAGATTCTGTCCGGCTAAAATGAAGCGGATCGGCACTGCCGGCATAAAGCGAGGCATTTAGACCCGCAACAAGACCCTGGGCGCCCGCCTCTTCGTAACCAGTCGTGCCGTTGATCTGACCAGCCAGAAACAGCCCCGGAATCTTGCGGCACTCAAGAGACGGTTTCAGCTCACGGGGATCGACGTAATCATATTCGATCGCATAACCAGGCTGCAGAATCGTAACCTGTTCAAGGCCGGGTATCGTCCGGATAAATTGCTCCTGCACAAAAGCGGGCAGGGAGGTCGAAATACCATTGGGATAAATGGTATGATCATCGAGGCCTTCCGGCTCCAAAAATATCTGGTGGCCGTCCCGTTCCCCGAAACGGGTAATCTTATCCTCGATTGACGGGCAATAACGCGGGCCAACGCCTTCGATCTGCCCGGAATACATGGCAGAGAGGTGAATATTATCCTGGATGATCTTGTGACCTGCCGGGGTCGTACGGGTCACACCACATTCGATTTGCGGATTAAGAATATGGTCCGTCATAAACGAGAACGGGACCGGATCCTCATCAGCTGCCTGCCGATCTACCGCATTCCAATCGATTGTACGTCCATCCAAACGGGCGGGAGTGCCGGTTTTGAGCCGACCCATTGCGAGACCAAGACGCGATAGCGTGTCAGAAAGGCCGAGAGAGGGCATTTCGCCAACGCGGCCGGCTGGAATCTTTTCGGAACCGATATGGATAAGACCGCGCAGAAAAGTCCCGCTGGTGAGCACCACGGCGCCGCTACGAATCCGGCTACCGTTTTTCATGATAACTGCAGCGACCCGATCATTGTCCATTTCAATATCAAAAGCATCGCCCTCGATAATTGTCAGATTATCAATAGCATCGATTTCCCGCTGCATCGCTTCACGATAGAGCCGGCGGTCAGCTTGCGTGCGAGGCCCACGAACGGCCGGACCCTTTTTCCGGTTGAGCATACGGAATTGAATGCCCGCAGCATCTGCGACCCTGCCCATCAATCCGTCCAGCGCATCGATCTCACGAACGAGATGCCCCTTTCCCAAGCCACCGATCGCTGGATTACAGGACATGACCCCGATTGTCTCACGCTTGTGGGTAACAAGAGCGGTTTTTGCACCATGTCGCGCAGCGGCCGCCGCAGCTTCGCTGCCCGCATGACCACCACCAATAACAATGACATCGAATGACTGATGCATATTGCTGCGCCCTGTTCTAATTCATCGACATCACCATACAGAGTGCCGATGTTTCACGTGAATCATTTTCCTATGCAGAATTCCGAGAAGATCACGCCCAGCAAATCTTCCACATCAACGCGGCCGGTGATCCGTCCGAGCGATGTTGCGGCGAGCCTTAGATATTCCGACCTTATCGCAAGGTCCAGGGTCTCAGAATCGAGCGCATCACTAACATAGTTCAGCGTCTCTTCAAGTCGTTTTTTATGACGCGCGCGGGCGGGAACCAGTGTCTGGCCGGCACCGACCCGTCTTTCTATCTCCCGCTTGAGGGCTCCACGCAGTTCATCCAGCCCAATGCCTTCTTTTGCTGAGACCAAGAGATCAAATTTATAATCAGACGCGCGTGAGCGGAGCGCTGTTTTTGTCCTTACCCGCAAGGATCTCTGATTATCGAACGAGCCGATAGATTGTTCCGGGGTCGAATCATTATCCTGCAGGATTAAAATGAGATCTGCAGTTTCCGCGGTCAGAACTGCACGCCGCACGCCTTCCTGCTCCACAACATCCTGTGTCTCGCGAATTCCCGCCGTATCGAATATCCGCACCAGATATCCGTCCAGATTGATATCGACGCTTAGAACGTCCCGCGTCGTGCCGGCAATGTCGGTAACGATTGCCACGTCACGACCGCTCAATGCGTTAAGCAGGGTGGATTTACCCGCATTCGGTTCACCCACAAGCGCAACCTTGAAACCGTCGCGAATGATTTCGCCATTTCCGCCGCCCTGGAGGTGAGCGTTGATCTCGCCCTTAAGCGCCACCATCGCTTCCCAAACGCGAGCAGCAACAGAGTCTGGCACGTCTTCCTCGTCTGCGAAATCCAGTTCCGCCTCGATCAGCGCGCGGGCACGGGTCAGGCGATTGGCCCAGCCATCATAGAGAGCCGATAGTTGGCCGCTGCTCTGCTCAACCGCCAGACGGCGCTGCATTTCCGTCTCCGCCTGCAAGAGATCGGCCAGACCCTCGACCTCAAGCAGGTCCATCTTTCCATTCTCAAAGGCTCTGCGGGAAAACTCACCGGCGTCGGCAGGCCGCAGTCCTTCGAGATTGTCAAGCTCGGCGAAGATGGAAGCCATGACTGCGCGACTACCGTGGCTGTGAATTTCAACGCAATTTTCGCCGGTAAAGGAATTCGGAGCCGGGAAGACAATCACCAGGCTCTGGTCGATGATCTCATGGTTTCGATTCCGAATCGAACAGAGGCTTGCTGTTCTTGGTAAAGGAAGATCCCGGCCTGTCAGCGCCCTTAAGGCAATAAAAGCCTTTGCGCCGCTGATTCTGATAACCGCGACACCAGCAGGCAGTGCACCGCTGGACAGCGCATAAATCGTATCGGCAGATGCTGGCATCGTTCACCTCGGTCTAAAACAGTCAAGCCGCACCCGAATGAACGGATACGGCTTTAAAGCTCTTATGATAAATCCGACTAAAGTTCGGATCAGGTATTCATCGATTCGAAGAAATCCGAATTGGTCTTCGTCTGCTTCAGCTTGTCGATCAGGAATTCGATGGCGTCCATCGTTCCCATAGGCGCCAGAATGCGGCGAAGAACGAAGATCTTCTGCAGGTCCTGACGCGGCACCAGCAAATCTTCCTTACGCGTACCGGATTTCAGAATATCCAGTGCTGGGAAGATACGCTTGTCAGCAACCTTGCGATCAAGCACGATTTCCGAGTTGCCGGTGCCCTTGAACTCTTCGAAGATGACTTCATCCATGCGGCTACCGGTATCGATAAGCGCAGTCGCTATAATTGTCAGCGAGCCACCTTCTTCGATGTTACGCGCAGCACCAAAGAAACGCTTCGGGCGCTGCAGGGCGTTGGCATCCACACCACCGGTCAGAACCTTGCCGGAGGAGGGAACAACGGTGTTGTAGGCGCGGCCAAGGCGCGTGATGGAATCGAGCAGGATGACGACGTCACGGCCATGCTCGACCAGACGCTTCGCCTTTTCGATGACCATTTCGGCGACCTGGACGTGGCGTACAGCCGGTTCGTCGAAGGTGGAGGACACAACCTCACCCTTCACCGAACGCTGCATGTCGGTCACTTCTTCCGGACGCTCGTCGATCAGCAGAACGATCAAGTAGCATTCCGGATGGTTCGCCGTGATGGAATGAGCAATGTTCTGCAACAGTACCGTCTTACCGGTACGCGGCGGCGCCACGATCAACCCGCGCTGGCCCTTGCCGAGCGGTGCGACGAGGTCGATAACGCGCGACGAAAGATCCTTCGATGTCGGAACTTCCAGTTCCATCTTGAAGCGCTCATTCGGGTAAAGCGGCGTCAGATTGTCGAAGTGAACCTTGTGACGAATTTTTTCCGGGTCGTCGAAATTGATCGTATTGACCTTGAGAAGTGCGAAATATCTTTCGCCTTCCTTCGGACCACGGATCGGTCCCTCAACAGTGTCACCGGTCTTCAGCGAGAAGCGGCGGATCTGCGAGGGCGAAATATAGATGTCGTCTGGACCGGGCAGGTAATTTGCGTTTGCAGAACGCAGGAACCCGAATCCGTCCTGAAGGACTTCAACGACGCCTTCGCCGATGATTTCGACGTCCTGGCTCGCGAGAATCTTGAGTATTGCGAACATGAGCTCCTGCTTGCGCATGGTGCTCGCGTTTTCAACTTCCAGGGATTCGGCAAAAGTCAGCAAGTCGGTAGGCGATTTGCTCTTAAGTTCCTGAAGCTTCATTTCAGCCATGAAGGGAAGACCGTTTGATAATGTAATGTCGGGGGAGGGCGTGTTCGCGAATCAGATGCTGTGGAGATACCGCAGATGACTGAATAATTCACATGCCACGAAGATGAGTGGACTGAAAATAGCGATTGAACACGGCCGCTGCAAGAGGAAAGCACGAATTCCGCGAAATTTATCGTCGCACCGTCTTAACCAAAGGGTTTCACAACCACAAGTATGACAATCAGGATCATCAGAACGGTCGGAACTTCGTTCATCAACCGCCAGTGACGGGCCGGTCTTGTATTTTCGTCCCGCGCAAAACGTTTCGCGCTGCGGCTGAAATAAACATGGGTGGCGGTCAGAAGCACGACCAGCCCGATCTTCGCATGCAGCCAGCCGCCGGAAAAACCATAAACCGACCATGCGAGATATAACCCCAATACCCAGGATATCATCATAGCCGGGTTCATGATCACCCTGATCAGCCGCTGCTCCATTACCTTGAAGGTTTCGGATTGCTGAGAACCGACGGGGGCATCGGTGTGATAGATAAAAAGCCGCGGCAGGTAAAAAATCGCAGCCATCCATGAGATCACGGCGATGATATGCAGCGCCTTGATCCAGAGATAGAGATCGGCGGGATCGGCGTAAAACAGCAGCGCGATGAAAGCGGCAAAGACACCGAGTGCGACGCCAGCACGCAAGGCCGCCTTGTCTCCGGAGCGGGCCGAGGTCTGTTTTTCCTCGCTCATCCAGCACCCCCAACGGAGCGCACCCGCTGCACCAGCCGGGTGACGTTTTCCGGGTCTGCTTGCGGGGTGATGCCATGGCCGAGATTGAAGATCAGCGGACCCTGCCCAAGCGCCTGCAACACGGCATCGATGCCATCCTGCAAGGCCTTGCCACCAGCCACCATCAGCATCGGGTCAAGATTACCCTGCACCGGGCCTTCCTTCTGCAAATCCCGGGCGAAGCTCAACGGCACGGACCAATCGAGGCCAATGGCGTCAGCACCCGTCTTTCGGCGATAATCCCTCAGCAGATAACCGGCGCCCTTGGCGAAAGCGATGATCTTTGCCGAAGGCCGGCGGGCACGCACCGACGCGATAATGCGGGCGACCGGCTTGATCGCATATTCCTCGAATTCCTTTTCACCGAGCACACCGGCCCAGGAATCGAAGATCTGTACCGCATCGGCGCCGGCATCGATCTGCGCCACCAGATAATCGGCTGAGACCTCAGCGAGGAGAGCCAGCAGCTTTTCCATCGCGGCCGGCTCCTGATAACCGAACAGCCGCGCCGGCGCCTGGTCCGGCGTCCCATGCCCGGCGATCATATAGGTCGCAACCGTCCAGGGCGCACCGCAAAAACCGAGAAGCGTCGTTTCATGCGGTAATGAGGTGCGCAGACGCGACACCGTTTCGAAAACGGGCGAAAGATGCGCCATGACATCAGACGCATCGAGCTTCTCGATACCGCTCACATCGATCGGGTCCATGGCTGGGCCCTTCCCTTCGCTGAAGGATACGTTGCGATGAAGCGCGTCGGGAATGACAAGAATATCGGAAAAGAGGATGGCCGCATCCAGCCCGAACCGGCGAATGGGCTGAAGGGTGACTTCGCTCGCCAGCTCGGGATTATAACAGAGATCGAGGAAACTTCCGGCACTTTTACGCGTTTCCCGATACTCCGGAAGATAACGGCCAGCCTGACGCATCAGCCATATGGGTGGCGGCGTAACCGTCTTCCCATTCAAAACAATCATAACCTTGCGTTCGCTCATGGCACCCAGCTTCTAAAAAATAAAAACAAAGAGATTTAAAAGATTTTCTATTTCTTAGAGTCTGTGGGTAGCAAGGATTAAAATCATTCCAGTCGAAATGCCGCATCGTAGAGATATCGACAGTGCCTGAGGATGCCGACAAGGCGAGTATTTGCAGATAACTGTGAAAACAGGAATTAGATAAATAATTTCAGATATTTATTTTCAAGCCAGAGATTCACGCACCTGTGGACAAGCTGGGGAGAATTTTGAACAGTTCCGTCTTATTCCAGTAATTCACAGGCACTGCGAAGACGAGAGACGCCACTTGCGGATTGTGGAAAAACACCACCTTATTCACCCCGCGGCTCGGCCCGCCGGACAATTCGGAGATTTGTCCCGGTTTATCAACAGGGGGAGAAAAACAGCGTGGAGAACAAAAAAAGCTTCTTCCATCTGCACCTGATTTCGGACTCAACGGGAGAGACTCTGATGTCGGCCGGCCGAGCCGTCTCGGCGCAGTTCCATGCATCGATGCCGGTGGAACATGTCTATCCGATGATCCGCAATCAGAAACAGCTCGCGCAGGTCGTCGATCTCATCGACAAAGAGCCCGGCATTGTTCTTTATACGATCGTTGACCAGCAACTGGCTGAATTCCTGGATCTGCGCTGCCATGCGATTGGCGTGCCCTGCGTCAACGTTCTCGAACCGATCATCGGCATTTTCCAGACCTATCTCGGCGCGCCGTCCAGGCGGAGGGTGGGCGCACAACATGCGCTGAATGCCGATTATTTCGCGCGGATCGAAGCGCTCAATTTCGCCATGGACCATGATGACGGGCAGATGCCGGAGACCTATGACGAGGCGGATGTCGTCATCATCGGCATCAGCCGCACGTCTAAAACACCAACCAGCATCTATCTTGCCAACAGAGGCATAAAGACCGCCAATATCCCGGTCGTTCCCAATGTGCCTTTGCCCGACACCCTTTATGCCGCGACCCGGCCTTTGATCGTCGGTCTCGTCGCGACATCGGATCGCATATCGCAGGTTCGTGAGAACCGGGAACTGGGTACAACCGGCGGATTTGATAGTGGCCGTTACACGGATCGCGCCACCATCATGGAAGAGCTGAAATATGCGCGTGCGCTCTGCGCCCGCAACAATTGGCCGCTCATCGATGTCACACGACGTTCCATCGAGGAAACGGCCGCGGCGATCCTTGCCCTGCGCCCGAGGACGCGATAATCCGAATCGCATCATCAGGAGCAGACAGTCGATGAAACAAGAGTTGATCCTCGCCTCATCCAGCGCATCCCGGCAGATGCTGATGCGCAATGCGGGGCTGACATTTTCGGCAATACCCGCGGCTATCGATGAGCGTGCGCTTGATGAGCAGCTGGAGCGGGACGGGGCCAGTCCCGAAGAGGTCGCGCTGGAACTTGCCCGGGCCAAGGCTCTTGCAGTCAGTGCGCTCCATCCGCAGGCACTGGTTCTCGGCTGCGACCAGACCATGGCGCTCGGCACACGCGTTTATCACAAGCCAAAAACCATGGCGGAAGCCGCAACGCATCTGCTGTCATTGTCCGGCAAGATCCATCGTCTGAACAGCGCGGCTGTTCTCGTTCAAAAGGGCGAGGTGGTCTGGCAGACCGTTTCCTGTGCAGAGCTCGCCGTTCGCACCTTGAGTGATGAGTTTGTCTCTCGTCACCTGCAGCGGGTGGGAGAAAAGGCGCTCAGCAGCGTCGGCGCTTACCAGCTTGAAGGCGAAGGAATCCAGCTATTCAACTCCATCGAGGGGGATTATTTCACGATCCTCGGTTTGCCGCTTCTGCCTCTTTTAGCGAAACTACGCGACATGGATGTCACCGATGGCTGATTCACGTGAAACATTAACTATAAATGCCTTCGTTGTCGGCTACCCGATCAAGCATTCCCGGTCGCCAATCATCCATTCCTATTGGCTGAAAAAATTCGATATCGCCGGTTCCTATAGGGCCGTTGAGGTCTCTCCGGACGATTTCCCGAATTTCATTGCAACGCTGAAGGAAGGCAAGCCGGGTACAGCGGTGGGTGGCAACGTCACCATTCCGCACAAGGAGGCGGCTTACCGGTTGGCTGATCGCCCCGATGCCCTGGCGGAAGAACTCGGCGCCGCCAACACCATCTGGATGGAGGAGGGTAAACTCCACGCTACCAATACGGATGGTTACGGTTTCGTCTCGAACCTGGACGAGCGGCATCCGGGCTGGGATAAGACCGACCGCGCGGTGGTTTTCGGTGCCGGCGGCGCAAGCCGGGCCGTCATTCAGTCGCTGCGTGATCGGGGTGTTGCGGAAATTCACGTCCTCAACCGCACGGTCGAGCGCGCTCGTGAACTGGCCGACCGCTTTGGCCCCCGGGTCTTTTCCCATGCTCAGGCGGCGCTTCAGGAGGTGATGCAGGGCGCCGGGCTTTTCGTGAATACGACATCGCTCGGAATGGAGGGAACCGAAGCGCCGCGCCTCGATTTTTCGCAGCTCGCTGCCAATGCGGTAGTGACCGATATCGTCTATGTACCGTTGAAAACGCCGATCCTCAACATGGCGCAAGAGCAGGGCATCGCAACCGTCGATGGGCTCGGCATGTTGCTTCATCAGGCAAAACCCGGTTTCAAGCGATGGTTCGGCAGGATGCCGGAGGTGGATAAAACCCTTCGCTCCCTGATCATCGCGGATATGGAGAAACATTGATGATCGTCATCGGCCTCACCGGCTCGATTGGAATGGGAAAAACCACGACGGCGAAGCTCTTCGCCGAAGAGGGTGTTCCGGTTCTCGATTCCGATGAGGTTGTGCACGAGCTTTATCGTGCGGAAGCCGTTCCACTGATCGAGGCCGCCTTTCCCGGCGCCACTATTTCCGGCATGGTCGACCGGCAGAAACTCGGTGATATCCTGCGGCAGAATCCGGCTAATTTTACCAGGCTGGAAGAGATCGTTCATCCGCTTGTGCGTAACAAACAGGAGGCCTTTCTGGCAAAGGCAAGGAAAGAAGATCGGGCTTTTGCTCTGCTCGACATACCCTTGCTGTATGAAACGGGGGCGGAAGGACGGGTCGATAAAGTCGCGGTGGTGAGTTGCGCGCCGGAAATCCAGCGTGAGCGCGTTTTATCCCGGCCCGGCATGACGGAAGAGAAATTTGAAATGATCCTTGCCCGGCAGATGCCGGATGCGGAAAAGCGCCGGCGTGCCGATTTTGTCGTCGATTCGGGAAATGGTGTCGAAGCGGCACGGGATCAGGTAAAAGAAATTCTGCAGAAACTGGGCGCTTGAGTCGCGCCGCGGAGAGATGAATGCGTGAGATTATTTTCGATACGGAAACTACGGGCCTCGAATCGAAACTGGACCGCGTGATCGAAATCGGCGGCATCGAACTGATCAATCATTTTCCAACTGGCCGCACGCTGCATCTTTATATCAGCCCGGAGGATCGCAAGGTTCATCCGGACGCGCTTGCCGTTCACGGCATCACCGATGAATTTCTGAAGGACAAACCTAAGTTCGCAGAAGTCGTCGACCAGATACGTGACTTCTTCGACGGCGCGCGCTGGGTGGCGCATAATGCGACCTTCGATATGGGCTTCATCAATGCGGAATTCGCGCGTCTTGGCATCGAACCGGTTTCCGCCGAGCTGGTGACGGACACACTTTCACTCGCCCGTCGCAAGAACCCGATGGGGCCGAATTCGCTGGATGCGCTTTGCCGGCGTTACGGTATCGACAATTCCCATCGCACCAAACACGGGGCGCTGCTCGACTCCGAACTTTTGGCCGAAGTCTATATTGAAATGATCGGCGGTCGCCAGACGGCGCTCGGTTTCGGCTCTGCCGCAAGGCAAGAAACGATTGTCGTTGAAGAAGACTTGCCCCTTGAGCCATTGCGAAGGCCAAGCGCTCTGCCCTCGAGGCTGGATGCGGAAACGGTCGCGGCCCACGGCAAACTCGTTCTCGGCATGGGCGATAAGGCGATCTGGAACCGCTACCAGAACTGAAGCGTGCCCAGACTTTGAAATGGCAACTCGGCCAAAGAAAAACCCGGGCGAAGAACCCGGGTTTTGTTTGTCTGCAATGAAAAGCGGTGCGTGCCCGTTTAGTTCGGGACAGCCTGAACCTGGGCCTTGGCCTGTTCTTCGGCAACGCGCTGCGCAAACATCTGCGAGAAATCGATCGGGTCGATCATCAGCGGCGGGAAACCGCCATTGCGGGTAACATCGGCAATGATCTGGCGGGCGAAGGGGAAGAGCAGCCGCGGGCACTCGATGAAGAGGACCGGCAGCATGTGTTCCTGCGGAAAGCCGGCAATGCGGAACACGCCGCCATAAACCAGCTCGGCCGCGAACAGGATCTTGTCGCCATCCTTGGCTTCCGCATTCAGCGTCAGAACAACGTCGAAATCCGAACCGGAGATCGGGTTTGCGTTGACATTGACATTGATGTTGATCGCCGGCGCATTCTCACGGCCCTGCAGCGAACGAGGAGCACCCGGATTTTCGAAAGAGAGATCCTTGATGTACTGGGCAAGAATATTGAGAGAAGGGCTAACTGCGCCCTGTGCGCCATTTTCAGCGGTCATTACGGTTCCTCGCGGCGTGAATTCGTGGAAGGCGGTCTATCATTTCGACCCGGGGCTTACAACCCTTCGTGATCGCGTCATCGCCATCCATTCCACGTGGCGCTCAGGGTTTGGGCAGGTCACGATCACCAGGCCTGTTCGACCAGGGAGAGTCCTTCGGGCCCTCGCGGTGAAACTCCTCTTCGTCTAGATCCACCACCTTCGAATCGCCCGCAGGCCCGGGGCCATTACGAAATCCGGAATAGTCATCTTGCTGGGGGCCGGACTGCCTGAATGAGCCAGAAACGACGACACGCGGGCCGAATGCTTTCCAGAAAAACCGGCGAATGGCCGGCGATAGAAGCAGGAGGCCGAGAATATCTGTGATGAAACCGGGAATGATGAGCAGGATGCCTGCGACGACGCGCATGGCCCCGTTAACGAGCTCATCCGCCGGCTGCGCGCCAGTGCGGCCCGCAGCCTGAAGATTTCGCACCATGCCGATGCCGCCGAGGCGCAGTATGAGTAACCCCAGGAATGACGTGAACAGGATGAGCGCCAATGTCAGCCATAGACCGATCGCCTTGCCGACGATGATGAAGCCGGCAATTTCGAGAATGGGCATCATCAGGATGACGATGGGGAGAAAGGAAAAACGCATCTTCTAGCCTTGCGTGTGCATCTCTGGCAGATTGCCGGTTCCCGGGACACCAATGATTGAATCTGCACATTTGAATGATGATAAGATGCAGACTATATGATGGTGAGGTTTTTGATTTTAAATGGCGGTTTTGGTAAAACATGGGCTTTAGCGACTTTATCACATTGTTTTTTCTCGTTGCAGCGGTGCTGATCTTCTTTCAGCTGCGCAGTGTCCTTGGCCGCCGCACCGGCAATGAAAAGCCGCCATTCGACCCCTATAGCCCCCGTGATGTGGCAAAGGGGCCCGTCGCTGACGATAACAAGGTCGTGACCTTGCCGAAACGCGGCGAGGCGGAAGAAGACAACCGCTTTGCCGAGGCAGACGCGCTTGCCCCTGCTGACACCCCACTCAATGCATCGCTGCGCGATGTGATGACCAAGGACCCGTCCTTCAGGCCCAAGGAATTCCTGAACGGTGCTCGCATGGCTTACGAAATGATCGTCATGGGTTTTGCCGACGGCGACCGCAAGACACTGAAGAACCTTCTGTCGAAGGAGGTGTTTGACGGTTTCGAGGCGGCGATCTCCGAACGGGAAAGCCGTGGCGAAGTGGTGAAATCCACATTCGTTGGCATCGAGAAAGCCGACATCACCCAAGCGGGCGTTCGCGATTCCGAAGTGCAGGTGACGCTGAGGATTGTCAGCCAGCTGATTTCGGCGACCTATGACAAGGACGGCAAGCTGGTGGATGGCGACCCGGATGCGGTTGCGGAGGTGGATGACATCTGGACCTTCTCGCGCGACATCCGCTCGCGCGATCCGAACTGGAAGCTGATCGCCACCGAATCCGAGCAATGAATACGCCCTTTTCGATCGACGAGGTTTCTTTCCGCGATCTGCCCGGATGGGGGCAGGACGACCCCCGCAAGCTTTTTCCGGCAATGGCAACGATCCTGTCGCATCTTCGTAATGCGAAACCCTACCGGACCGGTGCGCTCGGGATAACGGCGGCGGAACTGGTTTCGCTTCTGGAGCTCGCCGGAAGAAGCCAAGTAAACAGCCCCGAACAGGCGCGCCAGTTTTTCGAAACCAATTCTGTGCCTTTCAGGATTTCTCCGGCTCAGGGCAAAAGCGGTTTCGTGACCGCTTTTTACGAGCCCGAACTGGAGGTCTCCGCCACGCCGGATGATGTGTGGCGTTATCCGATCTACCGCCGGCCGCCGGAGCTGGTGGATATTGACAACGATAACCGGCCGGATGGTTTCGATCCGTCCTATGCTTTCGGCAAGGCGGATGAAGAGGGCATTTCCTATTTTCCCGATCGCCGCGCCATCGATGAAGGGTGTCTGCGGGGCAGGGGTCTTGAGATTGCCTGGGCAAGATCGAAGGTCGATCTATTCTTCGTCCATGTGCAGGGTGCAGCGCGTCTGGTGTTTCCGGATGGCGCGATAAAGCGCATCACCTACGCGGCCAAGGCCGGGCATGTCTTTTCGCCGATCGGCCGGCTGCTTCTCGACCGCGGTGAGCTCGATCCGAAAACAATCTCGATGCAGACGATCCGCCAATGGCTCGCCGACCATCCGGATGAGGTGGACGGGGTGCTGTGGCACAACCGCTCCTACATTTTTTTCCGGGAGGCGGATGTCGCCGGTCTGGACATGGGGCCGATCGCCGCCGCCAAGGTGCCGCTGGTTGCGGGCCGTGCGCTTGCGGTCGACAGGCTGATCCACACCTTCGGCCTGCCGTTCTTCATCCATGCGCCGACGCTGACCCATCTCGACGATGGAAAGCCGTTCGCCCGACTGATGCTGGCGCTGGATACCGGCTCGGCCATTGTCGGCCCGGCGCGCGGCGATATTTTCACCGGCTCGGGTTTCGAAGCGGGAGAGCTTGCCGGCACGGTGCGCAACGAAGCCGATTTTTATATACTGCTGCCGCGGATTGCTGCGGAAAGGTATCGGCGATGAAAGGCAGTCGCAAGCTCGGCAAGGAAGAACGCATTCTGTGGGGAAGGGTCGCAAAAACCACGCGGCCGATTTCCGGCAGGCTGGAAGATTTGCTGGCTTTCGACGACGTAGAAGAACATCCGCTGGAACCCACCGTTCCGCAAACTGGTAAAAGCGCATTTCCGCGCATGATTGTGGAGGCGGCGGAAGCACTGCCTGCGTCACCGGATAAAAAGCCGAAGGCCCATCAGCCGATGGAAAAGCCGGTCAAGCGCAAGCTCACCCGTGGCCGATTGCCGCTAGAAGGGCGGATCGATCTGCACGGCATGTTCCAGAGCGAAGCCCATGCGGTGCTCCTGGATTTCCTGCTGCGGGCGCATGAACGAGGCCTTCGCCATGTGCTGGTCATCACCGGCAAGGGGCGTTCCATCGGTAGCGATGGTGCGCTGAAAAGGGCAGTGCCAATGTGGTTCGCCAAACCGGAATATCGCTACCTGATTTCGTCCTATGAGGATGCGTCGGCCAATCATGGCGGTGACGGTGCGCTTTATGTGCGGCTTTCGCGGCGGCGCGGTGAAAAATCATGACGCCTTTTGCGGAGGCCGTGCGGCAGCTTCGTGAACGCAAGGGCGTGACGCAGAAGGAAATGGCCGCGGCAATCGGTGTGTCACCGGCCTATCTTTCGGCGCTGGAGCATGGCAAGCGGGGCAAACCGAGCTTCGATCTGCTGCAGCGCATTGCCGGTTATTTCAACATCATCTGGGATGAGGCGGAGGAATTGTTCTTTCTGGCCGGTTCGTCAGACCCGAAGGTGGTGATCGATACGGTGGGCCTGCCGCCGCAATATACGGCTTTCGCCAACCGTCTCGCACGGGATATTCGCAAGCTGCCGCCGAGTGTGGTAGAGGAACTGTCAGCCGTGCTGCAAAAAAGCCGTTCTTGCGATTGAAACCCCTCTATCCCCTGCTTTATTCAGCATCCTGAAGCATGCGGCCTTTGGGATTGGGTGTAGAATTTCTATAGTCGCATGTCGGATTTGAGTGATTCGCTGGCTTCAGGCCTTCTCACTGAAACGCCTGGCCCGAGAAAACTTTGGAAAGAGTACTTATGACCGAAACATCGTCAAGCGAAGTCGGCGCGAACGCGGAATATGGAGCCGATTCGATCAAGGTCCTCAAGGGCCTTGATGCCGTGCGCAAACGGCCCGGCATGTATATCGGCGATACCGATGACGGTTCCGGCCTGCATCACATGGTCTACGAAGTCGTCGACAACGCCATCGATGAGGCGCTCGCCGGCCATGCCGATCTGGTAACAGTGACGCTGAATGCCGACGGTTCCGTGACGGTGACCGATAACGGACGCGGCATTCCGACCGACATCCATTCCTCCGAAGGCGTTTCCGCCGCCGAAGTCATCATGACCCAGCTTCATGCGGGCGGCAAATTCGACCAGAACTCCTATAAGGTTTCCGGTGGTCTGCACGGCGTTGGTGTTTCGGTGGTGAACGCTCTTTCCGTCTGGCTAAAGCTCAGAATCCGCCGCAATGGTAAACTGCACGAAATCGGCTTTACCCACGGCGTTGCCGATGCGCCGCTGTCGGTCATCGGCGAATATGAAGGCCGGTCCGGCACGGAAGTCACCTTCCTGGCCAGCCCGCAAACCTTCACCATGACGGATTATGATTACGGCACGCTGGAGCATCGCCTGCGCGAACTCGCGTTCCTGAATTCCGGCGTCCGTATCCTGCTCACCGACAAACGCCACTCGGACGTCAAGCAGCAGGAATTGCTGTATGACGGCGGCCTTGAAGCCTTCGTCCGTTATCTGGACCGCGCCAAGAAGCCGCTGGTGGACAAACCCATCGCCATTCACAGCGAGAAGGACGGTATCACCGTCGAAGTCGCGCTGTGGTGGAACGACAGCTACCACGAGAATGTGCTCTGCTTCACCAACAACATTCCCCAGCGCGATGGTGGCACCCATATGGCCGGTTTCCGCGCGGCGCTTACCCGTCAGGTCACCTCCTATGCCGATACATCCGGCATCATGAAAAGAGAAAAGGTGAGCCTGCAGGGTGAGGACTGCCGTGAAGGCCTGACGGCCATTCTTTCGGTCAAGGTTCCTGATCCCAAGTTTTCCTCGCAGACGAAGGACAAGCTCGTTTCGTCGGAAGTGCGACCGGTCGTGGAAAGCCTCGTCAACGAAGCGCTCTCCACCTGGCTGGAAGAGCATCCTTCCGAAGCGAAGATACTCATCGGCAAGGTTGTGGAAGCTGCCGTCGCCCGTGAAGCCGCCCGCAAGGCGCGTGAATTGACGCGCCGTAAAGGCGCGCTCGATATCGCCTCTCTGCCCGGCAAGCTTGCCGATTGCTCGGAGCGCGATCCGGCCAAATCCGAACTCTTTCTCGTCGAGGGCGACTCCGCCGGTGGTTCCGCCAAGCAAGGCCGCTCGCGTGAAACGCAGGCCATCCTGCCGCTTCGCGGTAAGATTCTAAACGTTGAGCGCGCCCGTTTCGACAAGATGTTGTCCAGCCAGGAAATCGGCACGCTGATTACCGCTCTCGGCACATCGATCGGCAAGGACGAGTTCAATGCCGACAAGCTGCGTTACCACAAGATCATCATCATGACGGATGCTGACGTCGACGGCGCTCATATTCGCACGTTGCTGTTGACGTTCTTCTTCCGCCAGATGCCGGAACTGATCGAGCGCGGCCATCTCTATATCGCCCAGCCGCCACTTTATAAGGTGACGCGCGGTAAATCCGTGCAGTACCTGAAAGATGAGAAGGCGCTGGAAGAATACCTGATCTCCATGGGTATCGAGGAAGCGTCACTGACGCTCGGCACCGGTGAGGTCCGAGTCGGCGCCGATCTGCGCGAAGTCATTCTCGATGCGCTGCGCATGCGCTCGCTGATCGATGGTCTGCATTCCCGCTACAGCCGCTCGATCGTGGAACAGGCGGCCATTGCCGGCGCGCTGAACCCGGAGCTTTCGGCCGATGCGGCCCGTGCTCAGGAAACCGTTGCTGAAGTGGCCCGGCGTCTGGACATGATTGCGGAAGAAACCGAGCGCGGCTGGTCGGGCGTAGTTCTGGAGGATGGCGGCCTGCGCTTCGAGCGCATGGTACGCGGCGTCAAGGAAATCTCGACGCTGGATATGGGCCTGCTCGGTTCAGCCGATGCGCGCCATATCGATCAGCTGGTAGCGCGCACTCGCGATATCTATGCAACGCCGCCGGTTCTGCAGCGCAAGGATGGCAGCATGGAGCTGGCCGGACCACGCGCGCTTCTGGATGCGATTTTCGCCGCCGGCCGCAAGGGCCTTTCCATGCAGCGTTATAAGGGCCTCGGCGAGATGAATGCGGAGCAGCTGTGGGAAACCACGCTCGACGCCAATGTCCGCTCGCTGCTGCAGGTGAGAGTGAACGACGCGACCGATGCCGATGGCCTGTTCGCCCGCCTGATGGGTGATGAAGTGGAACCGCGCCGCGACTTCATTCAGGAAAATGCATTGAATGTCGCCAACCTCGACATTTAATCCTGTGGGGTGTTTCGCGTAACGATTCACGTGAAACGAAAATTTAACAAAAGGCCCGGCGGTGAATTTCCGCCGGGCCTTTTGTTTGATGGTGTCGGGCGAGATTAATCGGCCTTGCCGGTGAAGCGGCCTTCGAAAGCGACATCTGCCAGAGGTACGCGCTTGCTGGGCACCTCGCGCTCCGCCAGATCATCGGGAAGAATGGATTTATCCGTCAGCGTCCCGATCGCAACCCCGGCCTCCACCTTGAAGCCATCAGGTATATCAAGCTTTTCGACGATCCGGTCTTTGAAGATACCGCCCATCCCATGCGCATGATAGCCAAGTAGATGAGCTTGCATGGCGAGCGAGAACCAAGCTGCGCCGGCATCGAAGGAGTGAGTGGCGGATGGCTTCTTCTCGCCTTCGTGCGAAATGGTGTGGTCGCGGGAGATGACGAAAAGCAGCACGGAGGCGTTCTTCGCCCACTTCTGGTTTCCCTCCATCAACAGTTCCACGAAGAGTGGCCAGTCTTCGCTGTCCTTATGGGCATAAACGAAACGCCACGGTTGATGGTTGGAGGCGGATGGCGCCCAGTGGGCCGCGTCGAGAATGGTCAACAGATGCTCTTTCGGCATAGGGCTGCCATCGAAGGCGCGCGGAGACCAGCGGTCGAGGAAGAGGGGATCGACGGGATATTCGGATTGCCTGTTATTGCTATTCGTCACGGGCGATGTCCTTTTGATTGCCGGGAAGGAAAAGGTATTTTTCGAAACTTGGCGCAGTCAAGGGGTGACAAGTATGAATGCATCGTTCATATATGCATCACCTTGTCTGACAACCGGGAGAGAGTTCCATGAAATTGATGCGTGTTGGCCAGCCCGGCCAGGAAAAACCAGCCATTCTCGATGCGGAAGGAAAAGTCCGCGATCTGTCCGCCCATGTGAAAGATATCGGCGGCGACGCGATTTCTCCCGAGGGTCTCAAGAAGATCGCCGCGATCGACCTCGACACCCTGCCGGTGTTGAGCGAAGAGCGCATCGGCGCTTGCGTTGCGGGTACCGGAAAATTCATCTGCATCGGCCTCAACTTCTCCGACCATGCGGCTGAAACGGGTGCTACCGTACCGCCGGAACCGGTCATTTTCATGAAGGCGACCTCGGCCATCGTCGGTCCGAACGATAACGTCACCATTCCGCGCGGCTCGGAAAAGACCGACTGGGAAGTCGAGCTTGGCGTCGTCATCGGCAAGACCGCGAAATACGTCTCTGAAGCGGACGCCCTCGATTATGTCGCCGGTTATTGCGTATCGCACGACGTTTCCGAGCGCGCGTTCCAGACAGAACGTGCCGGTCAGTGGACAAAGGGCAAGTCCTGCGACACTTTCGGCCCCATCGGCCCCTGGCTGGTGACGAAGGACGAAATCACCGATCCGCAGAACCTCGGCATGTGGCTGAAGGTCAATGGCCAGACCATGCAGGACGGTTCCAGCAAGACAATGGTTTACGGCGTCGCCCACGTTGTCTCCTATCTCAGCCAGTTCATGTCGCTGCATCCCGGCGATGTCATTTCCACCGGCACCCCTCCCGGCGTCGGCATGGGCCAAAAGCCGCCGCGTTACCTGAAGACTGGTGACGTCGTGGAACTCGGCATCGAGGGCCTCGGTTCCCAGAAGCAGACTTTCGTCGCTGACATCTGATCGCCGGCAGGCATTCAACGAAAAGTGAGGCGCCGGCGGGAAACCGCTGGCGCCTTAAATTTTGTGCACCTGCGAAAAGCTGCTATGGTCAGAAAAAGAGCGTGATCGCGAGGGAGGCGTCATCAGTGTTCTACCACCTCTATGAAATGAACCATGCGGCCATGGCGCCGCTGCGTGCTGGCGCGGACATGATGCGCCAGGCCTGCAACAATCCTCTCAATCCGCTGTCCAGCACCGCTTTCGGGAGAAGCCTCGATGCCGGCTTCGAGGTTTTCGAACGTCTGACGCGCCGTTACGTCAAGCCGGAATTCGGCCTCGGCTCCACGGGCGTCGATGGCCAGACCGTTGCTGTCACTGAGGAGACCGTCTGGTCGCGCCCGTTCTGCAGCCTTGTTCATTTTAACCGCGACCTGGAGCCGACCCGCAAGCCGGATCCGAAAGTCTTGCTCGTCGCGCCGATGTCCGGCCACTATGCGACCCTGCTACGCGGGACGGTGGAAGCCCTGTTGCCCTCGGCCGATATTTACATCACCGATTGGGCCGATGCCCGGATGGTACCGGCAACTGAGGGAACCTTCGATCTCGACGACTATATTGACTATGTCATCGAAATGCTGCGGCATATCGGCCCCGGCGCCCATGTGGTCGCCGTCTGCCAGCCATCCGTGCCGGTTCTGGCTGCCGTTTCCCTCATGGAGGCGGATGGCGATATGTTTGCGCCGGCCTCCATGACGCTGATGGGCGGACCGATCGATACGCGCATCAACCCCACCGCCGTCAACGGTCTTGCCACGGCCAAGCCGATTGAATGGTTTCGCGACAATGTCGTCATGCAGGTGCCGTGGCCGCAGCCGGCTTTCGGGCGCTATGTCTATCCAGGTTTCTTGCAGCTGTCGGGTTTCATGTCCATGAACCTCGACAAGCACATGACGGCGCATAAGGATTTTTACCTGAACCTGGTCAAGAATGACGGCGATTCCGCCGAAAAACACCGCGAATTTTACGATGAATATCTTGCTGTCATGGACCTGACGGCGGAATTTTATCTGCAGACGGTGGAAACCGTCTTCATCGACCATGCGCTTCCGAAGGGAAACATGCTGCACCGGGGCAGGGCGGTTGATCCTACCGCGATCCACAATGTCGCGTTATTCACGGTCGAAGGCGAGAATGACGATATCTCCGGTGTCGGCCAGACAAAGGCGGCGCATGATCTTTGCCGGAACATCCCTGAAGACAAGCGCGCCCACTACATGCAGCCGGATGTGGGGCACTATGGCGTCTTCAACGGTTCGCGCTTCCGCAAGGAAATCGTGCCGCGCATGCTGGATTTCATCGGCAAACACCAGATGGCCTAAGCGTGAAACGGCGGGTGGCGCCGCGCATTTGCATGGCCAAGCGATGGACGAATCGGTTATGAAGGCTTCATGTTTTCGCTCCTCAGAAAATCCCTGAAGTCACCGGCGCCCAAAAAGGTCGTGCCGAGCCAGCGCACCGTTTCCGTTGCGGGACGGCAAGTGCCGATCACGGTCAGGGAAAACGCGCGGGCAACGCGCATCACATTGCGCATCGAACCGGGCGGTCGGGCGCTGAAGCTGACGATCCCGATGGGCCTGCATCACCGTCAGGTAGATGACTTTCTCGAAAGACACCAGGGCTGGCTGGAAGGCAAGCTTCTGAAGTTCAGCCCTGATGACGGTCTTCGTCCCGGTGGGACCATCGATATCAGAGGCATCTCTCATCGCATCGAGCACACCGGCAGCCTAAGGGGCCTGACCCACATCGGGAAAGACGCTGAAGGTATGGCTGTTCTGAAAGTCAGCGGCGCGCCGGAACATCTGAGACGGCGGATCGCGACCTTCCTGAAAAAGGAAGCAAAGGCCGATCTGGAACGGCTGGTTGCCATTCATGCCCGTGCTGCCGGGCGGCCGGTGCGGTCCATCAGCATGAAGGATACACGCAGCCGCTGGGGCTCCTGTTCCCATGATGGAAATTTGAGCTTTTCGTGGCGTATCGTCATGGCTCCGGATAGGGTCATCGATTATCTCGCTGCCCATGAGGTCGCGCATCTGAGCGAAATGAACCATGGCCCGAAATTCTGGGCGCTGTGTGAAAAGCTCTGTCCACACACTAGTGAAGCCAAGGAATGGCTGAAACGTCATGGCTCCAAACTGCACGCCATCGATTTCGATTAAAACTGGCGGCGTGCATCGCCATCTGGATTCACGTGAAACATTCCATCAAAAAGGGATGCGATTTGGCTCGACTCTCGTCGCATTTCATGTCAGGTCGCGGGTATGAAACCGGATATCAAGATTTGCGGATTGAAGACACCGGAAACGCTGGAGCGCGCCGTCCGGCGCGGTGCGTCCCATGTCGGTTTTATTTTCTTTGAAAAAAGCCCGCGTTACATCGAGCCGGATCTTGCCGGCCGGTTGGCCGAAGCCGCCCGTGGCGCTGCCAAAGTGGTTGCCGTCACTGTCGATGCTGATAATGATTATCTCGATGAAATCGTCGATCTTGTCAGGCCTGATATCCTGCAACTGCATGGCAGCGAAAGCCCGGAGCGGCTGCTGCACATCAAGGCGCTTTACGGCCTGCCTGTAATGAAGGCGATTTCTATTCGCGATGCCGCTGATCTTGCCAAAATCGAGTCTTATATTGGTATAGCCGACCGTTTCCTGCTGGATGCCAAGGCGCCTGCCGGTTCTAATCTGCCTGGCGGCAACGGCGTCTCGTTCGACTGGACGATCCTGCGCTCACTTGACGAAAGTGTGGATTACATGCTTTCCGGGGGGCTGAACAAGGACAATGTCGCCGAGGCTCTGGCGGAAACCAGGGCGAGCGGACTAGATTTGTCGTCCGGTGTCGAAAGCGCGCCGGGCGTCAAGGATTTGTCGAAGATCGACGCTTTTTTCGATGTGGTGAATGATTGGTCGAAAGGCCCAAAGGGAGCTTGAAGTGAACGACGCGCCAACACCCAATTCTTTTCGTGCTGGTCCCGATGAGGACGGCCGCTTCGGCATTTACGGAGGACGCTTCGTTGCCGAAACGCTGATGCCGCTTATCCTGGATTTGCAGGCGGAATGGGACAAGGCCAAGAGCGATCCCGAGTTTCAGGCCGAACTGAAATATCTCGGCACGCATTACACCGGCCGCCCGAGCCCGCTTTATTTCGCGGAGCGTCTCACGGCGGAACTTGGCGGCGCGAAGATTTATTTCAAGCGCGAAGAGTTGAACCATACCGGCTCGCACAAGATCAACAATTGTCTCGGCCAGATCCTGCTTGCCAAGCGCATGGGCAAGACCCGCATCATTGCCGAAACCGGTGCCGGCCAGCACGGCGTTGCCTCGGCCACGGTTGCTGCACGTTTCGGCCTGCCTTGCGTGGTTTATATGGGCGCCACTGATGTCGCCCGTCAGGCCCCGAACGTATTTCGCATGAAGCTTCTCGGCGCCGAGGTAAAGCCGGTCACGGCCGGCCATGGCACGCTCAAGGACGCCATGAACGAGGCACTGCGTGACTGGGTCACCAATGTCGAGGATACCTATTACCTGATTGGCACCGCAGCCGGCCCGCATCCCTATCCGGAAATGGTCCGTGATTTCCAGGCGGTTATCGGCGAGGAAGCCAAGGCGCAGATGCTGGAGGCGGAAGGCCGCCTGCCGGATATGGTTATCGCGGCCGTCGGCGGTGGATCGAACGCCATCGGCATTTTCCATCCTTTCCTTGATGACAAGAGCGTGCGTATCGTTGGCGTCGAAGCCGGTGGCAAAGGCCTGTCTGGCGAAGAACACTGTGCCTCGATCACCGCCGGTTCGCCCGGCGTGCTGCATGGCAACCGCACCTATCTGCTGCAGGATGACGACGGCCAGATCAAGGAAGGTCATTCGATTTCCGCAGGTCTTGACTATCCCGGTATCGGGCCAGAGCATTCCTGGCTGAACGATATCGGCCGCGTCGAATATGTGCCGATCATGGACCATGAGGCATTGGACGCCTTTCAGATGCTGACTCGCCTCGAAGGCATCATTCCGGCGCTGGAGCCGAGCCATGCGCTGGCCGAAGTCATCAAGCGCGCGCCGAAAATGGGCAAGGATGAAATCATCCTGATGAACCTCTCCGGCCGTGGCGACAAGGATGTCCACACCGTCAGCAAGTTCCTTGGAATGGATGTATAAGATCATGACTGCACGTATGGACAAGCGCTTTGCCGATCTGCGCGCTGAAAATCGCCCCGCCCTGATCACCTATTTCATGGGCGGCGACCCGGATTTCCAGACCTCGCTTGGCATCATGAAGGCCCTGCCGGAAGCAGGCGCCGACGTTATCGAACTCGGCATGCCGTTTTCAGATCCCATGGCGGATGGCCCGGCCATTCAGCTGGCCGGCCAGCGCGCGCTGAAGGGTGGACAGACACTGAAGACCACGCTCGATCTCGCCCGCGAGTTCCGCAAGCAAGATAATGCAACGCCGATCGTGATGATGGGCTATTATAATCCGATCTATATCTATGGCGTTGAAAAGTTCCTGGACGACGCAATTGCCAGTGGCATCGATGGCCTGATCGTGGTCGACCTGCCGCCGGAAATGGACGATGAACTCTGCATTCCGGCGCTTGCGCGCGGCATCAATTTCATCCGTCTGGCAACGCCGACCACGGATGGCAAGCGCCTGCCGGCCGTCCTTAAAAATACCTCAGGTTTCGTATATTACGTCTCGATGAACGGTATCACCGGCTCAGCACTTCCCGATCCCTCGTTGATCTCGGGCGCTGTCGGTCGTATCAAGGCGCACACGGAACTGCCGGTTTGTGTCGGTTTTGGCGTCAAGACGGCCGATCATGCGAAGGCGATCGGCGCCGTGGCGGATGGCGTGGTGGTGGGTTCTGCCATCGTCAACCAGATTGCGGGCAGCCTGACCAAGGACGGGCAGGCGACCGCCGACACCGTGCCGGCCGTTACGACGCTGGTAAAAGGACTTTCAACGGGCGTGCGTGCATCGCGCCTCGCCGCTGCGGAATAAGCGCGCGGCCCAGTCAGGAGTAGACAGTTGAACTGGATCACCAATTACGTTCGGCCGCGGATCAATTCCATGCTTGGCCGCCGCCCGGAGGTTCCGGAGAACCTGTGGATCAAGTGCCCGGAAACGGGCGAGATGGTCTTCCACAAGGATCTGGAAGACAACAAGTGGGTCATCCCGGCTTCCGGTTACCACATGAAGATGCCGGCCAAGGCGCGCCTTGCCGATCTTTTTGATGGTGGCCTCTATGAGGCTCTGGCCCAGCCTAAAGTGGCACAGGACCCGCTGAAATTCCGCGATTCCAAGAAATACACCGATCGCCTGCGCGACAGCCGCGCAAAGACCGAGCAGGAAGATACGATCCTTGCCGGCGTTGGTCTTCTGAAAGGCCTGAAGATCGTTGCCGTCGTGCATGAATTTCAGTTCATGGCCGGCTCGCTCGGCATTGCCGCCGGCGAAGCGATCGTCAAGGCTTTCGAGCGCGCCATCTCGGAGCGTTGCCCGCTCGTCATGTTCCCGGCCTCGGGTGGCGCCCGTATGCAGGAAGGCATTCTGTCGCTGATGCAACTACCGCGCACCACGGTTGCGGTGAATATGCTGAAAGAGGCAGGCATGCCGTATATCGTGGTTCTGACCAACCCGACCACGGGCGGTGTCACGGCTTCCTACGCCATGCTGGGCGACGTGCATATTGCCGAACCGGGCGCGGAAATCTGCTTTGCCGGCAAGCGTGTCATCGAGCAGACCATTCGCGAAAAGCTGCCGGAAGGCTTCCAGACCTCGGAATACCTGCTGGAACACGGCATGGTGGATATGGTCATCGATCGTCGCGAAATCCCGGACACGCTGGCCAGCATGCTCAAGATCATGACCAAGGCGCCTGCCGATAACGCGAACGCCGTCGTTCCGCTGGCCGCTTCGGCCTGAGGAAAAAAAATATGTCGCCCGGAGGCATAAACTGCCTTCGGGATGATGCTATACGTTGCCTGATTTCATTTTTGGGGCAGCGGACAAATGGCAAACAAAACGCCTGAAAGGCGAACGGAAGACATGACGAAGCCCGCGATCGGTGAGGCCGAAAAGATCATTGAAGAGCTGATGCAGCTTCACCCCAAGGGGTTTGATCTTTCACTCGACAGAATTTCCCGTCTTCTCGAAAAACTCGGCAATCCGCAAAACAGAATGCCGCCGGTGATCCATGTGGCGGGCACCAATGGCAAGGGTTCCGTCACTGCCTTCTGCCGCGCGCTGCTTGAAGCCGCAGGACTTTCCGTTCACGTTCATACATCGCCGCACCTTGTGAATTGGCACGAACGCTATCGTATCGGCGTGGCAGGGGATAAAGGCCGTTACGTTGAAGACGAGATATTTGCGGATGCGCTGCGCCGCATCGAAGCCGCCAATGCTGGTCAAACTATAACTGTTTTCGAAATTCTGACTGCGGCAATGTTCGTGCTTTTTGCGGAACAGCCCGCCGATGCCGCGATCGTGGAGGTTGGCCTGGGTGGCCGTTTTGATGCAACCAATGTCATCAATAATCCCGCAGTTTCCGTCATTATGCCGATCTCGCTTGATCATCAGGCCTATCTCGGTGACCGAGTAGAGCTGATCGCCGCTGAAAAGGCCGGCATCATGAAAAAGGGCTTCCCCGTCGTCATCGGCCATCAAGAATATGATGCGGCGCTGGACACACTTGTTGCCACGGCCGACCGTATTGGTTGCCCCGTTTCCGTCTACGGCCAGGATTTTTCCGCCCATGAAGAATTTGGCCGCATGGTTTATCAGGACGAGTTCGGACTGACGGATGCGCCGTTGCCGCGTCTTTCCGGCCGCCATCAGCTCGCTAACGCCGCCGCAGCGATCCGCGCCTTGAAAGCAGCCGGTTTTGAAGTGACGGAGCGGATGATCGAAAAGGCCATGACCTCAGTGGAATGGCCCGGCCGTCTTCAGCGCATCCTGACCGGCAAAATCGCTGAAATCGCTCCGAAGGGTGCCGAGATCTGGATCGATGGCGGTCACAACCCCGGCGCGGGTGAGGTGATTGCCGAGGCCATGGCAGGTTTTGAGGAAAAGACGCCGCGCCCACTCTTCATCATCGCTGGCATGATCAATACCAAGGACCCGGTGGGTTATTTCAAGGCTTTCGCCGATATTGCCGAATATGTCTTCACCGTGCCGATAGGCGGCACGGATGCGGCGATCGACCCTGTCGTGCTTGCCCATGCCGCTTTTGATGCCGGTCTGGTGGCCGCGCCCACATCGACGCTGACCCATGCTCTGGAAGAATTGTCGCGCCGTGTAGATCCCGAAGGACCGCCGCCGCGCATCCTTATCGGCGGATCGCTTTATCTTGCCGGAAACGCCCTTGCTTTCAACGGTACCGTTCCCCAATAAAAAAGCCCGGCGATCATGCCGGGCTTTTTTCATTCCATAAAAACGGCTTAAGCAGCGCTGGAAATCCAGGCGGAAAGCGCTGTCTTGGGTGCAGCACCTACCTTGATATCAGCCACTTCGCCACCCTTGAATATGGCAAGCGTCGGGATCGAGCGAACGCCGAACTGAGCGGCCAGCTCCGGGTTTTCGTCGATGTTGAGCTTCGCAACTTTGACCTTGCCAGCCAGCTCGGAGGAAATTTCCTCAAGGCTCGGCGCGATCATCTTGCACGGACCGCACCACTCGGCCCAGAAATCCACCACGACGGGTTCGGCGGATTCGAGGACTTCGGACTGGAAGTTGGCGGCATCGACTTTTACGGTAGCCATATCTGGCTCTCCTTTCAGTAAATCTTTTCCGCTATCGATGTGATGCGGGCGCGTCGAAATTTCAATGCCCCGGTATCTCACTTTGTCTTTATTGCGGCAAGGGCCTCTGCCATGGCATCGTCGTCAACCCGCACAAAAGCGGCACTTTCCGTATAAATCAGCGCACAGACAAATTCCTTGCCGGGGTAAAGCGGCGCCAGAATTTCGCGATAAATGGCAAGCTGCGCGACGTGCGAGTAGGGAAGCTCGCGTGCTTCGCGCGGCGGCACGCGGTTTGTCTTGTAATCGACCAGAATGACCCGATCACCCTCCACCGCCAGCCGGTCGATGCGGCCGGAGACGGCATAGTGCTGCCGGCCGAGGGTCATCGTGCCCATAATCGACACTTCCGCACGGCTGTTGGCGGAAAAGGCTGGCTGAACCGCTGGTTCGGAGAGGACCCGCAAAACCGCCTGGATCAAATGTTCCCGCTCAGTGGCGGGCCAGAAACGCGCTGCGCGCTCGGCATAACGCCGGGCTGCCTCTTCCCGCTCGCTTTCCGCAAAATCCGGCAGGGCCTGCAGCATTCGATGCACCAGCCTACCCCGTTGCAGGGCAAGGCTGGAGGCCTCGGTTTTTTCTCCGAACAGCGGTGAACGCACGGCCAGATCGTCCGCACCGTCATCAATGATGGTTCCCGCGCCCGATGGGCTGAGCGGCCTTGGCAGGGAGGGCAGGGCGGGCAGGGGGGCAAGAAGGCCCGGCGGAAGCGTGTGGTCTTCTTCCTGCCGGGGTTCTGCGGGCTTGTGCGGTGCAAGTGCCGGGCGTGCTTCGGACTTACGCCAGACAAGCCCCTGCCATTCCTCGCCATCGGCGCTGAACAGCTGCGGCTGGCAATGATCCTGATTTTCCGCAAGCGCCACCTTGACGATAGCGTGCCAGCATTCGGGATTTTCCTTCTGGCCGCGATAACCGCAGACGACAAGATGATCGGCGGCGCGGGTCATCGCCACATAAAGCAGCCGACGATATTCATCTTCCGCGGCCGTTTTCAGGCGTTCCTCATCCGAGCGAATGAGATGATTGGAAAAACCGCTGCCGGGCAGCCAGACCGGAAAGGCATCGCCATCCCCCTCCACGAAGCGCAGTTTCGGCACATGGCTGTGGTTGAAGGCCTTCGAGCCACCATCCACGACAAAGACCACCGGTGCTTCAAGCCCCTTGGACGCATGCACGGTCATGATGCGCACTTCGCCGCGATCCTTGTCCTGCTCGCGCTTCACTTCAGGTGAATCGGTCTCCAGAACCGAGAGAAAAGCCTGAAGACCGGGCAGGCCGGTTCTTTCGTGATCCAGCGCGAAGGAGAGGAACTCGTCGAGAACGTCGCTCGCCTCGTTGCCAAGACGGCCAAGAAATTTTTTGCGGCCGTCATGCAGGGTCAGAACCGCCGCGAAAAAATCATGCACCGTGGCGGTTTTCGACAGTGATATGAAATGCCGAAGTTTGTCGGTGACGATGGATAGACGGCTGGTTTCTTCGCCTGAAAGGACTTGCAGCCTCTGCCACACACTCTCCGTCTCGGATCGCGTCGCGGCGATCTCGAAGACATCGTCTTCCGTCAGGTTGAAAAGCGGGCTCTTCAGCAGGGCCGCCAGCGAAAGATCATCCTCCGGCAGCACCACGAACCGGCCGAGCGCCAGAAGATCCTGCACGGCGATGTGATCGGTCAGGCGGAGGCGGTCGGCACCGGCAACGGGAATGTTCTTACGCCGCTTCAACTCGCGGGTCAGCGCGTTGACGAAGGCAGCGCGTTTTCTGACAAGCACGAGAATATCGCCGGGTTCGACGGTGCGCTCCACGCCCTTTTCGATGATGGTTTCGTTTCCGATCATATCGGCAATGCGCGCGGCGATACGCCGGGCGACGATGGTGGCCGGCGCGCTTTCCCGCAGCGCGTCGAAGGGGGCGGTCCAGTCCTCTTCATCTTCGGTGGTTTCCGGTGCCACCATATCCCACACTTCCACGGTGCCGGGATGGCCGGCGCGGTTGGAACGGTGTTCGACGGGCTCATTGTCGGCGCTGAGGCCGCTCGCGTTTTTCGGGTCTGAAAAGACCTGATCGACGGCAGCCAGCACATCTTCAGTGGAGCGGAAGGAGAGCGGCAGGCGGATGCGGTGGAAGGCCTGCTCCACCTGATCGACACGCCTTTTGGTCTCATCGCGCTCCTGCGAGAACCGTTCCGGTCGCGCGCCCTGAAAGGAATAGATCGACTGTTTTTCGTCACCCACGGCAAAGAGTGTGCGCCGCCCCATGCGGGCGCTTTCACCGTTGAAGAAATCCGCTGCCAGCGACTGGATGATTGACCATTGCACCGGGCTGGTGTCCTGCGCCTCGTCGACCAGAATATGGTCGATGCCCTGATCCAGCTTGTAATGCACCCATGCACCTGCCGTATCGCGATTGAGCAGATTGGCGGCGCGCTCGATCAGATCTTCAAAATCGAGCTGGCTTCGCTGCTTTTTCAGGTCTTCGAAATCGCCGATCAACCGTTCGGCCAGCACAAGGGCACTTTTAGTTGCCACCAGCATGCGCACCAGACGATAGCGATTGCGGCAGGCCACGACATGGTCGCGGGCCAGCGTCAGCGCATCAACGAGATCAGGTGCAAATTTCTGCATGCCCTTGTTGATGACATAGGCGTCCGATTTTTTCTCGCCCTTGGCCGTCAGCAGCGCGACTTCGATGAATTCCATCCGCCGCACCGGGTCCATCTGCCGTTTTGCTTCCCGGAGCGCATAAGCGACCTCGATGACACGCGATCCTCCCACCTCATCCGCAAGCGTGAGGTAAGTGTCGAGTGCCAACCCGGAAAGACCGGGCAGGGGCCAGAAGGCTTCAGCCGCCGTTTCCTCGGTCTCCCCGGCAGCAATCTGCATCTCCTGCCGCAAACGGGCATCAAGGCCGACCGACTGTTTTGCCTCGTGCAGGAAAGAGCGAAGCGCGCTGCGATTGGCGATGATGGCGGAAAGCAGCGCTTCCAGGCCGCTTTCATCGGCAAGATCGAGCACATAGGCGAGCGCCTGCGCCAATTCCGCGTCGTCCTCAGTCGAAACCGCCGTCAGAAGCGAACGGCGCGCCTCGGCCAGAAGCGTGGTGGCGGCGCGATCATCGAGAACCGAGAAATGGCCGGCGACATTGGCCTCCAGCGGGAACTGGTGCAGCAGGGCTTCGCAAAAAGCGTGGATGGTCTGGATTTTCAGCCCGCCCGGTGTTTCCAGCGCCTTGGCGAACAGCCGCCGTGCTTCGGCGAGCTTTATGCGATCCGGCACCTTGCCTTCGATGGCGGTGATGCGGTCCTTGAGATCGGAATCCGGCAACGTTGCCCATTCCGCCAGCCTGTCGAACACGCGGCTCGACATTTCCGATGCTGCGGCCTTGGTATAGGTGAGGCAGAGGATCGCCGAGGGGCGGCACCCGGCCAGAAGCAGGCGGATGACGCGCTGGGTCAAAACATGGGTCTTGCCGGAGCCGGCATTGGCCGACACCCAGGCCGAGCTTGCGGGATCGGAGGCAAGCCGCTGCCGGGCACTGGTCCAGTCGATCCAGCTTTCAGGTGTATCGGCGGCAGGTCCGGCGTCGATGGGATCAATCGTCATCGCCGTCTCCCGGTTCCGCCGTCGACCATTCTGAAACGCGGGCGAGGTGGTCATATTCCCCGCCATAGGATTGCTGCTCTTCCGGCACCAGCCGGGAGGCGAAACCGTTTTCACCGTCGCGCAGCGAGCGCACGAATTTGGCAAGCTGGTCGATCGATTCCGTTGCCAGTTCGATAGCGGATTTCGGCGGTCTCTTGCCGCTTCGGTTGGAATGTTCGTTATTCACCTGATCGGCAAAAAATCGGTCTCCCGGCCGCAGGCGTACATAGATGAGGTTTTCGGGCGTGGGCGAACCTGTTTCGCGGAAGGCACCGCGCATCAGTGCCGCCGCTTCCAGCGCCAGCTGCGGGTCGAGCAGCGCCCGCGCCTGATTGACGGAAGGCGCAAGACCGGTCTTGTAGTCGATAATATCCGCCTGGCCGCTGGTCTTGATGTCGATACGGTCGGCGACGCCGGTCAGCCGGATGCCCGCCTCGGCGATCTCCTGCCCGGCCCGTGCTTCAAAGAAGCTGCGGCGGACGGAGGGGTGCCGTTCTTTCTCCCAGTCGATGAAGGCGCGGGCCACCGCCGCAAAACGCGGACGCCAGATGACATCCACATGCACAGGCAGGCTTTCCGCGTCGAAACAGTCGTCGAGAATGCGTTGCATCGCCTCAAGCGAGGCCGGTGTGCCGGGAACATGCCCCTCACGGGAATAGCGCTCGATAATCCCGTGATAAAGCGTGCCGCGATCGGCAGCGTTCGGGTCGCGGTTGAACGGGTCGAGCGGATCGAGCTTCAGGATGCGCCGCGCATAGATCGCATAGGGATCACGCCGCAGCCGCCCTACTTCGCTGAAGGAGTAGCTCTTCGGCTGCAGATCAGCGGGCGGTTTGGGGGCAGGGCGCTTTGCCGTCTCCTGATCGATGCTCTCATCCATCAGACCTGCCCAATGGCGATAGGTCTCGCCGCGCTTCCTCAGTTGTTCGGCGAAATTCTCGCCACCCAGAGCCAGGAGCCTTTGCAGCCAGCGGGAGGCGACGGCGGGGGTAGAGCCCTGCCTCAGCGCCCGGGTGTAAAAGATCTGCCGGGTGCCGTTCGCCATCTCGAAGTCATGCGCGAGCTGCCCGATGCGCCGTTCCGGTGGCTCCAGCCCGATGGCGGTCTTCATGCTGCGGGACAGGAACGGATTATTGGCCGTCTGGCCCGGCCAGAGCCCTTCATTGAGACCACCGATGACGACGGTGTCGACGCTTTGCAGCCGTGCCTCCAGCGCGCCGAAGATGAAAATGCGCGGATGGCGCATGGAACGCGGCTTGATCGATTCGCCTGCCACCAGCGCTGCAAAAATATCGATCCATTGCGGTCCGTCCGCGTCGAGGATCTCGCCGCTCTCCATCAGTTCCGCAAAGAGACTTGAGAGTTTGTCTCCCGCCTCGCCAGACCACAATGCGGCCAGATCATTGCTGTCGTCGGCACAGATGGCCTCGATCACTCGGCCTGTCCGCCCAGCCCAATCGGAAAGCGGCAATTTATCGGTGAAGGCGCGCCCAGAGCGGTCACGACGGATGAACGCGGAGCCGAGTGGCTCCGTAGCGATGGCGATCCGCCGGGCCAGATCGCGGGCCGCATCAACACTTCCCTCCGGCAGCGCCACCCGCCAGGCGGGCGGGTGCCTGTTGTCACGCTGGGCCAGAAGCTGCGCGTCCAGAACCACTTCGAGATTGCCTATTTCGGTTTCGACGCGGCCACCGCGCAGAGCGATCAGTTCCAGCGCTTTCGAGGCCTTGGTAAAAGCGTCACCGGAAAGCCCGAAGCGGGCGAGGGGATGCTTCAGGAGCGAAATGATTGGCACTGGGTCTCCGGGCCTGAGAATGGCTTCCAGCGCCAGTTGTGTCAGCCCTGCCTGCGGCGTGGCGGAAAGCGGCGTCCCGGCCGAATCGTCTGCCTCGATGCCAAAACGTTGCAACTCCGTCGCGACCCGCCGCGCCAGTCCGCGGTCGGGCGTTATCAGTGCCGCCTGAGACGGCCCCCCAAGACCCGGGGCCTCCAGCGCCAGCCGGAGCGCCACCGCGATGGCGGTCGCCTCTTCACGCTGATTGGCGGCCTCGATCAATGTGGCCGCTGCGAAGGCTTCGTCGAAAAATCCGGGATCCCGGCCTTCGCGCCAGCCGTTCCAGTCGCTTGTGGACTTGGCGGGTGCGAGTGCTGCCGAAAATACGGCCGCGCGCTTTTCGAGATCACGGTCGAGGGCGCCGATCTGAACCACCTCGTCGCGGAACATGCCGAGCTTCTGCAGCAGCATATAAAGCCCATATTGCGGATGGGTGCGGCTCGAAGGATCGGTGGGGTCCTCGGCAATCGCCTGCCACTGTTCTTCGGGCATCGCAAGATCGAGCCCCGGAAGCACAACGGTTCCCTGCGGCAGGGCTGCGACCGCGGCGATGAGATCGGCGGCGGCCGGAATGGAGCCCGTGGAGCCAGCCACGATGATCGGCCCCGTATCCGGCAGGTTGGCAAGCCGGTCCGCCTCTGCCCGCAGGATGGCGTTGCGATGCCGGCCCGCGGAGGAACGGTTGAGTTCTGCAAGCCGCGCTGGCCAGAAGACGCTGGCGATCTTCAGGAAATCCGCCGTCAGCTGCCACCATTGCGCATGTTCGCCGGTATCGAGATGCTGCAGCGCTTCCCAGTCCTTTTCTTCGGTATCCATCGCATCGATCACCTCGCCGAGCGCACGCGCCAGCCAGATGGCATCCGCGGGGCTGGCGGGAGCGACGAGCGGTGAATCCGAATGGATCGCCCGGATGGCGTCGGGCAGGCTGTTGCGCCAGGCGAGAATGAGGCGCGCCAGTTCGATCTGCCGACCGGTGCCGGAAATCGGTGGCGCCAGATCCATGATTTCAGGATTTTCGATATCGAAGAAACCGCTATCGTCGTCCGTTTCACCCAGAGGCCGGATCAGCGGCAGAATGGCGGATCGGCCGCCCAGAAGATCGACGAATTCGGAGCGCAGCACGCGCGCAGAGCGCCGCGTCGGCACATAGATCGTCACGCTCGCAAGCGAAAGAGGATCGGTCGGATCATATCTATAGCCGGCTGTCAGCCGCCCGTCACACAGCGTTTCCGCGAGCGTTTTGAGAAACGGTGTTCCCGCAGCGATCGTCAGGACGCGCTTTGCGTGGTGGGTGAGCGTCATGCGAAACGTTTTTCCCTGAATTGCCGGATGATGCTTTCAGCATCGTCAATCGCGTCAGGCGTTCCCACGGTGATCCAGTGGCCATCCAGCGACAGCCCGAAAAGCCGGTCTTTTTCAATGGCGCGGTCGAAATAGATATTAAGGTTGAAAGCGTCCGCCGGTGCATCGTCAAGCAGCCGCGAGTCCATGGCGATGGCGCCGGCATAAACCACCGGATTAGCGTCACCATCGCGATAGCGCGTCAGCTTTCCCTCGCCGGCAAGGTTGAAATCCCTCTTGCCGTTGTGGCCGGTGGTGCGATCCATGTCGACGCAAAGCAGCGCCATGTCCATACGCGCCGGGTCAAGGAATTGAGCTAGCTTGCGCAGGTTGCTGACGGCGTTCAGCCGCTCACCAATCCAGAAAAGATCCGCGTTCATGACGAAGACCGGGCCGGGTTTCAGAAGCTTCAGGCCTTTTGCGAGCCCACCGCCGGAATTCATCAGCTGCGTGCGTTCATCCGAGATCAGAATTTCCGCATCGGTGCGATGTCCAAGGTGGGAGATCATCTGTTCGGCATGGTGATGCACATTGACGACGATGGTTTCAGCCCCGGCTTCGACAAGGGCGTCGAGCGCGTAATCGATCATCGGCTTGCCGGCGATCTTCACAAGCGGCTTCGGGATCGTATCCGTGATTGGGCGCATGCGCGTGCCAAGCCCGGCGGCCAGCACCATCGCGTTTTTGATCGTCATCGTGGTCAACCGTGTTAGTCGTTAAAGTCCATGCCCATACGGACACACCATTCCCGGAGTGGCGCGAGTTCGGGATGCGAAAGCGCGTCAGCGAGATAACGGAACGTCCGCGGCATATGTTTCATATAACCGGGTTTCTTGTCCCGTTCCAACAGCCTCACCCAGATACCAGCAAGCTTGCAGTTGCGCTGCGCCGACATGATGGCGAAAGCCTTGAGGAATGTGGCCTCATCGAAAGCGGGCGTCGCTTTTCTGCTGTTGAGATAATGCGACATGAGGCGTGTTTGTAGTTCGGGGGGGATGGTGACCCGCGCATCCTGCACGATGGAAGCGAGATCATAGGCGGTGGGGCCAATCATCGCATCCTGAAAATCGATTAGGCCAACTTGGCCGATGCCGCTATTCTGCGCCTGCCAGAGAATATTCGGCGAATGGAAGTCACGCAGCAGAAGTCCCGTTTCGCAGCCGGCGAGCGCATCGATCAGGCCGTCCCAAATGGCGTAATAATCCTGCTTCTCGCCATCGGTGAGCGCTTTGCCGCGCTTGTGGGGCAGATACCATTCCACCAGCAGCGAGACTTCGATCTTCATCGCTTGCCGGTCGAAGGAAGGAATGTCGTAGGTGCTGCCATCACGCATCGGCAGCAACGCCGGGCGCGGTGTCTGGTGAAGGGCGGCGAGACAGGCGACACTTTGAAGATAACGTTCTTCTATCGGTGTGCCATCTGCAGCAAGTACACCCTCCCGTCCCAGATCCTCCAGAAGAAGAATGCCCTGATCGATATCCGCGGCCAGAATCTCCGGCGCACGGAAACCGCTGTTTCGCAGATAATCGCCGATCGCCACGAAGGAGCGCGCATCCTGGGCAAGATGGACGATTTCCGCGTAAGTTTTGCCGTCCGCAACGATCGCTCCCCTCATGGGGCGCCGCCAGTCCATCAGAATAAGGTCGGGGCCATCGGTGGAAATCGTCTCGTAGGCGCGTGTGGAGGCATCGCCGCTCAGGAAACGGCGGGTCGCATCGCCTCTGCCATTTTTTGCCAGGAATTCACGAATGGCGAAAACACGGTCGAGCCGTGCTTTCTGTTGTGCCGGCGCCTCTATCACGGCCACGCGACCTTCACCCGAATGTGTCAGGTGCAGGGTGATCGTCTGTTCCGGTGGCAGAACCTCAGCGGCGATGTCGGGCCACTCGATCAGGCAGACACCGTCCTCCAGCATCTCGTCAATGCCGAGTTCATCCAGCTCCGAAACATCCGAAAGCCGGTAGAGATCGAGATGGGCGACGGGGATGCGGGTGGCATAGGTCTGGATGATGGTGAAGGTGGGGCTTGGAACCTCAAGATCGGGCTCATCCGCCATCGCCCGGATGAAGGCGCGGGCGAGCGTTGATTTGCCGGCGCCGAGATCGCCGATCAGCGCCAGGCAATCGCCGGGTTTCAGAGCCAAGGCAAGGTCTTCACCGAGCCTTATGGTGTCCTTTTCTCCCGCCAGCGAAATGGTGATCGGCAAGATGTCTTTGCTCATTCTGCGGCGATGGAGTGCGGCAGTGTGGCGGAGGGAATGCGGCAGGTGACGATGGTGCCGTTGCCGGGCCGGCTGTCGATGCTGACGGTGCCATGATGCAGGCTGACGAAGCTTTCCACGATGGAAAGACCGAGCCCCGCACCGGTCCGCCGCCCGCCATTGCCACGCGTCGCAAAGCGGTCGAACACGCTCTTCAGCATGTCTTCGGGAATGCCCGGACCCCTATCTGCAACGGAGAATACGAAGTCGCCTTCGCTGCGCTGGCAGGAGAGCTGCACGGAGGAACCTTCGGGTGCGAAGTTGATAGCATTGGTCAGGAGCTTGATGAGAATCTGCTTCAGCCGCTGGTGATCCGCCACCAGACTGCCGAGATGGGCAGGCGCGACGATCTCGAGCGAAATACCGCTTTCCTGCAGCCGGTCGGCGATCTGCACCGAAACATCGTCGAGCAGCTCGTTCAGATCATTATCCGAATAATTGAGCTGCATGATGCCGGCATCGACGGTCGCGAGATCGAGAATATCGTTGACGATGGTCAGAAGAACCGAGGACGAGGTGGAAATATGGTCGAGATATTCCGCCTGCCGTTCCGTCAATTGGCCGATGCCGGGCGTCTTCAGGAGATCGGTGAAGCCGATGATATTGGTCAGCGGCGAGCGCAGCTCGTAGGAAACATGCTGCACGAAATCGTTCTTCAGTTCATCGGCCTTCAGAAGCGCGTCGTTCTTTTCCTTGAGCGCCCGCTCGGCGCGCACGCTGTCCGTCATATTGACAAAGGTCAGCATGGTCTGAGCGTCTGGCAGCGGAATGATCGCATAATCGAGCACGAGACCGGAAAGCAGTTCCAGCGTGCCCTGCCGGGATGGCCGTTCGTCATCGAAGCTGGTGATGAACTGGCTGAAGGCGCGCCAGCCATCCGGCCCGTCATAGGATTGAGCGCAGGCGGTTTCGATGGCGCGAATATGCGTGCCTGTTTCCGCCTCATCGGCCGTCACGCCCCAAAGAGCCCGGAATGCCGGGTTGGAGAGGCGAATGCGCCCGTCTGCGCCGAACACGGCGACACCTTCGGCCAGATGGTCGATGGTTTCGCCCTGCACCTTCACCAGAGTGTTATAGCGCATCTGCAGGTCGACCTGCTCGGTCAGGTTCTCGAAAACCCAGGTCGCGCCACCTTGCGGATGGGCCGTGGCGATCACCCGCAGGGTCTGGCCGTTGGGCAGGTGCCAGAGATCCGTCTTGGTATCGAGCGACCGGTAGACGGAAAGCGCCGTTTCCTTCCAGTTCTTCCAGTTCAGCTGCTCGGGCAATTTGCCGGCGCTACGCAACCTGTCGAGAAGCTCGGAATTGTCAGGGCCGGATTCGAGGAGAACCAGATCGAAGCCCCACAGGCTGGCAAAAGCCTGATTGTAGAATTGCAGCCGCTGCCGGCCGTCAAAAATGGCAACGGGCGTCGCCAGATGATCGAGCGTTTCGGCGTGGCTTTTCAGAACCCGCTTGAGTTCTTCGCGGATGGTTTCCGCTTCGGTGGCATCGATTGCAATACCAGCTGATCCGCCCGCCGTCTTGATGTCGACAACGTCGAAGAAGCTGCGGTTACCGGAAACGACTGTCGAGATGCGGTCGTGATAGGGCGATTCCGGCGTCGCGGCCGCGCGTATCTTCTGTCGGGTAACCGTGTTCAGAAGTTCGCGCTTTTCCTGAACGGCCTGCTCGGCATTTCGCGCATCCACCGCATGGGCATAAGCGTGGTTGACCCAGGTGAGTTCACCCTCGCCATTACGCCGCCAGACGGGCTGTTCGATGGAATCGAGAAGTTCCTGAAATGTCGATACGGAGGCAAGCAGACGCTCGCGTTCCACCTGCAATTCGGCGAGTTCGGCGCGGAGATTGTTGAGCGCGATGAAGCGCGCAAAGGCGTTGCCGCCGGATACACGTCCCTGAACTTCAATCACTTCGCCGCGCTGCGTCTCGATGGTCAGATCGAAGCTCTGGGCGTGGCTGCGCAGTTTCTCGATGGATTTCTCAAGCTGGCCCGCGGATGCCGGTTTCAGCCAGCGGCCGAATGCCAGAAAATCCTGGTCCGCCTGCGGCACACCGGTCTCGGCCGGCAGCTGTCCCAGAAATTCCGGGCGTTTATCCACGCCATCCCAGATGACGATGCGGCGGCTCTTATCGGAGATCAGCGCCTCGTATTTCGCGATCTTGTGGTGGGATTGCGCGAGTGCCTGACGGTATTCGCTGCTTTCCGCCTCGATATTGCCGCGCTGGCGCACCAGCCAGACGACGGAAAACAGCGTTGCCGAAAGCATACCGACGAAAAGCGAATAGGTGATGGTTTCTCCAGACGAGAACAGCCGTGCGCTAGTCTTTGCCACAAGGCCGTCCTGGGCCATCGCAACGGTGCTCGAGCCGGTGAGAACCGTACCCGAAAGCAGGATACGCGCCCGCGAAAAGCCGGTCCGGATCGCGCGGATTGCCAGCCGGCAACGTGCCAAAGCATTTCCAGAAAAAGTGGGCGCCGGTTTTCCATCCGGAAAGACGCAGAAACGCTCCAACGCCTGCGTGCTTGATGCCACGCTTGCGTGCGTGTTTTCAACGCATTGAACTGTCTGCTCGCGCAGATCCGAATTGTGAACCGTCATCCCCGGTCTGTCTCCGTCCTATGTGCCGCATCTTCGACAAGACATCCCATTTCGTCCACGCCGCCCTTTGGTGTGTCCGAATCAAGTCCGATGACAATACCGTCTTCATAAATCTGCGGGAAGGGAGCGCGCAAAAAAGATGCCGCGCGCTTTGTCAAGCGCGCGGCATCTAGATATTGTGTAATTTCAGTGGATATTAACTATGATATTAATATCTGTAGTGTTCAGCCTTAAACGGACCCTGCTTGGAGATGCCGATATAATCTGCCTGAAGGTCGGAAAGTTCGGTTAGCCGCACACCGAGCTTCTCGAGGTGGAGGCGCGCGACCTTCTCATCGAGGTGCTTCGGCAGCACGTAAACTTCGTTCTTGTATTCACCCGGCTTGGTGAAAAGCTCGATCTGGCCAAGCACCTGGTTGGTGAAGGATGCCGACATGACGAAGGACGGGTGACCGGTGGCATTGCCAAGGTTCAGCAGGCGGCCTTCGGAAAGCAGGATGATGCGGTTGCCCTTCGGGAACTCGATCATGTCGACCTGCGGCTTGATGTTCGTCCACTTCAGGTTACGCAGCGAGGCGACCTGAATTTCATTGTCGAAGTGGCCGATGTTACCGACGATAGCCATGTCCTTCATCTCGCGCATATGCTCGATGCGGATCACGTCCTTGTTGCCGGTGGTGGTGATGAAGATATCGGCGGAGGAAACCACGTCCTCCAGGCGAACCACCTCGAAACCGTCCATCGCGGCCTGAAGTGCGCAGATAGGGTCGATTTCTGTGACCTTCACGCGGGCGCCGGCACCCTGCAGCGAGGCCGCGGAACCCTTGCCCACATCGCCGTAACCGCAGACCACGGCAACCTTGCCGGCCATCATCACGTCGGTTGCACGGCGAATGCCGTCGACGAGCGATTCCTTGCAGCCGTATTTGTTGTCGAACTTCGACTTGGTAACGCTGTCGTTGACGTTGATGGCCGGGAAGGGCAGGAGGCCCTTCTTGGCGAGATCGTACAAACGATGAACGCCGGTCGTCGTTTCTTCCGTCACGCCCTTCAACGCATCACGCTGCTTGGTGAACCAGCCGGGGGAAGCCTTGAGGCGCTTGTTGATCTGCGCGAAGAGGATTTCCTCTTCTTCCGAACCCGGATTGGAAAGCACATCCTCACCGGCTTCGGCGCGTGCGCCAAGCAGGATATACATGGTGGCATCGCCGCCATCGTCGAGGATCATGTTGGAGAGGCCGCCATCGGTCCACTGGAAGATCTTGTCGGTATATTCCCAATATTCCGTCAAGCTTTCACCCTTGACGGCGAAGACCGGAATGCCGGCTGCTGCAATGGCCGCTGCCGCATGGTCCTGGGTCGAAAAGATGTTGCAGGAGGCCCAGCGGATTTCCGCGCCCAGTTCTTTGAGCGTTTCGATGAGAACACCGGTCTGGATCGTCATGTGAAGAGAGCCGGTGATACGTGCGCCCTTCAGCGGCTTGCTTTCACCGAACTCCTTGCGGCAGGACATCAGGCCCGGCATTTCGGTTTCGGCGATGTCCAGTTCCTTGCGGCCGAATGCGGCAAGGTTGATGTCGGCGATGATGTAGTCCTTCTCAAGGCTCATAAGGTTCTCCAGATCAGAAACGCCGCGCCTGACGGCCCGGCTCTTAAACGTAGCAGCGGTTTAGCAGGCCACAACCGATCTGGCAATAATGATATAAAGAAGTCTTTATGTCTTTATATGGGGCGGTCTCAGGCCTCTTCGCCAAAGCGGTTGGCGACCAGCGCTTCCAGTGCGGCCAGCGCCTCTACCGCCTGATTGCCACTCGCCTCGACATAGACGCTGCATCCGGGACTTGCCGCCAGCATCATCAGGCCCATGATGGATGTACCGCCAACGGTCATGCCGTCCTTGGAAACCGTGATCGTGGCGTCGAAACCCTCGACCATCTGCACGAACTTCGCGGATGCCCGAGCGTGGAGACCGCGCTTGTTGATGATGGGCAATTCCCGGGAGAGAGGCGACATGGGCTGACTTCTTATTTGCCGCTCAAAACGCGGCTGGCGACGTTGATATATTTGCGGCCGGCATCGGACGCATCCTGAAGGGCCTTGTCCATATTATCTTCGCTGCGAACGCCTGCAAGCTTGATAAGCATGGGAAGATTGACCCCGGCGATGACTTCGACATTGCCGTTGTTCATGACTGAGATCGCGAGATTGGACGGCGTGCCACCGAACATGTCAGTCAGAATGATGACGCCGTTGCCATCATTGGCGCGCGCGACGGCGTCGATGATATCCTGCCGGCGCTGATCCATGTCGTCTTCGGGACCGATACAGACCGTCTCGATCAATTTCTGGGGACCGACGACATGCTCCAACGCATGGCGAAACTCCTCAGCCAGCTTGCCATGGGTGACAAGCACTAGTCCGATCATGAAATGCTCCCTTGCACACGCACTCTCATTGCCGACTATCGCAACGCGGCAATCCTGTCCATCGGTGGGATTTCATCTTGATGAGGAAAATGCGAATCGCAAGCCTAAAATCGCCTGAATCACGGTCACTTCACATTCGTTTTAAAAAGATTCTGAGCAAGTGCAGCAAACTTTCCATAGGGCACAAGACTGGAGAGGGGAATACGCAGAAGCCGAAGATGCCCACCGCAGGGCATTAACAACGCTTCGTCATCTTCGGGAAGTCTTGGATTTTCCGGTGAAAGAACTGTCGTGACGGCGAAATGTAGTACACCACTTGGGACGCTTTTGACGGAAACAATGCCGCTGCCGCGCAATTCCAGTAGTCCGGCGATTGCTTCCGGCCGCTCGGCGATGATGGTTTCGCCGTCGCGATACACGAAAATCTGATCGTCCGCGATCAGGGCCGCCGGCAATCCGCACCGTTCCGCCTCTGTCAAAAAGCTGAAGGCGAGCTCGCTCTTGCCGCTTCCCGACGGACCCGTGAAGAGGATGCCGGTGCCGTCGACGACGATGGCGGTCGCATGCAGGTTGAAGCGTTCAGCGTTCATGGGTTTCGGCCGCCGGCAGCGACAGGGTGAAGCGCGCGCCTGATATAACGCCGTATTTGTCGACCACGTTTTCCGCCCGGAGGCTGCCGCCATGGGCTTCCGCGATCTGGCGGCTGATGGAAAGGCCAAGGCCGGAATTCTGGCCGAAACCTTCGCTGGCCGGCCGGTCTGTATAAAACCGCTCGAAAATTCGGTCGATATCTTCTGCCTGAATGCCGGGGCCGTTGTCTTCCACCTGCACGATGCAGCGGTCCTTGTGGCGGGAAAGGCGCACGGTGATGCGGCCGCTTTCCTCCGAAACGAAAGAACGTGCATTCTCGATAAGGTTGGTGACAATCTGCCCGATACGAAGATCGTGGCCGTTGACTACGAAAGAGGTTTTGGCTCCGGCCTTCCGGTCGGCGACATAATCGATCGCCACGCTCTTTTTCTTGGTGCTGATCTGGCGGGATATGTCCACCAGACCCTTCATCAGCACATCGAGGTCGAGTGGCGAAGCATCGGCGCGCGCCAGCTCGGCATCGAGGCGCGACGCGTCCGAAATATCGCTGATCAGGCGATCGAGGCGCCGAACGTCATGGAAGATGATTTCGGTCAGCCGCTGTTTGGACTCTTCGGTCTTGGCGCGTGGCAGGGTTTCCACGGCGCTGCGCAGCGAGGTCAGCGGGTTCTTGAGTTCATGGCTGACATCGGCGGCGAAACTTTCGATGGCGTCGATACGGTCGTAGAGCGCCGTCGTCATTTCTCGCAATGCTATGGAGAGGTTACCGATCTCATCCTGACGCGCCGAGAAATCCGGTATTTCCTCACGGGTCCGTGCCCCGCGGCGCACGCGGATCGCGGCCGCCGAAAGGCGTCTTAGCGGCGTGGCGATGGTGGAGGATAAAAGCAGTGACAACACGATATTGACCAGCGTGGCGATGCCGAAGACGCGCATGATGGCAAGGCGCTCCGCATGCACGATTTTGTCGATATCACCCGCCTGGGTGGACAAAAGCAATACGCCTAGCACCGCTCGGAAGCGCTGAACCGGCACGGCGACCGAAACGATCAGCTCGCCCTTTTCAGTCACGCGCACGACCGCGCCGCGAACACCTGTCAGCGCATTCATCACTTCCGGATAGATCGAGCCATCGCCACCCGGCGCTTCCTTGTATTGCGGCAGGCTGCTCGGCTGCAGCATGCGGTTGAACATGCTGGTGAACCAGTCGCCCCAGGTCTGGGTTTCCGGCGTCACCGGCGGCAGATCGAAGCGCAGAACCTGTCCGCGTGAATAAAGGTGGCGAGAATCGAGCAGCAGGTTTGCATCGGCATCGAACAGCCGCGCGCGGGTGCGTGTCGGCGAAATCAGACGCCGCAGCACCGGCGCCACCCGCTCCGGGTTGATCGGGAAACTCAGATCCTCATCATTGGGGGCAGGGGTGATACTCTGCCCCGCCTGCAATTCGAGCAGCTTTTCCGGATTGATGGTGATCGAGTTGGTATCGACCGAGGCGGAAGCGGAGACCGCGCCGGCGATGATTTCCCCCTGCGTCAACAGGCTTTCCACGCGCGCGTCGATCAGCCCTTCACGGAACTGGTTGAGGTAGAGAATGCCGCCGACCAGAACCACTGTCGCGGCGACATTGAAGAAGAGGATACGGCGCGTGAGGCTGGAAAACACCGCATTGCCGAAAATGCGCCGGATGATCGTCAGCGGATGGATACGATGGCGGCGTTCGCTGCCGCGTTCTTCGGCATCGTCACTGTCCGAAACGGTTTCCGGCGTTTTCTTCAACACGTATTAAAGTCCTCACCGCCCGGTTCGGGCGGTCCCTTCTGCTTGAGTCGGCCTCTTTAAGCCGCTTCGCGGAAGCGATATCCTACGCCATAAAGCGTTTCAATCATATCGAAGTCGCCATCGACCAGTTTGAACTTCTTGCGAAGGCGCTTGATGTGGCTGTCGATGGTACGGTCGTCCACATAGACCTGTTCGTCATAGGCGGCGTCCATCAGCGCGTCGCGGCTTTTCACCACGCCCGGCCGCTGTGCAAGCGAATGCAGGATCAGGAATTCGGTGACGGTGAGTGTGACCGGTTCGCCCTTCCAGGTGCAGGTGTGGCGTTCCTGGTCCATGGCGAGCTGCCCACGCTCCAGCGTGCGCGCCTGCTGGTCCGCGGTCGGCTTGAGCGTGCTGCCGGTTGCGGCGGACGCCTCACGGCTGCTGGCGCGGCGCAGGATGGCCTTGACGCGCTCCACGAGAAGGCGCTGCGAAAAGGGCTTTGTGATGAAATCGTCAGCACCCATCTTCAGGCCGAACAATTCGTCGATCTCCTCATCCTTCGAGGTGAGGAAGATAACGGGAATATCCGATTTCTGGCGAAGGCGTCGCAAAAGCTCCATACCGTCCATGCGGGGCATCTTAATATCGAAAATGGCGAGCTGCGGCGGACGGGCGATCAGCCCGTCAAGCGCGGAGGCGCCGTCCGTATACGTTTCGACCCGGTAGCCTTCGGCTTCGAGCGCGATCGATACCGAAGTGAGAATATTCCGGTCGTCGTCGACAAGCGCGATCGTCTGCATGTAGTTGGTCTCCATCGTCATTTTCTCGTAACTCCCGACATCCACCCAGCCAGGTTGCGCGCCGCGAGCCACTCTCTTGAGTATAAAGGTGGAACAAATTGTGGCAAAGGAAAACTCGCCCTGAAATCGCTAGGGTGCGGCGAGAGGATTTCGTAAAAACGCTGCGGCTGGATTTTAATGCGTCTTCAACCGATTTAAAAAGAAATAAAATCTTTTAAATCGATTAATATATTGAAATCACTAAGTTTTTTAAAGTCAGGCTCTTGCGTTTCCAAAAGCTGCCACGTATTTTCCGTGAAAATTTCAACGGCCTTATCGTCATTTACAAGGAACGCGTCATGAACGAGCTTGGGGTTCATAATCCTGCCAATGGAGTTGCGGAACTCGGACTGGGCGAGGCCTCCCGCGTCTTTTATAACCTCAATGAGAGCGAATTATACGAACACGCTATCCGCAATGGCGAAGCCGAACTGACCATCGACGGCGCGCTGCGCGCCGTCACCGGCCAGCATACGGGCCGCTCGCCGAAGGATAAATTCGTCGTTCGTGACGCTTCCACCGAGAACACCATCTGGTGGGACAACAACAAGCCGCTGTCGCCGGAAAATTTCGAACTGCTGCGTCAGGACATGCTGGCCCATGCCGCCGGCAAGACGCTTTACGTGCAGGACCTGATCGGCGGCGCCGATGAGGAAAATGCGTTGCCGACCCGCGTCGTCACCGAGCTTGCCTGGCATTCGCTGTTCATCCGCAATCTGCTGATCCGGCCGAAGCGGGAGACGCTTTCGGGCTTCAGCCAGAAGCTCACCATCATCAACCTGCCAAGCTTCAAGGCTGATCCGGCCCGTCACGGCGTTCGCACGGAAACGGTCATTGCCTGCGATCTGACCAAGGGCCTCGTGCTCATCGGCGGTACGTCCTATGCCGGTGAAAACAAGAAGTCGGTTTTCACGGTGCTGAACTACCTGCTGCCGGCCAAGGGCGTGATGCCGATGCATTGCTCGGCCAATGTCGGTCCTGAGGGTGATTCCGCCGTGTTCTTCGGCCTCTCCGGCACCGGCAAGACCACGCTCTCCGCCGACCCGGCGCGCACGCTGATCGGCGATGACGAACATGGCTGGGGCGAACACGGCATCTTCAACTTCGAAGGCGGCTGCTACGCCAAGGCGATCAAGCTTTCGTCCGAGGCCGAGCCGGAAATCTATGCCGCGACCAATCGTTTCGGCACGGTTCTCGAAAACGTCGTGCTGGATGAAAGCCGGGTTCCCGATTTCAACGACAATTCGCTGACGGAAAACACCCGCAGCGCCTATCCGCTGCACTTCATTCCGAATGCATCGGAAACCGGCATTGCCGGCCATCCGAAGACGATCATCATGCTGACGGCGGATGCCTTCGGCGTGCTGCCGCCGATCGCGCG